>JAEEGL016810878.1_pt1 | contig 28658 bp, 24 predicted proteins | sample 9134231 | NCBI WGS metagenome assembly JAEEGL01 (sample SAMN16246548, study PRJNA631951) | gut metagenome | biome: gut microbiome; feature: rumen; material: fiber-attached | host: Bos | place: Iran: Karaj | collected 2018-10 | reverse complement strand
CCAGAATTCCGGACACCAGAATGATCATTGTATATCCATACCACATCCAAGTCTGAATAAAAATGACTATATTCTGCGCTATATCTTTCTTCACCAGGAAGTTATAGGGTTCTTTCAAAAACCCAAACCTGATCATCAGATCATTCACCGGTCCCATAGGATATCCAAAGAATGAATAAAACAGGATAGCCACTGTAGCCGCTGTGATGATATTAGGCATATAAAACAGAACCTTAAAAGCTCCTTCCCCCGGAATCTTAAATCTGTTGTCGGTAAACCACGCCGCCAGAAGAAGTGCCAAGGCAAGCTGAGGAATAAAATTACTAATCCAAAGTTTTAAGGTGTTGCTGAAAGCCGTGTGGAATGTAGGACTTGCAAGTATTGCCTTATAATTTGCAAATGGATCCGACAGGAAATGAATCGATGTATTTCCAATGCCTTTAAGATCCGTGAATCCGATCACAGCCGTATATAGTGTCGGATAGAGTGAAAAAATCAAAAACGCGATCAAGAACGGTAAGCTGAAGAAATATCCGTACCTCGCATAGCTGAAAGTATTTTTCTTTTTCTTTTCCATCAAAGACCCCCGATTTTTCAAACGGGGCGGGCTCTGCCCGCCCCTTGCAAAAACCTTCTTACCCTGAATACCGATTAAGGTGCATCAATACCAAGCGTATCGGAAACTGTCTGCTTGAAGTCCTTGATAGCATCTTCTCTGCTCTTTTCACCAGCTGCATAAGCACGAACCTGATCTCTCCAGATAAGGTTTATGTTCTCATCATACTGAGTGAGGTTCTTACCATTTGCATAGCTGTTTGCAGGTACAAAATAATCAAACATATTCTGTCCGCCGAGGAATTCGAGTGATCCATCTGACTTATCCATTACAGTTCCGGAAGCAACTGAGTCCTTTGTTCCTCCCTCGCCGTTAAGTGTGCCGTTTGCCCACTTATACTGAAGACCGTCGTCTGTAGAATCAAGAGTGATCCACTGGATGATATCCTTAACAGCTGATACCTTGTCTGCATCCATGTTCTTGTTTGCAAGAAGCCATGTGCCACCCCAGAAGAAACCTATAGGTGAATCGCAGATAGCCCAGTCGCCATATGTTCCTTCGCCAGCCTTCTCTCCGCCGCAGTTAGGAGCAAGCGTGTAGTTGATAAGCCATGCGGGTCCGAAGAAACCAAATACCGGCTTAGCGCCTTCGCCCTTCATATCAGCAAACCATGCATCCTGCCAGTCCTGAGTCTGATTTGACCAGCCGTTATCTGTAAGATTCTTGGAAATGTCAAGGAACTCTTCCCTCTTAGGATCGATCTGAAGAGCGCCGCTGTCATCGAGCCAGCCCTTGTCAGAGCTATTCTCAACCGCATGCCAGATGTCTCCGTCGCCAGATACAATAGCATCGCCCTTGTCTGCAAGAGTCTTTGCTGCTTCCCAGAACTTGTCCCATGATCCTGATCCACCGCCAATGATCTTTGAGATCTCTGCCGGATCATCAGTGCCAAACACATCCTTAGCTATAGAACGACGATAAATGAAAGCACCGCCGGTAGCCTGATATCCGAGTGCATCGATATCACCGCTGGTGTTAGTTCCTATATCCATGGAGTACTGAGCTATGTTTGATGCCTTGGTCTCTGCATCGATATCTATGCCGAGATCCTTGTAAGGCATAGCATAATCCTGCATATCGCCTTTTGAATATTTAAGGATGAATGCTGCCTCTGCGCAATAGATGTCAGGCTGCTCTGCTCCGCCTGCCTGAAGTGCTGCGTCAAGTGCCGGCTGATAAGCGCCTTCAGTTGTCGCAATTATTGTAGAGTTAATCGTATAAGGAAAATCAGGGTGATCTGCAACATACTTGTCAATCATTCCCGGAACCTCATCCGTGAATGCCCAAACATTTATTGTACCGCTTCCTCCGCCTGAAGCAGGAGTTGCGGTGTCTGTTGTTGCGTCAGCCGCTGTATCAGCCGCTGCATCTGCCGTGTCTGCAGCATCTGCTGTATCAGCCGCGGTATCCTCTGTACCAGAATCTGCCGCAGGAGCTGCATCAGTAGCTGCAGGAGCTGCTCCTCCGCATCCTGCCAGGATTGTTGCTGTCATAGCGCAGGACAGGATGATCGCCATTAACTTTCTTTTCATATTTCCTCCTTTTCCGTGCCTAAGCACCAGTAAATGTTTAGTGATAACGGTCCCAAACGCCGATTATCACGCTATATTATCTTTTATATCATTATAACTTAAACGATATTGTACAAAAATTGCTTTCAATTATTCATTTTTTGTCAATATGAACAAAAATTCCGGAGCGAAACGTTTTTTGTTGTATAATTTGATATATGAATAGATTTTTTAATCCCGATAACCCTGTAACGATCCTGCTATCTAGAACTTTTGAGTTGATACTGTTAAATATATGTTTTGTGATTGTCTGCCTTCCTGTATTTACTATAGGCCCTGCTTTATCTGCCCTTTATGCTGTCACCCTGAAAATGGCAGACGGCGATTTTGGCTATACCACCGATATCTTTTTTTCATCATTTAAAAGGAATTTCAAACAGGGAGTTCAACTTTGGCTGATATTGCTTTCCGCCGGACTTTTCTTATCGTCAGATATATACGTTATATTCTTTATTCTTCCGCAGGAATATCTTTTTCTCCAGATTCCTGTCTGGCTCCTTGTCTTTATTGACATTTCCGCTCTTATCTTTGTGTTTCCGATGCTCGCAAAATATGAACAGACAAATCTTCAACTGATTAAAAATTCTCTTCTTATTAGTCTTGGTCACATTCCTCTTACAGTATCTGTCGTTGTCTTATTCGGGATAATTGCAGATCTTTCAATTCATAACGGAAGCCTGTTTATCCTTTTCTTCAGCATCTTCCTATTTATAGGATTTGCCCTTCTCGCAAGAATATTCTCAATCTTTTTCAGAAGAGCATTTATTCATATAACAACTCTTAATGAAAAAAACTGATCCTTATGTCCGGAATGAGCAGGAATCCTTACTTTCCCGGAGTACTTGCAGAAACAGTGTTAATTATAGTATGCTTATAAGGTTATGCAAACTTGGAAAAAGCCTTTAAATTAGATTATGAACGAGAAACGTCAGTTTGAAAGAAAAGATACCGCATATACTGCACTATATTGCTCATACTGCGGAGTAAGGGCTGCAAGGATTAAAGATCTCTCAAAGTCCGGTGCCGCCCTTGTGTTCAAGAACGAGATAGATGCCGCAACAGGAGATAATGCTACCATTCACTTCTTTTCCCGCGATACAGGAACCCTGGTCTCAAAAGCAAACTGCCATGTTGTACGAGTATTCAGTGAGGGCGGGCTGATGGCGATCGGCATTCATTTTGATGAAGAAAACAAAGGCGTTGACACAGTTATGGATTATCTTGCGTCTAAGAGCTGATCACTCAAATCCGTTGGGATGTCCTTTCTGCCAGTTCCATGAATCACGACACATCTCTTCTATTCCGTTTTCAGCCTCCCAGCCCAGTTCTTTCTTCGCTTTTTCTGGACTTGCGTAGCATTCTGCTATATCTCCTGCTCGCCTGGGCTTAATGCTGTAGGGAATCTGAACCCCATTGACCTTTTCAAAAGTATTTATTATATCCAGTACAGAGTATCCATGACCGGTACCCAGGTTACAAATAAAGCATCCCGGCTTAGCTCTGAGTTTGTCTATAGCCTTAACATGAGCCTTGGCCAGATCTACAACATGAATATAATCCCTGACTCCGGTTCCGTCAGGGGTATCATAATCATCTCCGAATACCCCCAATTCCGGAAGCTTTCCCACTGCCACCTGTGTGATATACGGCATCAGATTATTTGGTCTTCCATTTGGATTCTCTCCAATATTTCCCGAAGGATGGGCACCTATGGGATTAAAATACCTTAGTATGACCATATTCCACTCCGGGTCGGCCTTCTGCATATCAATAAGGATCTGCTCCAGCATCCATTTCGTCCAGCCATAAGGATTGGTACATATCCCCTTGGGACAGTCTTCTGTAATAGGAACGCTGTCTGGATCTCCATATACCGTAGCTGATGAAGAGAAAACAAAATTTTTAGCCCCATGTTTTCTCATAACATCCAAAAGTGTCAAAGTTCCTCCAATGTTATTATTATAGTATTCCCAGGGTTTTTCAACAGATTCACCCACTGCTTTCAATGAAGCGAAATTTATACACTCCTTTATATCCGGATTCTCGGAAAATATCTTTTCCAAATCCTCCCTACTGGTTATATCTGCCTCATAGCATTTTATCTTCTTTCCGGTAAGCTCTTCTACCGCGCGGATAGCCTTCGATGAGGAATTTGAGAAGTTGTCCATAACAACTACCTCATACCCACCGTTCAAAAGCTCCGTCAGTGTGTGTGTCCCGATATACCCGGCTCCCCCGGTTACCAATATTGACATATTCGATCCCCTTTCCGATGATCAGTATCGCAACTTCTCGGCTAATAAACTCCATTCTCTTATTCCATTATGATATCATAAAATCATAACGGGTTGTCATGTATATTAAAAAACACATTTAAAGGCTTATCCGTCAAAGCTCTTTTATTTTGAGAGACTCCCCTTTTCATTCAGCATCTCACCTTTAATAGCACGCAATCCCCTATGATATGACACCTGCCGAGTCCCGCGGGAAGAAATAAGCAGGCTCCCTTTGCAAACCTGAAGGGTTTATTTGTCTCATCCGTCTCCAGCCCTCCGTTTCCGTCGATACACAACAGCACCTGGAAAGAAGAATCCAGCACCGAAAAAGAAAACCCCTTTGTTACCTGTATCCGCTCCACCTCAAAATATTCACACCTGCAAAGAAGCTCTCTGGCGCATCCATAATAGTATCTTACCATCCTCTGAGGCTGGCGTATCAGCCTTACCGGACTCATATCAAGCACATCAGCCGCCCTTTCAATATGAAGCGGTCGTTTGCAGCCGTTCTTGTCCACACGGTTGTAATCATATAGCCTGTATGTCACATTAGAACTTTCCTGTACCTCCACTAATACTATGCCTTTACCAATGGCATGCACGGTACCAGGGTATACGAAAAAGACATCTCCTTTATGCACCGGAATATGATGCAGCATTTTTTCAAGCTTACCGTTGTCAATAGCATCTATGAGCTTTTCTCTGTTCATAGGATGCTCAAAACCATAGACCAGCTCAGCCCCCTCTTCAGCATCGAGGACATACCAGAATTCCGTCTTTCCATTATCACCTTCATGCTCTCTGGCATACTTATCATCCGGGTGAACCTGAATGGAAAGATCCTTCGCCGCATCGATAAACTTGATCAATATAGGCATGTTATCGCTTTTGGTCCCCAGATACTCTGGACTGCGCTCTAAAACCTCCTTTAGCGTCTGTCCGTCATATTCACCGCCGTCAATCAGACTCATTCCGTCAGGATGTACGGAACACTCCCATGATTCAGCCAAAGGCGATATATCAAGATGCTTATTATATTCTTTTTTTAGCCGTTCTCCCCCCCATATATATCCCTTTCCTGCCGGAAAGAGACGCAGAGGCTTAAGTCTTTCACTCATATTGATAACTCATACTTCTGTTTATCCGACACCGAAATATTTTCCCCCAGCTGAGCCTCCAGCACGGTAAGTTCTGTCTCAGCGATGATCGTATGCTTGCACCCCGCTGCCATTGTCACAACATCACCCGGTTTTACAACCTGCTCCATGCCGTCAATTATGGTCTTCCCTCTTCCGGACAGAATGGTCCATACCTCATCCCGGTATTCGTGCGAATGATAAGACATCTGATTTCCCGGATTCAGGATCACCTTTACATTAAGGTACCCTTCCCCCGCGTCGATCACGGAATAGGATCCCCATGATTTTTCGGCAAACCTTACATCTGTTGATATTTTCTCCACATAAGGCTTCATATAACTCGACTGCTCCTTGTCGGCTATGAGTATGCCGTCTCCCGAAGCTGCGATCACAAGATTCTTAGCCCCCATTACCAGAATAGGTATATCGAGCTCATTTACCACATTGGTTCCTATCGTTGTATCATCCGTAATGACCTTGCCCTTGATGTCATCAGCCATAACTTCAGCCATCATATTCCACGTTCCGACATCCTTCCATTCACCTGAGTAACGCAGAACCTGAATAGATTCTTCTTTTTCCACCACGGCATAGTCAAACGAGATCTTGTTGCAATCAGTGTAATGGTTGTACAGATCCCTGTAGTCAGCAAAATCCAGCAGGGAATGGGCTTTGTCCAGTATGTATGAAAGCTTGAAGGCAAAAACTCCGCCGTTCCACAGCGCTCCGTCTTCAATATATTTCTTTGCCGTGTCCTCGTCCGGCTTTTCCCTGAATTCCGAAACATCTGACAACTCATCCTTTCCCTTAGGGATGATATATCCATACTTTTCAGATGGATAAGTTGGCTCTATCCCCATAAGAGTGATGTTCTTCATACCGCTTCCGGCAATATTACCCATCTTTGCAACAGCTTCATAATAAGAATTATCAACGTACGGATCCACAGGACAAACCACGACGGACTCCTCAGGATCAACCTGCAATTCGTCATGCAGATATGACGCTGCAAGCGCTATAGCGGGAAAAGTATCCCTTCGAGTAGGCTCTACGCAGACCGAAACCTGTTCCCCCAGCTGGTTGTGAATGGCAGAAACCTGTGTCTTGCTAGTCGCAATGGTTATCTTCGCCTTATCATCTACAGATTTGATCTGGCGGTATACCCTCTGAACCATAGATTCATACTCACCGTTTTCGTTCTTAAACAGCTTGATAAACTGCTTTGACCTTATGTCATTTGACAATGGCCACATTCTTTTGCCTGAACCTCCTGACAGCAATACTATATTCATATTCTTATTATCCTCCTCTGTATTCGTCTGGCCTTTTGAATACTACCTTACATAAAAACATTTCTCATCTTCAAGTCTGATAGCTGCAAGCCTCGCATTTTCATATTCGGCTTCAAATTCAGGGTATTCAAATACCTTTGCTCCACAGTCAATTGCTATTATCTTCTTTCCAAAAAAGACCTCATTTGCTTTATTATCCTTCCTTCCGTTTCTTTTGCAATGAAAGTATGATGTAGGCGTGTGTCCTATGATGAGTCCCTCATACTTCTTTTTTCCATGATAGTTAATAAACGGATCCTCATCATATTGAACCCTGTGCCATACAGCCTCGTTTTTTGTATATATCCTCCCCAGATTCCCTCTGTTTCCAAAATATGGATAAGCATGCGCCGCCATATATAGTCTGTTCTCAACACATATATCCACTGAAAATGCCAGGGACAGCAGCCACTGGTATATTGCCTTTTTATTAGTATCTGCCAGCCTTTCATAGTCGATCCACGTCTTATATCCCTTATTGGCCTCATACCAGATCAAATCCGGATAATCAGACTCTATAGCGTGAAGGAACATAATATCATGGTTTCCGGCAAGGCAATGAACGCGAGGGCTCTCATCAAGATCCATGATATATCCTATTGTCTCGATGGATCTTGTTCCCCAATCTGCATAATCCCCCAAAAGGTAAAGCTCATCCTCCCCAGATGAGACGTCGAATCCAATACTTGAAAGCAACAACAGGAATTGTTCCAGCGCTCCATGGATATCGCTTATCACATATGTACTCATTTCTTTACTCCAAGCCTGGGACAAATATCACACATAAAACACTTTTCGCATTCGGCCTTTCTGGAGTGACATATACTTCGCCCAAGCTCGATCAGGTCCTGATTAACTAGGCACCATCGCTTCTTGGGTATCTTCTTCATAAGGTCATACTCTATTCTTTCCGGATCCTTTTCCTTCGTCCATCCAAGCCTTCCTGAGACTCTTTTTACATGTGTGTCCACTACTATAGAAGGTATATTGAAAATATGTGTTCTGATAACATTTGCAGTCTTTCGTCCTACTCCTGGGAGAGCCGTCAGTTTTTCTATCTCATACGGGAGATTCCCGTCATACTCCGACAGAAGAATACGGGCAGTATCTATAATATGTCTGGCTTTGGTCTTAAAGAAACCGCAAGGATGTATATCTTGCTCCAGGACTGCAAGGTCCGCTTCTGAAAACGAAACGAGCGAGGGATATTTGATAAACAGCCGCTCAGTTACTTCGTTGACTCTTTTATCCGTACACTGAGCTGATAATATGGTAGCTATAAGCAATTCATATGGCTTTGTATACTTTAGAAAGATCCGTATTTCTTTTCCGTATTCTCGGTCCAGACGTTCAAATTGCTGTTCTATTTTTATGTTCATGGTATAATCATATCACAAAAACTCAGAATTTCCGATGGATTATAATAGTATGGTGACAATCGGTCATACAAAAAAATACGTACTACCTTTATCCGTTGCTGTTATATGGACAGCAGCATCTCTTTTTTATGACCGGACGACATTCAATGTTTCGCCGATTTCCATGGCTCATAATTATATTCCCTGCAAAATACTTATGTGCCTTGTCGTATATCTTGCTTCCTCTTTTTTGATCAAAGCGTTGTCAGACAGATCTTCTTTTGAATGGACGGTATTAAAGTACTCCTTTCTGTATTTTATCCCTATAGTCTTTGTGCTTTTCTACAAGATCCCGGAAGGTTTCCTTTCTAATGATGAGGCTCTCATCTTTTCCGAAGCCTCAAATCTGGCTGATTATACCTGGTTTTATTACATAACCACATGGTACTATATTATTTCAATGATGCTCATCCCCTCTTGGTTTGGTCCTATCGTGATCAAAGTGATAATACAGTGCTTTTCTGCAGGTTACTGCGTTGCCAGACTTTTGCGATATATGGAGGGTTCCAGGCGGGGTTATTTTTTATATACAGCCTTTTTCCTTCCTCCTATTCTCGCCTATACTACCTCCGCGCACCGTATACCAATCTATATTTTCCTTTATATAGTATTCATGTTCTCAATATATATGGATTGCATTGAAAAAGTTCCGTTCAGTTTTAGGCATCTGCTCCCGCTGCTTGTATTAATGGCAATACTGACACAGTGGCGTACAGAGGGTATATATCTTGCTTTTTTGGGCCCGCTTCTTATCCTGATATGCTATCCATCGATATTTTCTCCCAAAAGAGCAGCAGGCAAAAATGTCATCAAACTAATATGCTTATCCTTTCTTATACAGTACATAATAGCTATCCCTCAATACGGTATATTACCTTCAAGGCTTTCGGATAAGGCAGTAAATCGTATGCTTCCGTTTTATGCATACACCGTGACAAACATGTATCGAAATGGGCTTGACCTTACAAGGACAGATAATGCCGACTCCTGGAAGAAAGTGGATCAATACCTGGATGTTGAGAAGATCTCTGCCATAAACACCTATCTTGGTGATATAAACTATGAGGATGCCCTTATCCTTTACTATGAGGGCTATGATGGAAGACGCGGAGATGCAGATGATGAAGATTATCTGAACTTCGTCGAAGGGGTAAAGGAGCTTATGAAAAACAATCCGGGTGTCCTTATTCGAACAAAATGGGGATCCTTTGATTATGCTGCCACTGTGTATACTCCTGTCACAGGTCAGGGTATAGTATCTTTTATCGTAAGCATGGTAAAAACTCTCGCATACAATCTGTATATTCCCATGATCCTGCTTATCTTAATTTTTATCTGGAGCCTATGCAAAATAAAAGAGAGAGCCTTCTTTACCTTGCTCTCTCTTTGTCTTTTTGCTCATTTTGCGATAGTATTCATTTTGGCTCCGGCATCATATTTCAAGTATTACTTCCCGATATACTTCACTACATATTTTTTTGCTGTCCTTATTATTGTGAATCATTCTAAAATCATTGATTCTGACGGGAGTACTCTGCATCAAAACGTTCTCCAAAAAGACGGTTGACAGCCGAAAATATGGCTCGAACAGATGCTCTTGTGATATTGGAGGATACCCCCACTCCATACGTTATCTTGTTATCGTCCACTGAAAGCATGTGGATATATGCAGCAGCCTGTGCATTAGAGCCTCCTGTAAGGGCGTGTTCCTCATAGTCAACGATCTTTATGCTTATTCCAAGCTCAGAGGATAATCCTCTCTTTACCGCATCAATCGGTCCGTTTCCAGTAGAAGAGAACTCTTTAGCCAGACCATGATCTGTATATTGTACTGTAACCTCTGTATCGTGATCCGTATCGACCTCATCAGAAAGATCTACAACCTGAAGCTTACGGAAATGGATAGGCTCTTTTTTCTCAAGGTATGCATTCCTAAAGGCTTCCATAACTTCTTTAGGCACGACCTCCCCCTGCTTTTCCGATATGTCTTGGATCACGTTTGCAAATTCCTTATGCATCCCTTTAGGCAGCTTGAATCCAAAATAGGAATCCATTATGAAGGCAACTCCACCCTTGCCTGACTGGGAATTTATACGGACTATCGGCTCGTATTCCCTGCCAATATCTGCAGGATCTATAGGCAGGTACGGGACCTCCCATGTATCGGGGTGTCTCTCCATCATTGCCTTTATACCTTTTGAGATGGCATCCTGATGTGATCCCGAAAATGCGGTGAACACCAGCTTTCCTGCATAAGGATGCCGAGGATCTATCTTCATTTTTGTACATTTTTCGTACATGTCTATGATCCCGTTTATGTCTTCAAGATTTAATTCCGGATTTATCCCCTGAGAAAACATATTATATGCAATAGTCAGCAGGTCAACATTTCCGGTTCTTTCTCCATTACCAAAAAGAGTTCCTTCCACTCGCTCCGCACCAGCCATCATCGCAAGCTCTGTTGCAGCAACTCCAGTGCCCCGGTCGTTGTGAGGGTGAATGGACAGGATCACGGAATCTCTTCGCTCAAGATTTTCGTTTTCCCACTCTATTATATCCGCATAAACATTTGGCGTTGTCATTTCGACAGTCGCAGGCAGATTTATGATGACTTTGTTTTCAGGTGTAGCGTTCCATTCGGCTGTCACCGCATTGCAGACGTCGCAAGCATACTCCGGCTCAGTTCCGGTAAAACTCTCCGGGGAATATTCGAGAATGATCTCTCCTGGAAATCTTGCTGCCCTCTCTTTGACCATACGCGTCCCATCCACAGCCAGTTTTTTTATCTCCTCTTTGCTCATATTAAACACTACATCTCTCTGCAGAGTGGACGTAGAGTTATATATATGTACAATGGCTCTGTGTATACCTTTTATGGATTCAAATGTCCGATCGATGAGGTTTTCCCGGCACTGCGTCAGAACCTGTACTGTAACATCTTTCGGGATCAGATTCTTATCTACTAATTCCCGCAAAAAATCAAATTCAATCTGGCTTGCAGCGGGAAAGCCTATCTCGATCTCCTTAAATCCCAGTTCTACAAGTTTATTGAACATCTCTATCTTTTCAGAAACAACCATCGGCTCAACCAGTGCCTGATTTCCGTCCCTAAGATCTACGGACACCCAGGTCGGAGCCTTCTCAATCTGCCGGTCCGGCCACTTTCTCTCAGGATAATCAATTATAGGATTTCTTTTATATCTTTTGTAGTTCAACATCTGTTTCCTCCTCTGTATAGTCCTGATTTCATCTGAAATTCTGTCATTATATATTGATGAATGGATAGCTTATCCTCTGAAACGCATACCGTAAAAAAATAGAAGTCTCTCTGATCATACTTCAGAGAGACCCCTCATAAGCAATCCTATTTCGGTCTACTCCCCTAATCCTGAATCTATTGCTCCAATAAGTGCTCCCAATGCGGCATCCTCATCTTCTCCTTCGCAGAAAAGCTCAATCTCATCACCGCATTTTACACAAGCACCAAGCACAGACAAAACGCTCTTTGCATTAGCCGTATTATCCCTGAACTTAAACGTGATCAGGGACTTATACTGCATAGCTTCCTTGCACAGTATTCCGGCCGGGCGAAGATGTAATCCGGTAGGGTTTTTAATTGTTATTTTTTGTGAAACCATATCTCTTGCTCCGAAAAATCCTCTGAAGATAATATATCAAATATAAACCGATTATTCAACTCCGTTAACACTGCTTCTGGATATAATATTCAATCCTCTGCGTCATTCCCGGCCGCTCCGGTCAAGCTTGGATCATCCACAAGATCAGGTGCACCCTGACCGACAGGCTGAAGGATCACGCTTACCGTAGTAGTAACACCGCTGCTATATACTCCTTCCGGATATGCAAAAGTTACATCTGCATCGAAAATACCCGGCCCCCATTGCTCCAATCCGTTCTTCAATTTTACATCATCCAAATTAATCCGTCCGGTAAGCATAGATCCGTCTACCGTTGCCAGAACATCCGGAAGTCCTCTTATTCCGGTCACGACTACTGCTCCCTCGGCTCCGATAACAGCCGTATATCCCGACGGAACATTATCAACAGTGATATTTGAAACAGGAACCTCCACATTCATGAGATTCATTGCCACTATCTCCACCGTAACAGTTGAATGTGTATCCATATCAGCGTCTGCAGGTCTCGTACCGGAAGGCAGGTAGGCGGAAATATCTATGACTGCCGTGTAGTTTTCAGCGGCCCCGGTAATATCGATCTCAGTAGATGGCACCGTTATAGAACCTATGCCCGACAGAGCATCAGGATTGCCCGAAAGCTCTATCTCGTTTATCGTCGCTGTGAGATTACCAGTCGTAGCAAAGCCCTCTGCGGGTGTTCCCGAATATCCGTAAGTAACTGGAACCTCTCTGTCAGACCAGATTTCGACGGTGACAGAAACGCTGTTTCTTGAAAGCTCAAGTCTAGAAATATCCATTTCATCGCCATTGCGGTCAATAAAGATGATCGGCGTCTCTGTCCGGATATCACGTGTCATTCCCTGAGTTGATACCCTGACTATTGCTTTATCTATCGTTTCCACTATAGACTCTGGCCCCTGTACCCGCACCACATTACTGGCAAGAGATACATCTCCTACCGAATATCCTTCAGCTGGCTCACCGCTAATCTCATAGTCTATAGAAAACTGTTTGGATCCCAGATCTTCGACTTCAACTATTGCATAGGCTGAACGGGGAGTTATGCTTAGGATCTTATCCGAAAGCCGGTTAGCTTTTACCGAAATCGGAACCCTTCCGTTTGAATAATTAGTCATATCCACTGTAGCAGAAAAATCGTCTCTTGAAAGCTGGGATAGAACAGACCTTTCTGCCCGCGCAGTGACAGTTACTGTCGAAGATGAGTCTGCCAGTTCAAAGGACTGACCCGCCTTTTCGAAAACATCTCCGTTGAGTACGGCAACCGGTATCTGTGTAAAATTCTGATCCTTTACCGGATTATCAATACTGACAACAACAAGCCAGATCATGACTGCCAGTATCAGAGCAAGTATCTTAAGCCAGATATTATTGGTAAACAGACGGAGAATGCCGGACAGTTTTTTCTTCATTTGCCTCCCCTCCCTATTCTGCCTATCTTCTTATCTGCTATAGTTTTGTTCTGTAGCTTTATCAGTCTGTCCCTCAAGGTATCCTGAGCCACATTTCTGACAAGCTCTCCCTCCTGTGCAATAGATACTCTTCCGGTCTCCTCGGAAACTATGATGGTCAGAGAATCCGTTGCTTCCGAGATTCCGACGCCTGCACGATGTCTTGTACCAAGTTCCTTTGAAAGCTCCATATTATCTGACAGAGGAAGATAACAGGTGGCTGATATGACCCTGTCTCCTTCAATTATTACAGCTCCGTCATGAAGAGGGGTATTATGCTCAAATATATTGATAAGCAGCTGGCTGGTAACTACTGCATCCACCTCTATTCCCGTGCGTATGTATTCAGTGAGGGGGTCACTCTGTTTCATAACTATAAGGGCTCCGGTACGGGCTCTTCCCATTTCAAAGCAAGCCTTTATTATTTCATTCATTGTCTTATCGGAAAATCTTTCGTTGACACTTGCACCGTTAAAAGAAAAAAAAGAGGCAATGAAATTTTTTCTCCCTATGAAGTCAAGTGCCCGTCTGAGTTCAGGCTGAAAAATGATCAAAACAGCCATAAGCAGAACATTTAGACCGTTACGCACAAGCCATAGTATTGTGGTCATCTGAAGCAGATATGCCAGTAGCACAAAAAGAATAATGACTACAATGCCGCGCATAAGCGACCAGGCCCTGGTATCCCTTATCCATACCATAACCTCATATACAAGAAAAGCGATTATGAGGATCTCCACATAATCGGTAAGTCCCATTACTGGAATGGAATCAAAGCTGATGAAATTCCCTATCTGTGAGATTATCTGCTGCATTTATTCATCATCCGCTCTGGAAGGTCTTGTCCTTCTGATATGCGATCTGATCTTAGGAACAGCCTTCACATAGTAATAATAACCATCATCCTCAAACTGTACGCGTTCAGTCTTTGCATAATCCACACTAAAAGTAAAGAGCTTGTAAAGAAAAGCTACGGCAGCTGATACTAATGAGCCTACGATTATACTGCCCATGTTAATGTCTGAATCAAACTTTGCAGATAATATCATAAGCGCTATTATGTCAGTAAAAATACCTATTGCGATAGCTATGGTCCATGCGTGCGGAAAATAAAGCCGTCTGATTATGCTTACAATAACAACCGTAATAACAAATGCTCCCACATAAGTCATCATAGTGCTGTTTTTTATTACTCCATCCAAAATAAAGCGGAATCTCTCAACTGTGGTAGCCTCCTTCATCCCCCTTATCTCGTCCTCTGCACCTGTAATGAAATCAACAGTAAAATATGCCGCTGCACCGAATCCGACAGAAAGAGCAGAAATAGGCGAACCTTTTAATCCATATATCACAGGCATCACCTCGGGCACACCAAAAACGAAGGACAGCGGTGTCAGAAGGACCGCCATTGTATCCTGCGGTGTGAATCGGAAATATAAGAGAAACATCAAAAGAAAAACTGCCAAAACCACTATAGCCGCTTCAAGCGAAAGGGCATAGCAGTGCAGAATGATAAAAAGAGAACAGAAAAAAACGATCATCCCGGACGGAAGTAACGCAGATAACAATGAAACTGCCAAAACTACCGTAGTAGAATCCAATCGTTCCATATATCCAAGCTGTGAATTAACAACCGAAACTGACAAAAATGCCAGAAAAAAACGAATAACCGCTTTGATCAATGTCTCATAGCGGCTCACAATCTCCTCAATAAAATCCCTTATTTCGTAAATATTATCCATTGCCGTTTACTTCCTGCATATTCAATAATTCCCTAAGGGCATAATTGTAATCACTCAGATTTTTTTTAGCCCTGTCATATCTGAAAGAATAGACTACATACGCAATGATCCCAAAAGCGCCGGCAAAAACTACATATGCCGTTATAAGCTTTCTCCCGATGGCCATAAGATCCATTGTATATATTTCCTGAAGAAGTCTGTCTATATTGTAATAAATATACAGCACCATGATCAGAAAATATGACGCAGTTGCCGATACAATAGCTCTGACCACATTTAAGCAGACGTAATCACTTCTGAAATAGTTACATATCCTTATGGATTCCTTTCCCTCATTCTCCTCAAAGGAAGCCATGCGGGTCATCAGCATTACACTGTCTCCGTTTATGTTACTCCTCATAATCCTCTTCCTATGCAGATAAGCCGGAAGCAAGAGTCACAAAGAATACTTCCTTCGCCCCCGCTTTTTTCAGCTCACTCGCTACGGCGTCGATCGTACTACCCGTTGTATAGATGTCATCCACTATCAATACGTTCCTACATTTTACATCATGAACGTTTATTTTGAAAGCCCCCTCAAGGTTTTTCATTCTCTGGATCCGTGTCAGATCTTTCATAGGAGGAGTATTTTTTACCCTGACAACAGCCGTCTTGATCGTCGGTACATTGATACAATCGGATATGCTATCCGCTATGAGCTCAGCCTGATTATAACCCCTTTTCCTTAATTTTTCCCTGGAAACAGGCACCGGGATCAATATATCGGGATGGCATTTTTTTATAAAAGATCCCAGATGTGCGGCAATGTCCCGCCCATAATAATCTGCATATTCCCGGCGCCCGTGGAATTTAAATCTGCTTATAGACTCCCTTGCTCTGCCTCCATATACATAAAGGGATCTCCCTCTTGTGAATATATGCTCTGTATTAGTACAGTCTTTACAGTATTCTTTTCCCTTATCAGCTAGCGGTTTTCCGCATTTCAGACAATAATCTTTTCCTATGTAGGGAATTCTTCTCCTACACTGCCTGCAGATAAGCTCTCCATAGCTTACCAGTCCGTCACAAAACGGACATCTTCTGGGAAAAATCAAATCAAGTAAAAGATCACATATCCTGCATCTCGCGAAGTCTTTTGCAAAGTCCCGTATATCTATTTTCTTCTCTTTCATTGCCAATCATCTCCTCTACAGCCTTAGGAGACCCAATTATGCAGACCATCTGTCTCGCGCGGGTGATAGCCGTATACAGAAGATTCCTGTTCATAAGCATCCTCGGCCCGGAAAGAAGCGGTAAAATCACGGCCTTATATTCACTCCCCTGAGACTTGTGTATAGTTATAGCATATGCTAACTCAAGTTCAGACAAAGCCTCGCCCTTATATACTGTCTCACGACCATCATCAAATCTAATACATGCCGAATCTGAGGATACACTCAGGATTGTTCCTATATCGCCATTGAATATTCCAGTACCGCTTTCAGCTGCTATATGGGCATTTCCGCTGATGATCCATTCCATATCATAATTATTCTTCGTCTGCATAACCTTATCACCAGAACGCAGCACTCCGTTAGCCGTGCCGATCTCTCTCTTTCCTTCTCCCGGGGGATTCAACGCTTCCTGAAGCCTTAGATTAAGACTTTCCACTCCAAGAGCTCCTTTTCTCATTGGTGTCATCACCTGTATCTCAAGCGGCGAACAAGACAGATAACTGGGAAGTTTTTTCCCAGCCAGATAAATAATCCCCTGTATTATTCTTTCTGATGCATCCCTCCTGATTAAAAAAAATTCCTCGCTCTTTTTGTCAAGATCGATCATGCGTCCTTCTATCACAGAATGTGCATTTCGCACGATAGCCGAAGCCTCCGACTGCCTGTAAATCTTTTTTAGACGTGTTACGTGAAAACATTCAGAGGATATGATATCCTTAAGCACCGCCCCGGGCCCGACCGAGGGCAGCTGATCTGAATCCCCTATAAGTATCAGTCTTGTCCCCGGTACTATGGCTCTTAGCAACGACCGGAAAACATATATATCTACCATTGACATCTCATCCAAGATCAGGACGTCCGTCTCAACGGGATTGTCTGAATCGTGCTCAAACTCCTGTAGGGATCTGCCTTCTACCACGGCTCCCGCTCCTAACAGCCTGTGAATCGTTCTGGCATTATGCCCTGTTGCTTCGGACATTCTTTTTGCTGCTCTCCCTGTAGGGGCAGCCAGAGTGATCTTTAGCCCTTTTTCACTGAAATAACTGATCACAAGATTTGTGATCGTAGTTTTTCCAGTTCCCGGGCCACCAGTTATGACGGAAACCATGTGCGTAATAGCACATACTACAGCTTCCCTCTGGGCATCCTCCAGATAAATATTATTTTTCGTCTCAAGCCTGCTTATATCTTTAAGCACGAGAGCTTCTTCTGCCGGATCCTCCCCATCCAGATCCATCAAAAGCCTGGCGGTCTCTGCCTCAGCATAGTACGCACTCTGGGAATAAATAAAGCATTCTTCGCCGGTGAACTCACGTATTATTTTTCGTTCTATTGATAGTGAAGCCAGTCTGGCCTCTATTAATTCCGTATTAAGGGATAGAAGCTCTGCCGCCCTTTCCTTTAACTCGGTTTCTTTAATACAAAGACTACCCCTGCCTGCCGCTTCGGACAGTAAATACATTATGCCCGAATTCGTCCGGTATTCAGAATCCGGCGATATACCTGATAATGACGCTATACGGTCGGCCGAAAGAAATCCTATTCCTTCTATATCATCAATCAGCTTATATGGATTCGTCCTGATAATATCATATAGCTTATCCTTATACTTCCCGAATATCTTCTGTCCGAGATATGGTGTTATGCCATATTGGGAAAGAAAAGATATGGCCTGACGGCTGCCTGCTTTTGATTCGAAAGACTCAGCTATCGCTATAGCTTTCCGCAAGGAGATCCCCTTTATTTCCGAGAGCCTTTCCGGCTCTTCTTCCATTATACGAAAAGTATCCTCCTTAAACTTCGTAGTAATTCTCTTTGCAAGCCCCGGACCTATACCCTTTACAGCTCCTGATGATAAATAACGCAGAATCGATTCCTCATCATCTATGGGAGATATAGTAAATGAAGTTATTGAAAATTGGACACCGTACTTGGGATTGTCCTTCAGATCACCTTCAATGGATAGACTCTCGCCGGGATCAAATTCCGGAAGCATGCCAACACAGACGTAGTCTCCTCCGTCATCTGCTTTCAGCGATAGTACCGTATATGTGTTTTCTGGATTGCGAAAAATTATATGATCAATATAACCTTTTAGAGTCATTCATCCGTCGAAATAGCATCTTTCTCGGTGAATTCCGATTCAGACATAGCAGCACCACTCTCTTCCGATGCTTTTGCATCGATCTCCTCCGGTGTCTGCCCTATATTACGCTTCATCTGTTCGTAGAGCATTTTTGCCAGACCCAGCCCCTCCTGTTCGGTAGTCTGGGATGCATATTCTTTTATCAGATTGTCTTTATAATAATCCACCAGTGTACTGTTCGTCCCGCTGTCCAGAGGATCCTCGGGCACTGTCGCCATCATCTGCTTATACATCTGCTCGACAAAATAGCTTTCAAATTGCTTACAGGCATCCAAAAGCTTAGCATCATCAGCTGAAGAAATATCCGAACCGTTCCCGCCCTTATTGGAGCCGGAAATATCTGACAGCGTACTCTTAAGCTTCGCTGCATGTGCATCGGATACAGCCTGACCGGATAAAGTTGTAAGATAATCCGTGCTAATATCCATATCCTGTATTACCTCTTAAGCTGATTTGCAGTCTGCATCATATCATCAGTGGTAGTGATCGCTTTTGAATTAAGCTCGTATGCTCTCTGCGCAACTATAAGATTAACCATCTCATCCGCAACCTGAACATTGGATCCCTCAAGATATCCCTGCCTTATCACGGATTTTTCAAGAGCTGCATTTGTCGCTTCGTTCATCGGCTGTCCGGATGCAGCTGTGACGGAATAGAGTGAATCTCCTTCCTTATTCAAACCCTTCGGGTTCTGAAACTGAGTCATTCCTATAATAAGCCCGGCTACCGGCTGAGGATTATTGTCAGCATCAGGATAAAGAATCTGCCCAGATGCATCTACAGAAATCCTGTTCGCTACCACCTTCTGTCCGTTTATCGTAGCCGGAAGCTGTATGGGCTGACCATTAGTTCCAAGCACCGGAAGACCATCTGAGTTTGAAAGCACCAGATCCTCATTCGCATTTACAAGATTAAAATTAAAGTCACCGTTTCTGGTATAATAAGTTTGTCCATCCGTTCCTCTTACCGAAAAGAATCCCTTGCCCTGAATTGCAAAGCTTGTGGCGTTTTCAGACTCCAAAAGCGCTCCGTTTGTAAACTGCGACGTAATAGAGGCATTTCTGACACCCAAACCGACCTGCGCTCCTATAGGCTTACGTTCTGCGTTGGCTGTAGTTGTCTTTGTCTGAAGAGTCTGATACAAAAGACTCTTAAATTCATTTGTTTCAGTCTTGTAACCCACGGTATTAACATTTGCAAGATTATTTGCGATAGTATCCACATTATTCTGCTGTGCTATCATACCGGTAGCCGCTGTCCAAAGTGACCTTACCATGTTCCAAAACCTCCTCCAAAATTTAATAACTCAAAGCTTACCAAGATCATTTACTGCCTTCTGAAGAGTATCATCCATAGTCTGCACAACCTTCTGGTTGATCTCATATTGCCTGTTTATGGCAATCATGTTTACCATTTCCTGAACCGTTTCTACATTTGACTGCTCCAGATATCCTGAATATATCTGAGCATTCGAAGGTATCTCCGTTGCACCTTCTATGGTCTGCCACATATTTTCACCATATTTTTCCAGATAATAATAGTCCGTTCCTTCGGGGTTTCTCTCAAAGTCCGTAACTCCGACGGTAGCCAGTATCTGGGGATTGTCTCCCTGAGTGATATTTCCCTGACGGTCAATAGTGGTAGGCTTGGTGGGATCTATCGTAATATGATTTCCGTTTGTATCCAAAACATAATCTCCGTCCTTTGTGACAAGAGTACCATCAAGGGTAAGGGTAAAGGATCCATCCCGTGTATATTTAACGCTGGTATTACCTGCTTTGTCAGTAAACTCTATTTCAAAAAAACCCGAATCTGACAAAGCAAGATCAAATGTATTCTCTGTGCCACGGAATCCACCTTCTGACCAGTCAGTATAATTCTCACCTATCTTAACTCCCGGCTGCATATTCCCCATCCGCCTTGACAGATACCACTCGGATGAATCCTGTAGTTTAACTGCCAGCGCATCCGCAAAAGTCTGGGAAGTGGCCCCTTCTTTTTTATAGCCGGTAGTAGACACATTTGCGAGATTATTTGTGAGAGTATCCATCCTGTGCTGCTCGTTAATCATCGCAAAATGCGCGGTATAAAGACCTTTTACCATATCCTAATCGTCTTCCTCCTTATATCCTGCTATCGTATCTACGTATTTCCCGGTTCCCGCTGCAACAGCAGTCATCGGATCTTCCGCGGTCATAGTGTTTATACCGGTCTTTTCAGTAATAAGTTCCTCCAGACCTCTCAGCATAGCTCCGCCCCCGGTAAGAACTATCCCCCTTGATGCTATGTCAGCTGCCAACTCCGGAGGTGTACGCTCCAAAACGCCATGTATCGCTTCAATAATCTGGGCCGTTACCTCCCTTAGCGCCTCTTCAGTCTCTTCAGAAGAAACCTTTACTGTAACCGGAAGTCCGGTAAGCAGGTTACGGCCTCTTATATCCATATAATCAACTTCAGGTTTTCTGAAGACACAACCGATATGTATCTTCAAATCTTCAGCGGTAGGTTCTCCGATAAGAAGATTATGCTTCTTTCTCATATATCTGACTATCGCATCATCAAAATCATCTCCGGCAACCTTAATGGAAGTGGACTCCACAGGCCCTCCCAAAGAGATAACTGCTATATCAGATGTACCGCCTCCTATATCCACAACCATATTGCCACAAGGCTTAGTTATATCAATGCCTGCTCCGATCGCAGCTGCTATGGGCTCCTCTATGATCTTGACCTCTCTGGCACCGGCCTGATAGGCCGCATCTTCAACGGCTTTCCTTTCTACCTCTGATGCTGCTGAAGGCACTCCCACACATACTCTAGGCTTCCTAAACGTTCGTTTCCCAACAGCCTTCTGTATGAAGTGCTTCAGCATCTTCTCGGTAACCGTATAGTTTGATATGACGCCCTGCCTCATGGGGCGTATGGCTACCACGTTGCCCGGCGTACGACCAAGCATGAGTCGCGCTTCCTCGCCGATAGCCATTATTTTATTCGTATCCCTGTCGAAGGCTACGACGGAGGGTTCCTTCAGTACCACTCCCTTGCCTCTTATATATACGAGCACACTTGCCGTGCCCAGATCTATTCCTATGTCTACACCTGCCATTTTTTCCTCATTTCATATCGTCTTGCCTACTGTCTAACAAGATAGGATAACCCAAAATGATGAAACTTTCAACACAGCAGATGGCCATTTCTCAAATCAAAAAACAGCACGGGCGCAACCCTCATTTGCGTCCGTGCATCATAAATCCTTCCATGTATGATTTATATCGGCATATTGAGTTAATTCCTGAACCTTTTTGAGATCATTTTTTTTATATATTTTCCGGTATAACTGTTATCATCTTTTGCCACCTGCTCCGGAGTTCCCGATGTTACCACCGTGCCTCCTCCGTCACCGCCTTCTGGCCCCATATCTATTATGTAATCACCACATTTTATTACATCAAGATTATGCTCAATGACCACAACAGTATTACCGGACTCAGCCAGCCGGTCAAGAATGGAAATAAGTTTTTTAACATCATCAAAATGCAGGCCAGTAGTAGGCTCATCCAATATATATATGGTCTTTCCCGTACCTCTTTTTGAAAGCTCCGTAGCAAGCTTAATACGCTGTGCTTCTCCGCCGGAAAGCTCTGTAGAGGGCTGTCCCAGCTTTACGTATCCAAGCCCTACGTCATAGAGGGTCTGTATCTTATTTCTTACAGTAGGAACATTATCAAAAAAAACCAATGCCTCTTCAACAGTCATGTCCAGTACATCAGAAATATCCTTACCCTTATAGGTCACATCAAGGGTCTCACGGTTATATCTTTTCCCATGGCAGACATCACAGGGGACAAATACATCCGGCAGGAAATGCATCTCGATCTTTATTATCCCGTCACCGCTGCATGCCTCGCATCTTCCGCCCTTTACGTTAAAAGAAAAACGGCCTTTCTTATAACCCCTTGCCTTGGCCTCCTGAGTAGCAGCAAATAGATCCCGAATCAGATCAAAGACACCGGTATACGTAGCTGGATTGGATCTGGGAGTTCGCCCTATGGGCGACTGATCTATATCTATCACTTTGTCCAATTGCTCCAGGCCTTTTATTCCGTCCGATGCCCCGGGAATAGTCCTGGCCCTGTTCAGCTTCTTCGCCGCAGTCTTGTATAGTATCTCATTTATCAGAGACGATTTCCCGGAGCCGGAAACTCCTGTAACGATGGTCATGACTCCCAGTGGTATTTTTACATTTATTTTTTTTAGATTATTCTCCCTCGCCCCCCTTATCTCTATCCAACCGGAAGGTTTCCGCCTTTTTTCCGGTACCGGAATAGCAAGCTCTCCGGAAAGATATTTCCCGGTTATGGAATCCTTTACTTTCGCTATTTCGTCAGCCGTCCCTTCTGCAACAAGCTTGCCCCCATGCATTCCTGCTCCCGGACCTATATCTATGATACGGTCTGCGGCCCTCATGGTATCCTCGTCATGCTCTACAACTATCAGTGTATTTCCCAGATCCCTGAGTCTTTTCAATGTACCCAGGAGCTTGTCATTATCCCTCTGATGAAGTCCTATTGAAGGCTCATCCAAAATATATGCCACTCCTACCAGACCGCTTCCTATCTGCGTCGCAAGTCGTATCCTCTGAGCTTCTCCTCCTGACAAAGTGCCCGTAGCCCTGGAAAGCGTCAGGTAATCAAGCCCCACATCATTCATAAACTTTATCCGGGAGTGTATCTCTTTAATTATCTGACGGCCGATAAGGATTTGCTGTTCGGTTATGGAGTCCGGTATAGCATCAAAATAGATTAGCAGCTCTTTTACGGACATTTCTGTAAGCTCGAATATATTCTTATCATCCACCGTAACAGCAAGGGATTCCTTCTTAAGCCTGCGTCCTCCGCATGTCTCACAGGGAGATATTCGCATATACTGTTCGTATTCGGCCTTTGCCGACTCAGAAAAGGTCTCCCTGTATCGGCGCTCCATGTTTTTTATCAGACCTTCAAACGCCTCGTCATATACTCCTTCAGATCTTGAACCCTTGTAATGTACTTTGACGACTTCACCATCAGTGCCATATACAAAAATACGACGTACCTTTTCCGGCAGTTTTTCATATGGCGTATCAAGCGAGAATTTATATTTATTTGCCAGTGCTTCAAGCAATGCATGCCCATAGCTTCCTGGGTCTCTGGAATTCATCCATCCCATGCAGTTTACACAGCCTTCATTAAACGACAGAGATTTATCCGGAATCATCAGATCCTCATCAAATTCCATCTTATATCCCAGGCCTGCACAAGTCGGACAGGCACCGAAGGGATTATTAAACGAAAAGCTTCTTGGCTCTATAGGTGGTATGGATATCCCGCAGTCCGGACAGGAAAAGCTGTTTGAAAAAGATAACGTTTGCTCTCCCTGGTTCACATCCACATTTAGAAGCCCATCTGAGATCTCCAAAACATTTTCGATGGAACCGGAAAGGCGTGCCTCTATGCCCGGCTTTACAACAAGCCGATCTACCACGATCTCTATTGTATGTCTGATATTCTTATCCAGCTCAATGTCCTCAGACAGCTCGTATAAAGAACCGTCTACTATAACTCGAACGTAACCGGATTTCTTTGCTCTCTCAAGGATTTTCTCATGACGCCCCTTTTTTCCGCGAACGACAGGAGCAAGAAGTTGTATCTTAGTACGTTCCGGCAACTGCATTATGATATCAGCCATTTGGTCTGCAGTCTGCCTTTCTATTGGCTTACCGCAATTCGGGCAGTGAGGTATCCCTATCCTTGCATACAGAAGTCTCAGATAATCATATACCTCAGTCACCGTTCCTACCGTTGATCTTGGGTTTCGATTTGTTGACTTCTGGTCTATTGATATTGCGGGAGGAAGTCCTTCAATAGAGTCAACATCGGGCTTATCCATCTGTCCCAGAAACATCCTGGCATAGCTGGAAAGGGACTGCATATATCTTCGCTGTCCCTCAGCATAAATTGTATCAAAGGCAAGAGAGGACTTTCCCGATCCGGAAAGTCCTGTCATTACGATAAGCTCATTTCTGGGTATATCCACAGAAAGGGATTTGAGGTTGTGCTCTCTGGCTCCCCGTATCTTTATATATTTCTTTACATCTTTTTCCTGCTTTTTCATTTATCCTCTGTTTCGTCCTCCGGTTTTTTGATCTCGGGACAGTATTTTTCGATCATACTTTTTGTAAACCCGGGAGACCATCTTGTCACTATAACTGAATCATGGCTTATTTCCCGCACCCTCAAGCCTTTAAGCTGTTCGATATATTCCAGCGTTACCTTCTTTGATATCTTGGATTCCCCTGAATTCCTGTCGTGAAATTCATATGGAATCTCTACAATAAGATGATACCGGGTCATAGCAAGCACTTCCACCATGATCTTCCAGCCTATCGGCTTGAGCTCTGCTCCCTCAAGCATTTCCTTCCGAAACATAAACAGTCCGGAAGTTGGATCCGATATGTTACGAAGGGATGAAAGGGCTGCCTTTCCCATCCATCTTGCCGTTCCGGAAATGAATTTTCTTACAATATTAAGACCTCCATCAGAGCCTCCCTTTATCAGCCTCGATGGAATACACATATCGGCACCTGAAAGCATGGCTGCATACATCGGACGAAGAATAGCCGGGGGATGCTGAAGGTCTGCATCCATGCATGCCAGAAAAACGCCGTCTGCCATATGAAATCCCTCTATAACCGCGGTTGCAAGTCCGGTTCTTTCTTCGCCTTCTCTATGATAATATCTGCAATGCGGGTCCTTATCACATAGTTCCTTCAATACTTCCGGCGTATTGTCATCTGAATCATCTATAAATAAGATATTGTAGTCGATACCGCAAAGGGCTTCCCCCACCTGAAGAGCCAGCTCTTCCACATTTCCCGCTTCATTAAAAGTCGGTACAACAACAGACAGCTTTTCAGACATCATATTCCTCTCTTTCCTAAATTGTTTATCTTTGTGATAATGCTTTCTTTAATTCTATCATATTATCCCGAAGCATTGCTGCAGATTCAAAATCAAGCTCAGCAGCTGCTTTTTTCATCTGCTTTTCTACTTTCGCAATTAGCTTTTCCAGCTCTTTCTTATCCATGGATTCCGGGTCTTTCTCAAGCTCGTATTCGCTCTTTGCCACCTTTTTTGATATGGATATCAGCTCCCTTACTGCCTTTTGGATTGTCTGTGGTGTGATGCCATGTTCCTCATTGTACGCCTGCTGAAGCTTCCTCCGTCGATCTGTCTCATCTATGCATTCTTTCATAGAACCGGTAATGGTATCGGCATACATTATAACATGCCCGTTAGAATTTCTGGCAGCTCTTCCCACAGTCTGGATAAGTGACGTTGCAGATCTTAGAAATCCCTCTTTATCAGCATCGATTATGGCGACAAGAGATATCTCCGGTATATCAAGTCCCTCTCTCAAAAGATTGATGCCCACCAGCACATCGAATACATCAAGTCTCATATCCCTGATGATCTCGGCGCGCTCCAGTGTATCCACATCCGAATGAAGGTACTTGACCCTTATGCCGATCTCCCTTAAATATTCTGTGAGATCTTCCGCCATTCTTTTGGTAAGGGTCGTGACCAATACCTTTCCTTTATTATCTGTTTCTTTGTTGATCTCTGATACAAGATCATCGATCTGGCCTTCGGTGGGACGTACAGATATCTCGGGATCGAGAAGTCCTGTAGGTCTCAGTATCTGCTCGGCCCTTAGTAACTCATGCTGCGCTTCATACTCTGCAGGTGTTGCAGAAACAAACAGGATCTTGTCAATATGGCTTTCCCACTCTTCAAAAGAAAGCGGTCTGTTATCCTTTGCTGACGGAAGTCTGAAGCCGTACTCAACCAGAGAGGATTTTCTGGCCTGATCTCCATTATACATACCTCCTATCTGGGGGATGGTGATATGACTCTCATCTACTATTATAAGGAAATCATCAGGAAAGAAATCCATAAGAGTCAGGGGTGCCGAGCCAGGCGCTCTGCCCGCCAACGGTCTGGAGTAATTCTCTATACCGGAGCAAAAACCTGTCTCCCTCATCATCTCTATGTCAAAATTTGTCCTCTCCGAGATTCGCTGTGCCTCTATGAGTTTATCTTCGGACTTGAAATACCTGACCCTCTCATCCAGTTCCTTCTCTATCTCTGCTATACCACGCTCCATCTTATCTTTTGTTACTACATAGTGGGACGCTGGAAAGATGGCCGCATGTTTCAGCTCTGCCTTGGGATGTCCGGTAAGTACATCAAACTCTATGAGACGGTCGATCTCATCACCGAAAAACTCGACTCTTATACCTGTGTCATCTGACTCAGCAGGAAATATATCCAACACATCTCCGTGAACTCTGAAAGTAGACCTCTTAAAGTCAGCCTCTGCCCTGTCATATCTTATCTCTATAAGTTCATGTATCACCTCATCCCGGTCCTTATTCATACCCGGACGAAGCGATATCATCATATGGATATAATCATCCGGTGAACCCAAGCCGTAGATACAGGATACCGAGGCTACTACTATTACATCTTTCCTCTCAGAAAGAGATGCCGTAGCTGAAAGACGAAGTTTGTCTATTTCATCATTTACAGACGAGTCCTTTTCTATATACGTATCGGTAGAAGGAACATACGCCTCCGGTTGATAGTAATCATAATAGGACACAAAATATTCCACCGCGTTCTCTGGGAAGAATTCCTTCATCTCGCCGTAAAGCTGGCCAGCCAGAGTCTTATTGTGGGAGATGATAAGCGTCGGAAGGTTCAGCTCCTTTATTATATTTGCCATGGTAAAGGTCTTACCCGAGCCTGTAACACCAAGCAGGGTTTGTGCCTGATTTCCTTCCTTAAATCCCCTCACAAGTTTTTCTATAGCCTGAGGCTGATCACCCGTTGGCTTATAATCCGAATACAATTTGAAGGCATGTCCTTTTTCAACAGACCTTTTTTCATGAGCAATCAGCGATGAAGATTGCATATTTCCCAGATTATCCATATATCCTCTTGTCAACTTTGATGATTTTATCTCTTAACCTCTTTCGTCAAATCCAAAGCATAATTTAGCACATAAAGCGAAGGTTATCTATATCTTCTCCAAAGATCATTTCCTTTAGTTGTGAAAGGAATAATCTTATTTATCATTACTGTCCATTTTATAAATATCTCCTCCCTTAAGAGATTATATTATGATTACGCTTTCGAATAAAGAAGATATCCCCCGTTAACAGATTGACAGCGAGAATCAAAAATTTTTCATTTTAAGAAAGTGGTTGACAACACCTGAATGATAGTGTATATTTCTCGTCAACAAATAGCATATATCTCCTATCGGATATATAGGAATTAGTTAAAGGGGTTTTTATGTACACTTTGATATTTATTCTACCACGCTGGACGAGCAGTCGATGTAAGAAGGTCTTTAGAGAGAACTGAAAAGCAATTGATAACAGTTTTAATTATTGAAAAGGAGTGTAAGATCATGTTCAAAGGAAAACACATAATTAAAATAGCAGCTATCACAGCCGCTCTAACCATTTCACTTACGCAGCTTACAGGATGCGGAACCAGCGCATCGGCATCCCCTAATACTCAGGAAACAGCAGCCGGCAGTGACCAGCTTGACAGGATTAAATCTGCCGGAAAGATCATCGTCGGTATCGAGGGAACCTATCCTCCTTTTACCTATCATGAGGCTGACGGATCACCTGCAGGTATTGATGTCGAGCTTGCACAGAAGATAGCAGAAAAGCTTGGAGTAGAAGTCGAATTTGTGGACGGTGCATGGGATTCTCTTCTTATAGGTATTGATTCCGGAAGATTTGATACCGTCATTAACTGCGTAGGTATCACAGATGAAAGAAAAGAGAAATATGATTTCTCGGACCCTTACTACTATGAGGCCTGGCAGATAGTGACCCGCGCTGATGATGACAGGATCCATTCCGAGGAAGACCTGAAGGGCAAGACCATTGCTACCAATGTTACAAGTGCTCACGCTTCCTGGTATCAGGACCGGGGCGTTGAGATCGCAGGCATCGAT
>JAEEGL014064461.1_pt1 | contig 28658 bp, 22 predicted proteins | sample 9134231 | NCBI WGS metagenome assembly JAEEGL01 (sample SAMN16246548, study PRJNA631951) | gut metagenome | biome: gut microbiome; feature: rumen; material: fiber-attached | host: Bos | place: Iran: Karaj | collected 2018-10 | reverse complement strand
GAACTCAAGAACTTCCTGAGAGCTTGTATTTACAAAGCTGGAAATCATTGCAGGGTCAAACCAGCGTACTGTATTTCTGTTATATACAGAAACTGTTACAGGAACTACAGAAACTTTTTCATCTCCCAAAAGCTCGTATTCAATTACAATTTCACCCGAAATCTGTCCGTTTTCAGAGAAGCGGAGAAGCTTTTCATTAAAGTCAGCACAGAAGGCAACACTTTCACTGCGGTGTTTGTGAATCATCTTTATTGTACCGCATTCAAGCTCTGATGACGTATAACCTTCTGAACGGAATTTAACAACTACGTTTCTTATTTCTGCTGTTTCGTGATTATTTACTGTAATTGTACCGAATGGATTATTCTTATAGATAGTATACAAAAGCGGGAATACGCTTTCATCGCATTCAATTTCTGCATCAACATTACCGGAAGCTTTCTTTGTATCAAACTTATAATTAAACACGAGGCCTGCGGTTAGTCCTGCTGCAGGAGAGTTACCCCAATAGGTATTATACTGACAGTCAAACCAGGAAACATTCAAACCAATAGAAAGCTTTGTATTGATTCTAAAATCCATGTCGGCATAAGCACGGTACCATGGCGCATAATGCGATTTACCAGCAGTAAAGCCTGCATATGCTCCGGCTGCAATTCCAACACCCATTTCCATACGCGAAAATGGATATATTACCGCTCCAACCTGTACACCAACCGGAACCATAATAAAAAGAGGATCTTCATCATCCTTTAATTCATCTTTACTGTCTTTTGGAAGAATTTGTATACCAAATTCCGGACCAACATTCAGATAATTAAAAAGAGTAATACCTGTATCAATGAAAGCTCCTCCACCGGCTGCTGCATATTTTTGTTCACCAGATGAAAGAAATGGGAAGAAAGCTCCTGGGGTAGCTTTAACATTTATTTCTAATGCAAATACTGAAACCGCAAGAAATGCAGCCAGAATTATTGTAAAAACTTTTTTCATTCTAAATCTCACCAATTTTTCGAAATAAGCCAAATTTTACCCATATTAATCTTTTTAACTTATTTACAACCATACAATTATACACACACTAAGCCTGTTAGTCTATAGTTTTTAATAAGAGAAAACTTTGAAAAATTGCGCAAAAAGATAACTATTTATTTGAAAAACGAGAAAGGAAGCTTTGAGTTCGTTCTATCTGAGGATTGTTGATTACTGCTTCTGGTTCACCCTCTTCTACAATTACGCCGCCATCCATAAAGATAATGTGACTGGAAATATCGCGGGCAAACGCCATTTCGTGAGTAACAACAACCATTGTCATTTTTTGAGAAGCAAGCTCTTTTATAACTGCAAGGATTTCTCCGGTAAGTTCCGGATCAAGTGCAGAAGTCGGTTCATCGAACAATAAAACTTCGGGCTTTAGGGCAAGTGCACGGGCAATAGAAACTCGCTGCTGCTGACCACCGCTTAATTCACATGGATAAGCATTTGCCTTTGAATCAAGTCCCATTCTCTGCAAAAGCTCCATTGCAACTGCGACTGCTTCCTCTTTTGACTTTTTAAGCACACGTATCTGCGGTTCTGTTACATTTTGCAAAACAGAATAATGTGGAAAAAGATTGAAGTTCTGAAAAACTAGTCCGCTTTTAAGTGTGATTTCGTGACGTTTTGCTTTATCAACATAAACACCGTTTTCTACGAGTGTTTCACCACAAATCCTAATTGTACCGCCCGTAACATCTTCAAGCTGAGAAATACAGCGGAGAATTGTAGATTTACCGGATCCACTTGGTCCAATTATTCCAAGCACCTCGCCTTTTTCTACAGAAAACGAAATGCCTTTTATAACATCAAGTGTTCCGAATGATTTTTTTAAGTTTTCAACTGAAATAATTTCTGACATTGTAACTTCCTTTTTCTGCACAAGGCTTAATTATAATATGCAAGCTTCTTTTCCAGCTTCTGGAAGATTAAAGAAACTATCCAGTTCATCACAAAATAGAAAACTCCGGCAATGAACAGCGGTACAAAACTGAACAGAGCCCCCTGTCTTTCCTTTGCTACCATAAGCAGCTCAGAAACACCAATTACAGAAACAAGGGCTGTGTCCTTTACAAGAGTTATAACTTCGTTGCCCATTGCGGGAACAATTCTTTTTACAACCTGCGGCAGAATGATTCTGAAAAAAGTCTGTCCAGAGGTATAGCCCAAAACCTTAGAAGCTTCGTACTGTCCCTTTGGAATAGACTCAATTCCGCCTCTATAAATCTCTGCAAAATAAGCAGCATAGTTTATAGAAAGAGCTATAATTGCAGCGGCAAAACGATTCCATTTGAAATTAACTGCATAACCAAGATTTACCAGCCATCTTATAAACAGACCTGGTCCAAAATATACAACCAGAAGCTGAAGCATAAGAGGAGTTCCCCTGATTATCAAAAGGAAAACGTTTACAACACCCGATAAAAACCGTTTTTTAGACATACGTCCCATTGCAATTGGAAGAGCCAGCGGAATAGAAAAAATCAATGTAAGAAAAAATACTTCAAGCGATGTAACTGAACCGTCAAGCATCGCCTTAAGCATTTTAAGATATCTGTCGAAGGTCATAAACAGCTTTTATTTTCCAATAACGCTTACGTCTTTACCGAACCATTTTGTACTGATTGCGGCTACAGTTCCATCCTTCTGCATTTCAATAAGGATTTCCTGTACTTTGTCGCGAAGCTCTGGTTCATTCTTTCTAAAGCCAATTCCATAAGCTTCGTTAGCAAGTGCCTGTGGAACTACATAGAATGGTTCACCAGTCTGTGCAATTGAGTAGTTTGCAACAACGCTGTCCATTACAACACCGTCAACACCACCAATTTTAAGGTCATTCAATGCTGTAATATTGTCTTTAAAAGGAACAACTTCTTTAAGACCAGCTTTAAAATCTCTGTTCTTTTCTTCATCAACTGCATCCTGAGCACTTGAACCGCTCTGAATACCAAGCTTTTTGCCTTTCATATCTGCAAGAGTTTTGATTCCACTTGCTTTCTGAACAACAAGTACCTGTTCGTTGTTAAGGTAAGCAAAGGTAAAGGAAAGAGCATTTTTTCTTTCTTCTGTGATTGTGAAGCCGTTCCAGATACAGTCAATTTTTCCTGTTTCAAGCTCCATTTCCTTTGCATCCCAGTCAATTGGCTGAGCCTTAAAAGCTACACCAAGTCTTTTTGCAACTTCCTTAGCAAGGTCAATATCATAACCAACAATTTCGTTATTATCATCGCGATAACCAAGAGGTGGGAAAGAATCATCAAGACCAAGAACAAAAGTTCCTCTTTCTTTTAAGGCTGTTACACCATCCTTCTTTTCTGTTTTTTTACAGCTTACAGTAGTAAATAAAGTTGCTGCAGCAAGCATAACTAATACTAATTTTTTCATTTTTCCTCCGAAAAACCTACAAATATTTTAGAATTATTTATTATAACCGAATGCCTTACACATTCAGAATATAAACTTATTTTTTCTGCAGAGCAAAAGCTTTAAGAGCCTTTATCTGCTCCATAACCTTTTCCGAAGCAGGTCCACCATCTGTTTTTCTTGCTTCAACACAGGCCTGGGCAGAAATAACTGAATAAATATCCTCTTCAATAAGTGGAGAACACTCCTTAAACTCTGCTAAACTCAACTGTTCAAGCTCGCAGTTTTTGTCAATTGCCATTCTAACAGCCTTTGCAGAAACTCCGTGTGCAGTTCTGAACGGCATTCCTTTTCGAACAAGATAATCTGCTACATCAGTTGCATTAAGATAACCGCCACTGCAGGCATTAAGCATACGTTCCTTATTCCAGCGGGCACTTGCAATCATCTGGGTAAAAACACGTACACAGGAAATTACAGTGTCGCAGGCATCAAAAAGACTTTCTTTATCCTCCTGCATGTCACGGTCGTAAGCAAGCGGAAGTGCCTTCATCATTGTGAGGAGCGCAAACAAGTCACCGTAAACCTTTCCTGTTCTTCCGCGGATAAGTTCTGCAAAATCAGGATTCTTTTTCTGCGGCATGATTGAGCTGCCGGTTGACCAGCGTTCACTTAAATCTATAAAGCCGAACTCTGTTGTAGCCCAAAGAACAACCTCTTCACAAAAGCGTGATAAATGCATTTGTAATATAGAAAGATTTGATGCAGTTTCCAGAAAGCAGTCTCTGTCAGATACGGAATCAAGAGAATTGGCTGTAACTCCGTCAAACTTAAGCAGTTCGGCTTCGTATTTTCTGTCTAAAGGCAAACCGCTTCCCGCAAGAGCACACGAACCTATTGGAGAAATGTTTATACGCTTTAACGAGTCTTCCAGACGCTGCCAGTCGCGGACAAGCATCCATGCCCAGGCGCAAAGGTGATGAGCCAGAGTAACAGGTTGAGCATGCTGCATGTGAGTAAAACCAGGCATAATTGTTTTAGTATTCTGCTCTGAGATTTGAACAAGTGCATCTATTAAAGTAAGCAGCGTATTCTGTAATTCCGGAATAAAACGACGGAGATAAAGTCTTTCGTCAAGCGCAATCTGGTCGTTTCGGCTTCGGCCAGTGTGTACTTTTTTTCCGGCTTCACCAATTCGGTCTGTAAGTGTTGCTTCTACAAAGGAATGAATATCTTCTGCAGAATAATCTATTGCAAGGGAACCGTTTTCCAGATCATTTTTTATAGATTCAAGCCCTTTTACAATCTGGTCAGCTTCTTTTTCTGCAATTATTCCTGCATGAGCAAGCATTTTTGCATGTGCAATACTTCCCTGAATATCATCAAGAGCCATTCTTTCATCAACATGAATTGAAGTTTCAAAAGCAACCGCTTCGGCATCCGGACCTTCTTCAAAACGACCATGCCAGAGCGCTGCGTGATTATCTTTAGTAATTGTACCGTGTGTAGTCATAAATGTATTATATTAAAATATAGTATAGATTTCAATTAAACTATTTTTTCTTCTTTTTTGCCTTTTTTCCGCCTTTTTCCGAAGCTTCAGAATCACCGGAGGTTTCGACCTTAGTTTCAACAGTCTTCTTTTCCTGAGTATTACCACCCTCTGCGGCAGTTTCTTCAGATTCTTCCTTCTTTTCTATAGTGGTAAGATGTATTCTTCTTTCTTTTTCTTCTTTTATTGAAAGGATTTCGTCATCACTCAGTCTTTCGCGTTTTTCTACATAACTATTATAATCATCAAAAATATTGCTCCAGCCTATTCTTGTGTAAAAATACTCTTCCTCCGGAGTATTAACACCTGTAAGCATATCTCTATAGGCAGCTTTTACGTCAATTCGTGGTACAAGAACATCCATTCTAGGGTTTGGATAATCATTCATCATTACAAGAGTTTCGTCCATTACCCTTCCGTCTCTGAACAAAGGCAGATAATTTGATTTCCAGGAATCGGCACTGCTTTTTCCGGGAACAGGCTCAAGCCACAAATCTATGGCTTTTGCAATTCTTTCTGCCCTTGCTTTATCGTAACAGGCAGGAATTACAACCATTCTTGTATCTGAAACTGTTTTGTAAATACCATTGCTGTTAGGTCCAAGTGGGAAACACACAAAACCATAATCATCATTCATAGAAGTAAAATCATAGTAGGCAATTCTTGGATCCTGGTGACCTACCATAAATGCGGTTTTTCCATCGGCAAAGGCCTTGTAGCAGTAATCCGGGCCTTCGTGTTTTTTGTCTGGAAGCTGATGCTTTTTCCAGATTTTAATCATCCAGTTCAGGGCTTCCATTGTGTTTGAATTGATTATGTTGCTTGAATACTTTCCTTCTATATCTCTTTTTACAAGAGCCGTATCGTTTGAATCCAGACACAGAGCTGCAAAATCATACAAATCTGAAGACATTGCATAAACATCGGTTTCTCCGTCGTAATCTGTGTCGGCAGTAATCATATTACAAAGTCTTTCAAAAGTTTCCCAGTTCCATTTTTTATCAAGTTGAAGGTCATAAAGATATTCTGAGGTATATCCTTTTTCCTGCAGCATTTTCTTATTAAAATAAACACCGGGAAGCGGCTCCGTTTTTTCCCAGCTGAAGGCATAAAAAGAACGTCCGCGTGTAAGCTTGTTTACAGTATTCTGGTTATACTTTCTGCTATTATAAAAATTAACAGATTCTATTGTAGATAAATCATAAAACAAGCCGGCTTTTACACCAAGAGCGGCAATTCTATCATCTATTACAAAAACATAATCTTCTTTTCCATTACTTGCGCAATAATTCATTGCCATTTGTGGGAACTGTTCTGCATTCCATAAACGCTTAACATAAACGTTCATATGATAAGTACTAAAGGTCCATTCGTTCCACAAATCTTTAGTTGACTTTGTATTGCCTGATTTTGCATTTACCGGAAGATAATCTGCAATAATAACATTTACCCCTTCCAGATTATAAGGCTTATTATTTCTGGGATTTACCTGCGGTTCAGTCTCAGAAAAAGGATTGTCATTTTTTTCTTTTGCAAATAATGCCGCGTTTGAAAAGATAATTGTGATTATTATAAATAAGATTGTTCTTTTGAATATATTTATTACAGCCTTCATTATGCAGAATCCTTATTTTTTTCAAATTATTATTTTACAGTTAAATATTATATCATTATTTGCAAGTTATAAAAACAAAAAAAAGCTGTTGAATCGAAAATTAAATCGAAATCAACAGCTTTTTTTATGCAGAATATGCAATAATTAGCGGTTACAGTCGTCTATGAGCATCTGCCATACATTCTTACAGTTTTCATAAGCTTCTGCAGGAGTCATATATCCACCGCAAATACCCCAAATCATATCTCCCTGTGAAAGGCCGGAAACAAGGGTGTCGTAGCGAGGATTTGGTGTACTTGCCATGTAAACAAGTGTTTCATCTACAGCGCGTGAGTCTCTAAAGCCTGCATAGAAGGATTCTTTCCAGGCATCAGGGTAATCATATCCAGGAACAGGTTCAAGCCATAAATCTACAGCTTTTGCAATTTTTTCTACTCTGTCTGCAGTATAGCAGGATGGTATTACACACATGTTTGTGTCATGCAAAGTTTTGTAGGTTTTGCCGCCTGAAGGTCCAAGTGGGAAACATACAAAGCCCCAGTCATCAATCATAGAAGCAAAGCGTCCGTTAGGCTGAGCGTTATATTCCTGGTCTGCAAGGAAGCAGGTTTCACCATTAATAAAGGCTGTATAGAAATAATCCCAGTTTGCACCTTCAGCTTGTGGCAGCTGATAGGTAGTAAACATGTGCTGAATCCAGTTCCAGGCTTCCATTGATTTTTCAGAACCGGCATTATTAAAGAATTTTCCATTTTCATCTCTACCGATCAGGGAACCGCCGTTAGAATCAAGGGCTGCATATGTAAATTCAGTGTTGAAGGAAGACATTGCATAAACATCAATTACACCGTCATTATCAGTATCCTTCTGAATCTTTTTACAGATTTCTTCAAAGGTTTCCCAAGTCCATTTTCCTGATTTCTGAAGGTCGTAAATATAATCTGGACTATAGCCATTTTCCTGCAGGATTCTCTTATTAAAGAACATACCATTCTTTGGCTCTGGTTTTCCCCAGTTAAAGCAATAGAAGGAATTACCACGCTGCAGCTTCTGTACACAGCCCTGGTCGTATTTTTCTGCATTACGATAATCTACAGATTTTACCTTTGACAAATCATAAAAAAGACTTGATTTTACACCGGTATTTGCAGTACGTCCATCAATTATAAAGATATAGTTTTCATCTCCACCTGTAATACAGAAATTCTGTACAAACTGAGGATTTGAACCCCATCCGGAAACAGCCTGTTGTGTAATTTTTACATTATAGGTTTCCTGAGTCCATTCCTGCCAGGCGCGGGCATCCTCCTGCTGTTTAGAAGCCGGAGCAGAATTTGGATCTGACCACCAGTCCCCTACGATTACTGCCATTCCCTTAAAATCATATTTTTTATTAGTAGCAGGATCCTTCTGAGCTTTTACAGCCTTGTAAGGGTCAGCCTTTTTCTTTTTTGCAGCAGAAACTGTATCCGCTAAAAGCAGCACTGCAAACAAAACACAAAAAGTTTTTTTCAAAGTTTTCATTTGTTTACCTCCTAAGTAATTTTATTATTAAACAAAGTATAGCATTTTTGATTTAAGGCTTTTAATTGATTTTTTTAATCAAATTACTTTGATTTTTGCATTATCATTTGAATCCTTTATAAAAAAAAACACTGCTGAACCGGTTGCAGGATCCAGCAGTGTAAGGAGTTTTTATAAAAAAAGCAAAATGTTTTTTTATCTGTTTACATCGTCAAGCATTCCTTGCCAGACATTTTTCCAGGTCTCGTAAGCCTCAATTGGTGTCTGCCAGCCCCAGCATACAGCATTAAGCATATCGTCATTGGTAATTCCGCTAACAAGCTTATCTACACGCTGATTAGGAATCTGTGCAAGCAATACACAAGTTTCATCAACAGCACGAGCATCGCGGAAGCCAGGATAGTAATCCTCTTTCCATGCATCTGGTCCATCATAACCAGGAGTTGGTGTTACATAGAGGTCTACAGCCTTTGCAATTTTGTTTGCCTTTTCCAAATCATAGCATTTAGGAATTATCCACATTGGAGAATCGTGCAGAGTATGATATTTTCCGTCTCCGCTTGGACCTTTTGGAAATGCAACAAAACCAAAATCATCCTTCATTGCGGAAAGAGTTCCACCAGGCTGAGCAATAAACTCCTGGTCTGCAAGGAAAGCTGTTTCACCATTGATAAAGGCTACACGGAAATAATCCCAGGCAGCACCTTCTGGCTGTGGCAGCTGATAGGTTGCCCACATGTGAGCCATCCAGTTCCAGGCTTCCATAGATTTATCTGAACCTGCATTATTATAGAACTTACCGTTTGCATCGCGGGCAATACGGCTTCCACCATTTGAATCAAGAGCTGCATCTCCAAAACAAGTATAGAAAGAAGACATTGCATACTGATCAATAAGTCCGTCATTATCAACATCTCTCTGAAGCTTTTCACAAAGCTCTTCAAAAGTTTTCCAGGTCCAAGTACCATCTTTCTGCATATCATAAGGAAGATCAGGATCAAGTCCGGCTTCTACGAACAAACGTTTATTATAGAACATTCCTTCTCTAGGCTCTGCCTTTACCCACTGGAAGGTATAGAAAGAATCACCTTTCTGCAAGCGTTTACAAACACCCTGATCATAATTAGGACTGTTCATATAATCTACAGAAGTAATTTTTGACAAATCCCAGAACAAATCTGCCCTTATACCAACATTTGCAGAACGACCATCTATACAAAGAATATAGTTTTCATCACCACCGGTTATACAATAGTTAGTTATAAACTGAGGCATAGAACCCCAGCCTGCAGCCTGAGCCTGAACGCACTGCATATTGTAGGTTTCATTAACCCACTCGTGCCACATCAAATCATCTTCCTGCTTTTTTGATGCAGGCGGTACTGAAGGATCTGACCACCAGTCTCCAAGAATGACCTTCATGCCCTTAAAATCGTAAACCTTTTTTGTTGCAGGATCCTTCTGTTTTTCAATTTTCTTGTAAGGATCGTTTTTCTTCTTTTTAGCAGCTGTCAAAGGAGCTAAAAATACAAGCAGAACTGAAAGCAGAACAAAAAGCTTTTTAAGTGTGTTTTTCATGTTTTCCTCCTAAGGATGGTCGCAAGCGGCCGTGTTTTTTTTAGTTTAGTTTTTTACTTTATATTTAGATTATAACACACTTTTTCTAAAGTAAACAACTTATTTTTTACTTTATTTTAGCTTATAAAACGATTAATATTCATTTTTTTTAACAAAAATAATGTTTTTTTCGGAAGAAAAGCTTTTAAGACAAAAAAAAAGACCACTGGAAAAATCCAATGGTCTTTTTTATCAAAATTGTAAGCTAACTATAATTAGCGGTTACAATCGTCGATAAGTCCCTGCCATACGTTGTAGCAAGCTTCATACAATTCCTGAGCTGTTCCACCGCCACCGCAGAGGTTCCAGATGATGTCGCCCTGGTTAAGACCAGAAACGAGTACATCGTAACGTGGGTTAGGTGTGTCCATCATAAGCTGGAGAGTTTCGTCTACAGCACGTGAATCGCGGAATGATGCCCAGTATGCATCTTTCCAAGCATCTGGTCCTTCATAACCTGGTACAGGCTCTGCCCAGAGGTCAACAATCTTAGCAATGTTTTCAGCACGTTCTGCACTGTAGCATGAAGGGATAATCATAATGTTGTTCTGGTGAACTGTCTTGTATACGCCGTCTCCGTGAGGTCCGAGTGGGAAGCAAACGAAACCGTAGTCATCAGCCATTGAATTGAACTTTCCGTTAGGCTGTGCATTGTATTCCTGGTCAGCCAAGAATGCAACTTCACCGTTTGTGAATGCTGTGTAGAAGTAGTCCCAGTTAGCACCTTCAGCCTGTGGGAGCTGATATGTAAGGAACATGTGCTGGATCCAGTTCCAAGCTTCCATAGCTTTTTCTGAACCTGCAACGTTTACAAACTTACCGTTAGCATCGCGGTCAATAATCTTTGCACCATTTGAATCAAGAGCAGAATAAGAGAACTCTGTGTTGAAAGAAGCCATAGCATACTGATCGATAACACCGTCGTTATCTGTATCACGTGTCATTTTCTTACACATCTCTTCAAATGTTTCCCATGTCCATTTTCCCTGCTTCTGGAGGTCATAAGGATAGTCCTTATCATAACCATTTTCCTGAAGGATTCTCTTGTTGAAGAACATACCGTTTCTTGGCTCTGGTTTACCAATGTTGAAGCCGTAGAATGAATCACCTTTCTTAAGAAGATTTACAGTTCCCTGCTCATATTTGTTTGCATCTTTATAGTTTACGCTCTTGATTTTTGACAAATCATAGAAAAGATTAGCTTTTACACCAGTAGAAGCAGAACGTCCGTCGATTGTGAATACATAGTTCTCATCACCACCAGCAATACAGAAGTTAGATACGAACTGTGGGTTTGAACCCCATCCACAAACTGCCATCTGTGTTACTCTGAAGTTATATGTATCATAAGTCCATTCACGCCAAGCGAACTGGTCTTCCTGCTGTTTTGAAGCTGGAGCTGCATCTGGATCTGTCCACCAGTCTGCATAAATAACCTGCATTCCCTTGAAGTCATAAACTTTCTTTGTTTTTGGATCCTTCTGTTTTACAACTTTCTTGTAAGGATCATCCTTCTTCTTTTTTGCAGCAGAAACTGTGCTTGTTACCATCAAGGCAGCAACTGCGATACAAAGCGCTTTTTTCATAGTACCTTTATTCATTTTTTTTCTCCTCTTAAATAATGGTCTAATTTAAGTAAATATAATTATAACATTAAACCGTAATAATGCAATTCTAATTTGCGTTTTCCTAGTAGATATCCCCTATTTTTTTTTGCAATATCATTGCATTAAACGTTTAATTAAATCGTTTAACTCAATTATAATACATATTATCTTTTTTGCAACTGTATTTTCATAGAAGAAAACAAAAAAAATACCCGATACGGCAAAGGTATCGGGTATTTATAAAAGTATAAGGATTTATTACATCTTTACACCGGTAGAAGCAAGGCTTTCTACAAACAGGTTCTGACAGAAGATGTACAGAATGATTACAGGAATAATCATAAGCAATACACCTGTTGAAAGAATTGCATTTGAATAAGCCAATGGTGGGTTTACAGAACCACCGTTTATTGCTGTAAGATATGAACCAAAGCGTTCTACAATACCAGAAATCTGTCCGGAAAGAAGCTTAATTTTTCCAAGGAAAAGCTCTGTATAGAAGCTGTCTGTCCACTGCCATACAAATGAGAACAGGAAGCAGGAAGTAATGATTGGTTTTGCTCCTGGTACCATAATTCTGAAGAAGGTTGCAAATGGACCACAACCATCTACGTAGGCAGCCTCTTCAAGCTCGAATGGGAAGCCCAGGAAGAACTGTCTTATCATAAAGATATAAAGACCGTTCTTTAAGCCCATACATCCCAAACACATCATCAGATACGGTGCCATTGAACCTCGAAGGTTTATTGTCTTTCCAAAGAAATGGAAGTACCTGAAGTGAAGGAACAGAGACGTAGAAATTGTCTGCGGCGGAATTACGATGATTAAAACTACACAGAAGAACCAGAACTTTTTCAAAGGGAACTGGAATCTTGAGAAGCCGTAACCAACAAGGCTGCACACAAATACTTCTATAATAGATACAACAATTGAAACCCAGATTGTATTGAACAGAGTCTTTTTATAGTCCAAAAGCATTGTAGCAATTTTCCAGTTGCTCAAAGAGAAATGCTTTGGAACAACGATGATTGTTGTATCGTACAAATCCTTTTCTGCCATAAAACTGAACGAAAACTTATTCAGAATTGGCTGGATAATCATAAAACACATTCCGAAAAGCAGAATTGCACGGAAAATGGAAAGAGCATATTTCTTTATTGTTTCAGTAAGAAGAATACCGTCAGAAGCTTCATTTCTTTCCCAGAAGGTTCGCTGCTCAACAAGCTGAGTCTTTGCTGATTCTTTTTTATTCTTTTTAGTCATAATTGTATACCACCTTGGAAATTATAAGTGAAGAAAGACCTATGAACAGCATACATACAATAAAGTAAATCCAGGCAAGCGCAGAACTGTAACCGTAATTCAACTGAATTACCATCTGTTCATTAATCTTTGTCATAATCTGATTATCAGTCTTCATAAAGAAGTCTACGATTGTGTAAATCCAGCATACGAGCATAAGAGGGCTTACCATTGGAACTGTAATTTTCCACAAGCTTTCCCATGAAGTACAACCTTCCATCTGAGCTGCTTCGTACATACTTGGAGAAATATTCTGCAAGCCTGAAAGGAAGATGATAATCTGAATACCAGAAGCCATTGCAACATCATAAATGGAATCGATAATTTCGAACAAAATCTTAAATACCCTTCCGCTTATTCCGTTTACACCACCAGTATTAGAAACCAGAATCTGCTCCAGAACATCTGTAATAGTATTGGAGTTTCCGGCCTCTTCAATTGTAGCCTTAAGCTGCGACATAAGAGTATTGCTGTATTCAAGACCAACAAGTACACCAGAAGAAAGGATTACTGCAAGGAAGAAGATAGATCTTGCAAGAGTTCTTCCCTTAAACTTCTGATTAAGCAGCAAAGCAACGAAGAAGCTGAATACGATTGTTGCAAGAGATCTGTAGAACATCTGTGCTACAGAGTTTACAACCATTCTGTTGAACTCAGGGTCAATTGTAAGCGCTCTTATGTAGTTTGCCCAGTTATTCCAGTTCAGAGTAAAGCCCTGATTTGAAATAACAACTTCACTAACACTCATTCTAAAGGACTGAAAGAGTGGTTTTACCATAAAAAGAATAAAACCAAGTATAAATGGTAAAATAAAAATATACCCGTAAATAGCTCGTCTCTGTGTCAGTCCTATTTTTCGTTTAATCTTTATAATTAAATCATTAATCTTAGACATCTTAGTCCTCCACCTTCATCACTTTATACTCACGGGCAGGAATATACAGACCATCATCGGTATAATCTACATAACCAAAGTTTACATAAACCTTATAGTTATTGTCGTAAGTAGTAACAGTAACGTCATCATCAAGGAACTCATGATCAACAATAGTACTGTTTTTTACAGGTCCCATTTCTTTGTTGTATCTCTTGTAAATGTTTTCGAACTTGTCTTTCCAGGTGTCAAAGCAGGCTGCATAGTACTCTGTATAAAGAGTTTCCTGAAGAGCTTTTTCTGATTCACCCATAAAGGAGAAGAACAGTCCGGCACCACACTCTGCTGACTCAAGAATAATCTGGTCTGATTCATAACCAAGATTGATAGGTGCACCAGTAAAGTTCTTGTAACCATGCAATGCAATTTCATAGAAAGGAATATGTCTGTCTATAATTGCATAGCTGTTACCATGCATTGCCATATTGGTAATAAGATCAGTTTCTTTAAGTGCATAATCGTTACCATAATTGATTGCAACATTAAGTCCGTTATCCTTAGCTTCCTTCATTTTTTCAACCTGTTGTTTACGGGTTGCAGCTCGGCTTATTCTCTTATTAGGAGAATCGTTATAATCTCCGGAAAGCTGATAACCGTTATCTCTGTAAGAAATACCGTCAAAGTCATACTTTACAGCATTCTTGATAAGAACTTCGCTTGCATTATCAATGTTAGAAGGTCTAAGAAGATAGTATTTATCTTTCTTTTCATCCTTACCATACCAGATAGAAGAATACTCATTCAGTTCACAAACTTCATCATTTGCAAAACGAGCAGGATCTCTATATCTGAAGAAGCCGTCTCTAAGCTTTGAATTGTAAGCATACTGTACTGTAGCATCCAGATAGAACTTACCAGATGAGTTCTGAACACTATTTCTCATTCGCTTATAACCAGCTTTACCGCCCAAGGTTCGGATAAACTTAAACTTCTTAAGCATTTTCTGCTTAATACCACCATTGATAAAGCCGGAAAGCTTGTACTGAACATTCTTAATTCCAAGATCTTCAATTTCGTTAATAATATCTCCGGCTTTTGCAAAGCTTGTAAGCTTATAAGGCAATTTCTTTGGCATACCAAGAATCTGCTGAACCTTATCAACAGCACCAACAATTTCTACAGCAACAGGAGTTTCTTTATTATCAAGCTTTTTCTGTCCTGCAAACAGGTATTTCTGGTATTCCTTAGCCATATCTACATAAGATGGTGAATCTATGAAAGCATAAACCTGTGTAATTCTTTCGCCTTCAGGAAGATCTTTTTCGTAAGCATACTGAGCACTTGTGTTTCGTACAGAAACCTCAAACTGCTCGCCGTGAACCATCTTATAGTTAGCGCGAACATAGTTATAGCTTCCTAACTTTCCACTGATTTCTGCAACTACAGAACCATATTCAGAACCATTTTCTATAATAGAAATGAAGCTTGAATCTCCAAAGGCTTCACCGAATACAGGATAAGCTGTACGGGTTTCTGTAATAACAGCTTTTCGGTCAGAAGCCATATCCCAACCGTAAACATCGGCAACATAGTTATTTTGTCTTGTTTTACCGTTATTAAAGTTGATAATACTTCCACCACCTTCCGGTATGAACATATAACCTTCATCTTCAGTTCCAGCTGCTCCAAAATATGGAAGAACAGAAAGCTGAACAATTGGATATGTCTGCTTATAAAGAATCTCATCGTAAGGAATATCTACAATAAGCTTGTTTCCATCGAGCTTGTAGTAAACGGTAAAGTTGAAGGCAGGATCTACTCTGTTAGAAGTTTCCTTGTAGATTTCACGGTGACGCATATAATCTTCATCGGTATATCCAACTTTAGTGAAGATTTCTTCACACTGCTCCTTCATGTATTCCTTAAGCTGATCAGGGTCAAAAATAAGATAAAGGTTATCTTCTTCAAGACCTGGATACTTTCTTAAAAGCTCATCCTTGTTATCTGAAGGTCTAAGTCTGTCCAGATTTACTTCACGGTAACAACGCTTTGTAATAACATTCTGATCAGACTGATTCATTTTATCCAGCCATTCATCCATTTCTTCTGCATAGATAGCAAGCGGATATCTGAACTCTCGCTGCATTGTACTTGCAGTGTATTTTACCTGAATAGCATCCCCTGTCTTTGCAACTTCAAAGAAGTCTCGTTCAATACTGTATTTGTAAGTATCATAGATGTTTTCAACACCGTTTTCTGTAGAATACTTGATAAGGAAAGCAGAACTCATGTTGTTCTTTTCCTTTGTAAGAGCAATCGGGTCTTTATCAAGCTCAGGAGGATTTGAATACCACAGGTGATTTGTATCCTTCTGAAGTACAGTAAACTGAGTAGTTCTTCCATCCAAAACAAACTTTAACTTGTCGTTTTCAAGTGTAAAGCTTTCAGGTGTGTTATCTTCATCATATTTATACGCTTTAATAAATGCATCTGTTACTTTAGATACATTTACAAGCTTAATTACTAAAAGTGTAAGCAAGCCTAAAAGAATAAGCAGGAAAGCCATTCCAATGTAGAACTTTTTGGTTGGTTTATGGAACTCGAACCTTTTTACTTTCATAGGCTTTGGACGTCCAATATAACCTTCCGGCATTTTTGATTTTTTGGACTTCTTTTCTTTCTTTACCTTTGGCTGCAAGTCTTCTTTTTCCATATTCTGTTTCTCTTTCTTCATTATAGCCGTCCTCCCGTCAGTTCAACCTGAACATAATTTCTCGTGCGAGAGATACGAAATATGCTACACCCTGCGAAATCATACTGAAGAACAGAAGCATGATAAAGATAAATACGAGCATTCCAAATAAAGTGAATATCGTAAAAAGCAGTGTTTTAGCAAAACCATATTGATGAATCATCATCATCGCCATAAATATCAGGACTGCACACCATATAAGCGATATATTGCTGAATACAGTATAGAAGGTGCCTTCCTCGATAGTTACAAAGTTGCTCAGAAAGATGATTGGAATCTGAATGAGCGGATATGGAGTAAGAGCGTAAGCTGTTCCCATATAAATCTGACCAAGCCTACCCTTTCCGTCAAAGAGGGTTGTTACACCCCAGTTACAGATACAGAAAATAGCAAGAGGAAGAAGGATTGTAGCCATCTCCATAAAGATGTTTACCTTTTCCCAGTTTCTGTTATTGAAGAGAAAGCTTGTATATCTTAGTTTCCAGATATGTGTAAGCAGCGTAAGTATTATTATAAAGTTAGCTGCAGAATATGAGCCGCGCTTTGCGTGTATTAAATCCCAGAAGCCGTCTGCCGGATGGGTTATTACATACAAGCTGTAGCGAAGCGTTTCAAAAAAGTGTCTGTATGTTTCTTTTTTGACTAATTTCTTTAATCTTCGTGATATATAACTCATAACGTTTTCATCTCCCAGGCAATTTTTCTACATATCTTAACAATGAGAGGTATGAAGATGATTGCCAGAATAAAAGCAAATACCCAGCCGATATTCTTTTCAACCCATTCTTTTCGATAGTATTGATATGCTTTAGAGTAATTTTTCTTGTCTCTCTTAAGACGGAAATAATCCATAGATTCCTTAAACTTGTTCTGTCTAAAGCAGGATTTTCCAAGTCCTATGTAAGCAAGGTCATAGTTACCGTTTTTCTCAAGAACCTTATACCATTTATCTGCTGAACCGTCATAATCACCAACTGCATAAAGCTCAAGTGCTTCATAAATGAGCTCACCATATTCGGTAGGAGTGAATATAGTAAGGGAAGCATTCATAAGGTCAAGAACAATAAGGTCTTTTCCAATGTGCTCAATTGCAGAAGGAGAACGGAAGTAACCGTCAATGTTACCTCTGTTACCGAAAGCGAAAAGCAGATATCCCTGATTGTTGTAGCCGAAGATACGACCACGTGATTCATCACAAGTAATATAAACCTCGTTATCGAGTACGGTTATATCTGTAAAATGTGAAGGGTCAGAAATACCGGCTGCTCTACTCCACTCAAGGTCTCCGATTGGAGGATATTCAGCATTCTTAATAAGGATGTCGTTTCCGAGAGCATTCAGACGGCGGATTGGTTTAGCCTTGTCTGAACGAAGATCCCACTGGTTGAAGGTTTTAAGTACACTGTAAATAAAGCCTTCATTGTCGATATAAGCATTTGAATATTCTGTAGGAACAAAAGATTCCATCTGTGCTCGCTGAGCCCTTGTAGAGAAGAACTTTTTCCAAACATAAGTTGAAAAGTCATAAGTTACTTCACTGGCACCATAAAAGCCCTGGAAAGTACCGTCATATTCATATTTTAAGAAACCTTTGTTTACGTTCTTTGCAAGAACATAAGCACGTCCCTTAGAGTCTGCTACAACCTTCTGAGGGAAGAAAACCTTTCCTTTTTCGTAGTTAGGATCATCAGGCTCTGTAAGGCTCATAATATAATTCAAATCTGAATCGAGCTTTACAACACGACCGTTACCTGTATCTGCTATAAAGAAAGTTCCGTCATCCTTGTTTACAAATACATCCATTGGACCTTTAAAGGTTTCCAAAACTTCGCCGTTTGAATAGAATCTGTCAATTACTCGTTTAAGATAAACTGTTTTGTTTTCTGAATAAACGAGCTCAATAATTCTGTCGTTTTCCGTATCTACCAGGTAGATTAAATTGTCAATTGCAAACAAGCCTGTAGGACCTTTTAAGCCTACATCAAGATTAAGGTCGTCTGCATACAAAACGGAAGAAACTCTGTATACATCCGGGGATTTTTCAATTTCGCCCCAGTAATCGTAAATGTATGTATCTCCTTTAGCAAAAAGACCGGCACAAAGTGAGAGCATACAAATTAAAGTTACTGTAATTCTTTTCATATTCATAATTCTCACCACCGTTAATCCTTCAAGCCTGAAGAAGCCATAGTCTCCATAATCTGACTCTGAGAGAAGATAAAGAAGACAATTGGTACAGTCATTGTAAATACAATTACAGCCTGTGACTGTCCCATTCGGGCAATACCACCAAGCTGAATCTGATCCAGGGCATAGCGGAGCATTTTCTTTGCTTCTGTATAAATGTAAGTTGTCTGAGGGTTATTCCACAAACCGTTTATAGAGAAGATAGAAATTGTAAGCCATGCTGGTCTTACGTTAGGCATTACGAGCTTCCAGAAGATAGTGAACTCGTGTGCACCGTCAATCTTAGCCGCTTCAATAAGCGACATTGGGAAGCCTTCCATAAATTGCTTCATAAGGAACAAACCAAGAGATCCGCCTATGGCCGGTAGGATTAGAGCCCAGTACGTATCTACAATATGAAGCTTACACATAATCAAATAGTTAGGAATACCAGTTACGTAACCACTGAACATCAAAGCAACAACTGCAATTCTAAAGAACAGGTTTCCGCCCGGGAAATTGTACTTAGCAAGTACGTAAGCTGCCATAGAAGCAATAATTACATGACCAAGTGTTCCTGCAAGTGTTACGAAAATTGTATTAAATACATAACGAGTGAACGGAACCCACTGAGACTGGCTCAAGGTTACGAACAAATCGGTATAGTTTCTGAAGGTAGGATTCCTAGGGAAAACCGTAGGAGGTCTCTTAAGAAGTTCATCGAGAGGTTTCAGAGAGCTTGAAATTGAGAACACAAGCGGAAACATCATCATTATTGAACATAAGCCTAAGAAAATATAGATTCCAACGTCACCACCAACAGAGCGGTTTGGTTTTCTTCTGTGTTTATAGTGATGAATTACAGGTCCTTCCTGAAGATATTTATTTTTTCTGCTCATTTCAATACCTCCAATTAGTGACCAACTCTGCTTAACAGAGCCTGAATTACTTTGTTACAAAGAATCATAGTAATGAACAATATGGTTGCAATTGCAGACGCATAACCCATTTCGAATCGGGTGAAACCGTAGTCGAACAAGTGAGTAACAACTGTTCGTACACAATAGTCTGTAGAAGGATAACCTGCCAGAGCCATTGGAACGTCACAAACGTTGAAGGCACTTGTAATAGACATAACTGCTCCGAAAAGCAGCATTGGCTTCATATTAGGAAGAGTGATATACCATAATTCCTGCCATCGGTTCTGAATACCGTCAATATATCCAGCTTCATACTGTGCCTGATCAATACCCTTAAGACCTGCAACAAATGAAAGGAAGCCTGCACCCAGAGACATCCAGAGGATTACAGGGATAATTACCTTCATTACATTCTGTGGGTTTGTAAGGAACATTACCGGCTGAGAAACAATACCAGTTTTAATAAGCCACTGGTTTACCCAACCGTACTGGTCATCGTTGAAAATCTCTTTGAAAATAAGATAAGCAGAACCCGCAATTGAAGGAGCATAGAAGAAGAATACTACGAGTGTTCTTACCCATTTTGGAAGCTCGTTGATGAGCCAGGCAAACAGGAATGCCATGATATAGCCTACAGGACCAGTGATAATCGCAATAAAGAAGGTGTTCTTTACGGCAATTGCAAAAACTTCATCCTGCAGAAAAAGATTTATATAGTTTCTTACGCCGATAAACTCTGGTTTTTCCAAAATATTAAAGTTTGTAAAACCGTAATAAATTGAGTTTATCATTGGAAGAACATTGAAGGTCAGAAACAAAACTGCGTAAGGCAAAAGGAATGCATAGCAAACCTTCATTATCTTAGCTCTGTGGATTGTTTCCGACAGTTGAGTCTGTTTTTTATTAAAATATTTTGACCATTTTCCGCTCATAATATTCTCCTTAATCTTCAACAGGCAAGTTGAATTCCTGACGCTTACGCTTCAACTCTTCGTTAATCTTGCGAGCATAATCAATAAGCGTCTCTCTCGCATCATCTTTCTCGTTGATTACCTTTCGTGTACCGTTAACTACGTGACGTGGAGTATAGTAGCTTCCCGGAACCTCAGGAACACCAATTGTCTCGTCAAGAGATTTTTCAAGAACTTCAATCTGTGCTGTTTTCCATGAAAGCTGCTTGAGGGCTTCAACGTTAGCAGTTGCGTAACGGGCAGATGCACCAAGAACAGCTTCCATTTCTCGTCCGAAGCGTACCTGTGTCTCTGTAGATGCCCACCACTTCATAAACTTCCATGAATCCTGAATGCGGGTTTCGTTCTTCATTACAGTAGCCCAGGTCTTTTCATCAACACCAGGAACGGCACCCTTTTCAAATGCCTTTCCGCTATAAGCACTGTAAACAAGCTCTTTTGTATTTGAAAGGTCAAGGTCATCAAGGTTCATACCCTTCTTAATCATCATTGTACAAACAGTACCGGCGATATTAGAACGGTCAATTGTTCCGTCTTCTTTTTCTGTACCAAGAATATATGTAAAGTCCCAGAGACCACGGATTTCAGGAGCACCAACAACGAGTGTGTTGTAAGTAGAATAGTTAGCAACACCAAGAGGCATTTCACCTGTACGGAAGCGGCTCATAAAGTCGTAAACTACAGGAAGACCATAGCTGTTGAAGAGGCTTGTATAAACCTTAAAGGCTGCAACACCTTCCTCGCTGTCTATGATTGTCTTCATACCCTTATCGTTGTAAACCTGTCCACCATTCTGGTAAAGCATTGAGTAGAAGGTTGAAAGATCAGGAGTGATGATATTCGGATAAGGAATACCAACTGTAAGGTTGTTACCCTGTAATGTAGGAAGAATCTCAATTAAATCTTCCCAGGTTTCAGGAACCTCAAGCTCAAGCTGCTCAAGAATATCTTTTCTGTAGAAAAGAAGGTTGAAGGATTCTGTTTCCGGAAGAGCGTAAAGACCACCATCATACTGATAAGGAACATAAGCACTTGGCTTGAACCAGTTGAGAACTTCTTCGCAGTCCGGGAAACGCATAAGGTTTACGTCTGCATTACGCAAAGCATAATCTACAGGAGCTGAAGCATAAATTGAAATTACAACATCAGGTCCGTTACCGGCAACTACTGCATTAAGCAGTGAGTTCTGGTTGATAAGTTTAACGTTTACCTTTATGTCTGAATTAGGTGTAAAGGAATCGTCAACCATATTCTTAAGAATCTGGCTCTGATCACGACCAGTTACAATCCATACTTCAATAAGGTGATCTGCATTCTTATCGTAAACATCACCAAGACTTGCAGAGTCTACAAAGAATGATGTAAAGAATGAAACAACTTCATGCTTCATGTTCTTTATAAAGCCAGCTCTTACCGGCTTAATCTTGTCGTTTGCACCCTGTACAAGAATGTAGTCAACATCAAGCTTAGATTCTGTCATTGTAAGAAGTGAAGAACCAAGAGATGTAATGTTATCTTTAAAGTTTGCAAATGCTCTTGTGATTTTGTCAGGACGTTTATAGAACTGTTCAAGCTGAATAGCAAGTGTTTCTGCCGGAGCAATCTTATCTGATTTTTCACCAGTGATTGCTACGAACTGGTCTATAAGCTTATAAAGACGGCAGCTTTCAATATACATTGATTCAACTTCTGCCGGGTAAACCTTATCAATTTCGTAATCACGGAACTGATCAGGATATGTACCTGTAAGAACAAGAATTGTTCGGTAAATCTGATTAAGTCTGAAGATACTGTCCTGGAGCTCGTTAATGATTGTTCCAATTTCTCCAAGGGTTACTTCAAGACGGATTTTGTGGTTTCCTTTTGTAAGATAGAACTTGAACGGTTTTTTATTTGAATCAGAAAGTGTCTGAAGCTTCCAGTCTGTGCTGTAAGCAAAGCCGACATTCTTCAAGTCCTCAATTGGAATCTCACCATCTATATATACTGAACGGCAGGCAATGTAACCACGCTGATAAAGCTGTCTTGCCTTAATTGATATTGTGTACCAGCCGTTTTCAGGGATTTCCATGTCCCATTCAATCCACTGTCCAGGAGCTTTCCATGAATCGCCGCCGGTATAGTTCAGGATTGTATTTTTTACACTGTAAGGTTCGGTTGTTGCAGAAGAGCGGTCGTAGCGGGCAAACAAAGAAGGATCTGAACGAACAACTGATTTTTCACCCTGAATCTTTACGGCTTCAGGCTTACCCTGATAGCTGTCTGGCTTAGAAGGCATTTTTGCAAGATACTGCTCGTAGCTGTCGTAAGTGATAACAGGAACAAGCGCAAGTCTGCTTATTGCCATCGGCTCATTCGTTGCAGAAAGGGAGATGGAGTTTAAACCAGCATCAAAATAAAAACGATAAGGTTCTACCTCATAACCTAAATCGTTTTTGAAGTAAGCTGTCTGGTAATCAAAGATTTCTACCTGTGAAGGTCGAATATCGTTGTTACGATTATCTTTTTTTACCTCACCACCATCTTTCCAAAGTCTGTAGAACGAAAGGTTTTCAGCTCCAGAAAATGGATTTGCACCATTGATTTTTAATGAGCGCTCCATAGTGACGTTTCGTGAAGGAATACCAATATATTCTATTTCAATATTGTAGTATCCGGATTCAGGAACGTCAAAACTCCAAGCCACCGTTGAATCCTCATCGGTGACCACCACATCTTTACCCTTATAGCCATTCTCGGTATGAACGCCATTTGATTTTTCCCGGTCGTAAGCAAAAATGTTTAGGTTTACAGTACTTCTAGAACTTTTTGCATTCGGATGTTCTGAAAGATATTCGCTGTAGCTTTTTGTTGTACTTACGGATCCTTTCAGTGAAGAAAAATCAACATTTTCATACTTTTCGTGAAAGTCTTTTTCAGGTAAAAGACTTGAAATTGCAAAAACTAATATAATTGCAGCAATGGCAATCAAAAAGTTCCGCAAGGTCTTGTTAATCTTTATTCCTACCATAATGTTACTATTATATCATAAGTAAATATTTATTAAATAGGAAAAACGGCACATTTACAAAAATTTACATTTTTATGATAACTTTTTTCAATTTTTTAGCTTTTTTTTAAGCTATCTTTAAGTGTTTTTTAGCCTTTTGCAAACACACTCCAAGTTTTATTTTTTGAAGAACTTGTTGAACTCATCATCTGAATGAGGAGCCTTAGCTTCCTGATCAGAGCTTGAAGAACCTGAGCTGTTAGAACTGCGAGTGTCCTCAGAATCGATGTTTGCACTCTTCATGTTTTCTACATCATCATCAGAAGCGATGTCTGACTCCGGCATTACAAGAGCTGCAATAAGATAAAGAACCACACCTACTCCCTTAAAAAGAGCAACCAGACAAACGCAGATTCTTACAATAGTTGGATCAATCTTAAAATATTCTGCAACGCCACCACATACACCAAAAAGCATTTTCTTATTTGATTTTCTAAGTTTTTTCATTTCTATCTCCTGTGTTTTTTGAAACGCGAACAGTCACCCGGCGCTTCTTTGAATTATTTATTCAATTAAAATCTATGAAGTGCAATGTTTACACTTCCCATTCCGCAGTTTACAGAAAAATGATTTTCTTTCTTGCTGTCTGCAAACTTCTGACAAACACCACTGTATTTTTCATCATTAAACTTAAACTCGCCAAGGCCAACCTTTACATCGTAAGAGCACTCTTTTGCATCGCCCTGCAGATCAAGCTTGATGGAACCCATTCCGCAGTCAATATCAGAACGTCCCTTTAAAACACCTTCTACTTTAATGTTACCCATTCCGCATCTGATATTTACGTTGTTTCCGTGAATGTTTTTCAGGACAAGGCTTCCGGCTTCTACTTCAAACCTGCCTTTTTCGCATTCAATAAAAACATCCTTTGTTCTAAAATTACCGGCACCAATTAAGATTTTGCATTTTTTTACGATTGCTTTATCTGGAACAGTAATTAAGATTCTTGGAACAATTCTGGTTACCTTTTCATGATTCCAGAAATTAAGCCCGTTCAGTTTTTTCAGGTTCTTTACAACAAGAGTTCCTTCAGAATCAACACGGCAAAGGAAATTGTCTCTTAAAATACCGCGTGTCTCTACGGAATAATTATTGCCGGAAACAACTACAACGTCAGCCGCTCCAAACTGGAACTCCAGGCTCTTAACCTCAGATTCTGCAAACTGGAAATACATTGCATCGCTGCGTTCACTGTTTGTTTCTGCTCTGCTGCTCTTTCCGGAATCAGCATTGTCATCATTATCCTTTTTAGAATCCTTGTCTGTTTCAACAAGTGCATTTGCAAATTTGTCTATGATAGTAGAAGCAACTTCTTCCGGTGTTCCAAGCTCGTTCATAACCTTCTGGTCATCATTAGCTTCGTCAAAATAATCTTCGTAATACTGCAAAGCTTCATTCTGCTCGTCAACCGTAAGCGATTGAATATTGTTCTTCAATGCTTTCATGTACTCTTCTCTAGTCATTTTTTCCTTCTCCTAAAAGTATTAAGTCTAGATTTTTTCTATAAGAAATCCATTCCCTTCTATAATTATCCAGCAGAATCATTCCATTGGATGTAATTTTATAGTAACGGCGGTTTCTCCCCTGGAACTCCATATCGTACGTTTCTAGATATCCGTCCTTTTGTAGGCGCCTTAAGACTGGATAAAGCGTACTCTCTGAAACTTCCACAACATTTCGGACATCCTGCGTAATTTTGTAGCCGTAGGTTCCTTCTCTAGAAACTACCGAAAGAACTACTGCATCAAGTAACGCAGAACCTGTTGTAAATACCATATTACAACTCCTTTAATATCATTTATATTTATATATTATATAATATATAATATAATGTCAAGAAAAATATTATAATTTTTTCAAGAATCTATATTTATGGTATTTTTCCTTAATATATGATATTCTATACACATTATGGAAACTTTAGGGTGGATTTTTCTTGGGCTGCTGTTAGTTGACCTGTTTTTGGTAATATTTGGAAGTATAAAAAACTTTGCGATTCTTACTAAGATTTCAAGAATGTTTATTATACCGCTTTCAAACTGCATTATAATTCAGTTTTTGATAAAGCTGCTGCCGGATGCCGAGCATATACTGTTTCTAACAACCGTGGCTCTCATTCTGATTTCACTGTGCGAAATATGTTTTTCCTTTGAAAATATTGCTTTCTTTAAGTATACCGGCAGATTTTTCTTTATTTTGAGCCTTGGTGCCTGGCTTGAGCTTTTTATTTCAACCTTTTTTATTTACAGACCGGCACAGTGGCTTAACATTCTTGCAATTTCCATCTATTCAATTCTGCTGATTATTACGTTTATTTTTTCCGGAAAAAACAAGTTTCATACATATTTTGGAGCTTTAATTGGTTATGTGATTGTGATTGCCCTGCACTATTCTGCAATCGTTTCTTTAATTTATGGAAGGCGTGATTACACAATTTTGCTGACAGCCGGTTCATCACTTCTTCTTCTCTGTTACCTTTTCTATGTAAAGCAGAGCACAAAGCCGTTTACCAGGCTGCCGGAAAGATTTTCAATGTTAATAAGAACGATATTGATTGCCACCGCAGAAGCACTTATTACCTCAAGTACAATTTTTATGATTCGCTAGGCTTTACAGCAGCAATCAAAACAAATTGATTATGATTAATTAAACAAATCGTCCCAGTCAAAAAGCTTGCCCTTTACAAGCTTTCCGCTCTTAAGACCGCTGTTCAATTTTTCAAGAGCCTTTACCGCACCGTTAGCAAAACCTTCTCTGCTTCGGGCTGTATGAGTAAGCTCTATTGTATCGGCTGTTCCGTCAAAGAATACCTTGTGTGTTCCAGGAATATTACCGCAGCGGGTTGAGCTTACATGAAGCTGATTTGCTTTTGGGCGCTCGTGGAAAGCATCTATAACCAATTCTGTTTTTTTAGGATTTCCAAGCATTACACGGCGTGCTACCTCAAGAGCTGTTCCGCTAGGACTGTCTGCCTTCTGATTATGGTGTGCTTCCCAGGTTGCAACATCGTATTCATCATATTCAGCCATAAGCTTAGCAGCTTCTTCAACAATCTTATAAAACATATTTACGCCAATAGAAAAGTTTGCAGAAGTCATAATTGCACCGCCAACATTTTTTGCAAGCTCGGCAACCTCTGCTTTTTTGTCGTTCCAGCCTGTTGTTCCAACTACAAGTGGAAGTCCAAGTGGAAGCAAAGCCTTAATGTTTCCCATAACAGCAGCAGGATGTGAAAACTCAATAATACCTTCAGCTCCGCTTGATTTTACAGCACGGGCAACAGCCTCACCGTCTCCGGCAGCAACCTTTACAGTAGCATCCTCTGCAATTACATCTATAGTAGCAACAACTTCATGACCGGCACGCTTAGCAGCCTGCTCAATCATGTGTCCCATTTTTCCATAACCTACAAGTGCAATTTTCATAGCGGTAATATCCTCCTACCTGATTCTTTAATTAAAATAAGCACTGTGCAAAATCTGAACAGTTCGGTCTGCCTCATCATCATCAACAATCATACTGATGTTTACTTTACTGGCACCCTGGCTTATCATCTGAACGTTTATGCCTTCATCTGCAAGTGCCGCAAATCCACCGGCAAGAATAGCCGAAGAATGAGCCGCATCGCAAATAATAGTAACAATTGCTTTTCCTGTGCGGACTGTAACATCACTTGCTTTTTTCAAATCTTCAACAAGTCCATCCAGATTTTCCTTTGTGTTTACGGTAAGAGAAACAGAAACCTCTGAGGTTGCAATTACATCAATACTGATATTCCACTTTAAGAAGTTGTTGAAAACGTGAGCAAGGAAGCCGGCTGCACCCAGCATACGGGAGCTGACTATATCAATAAGAGTGATGTGCTTTACAGTTGTGATTGCGCAAACAGGTGGAACTTTTCCAGCATGCTTTTCTACAATCAAAGAACCGGGGCTTGTGATATTGTAAGAGTTTTTTACGCGTACAGGTGTGCCGGTTTTGCGGACAGGCATCATTGAACGAGGATGAAGAACCTGTGCACCGAACATTGCAAGCTCCTGAGCTTCTTCATAAGTTACTTCAGAAACAGGACGGGCATCCTTTACAAGACGAGGGTCAGTTGTCAATATTCCATCAACATCCTTCCAGGTCTGAACTTCTTCTGCGTGCATTGCAGCACCAATCATTGTGGCAGTTAAATCGCTTCCACCACGACCTAGTGTTGTTATGCAACCCTGTTTATTTTTTGCAATAAAGCCTGTAACGATTGGAATAGCATTTGTAATTCCGTTTTTATAATCATTTAAGCTGGCAGGGATTGTTTCCCAAACTTCATCAAGAAGTTCTGCTGCCATATAATTGCTGTCAGAAAAAATACCGATATCCCAGGCATCGTAAAACTGTGCAGGAATACCTTTTTTTGCAAGATAAGCAGCCATCATTCTTACAGACATTCTTTCTCCAAAGCTTACAAGGTAATCTCTGGAACGTCTGCTTATTTCCTTGAGCATTGAAATACCGGTAAGCAGCTGTTTTAATTCGTCAAGCAAATCACGAATTGTCTGAATGTCAACGCCAAGTTCAACAGCGGTATCTTCATGAAGTTTTGCAACACCAGCAACATCGACAATTCCTTCTACAGCTTTATCTGCTGCTTCTAAAAGATGATCTGTTGTATCTCCCATAGCAGAAAGAACAACCACCGGGCGTTTTTCTTTATAAGCCTCAATTATAGAAGCAACATGCTTAATTCTCTCTGCATTTGCGACTGATGAGCCGCCGAATTTCATTACAATCATTTTTTCCTCGTAAAAATCTGTAAGATACGATGATTATAGTAAATTGCGGCGGATTAGTCATTAGATTTTTTTCTGTAAAAGGTTTTTCAAAAATCTATTTCAACAAACCTTTGCTTGTTTTGGCAACGTGCTTGAATACTTCCTCAAAGCGGTTCAAGGCTTCGTCAATAATCTCCGGTGTATCTGCCAAAGATGTGTAAAGACGTGAACCGGCAAGAGTTACAATTCCGTTTGCCATGTAAGCGGCACCCATTCGTTCCATAGAATCCTTGCGGACATACATCATATCCTTGTGCTTAAGGATTCCAAGTGCAGACTTTAAGAAGCTGAGGGAGCTGAAATCAAAACTCATTGCACCTGTACATTCAAGGTGGCAGATTGAGCCCTGGTTGTAAGCTACAAAAGGAAGTCCATACTTGTTGATTAAGCCCTTTAAGCCGTCAGTAAGTCGGTCGCCCATTTTTCCTGCAATTTCGCAGGCATTGGTTCTGGCAATTTCCTGAATTGCAGCTGTTCCGGCTACACAGGAAAG
>JAEEGL014426614.1_pt1 | contig 28660 bp, 20 predicted proteins | sample 9134231 | NCBI WGS metagenome assembly JAEEGL01 (sample SAMN16246548, study PRJNA631951) | gut metagenome | biome: gut microbiome; feature: rumen; material: fiber-attached | host: Bos | place: Iran: Karaj | collected 2018-10 | reverse complement strand
TCTGATATATGCAGACGGAATCTATGGCGATTACACTTTCACTAGTGACTACATGGTTATCATAGACGGCATGGAAACAGGCTCATATGAGGTTTCATTCAACATCGAAGGTGTTGGCGAATTCTCAGGATATGGATATATATCTGATTACGAGAGCACAATCGACTTCGAACTCGAAGACGGAACAAAAGGAACTATCGAATATTCTTATTACGGCGCAGAGCTTACTATAACTGAAGCTACTGATAATGGACTTGAGGATAGCTATTCATTTTACTCTGCTTATTAAAATGTAATCTGAATTTTTATAATCAATAAAAATCCACTCTGATCAGATCAATGATTGAGTCTGGTCAGGGTGGATTTTAATTTTATCTTAAAGAAAACTATGTATCTCAATACGGTAAGATACACATATAGCATACAATAAGATTTAGAAACAAAAGAAGTCTACTCAAGTCAGGAATTTACATAATCCTTATCAACAAGCTCGATGATCAGCTGTTTCTGAAACTCCGGATCCTTAACTGATCTTGAAAGATCATCGATTTTTAGTCACTCCTGTATATTGGTAACAGCACCTGGATTAGCTGCTATAAAGTCAGCTATAGCAGTAATAAACCTTTCGCCATATTTTTCATATTTTGCAGCTCCGACACCTGATACATTCAGCATGGATGCCTTGTTTCCTGGCATCTTGATGCACATATCAACAAGAGTCTTATCACTAAAGATGATATATGGCGGCATTCCTTCTTCTCTTGCAATCGTAAGGCGGAGCTGCCTTAGAGATTCAAAGAGTTCAAAGCCTGCTTTTGTAAGAGAATCAGTGCTTCTGCGACTATCTTTCTTACTGCTTCCATGCTTACCGATATTTTTACTTCCATAGCTCTTTTTCCTGGACTCAGGCTCTTTTTCCTTATAGGTCTTGACCAGGATATGGGTATCGGGGTTCTTAAGGGGCTCGATGTTGCCCATGCGGATGACGCTGTACTTGTCCGCGGTCTGGATGAGGTAGCCGTCTTGTATCAGCTTGCTTATCAGGGTCCGAAGCTCTGCTTCCTTGCGGTCTTTGAGCACTCCGTAGGTCTTGTACTCGTTGGTCCTTAGCTCTTTTAACCTGGCTCTGTTAGCTCCAAGGAGAGTGCCTAGGATTATGTTAAGGCCGTATCTTCCTCTGCTCTCCCAGACGCAGTTGATGACACTTTTGGCTTCCTGCGTCATGTCGATCTCGGTGTATTCTCTATGGCAATTGCCACAGGCATCGCAGGGCGCGGTTCTTTTTTCACCAAAGTATTCAAGGATATAGTTGCGCAGGCACCCTGACGTGCGGCAGTATCCTTCCATGACCTGGAGCCTTCTTGCGTCGCGCTGTCTTATAAGCTCGGCGTCGTCCTCCGGGATGTCAGTGAAATCCTTATGGTCTAAGAGGAACTTACCTATCATTACGTCCTGGGGCGAAAAAAGAAGTATGCACCTTGACGGTTCGCCGTCTCTTCCGGCGCGACCTGCTTCCTGATAGTAATTCTCCATGCTCTGGGGCATGTTGTAGTGGATGACGAATCTTACGTTGGACTTGTCTATTCCCATTCCAAATGCGTTGGTGGCTATGATCACAGGAGACCTGTCGTAGATGAAATCATCCTGGCTTACTTTCCTGTCTTCATTTGCCATTCCGGCATGATATCTTGCTACTGATACGCCTTGGTTTAGGAGCTTATCATATAGCTCATCCACGTTTTTTCTTGTGGCGCAGTAGATTATACCGCTGTCATTTGGGTGCTTCCCTATGTAGTCAAGGACATAGTCGCTCTTTTTCCTAGTATTTACTACGTCAAAATAGAGGTTCTCTCTATCATATCCTGTTATAACTACTTTGGGATCCTTAAGTTTCAAGATGCAGGATATGTCTGTCTTAACTTCTGTTGTGGCTGTTGCGGTAAAGGCGCTTACTATTGGTCTATGCTTTAGGCTATCGATGAAACCTACGATCTTTAGATAGCTCGGTCTAAAGTCCTGTCCCCACTGGGAGATGCAGTGCGCCTCGTCTACGGTTATCATTGAGATCTCTGTCTTACTAGCAAAGCTTGTAAAGTCGTAGCTTTCAAGGCGCTCCGGGGCAACGTAGAGGATCTTGTAGGTGCCTTCCCAGGCTCTTTCATATACTTTTGAAATCTGTGATTCTGTGAGGGATGAGTTGATATATCCTGCGTGTATTCCTGCTTCGTTAAGCGCTCCTACCTGGTCCTGCATGAGGGATATCAGCGGGGATATTACTATTGTGATGCCAGGCAGGAGCATGGCCGGCACCTGGTAGCATATTGACTTGCCTGCTCCTGTTGGCATGATGGCAAGGACGTCCCTGCCATTTATTATCGACTCTATTATTTCTTCCTGTCCTGGTTTGAAGGAGTCGTATCCAAAATATTCTTTTAGTACTTCGCTTGCTTTCATTTTTTGTCCTGTTATTTTGTTGCAATGAATTTGGCTGATATGTTAAAGCCATAAAATATCCCGCGATGAATTACGTCGCCGCGGGATATCTACTCTTTGGTTATAGAATTGTCACACCTGGTCATCTCTATTTCATCTTAAATCATACTGGGCTTTTACTTAACTATTGCCTCAACTTATCAGTCGTCACCATAGGTCTTATCAATAAGCTCTCTTATAAGTTTCTTTTGATACTCAGGATCTTTGACAGTCCTTTTAAGTTCATCAAATCTTCCTTGATTTATCAAGATGTCATTAAGCTGATTGACAATATCTACACCTTCTTTTTTGCCTTCTATCTTTCCTTCTTCCTTAAAAAGTTCCATAACTTCGGTCTCATTGTATTCTGTATCAAGCATACCCTGTACCTCCTGTTTATGAAGCATTAGAAAACTACGAATAGTAAAGTCATGTGGCATCTTGTTAAGTGCCATGGATACAGCATCCTCAAGTTTATGATCATCTTTTTGATTATCCCTGATCTCACTTATAAACCAGGAATACTCAGAAAGCGGCTTACATGCATCCATGAGGCCTTGATTCTTGCCATAATTGACATTTATCATGCGGACTTTAACTTCAACATCAGCCTGTTTTCTAACAGATTCTTCAAATGCATCGCTGAGTTTAAGAACAGACTCATCTTCCATCTCATCACTGCCGTTGTAAAATACTACCAGTTTTGGGACCGGAAGCTTTATCAGCGTTTTACCGTATTTGTTGAGCTTATTCTCTGATAAATATCCTGCATAGAGATCACCAACATACTGAAGAAGCCTAAGGGGCATATTCGGATTGAATGTTGACTGATGCTCATACACACTCATTATATCTGCGATCATAAAAGACGTATCATTACGCATTCCCAGATATAGCACATCCTTAATCGTATTAAACTCAATAACTGTTGGATCTGTATAATCCGAGCCATTCACCGCATTGTACAGGCTAAGCGTCCATTCCTTGTTTTCTTCACGACCAAAAATAAAGTTAAACAGCCTGTCCTTATATTGACTATTAATATTAGTCATTAACTTCTCTCCCTTTATTATATTTTTTCACAAATCCTCTTTCAAGCTTATTTACAGGAATTCCGGTATATTTTAAAAGTTGAAAATACGATTTCCCGGAGGTCTCAGACAACGTTAATTCTGAAGATGTGACAACAGGAGTGTCACCAAGAAATCGATTGCTCCGGACGGAGCAGATTTTTAACTTGCGTCCATAACAATAGCATATAAAGTTGCATCTGTAAATAGTGTTTTTTACTACAAAAAATCCCATAGCGAGCCACAATCGATCGCTATGGGATTAATAAACGAAATCACTTTACGCAGAATTATTTCATCATATTCTCAGCAACAACTTCAAGATCAAGGCCGTTAATATCCTTACCTGCTACAGAAAGTGAATGAGTAGCGCCTTCTGCTTCATCATACCAGTTAACTACATGAACTGCGAACACGTCATCTATGAATTCTGTATCTTCCGAAGCTTCCGAATAAGCAAGATACTGGGCATCGTGACCACCAAGAGTTTCTTTTTCATCACTATCCCACTCATAGTACATGCCGGAGATATCTTCAAGGCCGTCAGTGGCTTCAACTCTGTATGTCCATTCATTGTTGCCTACAGCATATCTTACCTGTGCAAGTTTTCCGTCTGTAGTATAGCTGTAAACAATATCTGTAGCACCATCATACGTATCAAGGCTAAAGCCTGTCGCCTGATAGACTCCGTCCTTGTCAGATTCTACCCAAGGGTTAGCTATTGATGTTGTTGGCGTATCAGATGATGCTGCTTCCGCGCCATCTACAGTATCTACTGATGATTCGTCAGTTGCTGTCTGTGTATCAACTGATGTTGAAAGTGCATAATCTGCTTTTTCAGAACTACATGCTGTAGTAACAACTATAAGTAATGATGATGCCAGTATTGTCTTAAGTGCATTTTGATTCCTTATCATGAATGCTCCTTATATCCTTATTGAGTTATGCATATTTAGATGTCATATTGCTATATATTTCTTTTATACTATTTCTATAATCAGAATACTACAATGCCAACTCTCGAATAGTGCAAAATTTGCCTACAGATTCACTTTCGTACGAAATCCGCAGCCAGTGCGGATTTCTTTAATAAACTTACAAGATCCATACATTTTTGGTCAATACTCTTTTTACAAACGCAACTTCAGTATAACCCTATACATTATGTTTGTCATTTAACTTGCAGTTGAAAGCGGAAAGCTCACACAGATTACACTGTATTAATAAATAGCGGAGCTACTTTCCTAACTTTACAAGCTATTCCAAGAATACAAGTGCCAATAATAAGCTCAAAAAAACCGATGCCGGACACTTCCAGCATCGGTTATATTATTTACCATTCATCCCAACCAATCCAGGTTATGCCATCCATTACAGGTTTAACCTCAGGATCCGGGTGTGCTTTCATGTAGTTTATTGTATCTTCCAAAACATAACCTGCTGAAACAGGCATTGATGCACCAGTGTCATAAATCTTAACAACAGGAACATTGTTATAAGGTATAAGGTAGCAATAAGTAATATTCTGATCGCTTCTCCTTCCAATACCGATGTAAGCATACTCTGGATCCTGAGCGGTGGTTCCAACTGTAACGAAATAGTCACCAAATAAGTAATAGATATTCCAATCGCTATTAGCCTTAGGAACCGTTGCTCCCATCTCTACGCCATAATCAGCAAAATCTGTAAAATCACCATCAGCAAGATACTTATCAATAACATATCCTGTCTCTGAAGAACCCGCAGCAGTTGAAGTTGTAGCAGCCGTACTAGCAGCTAAAGCCTGAGCTACAGTTTCATCTCCAACAGGGAGAATAATCTGCTGTAACATAGTCTCTGTCACAGTACCATCCACAGCTATATCAAAAATATTATCGAAGCCCCCATTGCCTTCATCATCAAACCATTCACCAAAAATAATCGTCACAGGATACTCTGCATTATCGACTACAAAGCTAACAGTTCCATCTATTATTTCTTCTCCAACACTCTCCCAGGAATCATAACCCCAAGACCTGGTTTTACCAAGTGCTTCTCTGATCAAAACATGTTCGTATCCGCCATCACTCACGTAACTATTAGATGGAATTCCTATCAGCGTAATGACCGTCCCTTTTGTTACAGTCGTTGTTGACATCGACATAACAACATTAACAGTAGTCGTTTTTGTAAGAGAAGTATAATATGTCACAGGCAAAAGATATGTCACCCCGCCTGACGCCTTTGATTCGAATGATCCAATCGGGAAAACCAGCATAAACACAAGCCAGAATACTAATAACAGTGACAAACTCTTAGACTTCATTCTTCTTTCCATAGAAATACCACCTTTCATCCTTGTAATACCCTACTACAGTAAAAATTGATTACTACAATGCCAGAACATACCGACTTTGTAGTGATGATCATTTCATGATCATGTAAAAAAGTTCTAATCCAAGAATAAATTATCGTTATTCCGTCAACTTGCGACACTATTATATACCCGTTTTTTTTTAACCCACAAGTCTTTTTATCACCATTTTAATGAAAAAAGTTTACAAAAATCCCGATGCCAGTTCTCGTCTGACATCGGGATTTTTAATTGCACATTATTCAGCTGTATTACTTTTTCTTACTCTCTCAGATTTCCTCAACATAACTTACAAAATCAAGGTTACTAAGCGTGCTGATGATGCTACTACAGGGCTTTTTTATCAGCTAACTGTCAACTGGCTTTCTCCTTTAAAGGCTTCTCTTCACCTTTTTTATCAAGCCAGTTCTTGCCATCAGTAAATCTTGCAACTATAAAACTTACAACATAGTCGCCTGCTGCATTGACCATTGTTGCAGGCGGGTCTATGAGGTTACCAAGCGCAAGTGCTATAGGATATGCGATCGCCATCTGATTCGGGAAGAACATCGTTACAAGAACAAGTTCGCCAACTCCGCCTCCTCCTGGGATTCCTGACATTGCAACAGAAGAAAATACAGCGATTATGATCGCAAGGACTGCTTTGCCTCCAGTAAAATCCATACCGAATATTCCAAAGAGGAACGCAACCTTAAGGATAGCTGACATTGATGAACCGTCCATGTGCATCGTTGCCCCCATAGGAAGGACTATGTCTGTTACATCTTTGGGAACACCTGAATCCTGAGCAACTTCCATGTTGGTAGGGATCGTTGCTACAGATGAGCATGTACCAAAAGCTGTAACTGCAGGTCTGAAAAGGTGTGAGAACATAACTGATATACCCTTTTGACCGCCGCCAAACCATGCATAAAGTGGGAATGAAACAAACATGTATACGAAACAAAATACATAATAAGTAATAAGTGCTCTTGAATAATCGCCGATAAGGTCTGGTCCGTATGTTGCAACGAGACTTGCAAAGAAGCCGAAGAAACCAATCGGTGCATAGTAAGTTATCAGCTTAACTATTCTCATGATAACTTCTGTCATATTGGAAAAGAACTTCCCGACTATCGATTCCGATCCGCCGGCTCCCTGAATACCGAATCCCGTGAATACAGATGCAACGATCAAAGGAAGCATTGCTCTTCTGGAAAAAAGAGCTGAGAAGTCTTCTACAGTAAAGAAGTTTATTATCATCTGCGGAATAGAGATTGTCTCTCCTATCTCACCTTCTGTAAGATCATAGGTATGTGTAACAGGGGGAATTATCATCATTACGATATAAAAAAGGATTGCTGCAATAAGACCTGTTACAAGGAATGTTCCGATAGTCGTGCCAAGGATCTTGCCGGCTCTTTTGGGACTTTTCATATTGCCAATGGCACTTGAAATTGAGAAAAAGACCATAGGAACAACAACGCAGAACATCAGGTTAATAAAGAGCTTACCAAGAGGTTCAAGAACCGTTGCACCTGCAGATATAGTACTTCCATCTTCTGCTGTGACAACAGGCCATATCCATCCCACAATACATCCTGCAACAATAGCTACGAGCATCGCTATTATAAAGCCATAACTCTTCAAAAAGTTTTTTCTTACCATAGTGCCTCCTCTCCTGAACCCTTCGCAACGAATTTTAGTAATAAAAAACAACGCATTGAGAGTCTTTCGACGCCTCAATGCGTTGCTCTTTTATATTATCTCATTGTAAAAATGCTACGTCAATTATATTACATTCACAATCGCACGTTTTACCAAATAGATGCAAATAATATATACACATATTATTCTGCTATATCGATATCTGACTTTTTATGCCAATTAATCACCTTGAATATGCGCTCATATCTGTGTTCCACTTATCAGCGCCTATTATGGACCGGGCGAATGCTACTGCGTTATCTGCTCCGCCTGCGTTCATATCTCTAAAATATGCATAGGCAACCTTTTTGTTACCACTTGTATCAAGTAATCCAAAGTAAAGATACTGCGCCATTTCCACGCTGCTTTCTTCCAGATTTTTTATAAATATACCTTTTATATACTGATTACGTATTGCCCTGTTATATGCATAGATAATACCTGCCGCCTGCGAATTTTGATCACCATATACCTCTGAGCTATATCCGCATTCTGTAAGATATACAGGTCTGACCTGGCCTTTATTATTAAGGAAATCCGGCTGACACAGATAGTCTGTCAGAACTTCTATGTTCTCCATTGTCAGCATATCTGTTGCTGCGTTGTGGCTTATAAGCGAACCATAATATGCTGTCATTGGGGTCCAGAAAGGAGTCCAGTACAAAGGAGTATTGTAGGGATGCTGGGCAACGCCCCAGTTTATGTTGCCCTCAGACTTGATATAGGCATTAACATTATCAAGAACGTCTCTTCCATCATAGAAAGTAGGATCAGAAGTCCTGTCTCTGTCCCACATCTGATCTATACATAAGCAGACATTCGCATTTTTGTTTTCACTCATTATTGCGTTATAGCAGATCCTGAGGCTGTCCGCATAAATTCTTGAATAAGAAGCAACGTCAGTATATGGCAGGTAGTTCCATGAAAGATATGCATTAACCTCATTTCCTATAACCCAGTTATCTATCTGGCCGTGACCGGTACTGCCATTATAGCGGTTACTGATATAAGACATAAGAGCTTCGAGCTTCTCAAGGCCTCTTGAATCCGCTGTATTGAGCATATAATAAGGGCATGAACCGCCGCCATCTCTTGCAGTAGGGTATACAAACTCAGCATCCTTGTATCCATTAAGTACGACCATGGTTACTGCAATTCCCAGATTGTTATATTTTTGCATAAGCTGGTCATAGCCTGAGAAATTGCCTGTTATAGACCAGGTCTTACCATTGTAAGTCCAGTTACCGCTTGAAGATTCGCCAATGCTAAACTGGTGAATATTGAAATTGTAAGCAGTCTGCCCTACGTTAAGGCCTCCCAGCTCATTACCCCAGATTCCTTTTTTGTTGGATTCATTTTTTCTTGAAGAGGTATTAGTAGCCAGAGCTTCCGGATTTGTAATGTAGTGTGCATTACTTACCACCGTATAATTACCGCCATTTAGTGTTGCGACTACGAACTTGTTATACAGATGGCAACTGGTCGTCCCCTTACCAAGCCCAAAAGAAAATGTCGCACTTGTTCCTGCCGCCGCACTAGCAACAGGAGATCCCGTCGGCGAACTTTCATACATCTTAAGGGCAAAAAGATAATAGACTCCGTCATCACTAGATGGCACTGAAGAAGTCTGCGCTTTAACAACAACATTACTACCCTCGATCTGGGCTGATGTAATAGCAACGCCTCCTGCTGCCCTTGCGGGAATCTTTGCAGGAACCACAAATACAATGGCCATTACGATCGTCAATATAACTGCCGAAACTCTTTTTCTAAAATCCATAATAAAATCCTCTCGAATACAAAAGCCTGTATCTGCTTAACGCACTCAACTAAATGTATATCGGAGGATTATCATATTTAGATAATAAAGTAAATTAGGGAGATTTTGCTAAAATAATCCTCGAGCGTTATCCGTACGAGGAATGTTCAGGGGCATCGTTTGTATAATCGTACCAAAGCCTAGTGCGTTCGACTACCATAAAGTAAGCAGCCACAGCCCCTATGACGAGTGGCAAGGTAGCTCGAGGATTATTTTAGCAAAATCTCCCCGCCACAACCTTATTTCTTCTTGTTGATAATATAGATTCCCAGACTTACAAGTACGAGGGCGATAAGCGTATAGATACTAAGAGCCTCGGCCCCTTCATGTAGGAATATGGCCGATAGGATAACTCCCATCACAGGATTTACAAATCCAAGAACTGTGACGGTGCTGACCGGATTGTACTTAAGAAGTACTCCCCAAAGCGTGTATGCACCTGCAGAAATGAATGCCATGTATATAAGAAGTGGGATGCTTCCTGATGATACGATAGTCAGATGTCCTCCCATAGCCCTACCTACTATGCTCATAACAATTCCACCAAGGAAGAACTGGTAGCCTGACAGGGTCACAGGATTTTCTTTTCCGGAAAAGAGCTTTATAAAGCATCCAGCTATCGCACTTGCAAAGGCCGCCAGAAGCATAGCGCCTTCGCCCTGAACAGAGAATCCCCCTTCAAGAAACGATGCACTTCCCCCTGTAACGCATAGGAAAACGCCTGCAAATCCGATGATCATACCGGCCGCTTTACGAATTGTAAGATTTTCAAATCTGAAGATATATACTGCAAGAAGTATACTAAAAAAGCTTCCAGCCGCATTGATGATTGATCCTCTTACACCTGAAGTAAAGGCAAGTGCCATATAGAAAAAGATGTACTGGATTATTGTCTGAAAGCAGGCAAGAACCAGGATGTATTTAACAGATTCTTTTTTGGGCAAAAGAAACTTCTTTTGAAGAATGCTTCCAAAGATAATGACCATTATCCCTGCAATTATAAACCTGTTGCCCGCAAAGAGGATTCTAGACGGCGTATCCCCTGCCGCAATATCGAAAAGCTCGTATCCTATTTTTATGGCAGGCGAAGCACTTCCCCACAAGGTGCAGCAAAAGATTGCTGTGATTACAACAATTGGAAGTCGGGTCCAGATAATTTTTGATTGTGATGAGGTAGCTGAGTTTGAATTCATTTCGGTCTCCATTTCGAGTGTTTTATAGTAAAGACAATCCTTATATTATGATGGTCGGATTGTTCCGTTTCTACGAAACTCCCACAATCCTCAAACATTCACAAATCCGCACTACGTGCTACTTTGCTCATGTTTGGCGGGTCATAAATTCATATTCGATTTCGAGCAAGCTCGAATCGAAATGACTTTTGACCCTTACGTCATATTATTAAAAAACATAAGAACCGCCTCTAAAGCGAATGAAAGCGCTTACAGCTATCATAACACAATTATCAATTCAGTTACTATAAAAACTCTTTAATGTCACATAACATTACTCATCTAAACAGTCCACTCGAAAAGCCGCCTCCATGGTAACAGGGTGAATATTTGTATAATCAAACTCATATGTCTTCTCGCCGTCCGGCCATGCGAACGTCTCTCGTGCACTCATACGCCTGCTCTGATGAGTATGAAGCATTTTATCAAAAAGGACCCACAAGCTGAAAGTATCATCAGCCCCGTGCTCTTTTCCAAAGTCTTCTAAAATATCATATTTTTTCTTTACAGATATTCCGACGCCTTCTAGCTGGTGCTGGTTCAGGTACTCTGCCATCTCTTCAAACATACTAAACGGCGTGTCAAAAAACTTCTCCAGATACTTTAAGCTGCGCGTAAACATCTGAGAGTTATAAAAAAGCTCAACCGCATCGCAGACCCTGTGGAGTCTGGCTATCTCTTCATAAGTGATCCACTTGGTGGCAAAGATCTCATAAGGCTGTCTGGAACTGTAGATAAGCTCATAATCATGTCTGTGATCATACATATCAGTTCCCTTTAAAACCTTTAAAAATCCAAGCTGCAGCTGGTCTGCATACAATGGATATATATCATTAAAAGACTTCTTGAAACGCTCATAATCTTCATAAGGAAGCCCCGCAATTAGGTCTGTATGAAGATTTATATTGTAGGCACTGCGGAGCTTTTGGACATTAGAGAATATCTTAGCATTGTCTGCTGTCCTGTGTATTGCCTCCATTGCCGGCAGATGAGTTGTCTGAATACCTATCTCAAGCTGCACAAGCCCAGGGCGAAGTGTTGATAGAAGCTCAAGTTCTTTTTCCGTAAGAAGATCTGCTCCAATCTCAAAATGAAAATTGGTCACGCCGTTATCATTGTCTTTAATAAAGGTCCAGATCTCTATAGACCTTTTTGAAGAACTGTTAAACGTACGATCAATAAACTTAACCTGCTTTACCTTCTGATCCAGGAAGTATTTAAGCTCCTTCTTTACGATATCCATACTGCGGTATCTGACTTTTTTCTCCAAAGAAGAAAGACAGTAGCTGCAGCGGAAAGGACATCCCCTGCTGGATTCGTAATAGATAATGCGGTTTTCAAACGGCTCTAATCTGTTATACAAAAAAGGAATCTGGTCCATATCAAGAATCGACTTTGGCCCAGGCTCTCGAATAATGACTTCAGGATCTTTGTATGCAATCCCCTCCATCTCATCAAGTGGCAGTGCCTCCCCTTTCTGAACACAGGTAGCGATCTGGCGGAAGTTCTTTTCACCCTCTCCCAGCATTACAAGCTCGCACCAGTTAAGATATGTCTCCGGATCATTGGTAGCTTCCGGCCCACCTGCAAGAAGGCGAATCTGCGGCACAATGTTATGAATATCTTCGATAAGCTGCTTCATAAATTCCGCATTCCAGATATATACGGAGAAGCCGATAACTTCAGGCTTTCTCATAAGAATGCCCCTAAGGACATCTTCATAACGGTCATTTATTGTAAATTCAGCGATCGATACGTTTCCGCTTACTTCATTTGCATAGGCCGCAAGGGAGTATACCGCTGGATTTGAATGTATGTATTTTGCATTCAAGGCTACTAATAGGATTTGGTCTTTGGACATTTATATAGTCTCCGGGATTTTGATCGTTTTCTAAACTCTTTTATTTTAACTAAAGATACGCACAAATAGAATATCATATGCGTAACATCTTTTTTCAAAAAATATTTTCTAAAAAAAGAGCCATGCATCACCTTGGCAATGCCTGACTCCCAGCTTCAGTTCTACTCTACATTTATATCATTTTTAAATGTGCACGATCTGTAATCAGTTTATTATCGTTTCCAGATTGCGCATGATGCCTGCGGCAATATCCGGCTTATTCATTGAATAAACATGAATATGACTAACCCCATTACAGATCAGATCTATTATCTGGTCGCAGGCATATATTATTCCGGCTTCCTTCATCTTCTGAGGATCATCCGCAAATTTGTCTACCATGATCTTCATCTTCTGGGGTATCGTTGATCCAGAAAGCGTCACGCTCCTTGAAACCTGTTTTGCATTAGTTATCGGCATGATTCCGGGAACTATCGGGACATTTATGCCCTTTTCCCTAATCCTGCACAGGAACTGATAAAAAATTGAATTGTCAAAAAACATCTGGGTTGTAAGGAAGTCGCAGCCGGCATCTACCTTCTCTTTAAGATGCTCTATATCAACCGACTGCCTCTCACACTCAACATGCCCCTCCGGATAACAGGCTCCGCCAATACATATATTCTCATCTATCGACTTAATGTCATAGATAAGTTCTGTAGCATGATGATAATAATCACATATCCTGCCTTCCTTAGGAATATCGCCCCTAAGAGCCATGATATTCTCAATTCCTCTTTTCTTGTAGGAAGCGATCATACTCTTAACATGCTCCCTGGTAGACGAAACACATGTCAGATGGGCCAGAACATTTACTCCATACTTATCCTGAAGATCCGCTGCAATATTTACTGTATTCTTACTCGTTCCACCACCAGCGCCATAGGTTACACTCATAAAATCAGGCTTAAGCGCAGCAATTTCTGCAGAAGCCTTTTCAACTGCCTCATATCCTGCATCTGTCTTGGGTGGAAAAACTTCGAACGATAGGGTGATCTCTTTTTCATTAAAGATATCTATGATCTTCATAGCATTACCCACCTTTTAAAAATATAACCTTATGTCACTAGTGTCACGAGTAACTAATAATTCAAATATACGGTTTTCACGATGCCAATTCGGGTTGAAAAGATTTTCGAGCTTACTACTAATAATGATACTACAAAAATAGTATATTCACATCTATCCGACATCTTATTGTCGTTATACAAGCCATTACAACGCAGGATATAAAACTGATAGAACAGGCGGAAGATTCATGTATTCGCCCTTGATCCTGAATGAATTATCCTCTTTTTTATCAAGAAAAAAAGATATATCACCGCCAAGTACTGTCTCTACGATTTCTTTTGAAAGATCAGTCAGCTCACAGATTTCATCTATAAACGCCCTCTTTTTCTCATCTTTTGAGGTGATATCATATATCGCAAACAGTATCGTGAGCGCCAGCTTATCAGACAACTTCTTCATAAGACCGCTAATCTTCTTAATGCTATTCTCATCATACAGTTTCTGATCATCTGAGAAAAAGACGTTACCACGCCTCATGGTCGTCACAATCTGTGGAATAGCTATACTTGAAAGCCCCCATTCATTACAGACCGCATGCTCTATAGTTTCATCCATTCCAAATTCAGGATAACCGGATTCTTCTTTTCTTGACTCCATTACAAGAACTATAGCATGAAGCGCCTTGACTATCTTCATGACCTTGCTATACTCTGTTCCAGTCTCTGCGCTTTGAATCTGATCATTGATAGTAAGCAGAATGTCATCATCGTTAGCCCCAGGCTCAACACCCATAAGTTTATCAATTGAAACATTAAAGAAAGCTGCAATATCAGGCAAAAGCTGAATATCCGGCATACACTGCCCCGACTCCCATTTACTTACAGCCTGATTAGTAATGCCAAGCTTTTGAGCAAGCTGCTCCTGTGTAATACCTTTATTTTTTCGTAAAAATAATATCTGATCACCAATGTTCATCTGTCATCACCTTTCTGCACAAAGCTACAAAGCAGTATTCGTTAGATAAAACTAATAACGAAATATCTTATAGCTATAACGTTATCTGCAAATAGCCACGCATAACTAAATAGCGAAAATGCAAGGCCTCCTTTATTCAACCGGTTGATACAGTTATTATAATGACTCATGACAGATGAAAACAATAACGCATTAGTTTACAGCATTTAAAAATCGTCCAACCAGTAGTTGGACGATACAATCTAATCTGCACAATGTACGCTTATATATTTAACACCCAAATATCCATCACTGTGACACGAAACCAGCTCTTCTGTTTCAGCACTGTCGTATATATCTTTACTAACCCTGCATTTATATATTGATCCATCCTGCAATTCGACAGTAACATAATATGATGTAGTTTTACCGGACGAATATGATCTTGAAACATATTCACAAGGAAAATGTCCTACAAAAGAACTCGTTCCATAAAAGAAACTACTTACTATATTAAAAGTAAGCATTGCAACAAAAAACATATAACAAAACTTCTGATTCTTATTGTTAACATCATGAAATCTGATAAAAACTATAAGTAAAAGGAAAGCAGCTACAATTATATAAATAATAGCTATCATTAAACCACCCTTAGCAATTTTAGTAATTCCTGATGTAAACATAAGGATTAAAAATGATACATCTAATATCAAAAACGGAAGACCAAACATGTTAAATCGAGAGTCGTCTTCGGTATGCTTTTTATCGATATATTTAACATCGTTCTTGAAAATCAATGAATACACAAATAGTGGTAATGATGATAATCCCAGTGCCAATATAAATGGCTTAGATAAACCCTTTTGTCTTGCAATAATTATACATACCACAACATATAAAGCCGTGAGCAAAGAAAGAATTATTCCGATCCTATATATGATTTTTCTCTTAGAAAGAGAAGTATCCGCAACAGGTAAACCATCTTCAGATAAGTCTTTTATTTCTTTTTCTTCACTTATATCATCATCTTCTTCCTCTAAATCCACTTCCTCTATTCTCATGGAATCTAATAGTCGATTTTTGAACACATCTTTTCTTTCTTCATCTAACTCGATATAGTTTTTGACATCTGAATCTCTTGTATAGAAAACTGCTGCCAGTCTTTGATATTCACAATTATATAAAAATGCATATATAAGAAGACAAAATAAAAATGTATATAACAAAAAAAATTTATACTCCGTCTGAAAAAAGGTATCTGCAGACTCCACCAGATATAATCCCAAAATCAAAAACATCATAAACAGAATAATTTTTATCAATTTAATAAAAATACCCTGTCGTCTAACTATATCTACTGTATCTTCATATTCATACAGATCAAATCTCAGCTTAAGTAAGCACCCATTTGAAATAGTCATAATTCTCTTATTACTATATTCTGTTGCAGATATATCAACATCCATCAATTTTGGGAAAAGAGGCATTTTGGTCTTAACCCCTTCAAGCCCATACTTGTATTTTCCATTATTGATTTTTACCTTAGAATCATTTTTATAAACCATATCTATTCCTCATTGCTCTTTTACCTTGAAATGCTTTTGCATTTCACAAATCAGTTCATTATAAACAGCTCGATTCCTGAATACTATTTTATATTTAGATTTTTCAGTATGGATCAAGATAATCATTTTTGAATTACGAAATTGATTTGTAGCTGCATATCCATAATCTACTTTTGCATAATCAATAGCATTATAATTAATCTTTTTTCGGATAAAAAAGCTCTTACATACCAATCTATCTTCCTCAAAAATCAGCTTTTTTCGAAAAATCATGGTGTTTATAAACATACATGGCCAAACAAGCACAACTGCAAAAACAGGTATCAAAAAAAGCACAAAACCAATTGACATAGCTATAATATATAAGGGATGCTCTATAATATTCATCCATATGCTAAGTATTCCGTTGTAATATATGATTATTAATACCGAAACCGATAATAGCGCTACTGTTCTTCCTTCAAATACACTTCTTTCTTTATAAATCTTATTTTTAAAATTGCAGTTTTCTGCTTTTTCCTTATAATCTCCAATCATAAATATCTCTCCAACAGTTCTGATTCACGTCGATAGTAGGCATCTCCTACTTAATTTGTCATACAACCATTCAACAATTCATGGTCCATATTCTTCCGCTCAGCAAATGAATATATGCTAATATCTATTTTTAGTCAGTCCAACAAAAAAACAGGAGCATCATATCTCCTGTTTTCTTTGATACAGCACGATATAATTATTTAAATAATTCTAAAAATAGCGACCATTAATTTACCATATATAGCTACAATCTTCAAGTACCATGAGCCTGATATCAGCATCACTCGATCTATTCAGCACAGTCCTGACATTATACATATCGCTAAAGTCAACAAACTCTATAGCCTGCGCCTCTGACTTACCGCTCTTAATCTTTCTGTCTATTAGCCTATTTCTAAGCAAGTCTTCATTGGCAACTACGCTTATAGTAAGATCCGCATAGTTTTTAAGCTCATCCCACCCATTATCTTTAAGAAGCAGATAATTACCTTCAAGGATCACAATATCACTATCAACAATAATGGCATCTTCTTGGGGATTATGGGTCATCCTGTTATAATCAGGCCACCCGCATTTATCCCCTCTGGAAACGCTTTTAACTTTATTAAGCAGCTTATCAATATCGAAAGTCTCCGGAGCCCCCTTAACATCTACCATAGGGATCTCCTTCCCATCTCTGACCATAGTATGCGTAAGAAGATACTCCTGATACCTGTGGAAACCATCCATGCCAATAACTGATACCGGCTCAAGCCCTTCAGTATTCTCAGACAGATACTTAAGAAAGCTAAGCAGAGTACTCTTTCCTGCCCCAGGAGGCGCAGCAAGCATAACAAGAATACGACTTCCCTTGGAATCCTTCAATTCTTTCATCTGTTTTAGCAACGGAATGAATATTTCATTTACATTACTCTCCGAATATTCAACACTCGTTTCTATTCCATTTATATTAGCTGTATACTTCAATAAGTCCACCACCTATCAACTTCAATGCCTATTATCCCATTATACAAGACACAGCAACTAATACCTACAAACTGTCTCGCTAATATCTTCTCACGTTTCTCATCACATAGCCACCCTTGTTGTAACAGCTATGCCTGAATTATGCCAAAGCTTACTGCTTTTGAAATTTATCCCAATCTAGAGCTTTTTCTCGGCAGCGTTTTAAAAGTTTTTTACATGAACCTGACGGTTTAGAAAGGTTTTGCCGGAGCTGGGTGGTTTATAAAGGATTTTCGATTCTTTGAAAGAATTCTTACACTCATGAGCTTAATAGATGGTATTTTATATTTTTGTTTGGGATTCACCTGTCTGAGCGAAGCGAGTTTGAATCCCAAAATATAAAATTCCAGATATTAAGCCATGAGTGTTAGAATTCTTTCATGAATCGTAAATCCTTTATAAACAGCCCTGCTCCGGCAAAACTTTTCCAAACCGCCAGCCCTGCAAAACCTTTCCAAACCGCCAGCCCTGCAAAACCTTTCCAAACCGCCCGGCCCTGCCAAACCTTCATAACCAGCCTGGCCAGGCAAATCCTTTACTCCATTGCGTACTTACGCATTGCTTCCATGATCTCTGGGTATTCGAGTGTTCCATCATCGCGGCGGATGAATCCGAAAAGCTCTCCGCTACCTGTAAATGCTCCGTTATCCCACCAAAGGATCGGCATACCGCAAGATGCAGCCTTAGCAGTATAATATGCAGCCCAGTCAACTCTATCCTGCAAATTTCCATTCTTATCAACACATCCGCACTCACCGATAACTACTGGAATTCCCTGGCTAATATACTTTTTGTATAATTTATCCATGAAATCGTCAATATCCTTATGGCTTGAATAAACACTTGCATCAAAGTTATCAATTCCGGGACTTTCAAGTGCAAATGTATAAGGCGTATATGCATGAACAGAAAGTATTATCTTATTATCCGCACTGTCTGTAGGCATTACGAAGCCTTCATTAAGCACACCGTCAGGACTTGCGCAATAGCCTGGGCACATAAGATAGCGGTCCTTGTTATTACTTCCAGATGCTCTTACAACATCTACAAACTTCTGATTGAGCTCATTGATAACAGAGATAGATTCCTTACAATCTTCATTATTAGGATCGATCCACCACTCATTGTTATGACCTACAAGCCTTGGTTCATTCATTCCCTCAAAGATAAGCTTGTTATCATAATCTTTAAATCTATCTGCAACCTGTGTCCAAATTCTTTCAATATATTTGAGTGACTGCTCCTTGTGAGCTTCATCAGGATAAAAAGCATTTGCCTCAAGATGATTGTCATGGTGAATGTTAATGAAAATATACATATCTTCTTCTACCGCATAATCAACTACTTCCTGTACGCGGTCAAGCCATGCTTCATTAATGTTGTAATTCTCATCAACATGATTGTGCCAGCTTATCGGAATTCTGACTGTATTAAATCCATTATCGTGAATAGCCTTCACATATTCTTTTGTTACCTTGTCATTCCCCCATGCAGTCTCAATTGTCATGTCATCTTTAACATCGGCATCTTTATATGCATCAAATGTATTTCCAATGTTATAACCAATTTTCATATCATGTACAAATGAAAGACTCTCGTTATCCGGAATCTCCTTTGCCGTAATATCAATCTCGGGAACTGTTATATCAGTTGCCATCTCATCATCCTCCTTAGACGGATCAGTTGTGTTTTCTTCAGTCGATGAAGCTTTTCCTGTTTCATCAGTATCAGCTTCTTCTGCATTTCCGCCAACATCTGTAGCAGCTTCACTTGCATTGATATCAGCATTATTAGACGCAGTATCTATAGCGTTATTCTGAGCATTATCCCCACTATTCCCGCATCCAACAAGCGCTGCTACCAACAACAAACTCATTACTTTCTTTTTCATAAATTCTCCCTAAACCATACTTCTTACAACAAGTCACTTTAAACTTCTCACATATAGTACCACATATTCCTTGCGGATTCCCGATGGCTGGCAGTTTATAAATGATTTTCGTGTCTTTAAAAGAATTTCTAACTTCAAGAGCTTGATAGATGGAGATTTTTATTCCCGCTTAGGGTTCGATTGTTTGAGCGCAGCGAGTTTTCGAACCCTGGGAATATAAATCTCCAGATATCATGCCTTGAAGTTGAAATTCTTTTATGACACGAAAATCATTTATAAACTGCCAGCCATCGGGAATCCCCACGCATGCACTTCTTTTTTCAAAAAAGAGGCGATGCATTTGCACCGCCTCTTAAATTAGACATTATACGGTTTGTATAAAAAATCTAATTATTTGTTAGCTTCGTCGATATAAGCCTTCCATGTATCAGCAATTGCTTCTGTAAGAGCTGCAACGTCTGCGTTAGGTCCGATGCTCCATACAAGCTCTTCACCAAGTTTAAGGTTAGGAATCATGTCGTGGTAAGCAACTGTACCATGCTCAGACTCAGACATCATTGTGATTGTCTCATCGATTGCTCTTTCATCAAATACACCCTGACGAGCTGTTGAAAGGAATCCGTTGTAATCTTCGTATCCTTCAGGAGCTTCTGTGTAAAGGTTGTATGCGAAAGCGATCTTCCAAGCTCTGTCTGCATCATAGCATCCAGGAATACAAGCTGGGTTGTTGCTCCAAACGTTTACATAAGTGTCCATCTTAGGTCCCTTAGGGAACATTACGAAACCAACTTCGTCTTCCATATCTGCAAGGAAGTTACCAGGTGTTCCAGCATACTCATCTTCTACCATGAATGCAGCGTGTCCCTGAACGAACTCTTCTTTGTAGTAATCCCACTCAGCGCCTTCAGGATCGTGGTTATCGAACTTGTTGTACATATCAACAGCCCACTCAAGAGCTTCCTGTGTCTCAGGAGCTTCAAGGTTGTATGTGTAAAGACCATCAGCATCCTTACCAACGTAAGAACCGCCGTTTGAGAATACAGCTGCTGTTGTCATAACACCTTCGTTAAGTGTAAGACCGTAAACATCATCGATACCATCGTTATCTGTATCTCTCTGGCACTTAGCCATAAGCTCTTCGAACTTATCCCATGTCCATGTACCATCAGCCTGCATATCGTATACGCTTTCAGGATCGATACCAGCTTCTGTAAGGAGTCTCTTGTTGAAGTAAACACCTGTACGAGGCTCAGCGATACCAGCTGACATAGCGTAGATAGAATCGCCCTTAGCATACTGCTCATGAATAAGGTTCTTCATGTACTTATCCTGAGTGAAGTCAAGGCAGTCAAGAGTTGCAAGATCATACATAAGACCATTGCTCATAGCAGATACGATAGCTGCATCACCTCTAACGATGAATACATAGTTAACATCATCGCCACCTGTTGTAACATAGTCTACGAAATCCTGAGGTGTTGTTCCCCAGTCAGAGATTGCAACCTGCTTAATCTTGAAGTTGTATGTCTCCTGGATCCACTCACGATACTCGTCGAGAGACTCTTCGTAATCGTTTGAAGGCTCAGCCGGCTCTTCTGGTGACCACCAGTCACGAACTACGATTTCCATACCACCAAGGTCGATAGGGTTTCCATTCTCATCTGTGATGACCTGTGGACCCTCTTCCTCTGCAGGTGCATCAGTTGCATCGTTAGATGCCTGTTCCTGTGTTCCTGTTGAATCTCCAGCAGGTGCCTGATCATTATTTCCAGCATCCCCAGAATTGTTACATGCAACAAGTCCTGCTGACATAGCTGTAATTGTTGCTACAGCAATTGCTTTGTTTGCTAACTGCTTTTTCATATTTTTCCTCCTTCATAAGAAAAAATTGTATTATCGATAACCACTGATAAGTGGGCATCTTCGCCTTCTCAATACAACCCTGACAGTCAACCCTAATATCAGACTTCAGGTCGAATTCAAATGTCTATTTAAGACTATTTTATTTAATTATCAAAAGATGGAATTTATTTAGAACTAGCATACTGACTTGTTCATTATAGATCTAATTACGAATGAGCCAGAAACTAACCCCCTACTTATATTACCAAACATTTCGCACAAAAACCATGAACATATTGAACGATTCTTAGGTAATATTTTCGTCACAGTTACGATTTTAAATTGTTTTTGTTATTAGTAGTTACCAAAAAGATCATTTGATACTTACATAATTCTTTTTATGTTACTGAAACTATCATTACAATAGTTTCAGTAACAATAACATTACATCTTGATACCTGTAGCACTAATACTTTCTACGAAAGCTCTCTGTGCAAAGAGGTAAATAACGATAAGAGGTAAAATGATCATCAATGTTCCAGTAGAAAGGATACAGTTAGAATAAGCAACTGATATAGTTGTCTTAATGCCTGAAATTCTCTGGATATATGCACCAAGTGAATCAACGATTCTTGCAAGTGATGTACTTACAAGCTGTGTTGAACCGAGGAACATCTTTGAATAAAATCCGTCTGTCCACTGCCATACAAATGCAAACAGGAAACAGGATGAAAGAATCGGTTTACTCTGTGGAAGCATGATTCTTGCAAATGTTCTGAGCATTCCGCAACCATCAACATATGCAGCTTCTTCCATATCTTCAGGAATATTTCTAAAGAACTGTCTGATCATATAGATATAAAGACCATTCTTAAGACCCATACATGTTGCACTCATCAGATAGTAAGGAAGCTTAGAACCACGAAGGTTGATTGCTTCACCTGTAATAAGCTTGATGATTCCAAGGATATCAAAGAACCTGAAGTGCAGATAAAGTGAGCTGACAATTGTCTGCGGAGGAATAAGGATTACAAGGATAACACAAGCAAACCACATGTTCTTAAGTGGGAACTTGAATCTTGCAAAACCATATCCTACAAGTGTACAAACAGCAATCTGTAAAAGAGCAATCGTAAGAGATATCACGATTGAATTCACAAGAGCTTTAGGATAAGACATTACGGCAGATGCCATCTTGTAATTAGCTGTTGTAAAGTGCTCAGGAATATTTGTAACAATAGGATTGAACAGATCCTGCTCTGTCATAAAGCTTACTGATATCTTGTTAAGGATTGGCTGAAGTATAAGGAAGCACATTCCAAACAGAAGAATGAATCTGCAAATACTTACAGCAACCTCCATAACCTTTTTTCTTAAAAGATAACCTCCTGAGAGTTTGTTTCTCTCCCAGAATCCTGTCTTCCCGACATTCTTTGCTTTAGTCATAGTAGTAAACCTCCTTAGAGATCAGGAATGATGAGATTCCTATGAATGCAAGGATAACCAGGAAGTATACCCAAGACATAGCTGAAGCTCTACCATATTGCATCTGATCGATCATTACAGACTGGATTTTCTCAATTACCTTGTTATCAGATCTCATGCAGAAATCTACTACTGTATAAATCCAGTTAACAAGGAACATAGAGCTTATCATAGGGAATGTGATCTTCCAAAGACTCTCCCACTTAGTACAACCTTCGATATCAGCAGCTTCGTACATACTGCTTGATATAGTCTGAAGACCTGAAAGGAATATAATAATCTGAATACCTGATGCTATAGCAACATCATAGATATTATCAATAACTTCGAATACCTTTTCAAAAGCTCTTACACCAACACCGGCTGTTCTAAGAATATTCTCAAGTGCTGCTGTGATACTAACACCACTTGTTGTCTCTTCGATCTGTGCAGCAAGAGTAGCCATAAGCTGGTTATTGGTTTCAAGTCCAAGGATTACACCTGATGAAAGGATAACCGGAAGGAAAAATACTGCACGTACAAGAGCTCTTCCCTTGAACTTCTGATTAAGTATAAGTGCTACGAAAAATGAAAATACTATAATCGCCAGTGAGTAGACAACCATTCTACCAAGTTCTTCTACAAGAAGTCTTGTATATTCCGGATCAACTCTGAATGCATACTTTAAGTTTTCAATTCCGTTAAAAGCAAGTGAAAAGTTACCGGATCCAAGACTTACTTCTGAAAAACTCATTTGAAGTGACTGGAACAGAGGCTTAACCATAAACGCAAGGAATCCAATAATAAATGGCGATATAAAACAATATCCGGCAATGGCTTTTCTCTTTTGAAGACCTGCCAGTTTATTCTTTTGCTTCTTCATCATTAAATCCTTTCCGCTTAAGGTCTTACTACCAGATAATCTCTGGCAGGAATTGTTTGACCATCTGCTGTTGCATCTTCAAAATCATAGTTGACATATACTTTAGTACCATCAGCATAAGTAGTTACAGAAAGAGTACCAGAAATATTCTGATGATCTACCATTTCCTGATTAAATACATGTCCAAGTTCACTGTTATATCTTGTGTAGTACTCTACCATTCTGTCACGCCATGCATCATAATCAGATCCATAGTATTCAGTGTAAAGTGTCTTCTGCAGAGCAAATGAAGATTCTTTCATAACTGTGAAAGAAAGTCCTGCGCCGTACTCAGCACTATACAGAAGCTGCTGTACATCGTCACCGCAGATATTAAGCGGATAGCCTGTATAGTTTACATAACCGTGTATAGCAAGCTGGTAGAACGGAATACATTCATCAAGAATTGTATAATCGTTACCACGAAGATCCATATTTGTAACCAAGCTAGCATAAGGAACTGCATAGTCATTACCCATATTGATCATCAGGTTCTGTCCATTAGCATTAAGTGTCTGGAATCTTGCTACCTGAAGATTAAGTACTGCCTCTCTTGAGTAAGGATTCTTGACATAGTAATCAGCTGCAAGATCTTTACCATCATCTTCGAATGAAACACCTGCACCATAGCCTGCTGCTGCATTTGTAAGGTTATCAGCCATCTGTCCTGCAAGTTCAGTATGAAGGAGGTAATATGACTTTGCTCCTTCTCTCTGAGCATATGTTACTGCACTGTACTGGTAAAGCTCTGCTCTTTCCTTGTTGATGAACTTAGCAGCGTCTCTGTAAGAGAAGAATCCATCGAAGATATTTGAATTGTATTCGTACTGTGTTACACCGTTTAAGTAAAAATCGATACCCTGCTCTGATGCGTAGTTACTTAAAGCAGTAAGATCTTTTTTGCCACCAAGTCCGCTTACAAGATCAACATCCTTGAGGAGTTTCTGGCTTACACCGCCGTTGCACCAACCGGACATCTTAATTGACATATTGTTAAAGCCCTGTGAATTAAGGTCTTCCAGAATTCCCTGCGCTTCAGCATATGTTGTAAGAGGAAGAGGTCTTGATACAGGAACACCGACAATCTGTTTAACCTTGTCTACTGCTCCAAGAATCTCAACTTCTACAGGAGCTTCTGTATCTGTGTTAAGAGCCATATAATCTCCGTATTTATTCTGGAGATATGAACCATAACCCTTAGCCATATCTACATAGCTGCCTGAATCTACGAATTTATATCTCTGTGTGAGATTCTCATCAGGAAGTTCCTGAATGTATTTGTAAATCTCAGAATTAGCGATATCTGCTACTTCGTACTGCTCTCTCTGGCAGATGCTGTATACAGCATTTACATAGTTGTAATTGTTATTCTTGCCTGAGATATCAGCCTGAACAGATGCATATGACTTACCATCTTCAAGTACACAGATAAATGAGTCATCACCCTGTGATACACCGAATACACCAAAAGATGCTCTTGTGTTATGAACGAGGGCTTTACGTGAAAGACACATATCCCATCCGTATACATTAGCGTAATAAGAGTTCTGAGTAGTTTTACCATTATTGAAGTTAATGATAGCTCCGCCGCCTTCAGGAACCATCATAAAGCCCTGATCATCTTTACCGCCTGCTCCAAAGAAAGGAAGTACAGTAATTGTATAGATCGGATACTCTGACTTGTACTCAAGTTCTTTGAGAGGAACTTCAACAACAAGCTCATCACCTTCAAGTCTGTAAATAACATTTACATTGAAGATAGGTTTATCAGATACTGTTTCTGAAAGGTCAAGTTCCTTATCAGCAAGATACTGTTCATATGTATATCCGGCTTCTTCAAAATAATTCTGAAGTGTCTTTTTAACATTATCCTTTGTAGAAGGACGAAGAACATATATTACGTTAGTTTCAATGATTGGATAATTAGCAAGAAGTTCTTCTTTGTTATCCTTTTTACCAAGATTGTTGATATCATACTTTTTGTAATATTCACCAACGATGTTGAGACCTTCTTTGGACATTGCGCTTGTCCATTTCTCATAATCTTCTTCTGTACATACAGGAGGGACTACGAATTCTTTCTGAACCTGTCCAAGAGAATATTTAACTTCGATCTGATCATCCCCGGGAATTACTTCATAAATCTTATTCTTTACAGAATAGTTATATGAATCGTATGTAGTCTCAAGACCAGCTTCTGTGTTATATGACATAACCAGTGTTGACTGAAGCTTTGCCTTCTCCTCAGGAAGTGCGATGGTATCATCTTCACTTCCGTCCGGAACTGACTTCCAAACTTTTCCGCTTGATTTAACAAGCAGTTCGAACTGTGTGGTCTCAGGATCCATAGTAAGCTTTAATGAATCATTTTCGATCACTACAGGTCCTTCGATTTCCGTATAAGCATTCGGTTCGATAATCTCAGGTGGGACTTCCGCATTCTGAAAAGTAACAACCGCAAATACAATAGCTCCGATTATAGCCAGGAATATCACAGGAGCGATCATACTCTTGAGAGTTTCTTTTATTGCATTGCGTCTCTCGACCTGTCTTTCTGTCAATTCTTTTTTCATATAAGCTCCCATTACAACCTAAATAGAAATTCTTTACCTAAAGAGATAAAGTAAGCTACACCCTGTGAAATCATACTAAAGAAGATCATTAAGATAAAAATCATTACCAGCATTGCGAAAAGTGAGAATACTGTAAATAATATGTTTTTACCAAATGAAAATTCATGTATCTGTCCCATGGCTGTTACTATAAGTATTGCAGCATATACAAGAGAGATTCCACTAAGTACTGTATAGAACTCACGTTCATCAACAGTTACATAATTACTGAATATCATGAGCGGAAGCTGGATAAGCGGATATGGTGTAAGTCCATAGCATGTAGCCATATAAACCTGACCAAGTCTTCCCTTACCATCAAAGAGAGTGGTAAGTCCCCAGTTTCCTACAACCCACAATGCAAGCGGGAAAAGAATACTTGCAATATATAAGAAAATATTTAAATCTTCCCAGTAAACCTGTAAAAATATAAAGCTTGTAAAGCGAAGCTTCAGAACACGGATCAAAACTGTAAGAAACAGGATCGTGTTCGCTGCAGCCATAGTTCCTCGTTTTTCATGAGTAAGATCCCAGAAACCATCGAGAGGATGTGACATGCAGTACAAGGCAAACTTTAACGAATCCAGGTATTTATTCCTTTTTTCCTTTTGTAATACAACTTGAAGCATATCATCCTCCGTTACGTTTCAATTCATCTAATTCAGCCTTTTCTATTTCCCACTTGATCTTCTTATATCTTTCAATACCAAGCGGAATGAGGAATATAGCCAGGATAACGATAACTATCTGTACAATATGGTCTTCTACCCACTGTTTTCTGTACTGTTTATAGGCTTTGGAGTAGTTTTCATCATCATACTTAAGTTCAAAGTATTCCATAGCACCCTTGTAATCTTTCTGACGAAGAAGTGCTCTACCAATTCCTATGTAAGCAAGATCATAGTTACCATCAAGAGCCATAACCTGACGCCAGGACTGCTCTGATTCTTCATAGAAACCTTTATCAAACTGGTCTATTGCTTCGTAGATCTGCTGACCAAATTCTGTTGGTGTGAAAAGTGTAATAGCACAATCAAGTTCATCGAGTACGAATAAATCGTAATCCATATGATCGATGGCTACAGGTCTTCTGAAGTAACCATCCATGTTACCATTACCACCAAAAGCAATTACCATATTGCCCTGATCGTCATAAGCAAAGAGTCTTCCTCTGTTCTTATCAAGACATACATAGATGTCATTATCAAAGCATGTAACATCTGTAAAATAGGAAGCGCCTTCATATCCGCCGCCATTACCCATATACAGATCACCAATGATAGGCCATTCACCATTTCTTACAAGAATGTCACTACCCATAAGGTTCAGCTTTCTTACTACATCAACGCTACCGTTCTTGATATCCTGAGCTTCACCCGAGCCGGTTACTGCATATATGAAACCTTCATGATCCATATAGAGGTTATCATACTGTGTTGGAACAAAGTTCTGCATGAGAGCTCTCTGCTCCTGTGTTGCAAACTTCTTCCAGATATAATCTGTCCAGTCATAAGTAACCGGTGTAGCACCTACGAAACCTGCAAATGTTCCGTCATCTTCATACTTTACAAGACCTTTGTTGATACCGGATGCTACGCAGTAAACACGCTCTGCAGAGTCGATTGAAAGCTTTGTTGGCTGGAATACAAGAGCCGGATCAAGTGTTTTGTCATTAGGTTTTGTAAATTCCATAATGTAGTTAAGATCCTGATCAAGCTTAAGTATTCTTGCATTACCTGTATCAGCTATGAAGAAGTTTCCCTCAGCTGATACCTGTATGTCTGAAGGAGATGCAAATGTATTGTTATCTGCACCTTTGAATGAATCAATGATTCTTTCTACTTCAAGTGTCTGAGGTGTAGGTCTGCTAAGCTCTACTATTCTGTTATTACCTGTATCACAGATATAGATATTCTGACCTACAACTGTAAGTCCCTGTGGAGATTTAAGCATTACATCAAGACCAAGTTCAGATGATGTAAAAACTTTACTGCAGGTATATGCATTAGGTGCATCCTGTACATCTCCCCAGTAATCATAAATATATGAGTAGCTTCTTTCGGCCGCAGAAGTGGACAGCGGAGCAAGAACTGCTACCGCTACCGCACATGCGCCGGCAAGGATTCTCTTTATTGTCGCTTTTTTCATGTCCCCTCCTTAATCCTTCAAACCAGAACTAGCCATTGTTTCAAGAATCTGGCTTTCTGAAAGAACGAATATAACGATAGGTACAATCATTACAACAACGAGAATCGCTGCACGCTGACCTGTTATTGCAATACCCCCGGCCTGAATCTGCTGAAGTGCATAAACAAGTGTCTTACG
>JAEEGL014059377.1_pt1 | contig 28660 bp, 52 predicted proteins | sample 9134231 | NCBI WGS metagenome assembly JAEEGL01 (sample SAMN16246548, study PRJNA631951) | gut metagenome | biome: gut microbiome; feature: rumen; material: fiber-attached | host: Bos | place: Iran: Karaj | collected 2018-10 | reverse complement strand
TATATCTGGAGACTCAATGGTCTCCATTACCCCAATAACAGACGCAGAGATGCCACTATATTTTTTCGAATCACTCTCTGCGTCTTTCAAATCTGAGGCGTAATACTCTTCTACCAAATCATTCGGTATAGATTCAGTTATATCTATCACCCTGCTCTTGTGACTTGGACTCTCCCCTAGAACAAGATACATTTTGTATTCTACACCGTCGGTGTACACGGTATTGGCTTCTTTTAGGGCCGTAGCTTTATTGTCTGCCATATAATCCTTTCTTTTGATTGTTAATGTACTCCTATTATACCACAAAAAACTCCCCGAAGGGAGTTTCTTGCTTGTCCAGGTATGCGATTAACAATAGTCAAATGCGTCCATCTCGATGATAAGTCCCAGTTGAGCAAAAGTTATGTCCGTGCCAGTGTAAACGGTATCAATCATACCAGCATACAACTTATCACAGTCGTAAGGACGAATGTTTAGATGGTAACCATCTTTTTCAAAGTCGTAAGCTACGCGTGGATCGAGGATAGCAACGTATTGCTTTTCACCATCAGCAGACCACAATGGATATTGAGTGGTCATACCAGCAGCACCAGAGCCAGAGCCACCAGCGCCAACAGTCAACCATGGAGAGCGTTCGAGAACAACCACAGGCACATCAATGCCAAGGATTTCTTTCACGCGGTCAACCAAGCGATAGCCTGGGTACAACCATTGTTCAAAGGTGTTCACTCTTTGAGTTGCGAAGTTGAGGTTGTAAACAGTCTCAACTGAGCGAATAAGCTCGGTAGCAAATTCAGAAGTGATGAACACAGTTGGGTTGATGTTGCTGAAGCTTTGCTTGAGATACCAGACAGCTTCAGGCACGACACAGCGAGCGTTCGCAGTAACAGTACCTTGGTTTGCCCAGTAGTGGGTTGGATGGGTAGCAGCAAGAGCAGCATCAACTGTAGTCGCAGGAGCAGCTACGAGGCCATCAATAACTTTGTTCCAGAGGTCAACTTCACGACCAAATTCCATAGCTCTCTTAGAGAGGGCATATTGGCGAGTGAAGAACTCAGTGTTCCAGAAGTCTTTGTTCTTGTCGCACATACGGACACCATACGCATATTCGCAGTCAAAGCGGAAGCGAAGTTGTTCGAAGGTCGGAAGAGTATTGATACAAGGAACAGAACAGTCTAATACAACATGGTTGTGGCAGCTGTCATCAGGATTAGCCGCATATTCCAAAGCTTCTTTCTGGAATAGAGAGAATGGGTTCTGGTCTTTGCGGATATTAACGATTAATTCCTGGCCATATTTGAGGTTGGCAAGGAGGGTAGAAGCATCAATCATGCTTTCACCGGTGAAGAATGAACGAGCAGAGCTGAGTTCCATCTTCAAGGTTGGCTCGTCTACCAAGTCACGCTTGATGATTTCACGATAGAGCGGGAAATTGAGCTCATAGTCGAAAACCGATCCAGTCGATGGCTGGGTTGGAGCTGTAACTACAGTTTGATTGTAGTTGGTTACAATAGTAGCCATTATTAGTTTCCTTTACTAATTTAAATTTAACATCTATCGTCTACTTATTGCCGGCGACTGCTAATCGTCTGCGAGGATAAGCTGTTCATTCCAATCGGGCTAACTCAGACAGTGGCTCTTCAACTTAGCAGGTTGCTGGGCGTATCTGGGCTCACTCTATTAGTGAACTAGACTTCACCCTCTTTATAACATAAAGAAAAGCAAAATAAAAAATTTTATTTAGAATAGATTAGTTTAGTCTGCCCATTAACTGAACCATATAGTTTGACTATCTCTTTAGTCTGGCCACCGACAGAACCATAAAGCTTTTGGACTTTCTTGCTCTGTCCATTCACTGAACCATAAAGTTTCCCTGGTTCAGCTAATGTGGTAAGTCTTAAATCAAGTGGTGTATATGGGCCCCAGTTATTATTACTATCTTTGATACGTCCACGATAATAATACTGAGTGTTAGGTGTCAACCCAGTATCAACAAAGGTATCATTCTTAAGCGTGGTGGTGAACAGCTGTGTAGTAGGAGAAGCAGTAGTGCCACCGTAGATATAACCAGTACCATTTAAGCTACCTACTCCATCATCTACAAACCAACCAATAGTGGCTGTAGTTGGTGTGACTCCTATGCCAGTGAGGTCAGGAGTTGGAATTGGGTCAGCGAATGTGAATGTGTCGCTAATATACAAATTATCTCCAGTCCAACCCCATGGTGATGAATAAAATCTTATTCCTGCTGACATATAGCTTCCAGATGTAGTATCTGAACCGTACCATAAGTCAGTTTCTCCTACATAATAAGTACCAGAACTATCTATACCCCAAGCAGAGTAATTCCCGACTACGCCACCGGTAGTGGTTACAGGTCCACAATAGCAATAACCAGACTCAGAACCGCTTACATATATTCTACCCGTTACCCCTACTGTAGTGTTACCACCAGATTGAGAAACTATGCGTGCGTACATACGCCAATAAACATCATGGTAGCCATCATTACCAACATATACTTGTTTAGCTAGCGTCCAAGATGAATTAATTACAGTCATCTATAATCTCCTTAACTTGCATTATAAACGGCGATGAAGTTATTAGCTGCTAATGCTACGCCTTCCCCTGGATCAGTAGTCTGCATAGTAATTGTGGCTTTACCATTGGCTAAATCATAAGCAGATTTAACTGCGCTTGGCGTAGCTGCAAGAACGGTACTCGTACTAGAGGTAGAAGTAGATAGCTTAGTCACACCATAAGCAGAGGTCGTAGCCGCAGGAATATTTGCTGTGCCAGATGATGCCACATCAGTACCATTAGCTTGGACCTTGGTGATTGTCCCAGTGTTAGTAGTATATCCGGCATCATTAGTGAAAGATGATACATTCGTTGGAATGTAATGTTGGATAATCTGTTTGAGATAATCAGCGCGCATCACGCGAGAGCTTGTAGCTGTTCCAGTCGTGCCTTCAGATACAGACATTGCCGAATAGGTAGTATCGCTGTCTAAACTCCAACCAAAGAATACCCAGTTAGTGCCGTCATAAATGTAATTACAATACCTAGACGCATAGCCAGCTCTGTTCAAATTTGAGGTGGTAATAGCTGCTGTATTGTAAACAACTGATTTAGCGCCGGTGCTATTCACATTAAAGGTTGGATTATTAGCAGTGTTTGTATTCGTAACCTTTACTGAAATTACTGCGCCTTTTTTCAATGCGAAGTTTTGGTCAGAAGAAACTGTAATAACTTTAGCTGCCGTTGCTGCAGCAGTGTCGCAGGAGCCAACAAAGACATTTCCACCAGCATCACTTGTAAGGTCAGATACCTTAGTTGGCACAGTAATATTGGCTGTTACGTTTGAACTAGCGTTGGCTGTGAATGTTTTTACAGTTGACCCGTTTTTCTGAATTGTTAGGGTTGCGTTATTAACGGTAGGGATAGTAGGTTTATTCGTTAGGTCATTATAAGAACCAGATGTGGCGACTGTGGCTAGCGATGGCTTGTTTAAGATTTGAGCTACACCAGAGTTGGCGTTCCAGTCAGAGTTAACTTGTGCTGCAGGGATAGTAGGCTTATTTAATAAGTCATTATAGCTTCCAGAAGTAGCTACAGTTGCGAGGGAGGCGGTAGTGGCATAATTAGACAATGCACTATTTACTGCGTCACCAGTCACTAAGTTAGCATCACCAGATGCAACTGAACCAGAAGTGGCTTTCACTTTCCCAGTTGATGGGTTAAAAGTAAATGTATTTCTATACTTAACATATGAAGTCTCGTCATTGTTATTAGCATTATATTTAATCAATACTGGGAAATCCCCATTAGAAGAAGTGTCTTTTTTCTGTGCTACTTTGTCATTATTCGCTGAGATAGTATTACTACTGATAGTAATGTTTGAACCAGCAGTTAATGCGTCTTGTTTCCCAGACACAGTATTGTTAAGTGTATCCCAACCGTTAACCGAGCCAGTGCCATCATTTTCTGCATAGACTTGACCAGCGTTGGTAGAACCTTTAATCACACCTTCGGAAGAATTAGTAAACGTGCTAACTGTCACCTGCGTGGTATTGCTAGCTGCATGCCAAGTAGTATCGTTGGTGTAATATGTCCACACTTTGTCGTTAGTCACATCATACACAGCTGCACGGTTGATAAGGGTAGTTAACCCAGTTTCTTGTCGCCATGCTGCTGTTATGTCTGCCTGTGTTGGATTAGCTGAAAGACCAGATATAGCTACTGCGCCGTTCATGATAGCATTTATATTTGATGTGTTTGCGGTTACAGCATCATAAGTAGCTTGGTTCATCACACCAGCAGTATCATGTGATGCTACTGGAAGAACTACACTGTTAGTTGATGTAGAGCCACTAAGAATATTTTGCTTAGAACTATCTAATTGAATAGTCGTAGTAGTGCCACTATTCACAGATAAGTTGGTCACTACTGTTTTATCTATCGTAGCTGGTTGAACAGCAGTTTCTGCAATCCCTTCAACCGCAGTCAGACGATTATCAAGTGCGGTATCTGCATTTTCACGAGCAGTTTTTTCGTCAGTAATCTTACCTTGTAAGCTGGTGTCGGCGTTTCCTCTAGCAAGTGTTTCAGCTGCTAAATCGTGTTCCACAGTATCAATACGACCACCTAGTGCAGTATCTGCACCTTGTCGGGTGATAGTTTCAGTAGCCAAATCATCAGCTACGGCCCTAATCTCTTGTTCAAGTTCTTGGGCTACATCTGAAGTCAGTAGGGTTGGAATACCATCTGAAGAATACAGATAGGCGTGGTTGTTAGCTTCATAAACCAACAGCACATTGCGATATTTACCAATCGCTGCTGGCACAGCTGTATCATCTCCCATAGACGTAGGGATTACCACCTTGCGAAAAAGTATAATCTCTTCTGGGTTATTAATTTCTATCACAGCTTTGGTGAAGTCCTTAGCTGTGTTTTTCGGTTGTTCACCGCAAGCTGCGCATCCAGTCATGTTAGACTCCCTCCGTTATCTCTTCATATTCGCCGGCCAAGTAAATTTTGCCAGTCTTGTCAAAGTAAAAAACTTCAATCACATATTTACTTATGTCGTTAGAAAAAAGCTTAACACGTAACTGCTGTTCACGAAGGTTGAAGCTTCTAATAAATGCTTCAAACTGTTCATTCGTAATGACGTCTGCAGGTAGTTCTACCTCTACATCGCCAGCCCAAGTAATTATTGGACGATGTTTGTCGTCAATGTAATAAGTAGTGTTGTTGCTTGTCACGTGTACGAAACAGTTAGCTAGATTAGTGATGCCATCTATTGTGTCCACCGTAATTGATGGAATGACCGCTTTAGCAGTGCAGTCAGGTTGCTTGTTGCGAATACATGCAGGCATCGTGTGGTGATATTCGTTCAAGCAGCAATCATTGTAATTGCATTTCGGCTTCGGAGCGTAGTTCATCGGGCGTCCGCAGCACTGTGAATAAGGTGAGTATTTATCGTTTTCCATACCACCATTATACCTATAAAAAAATACCAAACAAAAAAATAGCCCCCTTGCTAGTTTAGGGGGCTATATGAAAAGGAATCTCAGGGCTGTAGCTTTATGGATTTTAATGGGGGAGGCACCACCGCTTTGGCTTATTTAACTAAAACATGAGGAGTCAACGAGCTCATGTTCCCCTGGCGAGGATGATTTTTTAATGAAGATTTGTGGAATTACTATGGCTCAACCTTAACAGGGGCACCCTTCGATCTATTTCTTTTTAGCGAATTTGCCATCTTTAGTACGTGGCTGTTTCTTAGCTGGCTTGAACAACTTGTCGAGTGTGTCTTTAGCATTTTGTTGTTCAAGTGTGCTAATCCTTGCTTCAAGTCCCGAACAATAGTCTGCTAATTCGCTGTATAAATCTAATAATGCTCTTTTAGTTATCATTGTTTTCCTTTCTGCAACGCTTATCAAGTGTCTTGCGTTGTCCTTCTGATAGTTTTTCTACGGGCAAATCCAAGTAATCATGATTCACACCTTCTACAAGTCCCTCAGATTTAGCCCATTTAAAAGACCTGTAATCATAGTTTTCTATGTGATATACCTCCTTATCGTTAATTTTAATCTTGCTAATTATGTTAAACTCTCGTTTAACTGGGTTATCCCTCAACCTAAATAGCACGTGATATAAGAAGTTGAACAGATTAGCGAAAGCGTTTGCGGTTGATTTAACACTGCCTTCTTCGGTCATGGCATCAGCTACTACATCAATCAGCTCTGGCCAACCGCCATCTATCTTCTCTTCCTCATCAGAAATTTTATCTACGATATTAGCGATGCTCCCCCAGGCAAGCTCTGATTGCCTTTTTGCGCTAAGCTCTTCCACTTTCTTCCTCTAGGATGCGCTCCATCTCATCAATGTCTGTATCTTTTTTAGCAGGTCCTCTGCGTGAAATGCGTCCGCCTTTTTTACCTGCGATACGAGCAAGCTCACGATTGGCAGCGAAGCCACCAGTGTGACCGTTTCTCCCACCAATTGCACCTATTCTTCTATAAAAATCTTCCCCGTGACGTTTAAGATTAGTTTCACGAGCTTTGGCTCCGCCAACTTTGGTTCCGGCCATATTGTCTCCTTTCGTTGTTATCTTATATACTTATGCTATCAAACATTTTCTTTTTTGTCAATAGCACTTTCATCATTTGTTTCTATTATTAGTTGTTTAAGTGTGTCGTACACCTCACCTGAAAAGTTACTTTCTAATTGCTTTTGCAAAATGCGGGCCGAGTCTTTCGCCTCTCTTTCCTCCATCGTGGCCTTCCACTCGTCCTTATCAGCGTATGGCGTGTTATACTCTTGGTCACCGATTATTAACTTCCAATCTCCCCATGGCACCATATCTTCTACTTCTGTGTAAAACTTTATGCCATACTGGTCAATTAGCTTTTCCATTGGTTCTCGCAACTCATCGTGTTTTAGATAGTCTAGGAACGTAGAGTAAGCACGTAGGTCTGCCTTAGGATTGTCGGCATTGTATTCGCTAATAATCTTGAAGGCGTGTTCAGCTCCCTTTAATAAGAAGTCTGTGGGATAAAGTGGATTGCCATTTTTCCACAATGTCAACGCACGCCCAGTGTGAATACACCCTAGATGGCACATTGAACATACGCAAAATACTTTCACAAACTTCGCTGTTCCTTTGGCATAGTCAATTTCATACACCTCATGCCCATGTCTGTGGTGTGGGTTGTCTGGTTTATAGCCACATATCTCACAGGTATCATTTGCTTTTGCGTAGCAGAACTTACGCATGTGGTTCCATGTAGATGTACCCAAGATTGTCCTAGGGTTAACCCCATGTAATGGTCTTGGGATATTCGGCATAGCAATAAGGGGACGAAGGTCGTCCCCTTCTTTCGGTGGTAACCAGCCATCTACAAGTTTCACATCATATTTCTTCATCAACTCTTTAGATAGCCCCATCTGCCCTCCCTAAAATGGGACATCAGAGAGGTCGATGTCGTTCGAAATATCTTCTGCTTCAACTAGAGTAGTGTCATCAGTGTCTGCTTGCTTGTTGTCATCACCGTGAGGCATTGCCACACTACGGTCTTTGAACTCTGCAGCAGCATATTGTTTGCCATTGCTTGGATTAGTTGTGGTATAAACTTCAATCTTGACCTCAGGTTTCTTGGCTAGAAGTTTCTTGTAGCAAGCTTCATAACCCTTGATGATATTCTCTTTGCCACTCTTACTCTCGGCCATCTCCACAGCTTTCTTTGCTGCTTCATCAGTAGCACCGAACATCACCATTAAGCATTTGTTATGCCACTGCCTCCAAGACTCGTTCTTGAACGACAGCCAGTGGTCGGCAGTTGGATACTTGCCATTCTCGCCCTCTTCGAAGTGAAACTTCATAGCGATTGAACCATTCGTTCCTACCTCTTTAAACTCTACGCCATCACACTTAACAGTGTAATCGCCATCCTCGTAAAAGTTTTTAAAGTTCCCACCTGCGTTCTCCTGAACGCTATTCCAATCAATCATTTTTAATCCTTTCTTTTAATTAATATATTCCCAGTGCATTTTTGCACAAGTTTTATTCCTTCCAGACAAACATTCCTGTATAGCGCTTCTCCCTATCGCACACTCTTCAGAAGCCTGCGTGATAGATGCAAATGTTTCTCCGGTCTCGACACATTTTATAGGTGTATTGTGCCCTCCGCCTCTACCATTTTTTCTCAACCCACTTCTGTATGCGTGTTTATTGTTGTGCCCTTTATCACACCATTCGAGATTAGCCAGCGAATTATTCATTTTATCGCCGTCTTTATGGTTCATACACTGCAAGTTGTTTGGGTTATATATAAACGCTTTACCTATCAATCTGTGTAGATATTCTTGCCTAGTTTTTCTGTTATTAAGGTTATACAATGCCACACATATATAGCCGTTTCTAATGGTAGTCGGCATTTCTTTACCCAGAAAACTATCTAGCGTATGCCCGTCGACATATATATAAAATCTGTCAGGTACAACATTATAGCCTAAGCTATTGATGTCAACCCCTATAGACATTATTTGCCTCCTTTCATTTCTAACATTTTATTTATATCAGTGTCATCGTTGAGCTCAATCTCGCCAGTATAACCTTGTCGGTTCTTAGCAAGAATGTTGTCATCACCCTCAAGCGTTAGATATCTCTTGCCATTCTCATTGCGTAGGTAGAAGATATCATCAGCCCACTCATTGAATACATCAAACACCTTGTCGTGTATCTTCGGGGCGATACGGTCAATGTCAACGCCATCTCCACCCATAATTGTTTTTCTAGCAGAGTGAGCGATTAAACACACACTGTAACCCAGGTTGTTAAGTGCAGATAAGCGTGGGATTAACTGGCTACGCACAAGATTGATTAGATATTGTGCACCATTCCCATAGCCACCATTAGCTTTGTTTAGGGTTGCAGTTAGGTTTAAAACTAACTTGCCAGACTTTATGTCTTTTATTTTTACGCCTGCAGCTTGCTCTTCTAGTAGTCGCATTGCCCAGTCAATACTGTCTATAACTACTGTGTCATAGACACGCTTGCCATCTCTGGCGGCGTTGATTAACTCAACAATACAAGCAGAAAGAGCTTCATCGCTGGTCAACTGTGGCGTTCTGACGCAGTCGATAAAGTTTAAGCCACCCTCAAGGTCTAAGAATATAGGTTTCTTTAACCTTGCAGCTAGCGAAGACTTACCTGCACCAGGCAGCCCATGTATAATCAGCTTAGGTGCCACTGGCGTAGGACCTTCTATGATTTTCATAGGTTTCCTTTCTCCGAATTGTAATGTTAATTATTATTGGTTAAGGCAGATAACCGTCCGTTAGGATAACCTAACATCTGCCTCATATCTATTGTATCAAACTTGCTCTACATTGTCAACCTCCTCCTCGTATAAATCTCTCCACTCGGCCTCACCCATAGTCCACAAAGCGTCAGCCTTTTCTTGCTCTATCATTGCGTCATCTTGCCAACTCATTCTTCACCTCCTATTGTTATCTCAAAACTATCAGACCCTATATAGTGCTCAATATATGGTTTGTATAATCTTTTCACGGCTTTGGTCAAAACTTTAATTGCCTCGTCATTTATACCGTCAGCTCTAATTGCCAATTTCATTTATCCTCCTCTACTGGGTCTGCTTTAATGGCCCTTCCATTTTTATCATATTCTAGACTGTCTTCTTTGCATAACACTCTGTTTAGCATACAAGATACATCCACTTTGTATGGGTCTTTGAACACTTTTCCACAAGCACCACAGACATACACTTCGCCTATGCCAGCTGATTTTAGCTCGCTCATTTTTCCTCCTTAAATAGATTATCCATAGCATTTTTACGCACTTCAGCTATGACCTTATTTTTGTCTCGCTTCATCATCACGACCATGCACTGCTTGTTAAAATAATCTTCCATCATTTTATACAACATTTCCCTAGTCCATGTCCAGTTGTCAAATATCTGACCAGTCCTGCCATCTACGGCTTCCTCTAACCTTTTTACCCTTTCCACGAGATATTCGTACTCTTCTTTATCAACTTTTATTTTCATTATTCCTCCTCTATTAACTTATTACTAACGCACCACACTTTTTCCGAGAACTCACCTTTGTTCTTGAGACACTGTAATATGTCTTGCTCAATCGTGCCTTCAGTTAGCAAGTATCCATACCACTGTGGGGACTTCTGCCCTAATCTTCTAATTCTTCCACGTGCTTGGTTTGCAGTTGAGTATGAATAGCATAATTCTACTGCTACCCAGTAATGTAAGAATTGCAGATTAAGTGCTTCACTTCCCGATTGCCATTGGCATAACACCATGTCCTTTGGACCAATCGTCTCTGCCGTTGGTATATCGTGGTGCTTGCCATCTATCCTCCATATCCTGCTAGTCTTTGGCAGTGCCTTCTTCATTATATTTTCCAACATATCACCTGTTTTGATGAAGTTATAGAAGAAGACGCACCTACTCTCAAGAATATCCACGAAGTCTTTAATCCACTCTTGTTTGTCTTTAGTGAAACATTGTCGGCGTAGTTCAGCACACAACGCACCTGCCGTATCTAGGAACTCTCCAGCGTCATTATAGCGTGTCTTTAGAACTTTACGATACGCAGGTGGTCTTTTGAAGGTGAATACTCTGTGTGTCTGTGTAGGTAATTCTTCCATGACCTTGTGCGTATCTGGTGCATAGCTGATAGTTGCCCACATATCTTTCAGCTCGTCTTCATATAGCCATTTGACAATCTCAGGGTATCCCTTATATGTTTCAATTTGAGCATACTTATTCAGAAAAGCTGTCTTGTGTTTGACTAATCCACACGCTTGAAAATATGGGTAGAACGACAACCAAGTATCACCAGGGGTGCCAGTGAAGCCAGCCCAATCGTCTGTATAGTTTGCGATTTTCAGGAACGCTCTGCCCATCCCAGAGCTCACCCCAGCTTTAGCCCGTTGCACCTCATCAAAGATATAAACATAGTCTCCCAAACTGTTCCAGTTTGTTTCAACCCAAGCCCGTAGCTTGTGCCACGAGAGGACAGAGAAAGATGATAGTGAATTCAAGAGAGAGGGGCACCAGACATTAGCCTCCTCCTCAAAGTCCCCCGTCTTACTTTTGGACGCAGTTGTCACCACTAATATCTTCTTCTTGTGCGTCTGCCGACAGATAGCATTAGCCCATACAAGTGCCATAGCCGTCTTGCCTGCTCCACACCCAGCTACAATAAAGTGTTTCCCCCCTATGAGTTGTTCGACTGCTTGCTTCTGAAAGTTAAACAGCTCTGGCATCATTCACTCCTAAACCCCACAAACCAATGCTTCTTCTTCTCGTGCCACTTACTTATCTTTCTTTCGTCGCCACCACACCCAATAGGTGGTTGTGCTGTTTCGCTTGATAGTTCAGGGTCGTCACAATATTTGCGTGCCTCCTCTAAAGTGTATCCGTGCTGCAACACAGTCGGATACCTATTAGGGTCTTGATAAAATCTAACTATCTCATATGTCTGTTCCATTACCATTTCTCCTGTAAATGCTTTAGATATTTTCCCACAATCCCCCCAATCTTATCGGGCATATGCCACTCATGAGGCACCAACCTACGCCCACTCCAGTAGTAGTCCTCTACATTGCCACTATCTAATTCGTAGTGGCAGTCGCACTCGGCACCACATATCGCACAGTGTCCGATAGGTTCATCATCATCATACTCGATACACTCGGCAGGGTGGTCGCAGTCTATCTGCACATCTTTCCACGGCTCGCTCCCCCATACCGTTGCCCATAGCACATCGTTTTTATCACGGATTTCAAAGTCGATAGGCTCCCTATCTTCAGCCTCGTTCCACTCTACATGAAGACCATAATCTTTTAATTCTTTTTCCATTACGCCCTCGCAATCTCTTCTAGTTGTTCTTGCGTGAAAAACTTGTTGCCATGTTTTTCAAGCGTCTCCTCGCTTTCGATTTGTTCCACCTTGATTTTCATCACGCCTCTCCCTTCTCAATAAAGTTAATAGCATGCTCTACCCGTTTGACAATAGCCACCCAGTCTAAACTGTCATCGTGTATCACATCCACCAGTTCATTTAATACTTGTTGTTTCTCTTCCAGCCACGCCTTATGTGCCTCGCTCATTTCTTCTAACGGGTCTCTTGGCACAAGTTTCACCCAGTTATCGGTGCCAATGACTTCATACCCACACGCCTCGGCTTGCTCGATACTATCGAAGCCAAGTTCGGCAGCCTGCTCGGTTAGTTCAGCGTGCAACTGGCTCATCTTACTCATGTTCCTCCTTTATGTTTCTAATTATGTTTTCCATCGTGTCCCTCTTCGGATACTCCATGCTTTCATGGTCGCAATACTTTCTATAAGCATAGTCTATTTCATCTTCTGTAAGTTCTACCCCGAACATTTTAGCAATGTCTTTTAAGTCTTCCTTATCATATTGCTCTGATAGTTTGTTGAAGGTTTCCCACTCTGTTGGCTCCCTATCAAAACTGAAGAGTTCAATAGGGTTCTCATCCCCTGGCTCATCATAGAACTCTACATCACAATGCCACACGCTCTCTCCATCGGTGTTATCTTTGCTGTCGATTACGGCAAAGGGATACTGTGCGGCTAACTCTAGCAACCTCTTTAAGTCGCCAGTTGATATTACAATCTTCTTCATAGTCCTCCTCTCTAAAGCTCTGCGTCTAGCGAGCAGTAGCCATTATCTTTAATGTCTGACAAGATATCTAGGGCAAGTCTAATCCTCGCTAGACATATAGCTCGCCCAGGGATTTCATAATCAGTATAACCTTTCTTTCCGTTATACCAACCCACCTTCCCCTTATATCTTTCATCACCATCTTTGACAGTCACGAACACCCTATCGTGCAAGACTTTATCTTCGAAGTCCGTGCCACTTTTCTCATCTTTGCAGTAGTATATTCTGTCCTCCTTCGGCACCCCGAGGATATCATACTGCTCATCTAATTTCTTTTTAATCTTCTTCGTGTCATGCTCGTCTGCATAGTAAGTAATCGTGTTTGGTGGTTCCTCGTGCATGCCCATATACTCGGGGTCGTCTGACGATTGCACTGCGAACATGAACTTCCCATCTCTTCCACCACTCGTATTGTAGTATCTGCCCATCTTGTTTATCCTTTCAATATATCTTTAATCAAGTTAGCGACTTTCTCATAGTCATTTAACTCTAATCTAATTTTAATGTTGTCATTAGAGAACTCAAGCTTGTATGTATTTAACGCTTTGGCACACTCATCAACCCAGACCATCGCTTTTGGTTTCTCTGTCGTAGGTTCATCAATCGGCTTGCCCCACCTTACCTTCTGTGCTTTGATGTTGTCATAGTCTGGCACTCTACTTCCCAAAGTATATTCATACTCTGCCTTGTTGTTCTTGCCGAACCCGACAACACGCTCGGTCAATGCCTTTCGGTTAATCATATTAGTCACCCATGAGTAGCCAGTCTTATACTGCTCATCAGTAAAACCTACTGCCCTCATCACATCTATTCTGTTTTTCGCATTAGACAGTTTGCCACTCTCGGCTAACTCTTTTAACTTCTCATAGCGAAGTTTGCCCAGTTGTCTCTTATTTAATCCTTTACTCATTTTTTCTTTAGTCTCCTTTGAAAAATATAATCTTGATACGTCCATGTTATTTCTCCTTTAATTTGTTGAATGCTTCTATTGCTTTGTCGAGGTCGTCCTCGTAATACCCCCACTCTACCCAGTCTTCGTGGTCTTTGTCGCCTACATTTTCATAGATGGCGTAATAGTAGGCACCATCATCACCGAACTCTGTGAGAGTATAACCCTCATCTCTGCCATCTTCGTTGATAGGTCGCACCCATGATGACTGCGTATAATCTACCCTACATAGTTTGTATTTGTCCATGCTATCTCCTTGTATCTTTCTTGACCATTAGATACCTCAAGACACCATCATCTACATTCAATGCGTTTGAGACTTTTACTGGTGCCCCATCTGGTAGAAAGATGGTCATGTAGTTGTAGTCTGCTTGCTCATGCCCGTTGATAGAATATGCCAGTCTCTTCACGCCATCACTTGACACTTCAGTAATCACACCACCGTAGTCATGAACAATTTTAGCCACCTTATCTATCTCTGTCTGCCTATCTAACTCTGTTGGTATCAAGACAGTTAATTCATATGGTTGATGTCCAGTTAGTTTAATCTGCATCTTTGATAGTTCTTTGGCTAGGTATTTAGATAAAGCTTCAATGTTCCACGAGGGGTCGTTTGCCTCTTGCGAACCGAAGTTCCTACCTACCCAGTGATAAATTGTTTTATTCAAAAACTCTTCCAAGTTTCCATCTGTTGTCATTTTTGTTGTCTCCTTTTTAGTTGTTGTTGTAGTTCCACCCTATCACACTTTAGTTGTTTTGTCAATATTCTTTTTTCTTCTCCTTTCTTAACCTTTAATCACAAAATCTACCCCTAGTTTCTCTAGATTGTAGGTCAATAATTCTATCTCTCCCCCATCTGTTCTCAAGATGGCACTGCGTATGTCTCCATTATCTGTGCCACCCATAGGGTGCAAGCAATAATACTCTGCACCACCATCTGTTTTGTGATAGTATAGTTTCATCTTGTCTCCTCGTTTAATGTTCTTAATACCTTAATCGCTGTTCTATAAATGCCATCAGTGATAGGGTATTGTGTTATCTCATACGAACTCTCAAGGTTCTTGCCAGTAGTATGATAGATGGCTAGGCGTAGCACCATGAAGTATTCTCTTGCACTTATTGAATACTCCTCTGCTAACCTCTCGAACTTCCCTCTTGCTGTCTCTGTTGTCATACTCGCCTCATCTCTGCTACCATTATCGTGCTTACAGACATAGGGCTATCTTCTATCGCCACCCACTCCCAGTTCTTCTCATGTATCAGGTCGATATACCCTAGCATTTCTTCAATCATATCTGCTACCTCTTTCGGGCTATACATGTTGTCGGTATAGTCGTCTATCATGTTGCTCGCCTCTCTCTTAAGCCAAGCGATAGCTTCCCCCTGTTTTAATACTACTGTTTCCATCTATTCCTCCTCTTTATATTCTAATTCTAACTGGTCTTCATCTAGCACCACTGGTGTATCTTCTAGCCAAGCCAGTAATTGTTTCTTATCATACCCTAACACATAACCACCTAGCTCGACCTTACCATCTGTGTATGTGTCGGCACTATCTATCAAGAGTTGTAGCTCTTGCTCTGTATCAAAGAACTTGTATTCCTTGTCTATAATCTCTTGCCATATAGCGTTAGCTTTCTCTGTTCTCACTGGGTTCTCGTTAGTCTTCGCCATATCTTTAGAGCCAAGTGGTCGTGAGCCAAGAAGCCCGTAGTCATCATAGTAATACTCTTGCCACCCGTAATACCCCGAACCATACCACTGATAGTCATACTTATACGACAGGTTGCTCACCCAGAGGTCGCCATCTTTCTGCCAGTCGCCGAACATCTTGAACGCATTGTTCTTATAGAGAATAAGCAAGCGATTACCTTTCGTGAGTTCCTCAATGAAGAAGTCTCGTGTCTTGCTCCGATTATACTTCTGCAACAGTGGTGCCATTGCAATCACAAAGTCTTGAGTATCACTGGCTAACGGACTAGCCAAGCCACCATTGCTCAAGATACCATTATGGAATAGCACACTATCTGCCTCGCCCTCTGTCTTCCGAAGTTCGCCGAAGTTATTACTGATAGGGAACGGGTGGCAAGTCGCCTTGTCGTTCTCTCCACTCGTGCCTATTCGGAAGTGAATAGCGAAGTTCGTTGTCTTAAACCTCTCTGGTGCCTCAAGGTCTTTCAAGAGGTCTTCTAGTTTCATGAACCCCTTACGGAATACCACCTTACCCTTTTTATTCACATAGGCATAACCTGCACCATCGGGGTTATGCGACCACATATCTCTAATTTGTTTCTCTGTTGGAATATCTACACCTTTCGGTGAAAATGCTATAACACACATCTATTGTTTCTCCTTTCGTGTTTATTTATTTATTTACTACCACCACCTCTATCTGATTATCATTGACCTTTTCGAGGTCTAGCGTGTCTCTGTTCTTCGCACTCTGCATACGCACTTTCTGTATATGCTCGTCTAGGAACATGTTATCTTTCGTGTGCAAGATTTCATTGAACGACTTTTCAATGTTCTCATCTCTTACTGCATGTGCTATGTTTCTAACCAGTTCAATGTTTGCATACACCTGTTTGTAATCTGTTGTGCTTTTGAACACCCTAGCTTCAATGGTGTTGCACCCTAGATTTACTGCCGAGTAGTGGTCTCCCTGTGCCATGTTGCCACCTTTCTTCAGAGTTGCTTTCACCTCTATATCTGCATTGAAGTTCCTAGTGTAGTAGTTATCTGTTAGCGACTTCTTCAATTTGCTCGCCTTACTCTCACAGAATTGAGTATATTTTCTACCACCTAGCTTTTCAATTTCAGGTTGGAACTTCTGGAATAGCCAGTCAAAGCCCTCGTATGCCGTATGTCTGTTAGCCAGTTTCGTTTCACCCTTGTCAAAGAACTTACGGCTAATGTGTATGTGCATGCCGTTCGTAGTCGGTTGGTCGGTGTAAGCACCCTCGCTCTTCAGATATTCAAGCCCTTCCTTAAGCATTTCAATTGTGTGCTTATCTGTCCAGTAAGCGTAAGAACAAGGTCTCGATATGAGTTCTACCCCGTTCTCAAGCGAGCCATCTGCCTCATATACGAACAAGCCATCTGTGATTTCAGAGAACCTGTCGAGTATCTCTTGTATCTTCCAGTTGTCATCATCATCATCATAGTCTTCGTCGCTAGGGTTATAGATATGCACATCACAATCGCTAAACTCAATCTCTAATTCAATACCATAATACAGATAAGGGTGTTCGCTCGGTAGTCGTAGAGGTAGTTGTTTAATATCTTCGTGATAGTCAGCGTGATAATGCCGATAGATAGTGTCGAAGATAAAGGTGTGTGTCTCTAGCCACTCCCTGTTATACGCTTGGTTCTCAAGGCACTTCTTACAATCACCTATGCTCGCCCCGTTATCTGAACAAGACTTGCAACAGATAGGTTTAAGTTTGCCTTTGAGTGATTTTACGCCACTCCAATAGAAGTTAAAATAGTTTGCCATAGTTATTCTCCTTATAGTTAGTTGTTAATTGTTATTCTCTCTTAATGGTGTTTCAATATCATGGCACCGACAGATGTATGCGAGTAAGTCCTCAAGCATATCTGTTCCCATAGCCATTTCAAGATTATCTAGTAATCTCTCCACCCCTAATCTACCCCTAATTCGTTCTTCTTCACTCCATAATTCTTGTGTTGTCGCTCTGTCTTCCATGTTTTGTCTCCTTTGTTATCTGTTATGCTCTACCATGTCAATAAACTTTCGGTAGTCTGTATTGTTTGGTTTGTGGTCGTATCTTTTGCTCTCTCTATACTCCTCTCCCATGCTATATGCTAGCGTGCTTAATTCATACCACCCATTATCTAGTCGTCTCTCTACAATGTCGTCTGGTCTCATAGCCACCCCTTTACCACAAGCACATGCCCATAAGTATCTTCCACTCTCGCTAGGCATAGCGTTGCTACCTCTGGCGACCTATCTGTTATGTTGATTGTCATATCTGTTCCTCCTCTGTTATATCTCCATTATGTTTGCTATCTCGTCTGGTCTGGTGTATTCCCAATTCACCATGCTATTAGAGTAAGCACAGAGTTCGGGTTTGTAATTCACCACTAACACCTCTTTACCACTCCCGTTGTAGTCCATATCTACATATCGCCTAATTCGGTCTCCGTCCATCTCTGTAAAATACACCATCTCCACGCATGGCATTACCTCTAACACTCTCTTGATTGCCTCTTTTTGTCTCTCTATATGGTTCATATCTTATTCTCCTCTATTTCTTATCTTTTTTACTGATTGCGATTATCATTTTTACCACCAGTGCCACGCATAGCACATACCCTATCGTGAAGAGGGCGTTATGGTCTAGGTCTAATTCAATATACATATCTTATTCTCCTCTGTTAGATTAGCTCGCTTACCACCTCTTGCTCTTGAACAGCCACGCTCTCTTGGTTCAAGATAGTCTTTATCTGTTCCACCTTATCTTTCAGCCACCCCTTGCTCAAGGTGTTATCGAAGTCAAGTAGCTCGACTATCAGCGACACCTCACTCACCACTGTTCCATCTTCGTGCTTATAGATACCACGCCCCTCTGTAATTGTCGAACCTACCCCTATTGTATTGCTTACCATCTTATAAGCGTCAATAGTGCTTACCTCTTGAACCTTGCTATCTTTATCATTTAGACCTATGTATAGCGTAATTTTCTTCATCTCTTATTCTCCTCTGTTATTTTGTAGTCTTCACCTGTCTCCATACGAGCATGCCATTACGCATCTCTGGCATGACCACATATTCCACCCCTTGCACTTCTATACTCGTCTTACCTCTCATGTTATGCCTCCGTTACCAGATAAAAGTTTGCCTCATTGTAGTAGTCATCAACTACCTTATTCCATAGCTTTTTGTTAGCCATAGTTGTCTCTTTTCTCCCCCTATTAGTTGTTATTCACCCCTCTAACCTTTAGGGTTATTCAGGGCATAGTTATTGCGTGAGGCACACTTGTCATGTGCTTTATAGATTATACAGAGGGGGAATAGTGCTGGCATATCACACCTTACCCCCTCTGTTAAAAGTAAAGATTATAGATATATTCAGAGAATACACCTCTATAATACCACTTGCAAGCGATAAACTAGAGGTGTTATAGAGATGGTAGCCCTATTCAGAGACTATCTCTATAATCAGTTTTAATTGTTAAAATGCATGGCATATCTGATATCACAAGAGTTTTCGCTTGTCTCTTGTGCTTTGGCATAGACAACCACATTGAACTACTTTATATAGCTTGCATAGTCTCTTATATAGCCCCCTTTGGTATTCTTGCGTGAAGATAAGCTACTCTAACTTCACCAATGCCACCTCTAGTTGTGCCTATAATGCCCTATGCGTGCCTCTGATACCGCTACCCCCTCATATCTTTCGCACTATATTTTCATTGTATAATCGCCTATACTAGATAATCGCTTTTTAATATACGCCCCCTTGTCTCTGGTTTCCCCCCTGTGGTCTTGCTAGTGGCTTCAGAGCGAGTGCTACATTGTGCTATCTTCTCTCACTCTGTGCTGTCGTTCGACCTGCCCCCATTGTCTCACGACAAGCCCGAAAAGTCTAGAAACCGAACACCAGAGGTAGAAGGCGAGTTTTCCACAGGTTTTCCAGAGGTGGCTAAAAAAAGTCTAAAAAATGTAAAAATTACAACACTTCCAGAGACGGAGCGAGTTTTCGTGTTCGGTTTTTGTTCGGTTCTGTTCGGGTTTTTCGGGTGAAACTATTGACAACTATGGCTAAATGATGGCATAATATGCTTTTTCTACTCTGATTGTGTAGAGGTTAAAAATAAAAAAAATGAAGATAAAAAAAAAAAAAATGAACTACACTATACTCTGAAATAGCCTTATATCAGACAATGATAGCTTAAAATGTCAAGTAAGCTAAGCTAATCTAAAAAATGCTACCTAATTTTACATAGGAGAGACCCCCTTACGTATTATATGTGCTAACGTAGCGAATGCGGAGTGGGTGTGGGGATACTACATGAATACGCAGCCACATATACAGGCAAGCGTACGTAAGCATGCAGGCAAAATACCCTGTTAGAGCATAGGTAAATTTTACAACAATGATTTTTTTATTTTGATCTAGTATGGTGTATAATAGATAGTGGATAGAATCATACACTATTTCCTATTTAATGAAATAAAACAAACCGGATATACCACTTGACTAAGTGGTATATTTATTTTTTAAAATAAAAATTCCTACAATATTAAAACATATTTTTGTGAATAAATTGTGGAAAACTATAGGAAAACTCCAAAAATCACCCCTGTTAACTCCAAAAACTCCAAAACGCAACTCCAAAAATGGAGTGAAATGGAGTTTTTATTTTAAGCAGTAACGCTTTGTCACCTCTGTTAGCTGCTTTATAAAAAACTCCTTTCTGTTATAATAGTTTACTTTACCCCCCGATTTGTGGTGTAATATTTACAGGGGAGCGAAAAATTAAAACATATACATATTTTTTTCGCAAGTTTTTTAACTTGTCAAGCGTTATGCACCCCAGGAGGCCTAATAGCCCTATCTGTACCATACTATTGACAACTCAATTTTTGATATTCTAAAATGCTTCCTTTCCTACTTTTGAAGGTTGTATTTTTTCGCCACTTTTGTAGGACGCTGTCAAGTCCTGTGGAAAACTCCTATAAAATTGTAAAAATTACACACAACATGCTATTGACACTGCTCCCACCCACTGTGCTATAATCGCATTATCATTAACAACTAAACCGAGAAAAGGAGAAGATTATATGGAAGAAAGTCTTTCATGGCGGGCGAGGCTCGCCAAATCAAACATCAATATACTTGGTATGGACTCACACAGGGTGTATGTTGAGTTTACATATCACCCGAAGCCTGGCATCTTTAAGTGGTGCAAGACGGTGGTGGAGAATAGGTATCCACTGAGCGAGGCTGGGGACAGTCAAGAGTACGAGGACTTTCAGGAGATGAATGCACAGTATATATTAGATGAGGTGCTGAAATTACGCAAGGAATTGGAGGGGTAACCTATGGCTAAATCACAGGAAGTAGTACCGTTTGACCCACAGGAGAGCCCAAGCGTTACTACTATGATGCAGATTCTGAGGAGTGACCCGAAGATTCCTAAAGAGTTCGTGCAGAAGATTTCTTCTGTCTTGGAGGCGGAGATTACTGGGGAGGGGCTGAAAGTTACGCTTTCTAACGCTAAGCAGATTAACCACGAGGTGCTCTCCCGTACTCTTGACGGGTATGATATACTAGCCTTAAGGGGGACGGACCAAACATATTATATACGGCCACAACAGAATGGCACACCACTCAGTCCTATTTACGAGCCGATTGACAAAGAAGACTTCATCAATCTGGTTACTCAGGCTTACGAGGACACTACTGGGACTGTGGATGGGGCGACCATTGATAAGATTTGTGACTCGCTTGATAAGAAGATTAGGAAAGAGAGGACTATCGCCAAGGTGGACAATACGATTATACAGATTACGCCGCACAAGTTTTGGAATACTGAGAATGGTGATTTAACTGATGACGTGCCAAAGGGCAGGTTATGTTTTCGCCGATTGTTTAATACGGCCAAACCTAGTCGCCATATCGTGAAATATTCTGATGATGCGTTTTATGATTATGGGGACATCCTTGAATCATACGTGGATGAGACTTTTGCTGAGCTCACCCTCTCTAAGGGAAACCTGGAGGAGGACTCAGACTTTGAGTTCATCCAGACTTGGGCGTGCCATGACCACGGGCGTTATATGGACATTCTTCGGATGTTCGCCACGTTTTTTATGAAGGAGAAACCACTGGGCACGTATATCTTAGAGGGGAATGGGCGCAATGGGAAGTCCTCCCTTATCGGCCTGATTCACACTCTTATGGGGACACGCAATACTTCTCGCCTACAGCTGGCTGAGTTAGGCAACTGGCATAAGAACCACTGCCTAGCGAATACGCTAGTGAACGCTCCAGATGAGGAGAAGCCGGGGACACTTGAGGACACTGACTTATTCCGTACGATTGCAGACCACGGGGACATCGAGTTAGATGTGATGCGTGGACAGAAACCTATTTCCATTTCTTGTGACTTTCAGTGTGTCTCCGCCTCTAACCACATGCCACAGTGGGAGGGCGTGGACGCTGAGGCGTGTATCCGCCGAGCTCGTGTTATTCCTTTGAGGGCTGACCTCTCTGCCAACGATAATAGGAACTTCAACTTCGAGGAAGCGACTTATACCCCAAGCCGGATGGTGCACTTCTTAGGAGTCGTGCTTGGTATGGCACGCTATTATATGGGCAAAGATTTCCCAGAGAGCGACAGTGTCGCTGTCCAGAGAGAGTTACTCCAGGAGAATATGATTTCCTACCGCTTGTATTACAAGGAATTCGTCGGTTTCTTTGGCAAATACCACAAACTGCGCCAGGTTTACGATGACTATGTGATTTGGTGCAAGGACAAAGGGTTCAAGATTAACAAGTATGACGAGTTTAAGGAAGCGTTTAACGATTCTAGGGAGAAAGTTACCAGTCACAACGACTTTAGGGTCACTATCTCCAAGGTCTATCGGGTGAGTGCGCTTAGGGAGTGTTTCTATGCCGAGTGGCGCTGTGATGAGGCGCCGAATTACGGGACTATTGAGCAGATGCACAACTCTGGTGTGAGCGTGGTCTCTCTCCTTGATGGGCTGAAAGACAATCAGCTGAAGGGGGCCCTATGAATTTAGCAGATAAGGTGATTGAGGCCAACATAGAGGAAGAGAGGGCAGATGAAGAGGAGCTCAACACTGGCCCAGAGCTAGACGATATCGGGTTCCCTCTCCCGAAGCCACAGACCGAGAAGGCCCATTGCGAGTACTTAACAGCTAGGATTCTGTACCTTAACCCAAGGATATACCAGCATGAGGGGCATTTGTGGATAAACGAGCATATTATACCGGAGATTAAGGATTCGTATTACCGGTTGGCTAAGTATCCTAAGGCCATAAGTGACCCAGAGAATGCCTATGTCTGGACTCGGCTTAAGGAGATAGTGCCAGTGCTGAATACTGACGTGATTGCAGTACTACCAGATGTAACGTTTAATATGAGGACGGGAGAGTTCAAACACGAAAAGGTGTGGACCACTACCCCGTGGAAAGGAGAAAATGAAGGGCGTCGTAATAGAAGACAAAAGTGATGTAAAGAAGTATGTGCTGAGGTATGCCAAGACTGGTGAGACTAAGTGCATGATGATACTTAAGGATGGCACTGAGTTTGAGGTGCCGATTATGAGGGAAGACTATGGCGAGAGAAAGTGATTTTCAGAAGAACGTGATTAAGTGGCTACGCTCGAAAGGATGTATTGTTCTTAAGTACGAAGCTAACGCTACTACTCGTGCAGGAATCCCCGATGTGTTCTTTTGTAAGGAGGGGTTCTACGGGTTTCTAGAATGTAAAAAATCTAAGAGCGCTCCGATTCGTCCAGGGCAGAAGGAGTTTATTGCCAAGGTGGACGAGTGGAGTTATGGCAAAATAATACACCCCCAGAATTGGCCGGAGGTGAGAAAGGAACTTGACGAGATACTAAAGTAGGTGTATCATACTGTTATGAATACAATTTATGAAAGATATTTAGTCGATAGCGATGGGGCAATCTATAGTTTATATCATAGATTTGGTAGAAGGAGTGATCCATTACTGATGCACCCACAAAAAAGGAAAGACGGTTATTATCAAATCCGTTTAAAAAATGAATTTGGGAAAACTAAAACTTTTTTGGTCCATAGGCTAGTCGCAAATATGTTTATAAAAAATCCAAACAGTTTGCCAGAAGTAAACCATAAAAATGGTGATAAATCTGACAATAGTGTCAAAAACCTGGAATGGGTGTCTCGTTCTGGGAATCTAGAACATAGATATCGTGTTTTAGGCTATAGTCGTCAAGGATGTACTAAAGCCAATGAATCCAAAAAAATTAAAGTTGAATGTGTAGAGAATGGAATGGTTTTTGACAGTGTAAATGACGCTGCTAGATATGTTGGGAAAAATATTGGGAATATGTATCAATCTTTTAGAACTGGGTGTAGATGTGGAGGATATCATTGGAAAAAAATTAAAACTAAGGAGGCCATGCTATGAGCAAATATATATTAACTTGTAGTTGTTTTGGGATGAAGAAGAAGGCGAGTGAAGCTTTCTCGCTACTATTCCCAAACGAGGTCTTGCCACCGATTATTAAGGGGCGAGACAGGATTTATCAGTTCTCCAATGAGGTGGGGAACGACCATATTAAGGCGATATCTAAACTGTCTGGAAAGTACGCCTATTACATAGAGATGGACGGGCAGAATATCCTTGAGTGGTATAACTTACTTACTGGGAAGAGGATAGGATGAGCTTGGGTGTAGTAGGGTGCAGCTGTGGTTCAACTGCGTCAATGGCCCGCAACTTCCTTAATCGGGCTGGCTACGTGGATTGGCTAACTATCAAGATTCACCAGGGCAAGGAGAAGTCTCTCGCCTTCGTGGACACTCTTCCACCGTCTGACGAGAAAGAGATGTTGAAGAACTTCCTGAGAACTGCCAGTAAGTGGGTGGTGATTATTGGCTATGACGATACGACTGTTAGATGGTCCGACATTGCCCATAATGGCGCTAAGTCTCGAATTGAGGCAGAGTTTGTCGTAAAGAACTTCTCCAATTTGCAATAAAATGTGAGTTGTTATACAATTAAATTAACGTAATAGGAGCACGAAATGCAACCAAACAACTTATCTCCCGGCTTCGTTCCAGTAGAAGAAGCGGTGGAACTTATTAAATCTGATACTAGGGAAAACCCAATCGTGGATATGGACTACTTAGTAGGCCATGTCGTCTGGATTGAGGCGAATCACAACTTCCGTATCCCGAAAATTCGCCGCTTGAAACCAGAAGAGGTGCGTCGTACCAAGAGGGGCAAAGTCATTGAATACGAAAACATCGGTGATGTGTATGTTTATTTGGCTACTAACTTTGAGAAAGAGCTTCTCAAGAAGACTATTCTCGACAAGTTCCGTGAACTAGTTGGTCACGAGTATAAAGAGATTGGAGTGAAGGCTCGATCTACCGTAGCAGACGATGCACAGGGTAAAGCAGCAGTTCAACCACGTGTGAACACCAAGCCAATCGCCAAGGAAGGTGCACTGATCGGTGAGGGTACTGTGGCAACTTCTAACGGCGATTTCGCTGTTTAGGAGGCTTATGGACCCAAGACATCCAGAGCTCGCAGTAGCGAGACTTAAAGAACTTTTAAAGCAGTATGACCGTATCGAAGATGATATGAAAACTGCAACTGTGACATCTAAGCTTGGCCAGTTGGAGAGAGAAGGTGGGTTAGTCGTGCAAGAGATTTGTCTTGTCGCTCCCCGTCTTCACGAGGCGATGATGCAAGCATCTAGAACCCGTAGGCATGAGCTAAGCCGTGGGTTCTTCCCCGAAGTTTCGGCGGAGGCTCTAAAAGAGCCTACTCCTGAAGCTGTTGAAACATATGTAGCTCCGAATCAAGCTGAGACGGTTATAGTTGAGCCGAAGCCTCGCAAGAAGAAGATCACTAGGAAGAAGAAAGCTGAATAATGGACGTGGAAATCATCGGGGGCAATACTGCCCCCACGATTAAAGATTTGAATAATAAGGCAATTAAAACTCTTTACGACCTATTGGACAGATTAACTCCAGAGTCTAAGGGGGACCCAGCGATGGTGACTGCCGTGACAGATGCTATTGCCAAATTAAATACCTCTCTCAAGAATAGCGATATTCTTCCTCAAGAGGAAAGTGTAGAGGATAGAAAAGCGAGAGAAGCTCAAGAAACTATCATGGAGGCACTTCAGGCATGAACGAAGAAGAACTAACAAGTAAAATTAGTAAAACATGTAGCAGGTTTTCTAAATGGCACAAAAATAATAATAGGTGCAGCGGGGAATATTCTACGTTCAAGAGGGAATTTAGAACTTATGACCATATGAAACAGAGATGTTTAAACCCGAACAACGATAGTTATCATAGATATGGTGGGAGGGGGATAACCATTTGTGATAGATGGCTTGGTAAAAATGGTTTTCATAATTTTCTTATAGATATGGGAGAGAGGCCAGAAGGTACGAGCCTAGATAGAATAGATAATGATGGCCCATATTCGCCAGAAAATTGTAGGTGGGCTAATCAATCATTACAGAGTTATAACCAAAAGTCTGGTGAACACAGCACGAAGTCTATAGGCGTTTCTTTGAGTTATACTAAAAGAGGTAAAAAGATATATATTGCTCATATTACTAAAGATTATAAATTATATAGAAAATCCTTTAATAATTACATGGATGCTCTAATCTGGAGGGCCAAAAAAGAAGTAGAGCTATTTGGCCAAGACACGCTCCAGGCAGATAAGCTAATAGCTTTAGTCGTGGCATGGGGGAGAGAACATAAAATATCTAATCCTGATAAACAGCTGTTAAAAGTAATTGAAGAAGTTTCTGAAATGGTGAGGGAAGTAGTCAGGGGAAGGTATAATAGCGCAGAAATTGCTGATGGAATTGGCGATAGTCTTATTACAATAATAATCTTGTCTGATATTCTTGGTTATGACCCGGTGAAGATGCTAAATGATTCTTATGATGTGGTCGCAAAAAGAACCGGCAAGACGGTTGACGGTTCGTTTATAAAGGACTCTGATGGGTAAATTGGTTGAAAACGCTTACACCGGAACAGATACGCTGACTCCTGACCAGATACGGAGGGCTTTATCTGGGGATTACGAGGGGTTTAAGTATTACTTCGAGAACTGTCTTCTTCTCCAAGATAGAGATACGAGACAGTATATTCACCCAAAGATGAATAAAGGTCAAGAGATGATTGCCAAGACCATCATGTCTTATGTAGACAAAAACACTCGTGCGACCTCGCATAAGGAAGTAATTGTCCTGGGCCCTCGACAATTTGGAAAATCTACTCTTCTCACAGCCATCTCGAATTACATCATTGCTTATGTCCCTGGTTTTGAAAATCTTAATCTTATTACCACAATGCATCAAGCTACTGCTGCTACTAAATTTTTTAAACAAAAGTTAGAGCCAATCATTACTAATGTTCCAAGTTCTATCTACCCCACTATAGAAAGGGACACTTTAGGGACATCGACTCTTCTAAAATATACCGACATTAAAGGTATTCGTAGGGGCGGGTATTATGAAATAACTTCTGCTGGGTCTAACTCAGTACGGTCTGGTACTGTATCTGTGTGGCTAGCAGACGAGCCTTCCGAATACCGAAATCCGGAGGCGGTGGAAGATTCTGTGTCTGGTGCTATTTCATCCTATGGTTGGTCACTCACGGCTTACATTGGTACTTTCTCTGACAGATTATCTAATTATTTCTTGAACAAAATTAAATTAGCATTAGATAATCCAGAGGAGATTGAGTTAATCTTCATTCCGTGGTTCTTGGTTTACGGGCGAGAAGGTGACGGACTTGGGTTTACCGAAGACCAAATGACAGACTATGACAGAGAGGTGATTGTCCCAGAGATGCAGAAGTGGGGGATTCCGAGAGAAGAGTGGTTTAATAAGCTTGGCTGGTATCACACAAGATCTCTACGCACGAGTAAGATGCGCTACGAATTCCCTAGTTCTATTGACGACATCATTAATATGACCTCTGATAGATTAGTCTTTAGCCAAGATGCGATTGATAAACAAAAGAAGAATATCAAACCGGGTAAGAAGTATCGCATTATCACGGATAACGCCACTGGTAAGGTGGAGGCACAGGAGACAGATGTCTCTCCATTTACGATATTTAAGGAGCCGATATACGGTCACCAGTATCGTATTGCCATTGACCCTATTACTGCTCAGAGTACAGAGACGGATAACTTTGTGATGCAGGTGATGGACCTCAACAACCATGAGCAGGTGGCTGTATTTAGAGATAGGGGACTGCAGGATGAGGACTATGCTGACTGGGCTGTGTCTATTGGCACGATTTACAACAAAGCGCAACTCTGTCCAGAGGTTAACGTGGCCAATGGTTTTATTGTAGCTGTTAATGCTCACCGTTATTATCGGTGGTTCTACCAGAATAAAAAGAACCAAGCAGACCGCATTCCAGGTATTCGTACCACTGTTAGCTCTAAGGAGTTTATGATTGGGTGTTTGGACACTCTGCTCAGTCGGGAGAATATCATCATCCATGACGAGTACACGCTAGAGGAGTTTAATAACTTCGTGCGTCATGTGAAGACCAGGCCTGATGGCACGTCTTATGTGCGCTTTGCTGCCAAAGCTGGACATCATGATGACGATATCGCTTCGCTCTGGATCTACGCTGGCAGTCTGGATAATCGGCAGATTGAGGGTAGGAAGAAATCAAGCTTTGCTATAATTTAATAGAAAGGAGGCATATGCCTGTAAGAAAAGTCGGAAATAAGTGGCAATATGGGACCACTGGTAAAAAATACACTAGCAAGAAGAAAGCTGAGAAACAGGGGTTGGCAATTCGTTTAAGCCAACTGCGCAGAGGAAAGAAGGTAAAATGAAAGTAGATATAACTAAAGAACTTTTGAATAATCACTCTGATGAGGAGATAATCGCTTATCTTGATTCTGTGGCAACTGGGATTGTGAAGAACTATAAGGTAGCAGCTAGCGCTAACCAACCACAACTCCTCTTTGGGAATCTTGGTGATGTGACCATGGTGGCCACAATTCTTCGAGCCATGAAAAATCGCAATGAGGCTCGTGAGGCTGCTAAGCAAATGTGATATAATAAAATTATTAATTAATAAGAAAGGATACCAATGGAAAATGCTCCAGAGGCACCCGCAGAAGCTCCAAAAGCTCCTGAGAGTGAAGCAACACCAACTACTAACCCTGAGCCAGCGCCGGCTCCAGATATGCACGGTTTCACTAGCGAACAGCTAGCTG
>JAEEGL011049365.1_pt1 | contig 28660 bp, 24 predicted proteins | sample 9134231 | NCBI WGS metagenome assembly JAEEGL01 (sample SAMN16246548, study PRJNA631951) | gut metagenome | biome: gut microbiome; feature: rumen; material: fiber-attached | host: Bos | place: Iran: Karaj | collected 2018-10 | reverse complement strand
CGTCCGAGGACGCGGATACGAAGCCGGTCGCCTTTGCGACAGAAACTGTGTGCATTGGCGCGGCGGCCGCGTCGAAAAGCTATCTTTGTCAGGAAAGCATCATCCAGACGGCGTTGAGCCGTGGCTGCGAGGCGATCCATCCAGGCTATGGATTTCTATCGGAGAACCCTGTTTTTGCCGACAATTGCCATGCAAACGGAATCCTGTTCATAGGGCCGTCCGCCGAAGTGATCCGCAAAATGGGGGACAAGCAGGCGGCCAGGAAGCTGATGAAGGAGAAAGGGGTTCCAACCGTTCCCGGTTCTGACGGTGTTTTGTCCGATTCGAGGCAGGCAACGGCTGTTGCGGCGGAAGTCGGGTATCCTGTTTTGCTGAAGGCGGTCGCCGGCGGCGGCGGGGGGGGGATGCGCAGGGTGGATTCCCCGGACGAGATGGAAAAAGCTTTTCATTCGGCGACTGCGGAGGCGTTGAGCGCGTTCGGGGACGGAAGGCTTTATCTTGAAAAACTGGTCCTGAATCCAAGACATGTCGAAGTGCAGATCATGGGGGATAATTACGGCAATGTCATCCATCTTGGAGAACGCGACTGCTCCTTGCAGCGGCGGAACCAGAAAATGGTCGAGGAGTCTCCTGCATACGCTCTTCATGATGATACGCGGAGACAAATCAGGGAAGCCGCTTTGCAGGCTGCCGAAGCCGTGGGATATGCAGGCGCGGGCACCGTGGAGTTTGTCCTTGACCAGGATGAACATTTCTATTTCATCGAAATGAACACCCGCATCCAGGTGGAGCATCCCGTCACGGAGATGGTCTCCGGCATTGACATTGTCAGGGAGCAGCTTCTGATCGCGTCAGGAGAAAAACTTTCATTTGGGCAAGATGATGTCGTCTTGTCGGGAGCGGCGATCGAATGCCGTGTGAATGCTGAAGACGTGTCACGGAATTTTGCGCCTACGCCTGGCAGAATCAATCAGTTGCAACTGCCTGGTGGCGCAGGGGTGCGGGTTGAGACGGCCTTGCAGTCGGGGGCGAGGATCAGCCCGTGGTATGATTCCATGATAGCGAAAGTAATTGTACATGCGGCAAACAGGGGGGAGGCGATACGGAAAATGGAAACGGCCCTTGATGAAATGCAGGTCGAAGGCGTCCCGACGAATATCGGTTTTCTCAGGCAAATCATGCGCAATTCTGAGTATCGGAAAGGCACGGTGGACACCTCCTTCATCGGCAGATTGCTGGAGATTGATTCCATGGGCAAAAGCGGGGCGGTTGAATGAAGATCCTGTCGTCGGATGAAGCCGCAAGGCTGATAGAAGACAAGTCGCATGTGGTGTTCAGCGGTTTTGGCGCGTACGGGGCGCCTGACGATGTGCTGGACGCGATCGCACGCAGATTCGGCGATGAAGGGCATCCGGCGGGCATCCATGCCTATTGCGGCGTTTGTACTGGTGACAACACGGACAACAAGGTGGGAATCAACCATCTTGCTGAACCGGGGCTGATCGGCACGATAGTGGCCGCCCATTTCAAGTACGCAAGAAGTCTGTGGCGGAATATTTCGGACAACAAAATTGCGGCGTTCACGATCCCGCTGGGTGTCATGATCCAGTTGTTTTGCGCAAAAGCGGCAAGGCAGCCGGGGATTCTGACGAAAATAGGAATCCATACATATATCGATCCAAGGGAAGCGGGCCCCGCGGCGAACGGGCTGGCGGAAACGGCGGGCAACGATTATGTGGAGGTAATGGATGTCCACGGGACCGACTATCTGTATTACCATCTTCCCGATCCCGATTTCGCCATTGTCAGAGGCACCTATGCGGATGAGAAGGGGAACATATCCATCGAGAACGAAGGCATTGCGGACGCGCAGCTTGCGATTGCGACCGCGGCAAGGAACGCAGGCGGCATCGTCATTGTACAGGTTGAAAAAATTGTTCAAAAGGGAGTTCTGCCGGCTCGGAATGTCTATATCCCGCATACGCTTGTGGACTATGTCGTCGTAGCTAGATCTTCGGAATTCCACATGCAGAGTTATGCGTCCGCCTACAGGTCGGAAGTGTCAGGGCAGTATAAAATGCCCGTCACGGAGATAGAACGTCTTCCTCTTGATACACGAAAGGTGATTGCAAGGAGGGCTCTTCTGGAGTTGAAGAAGAATTCCATGGTGAATCTGGGCATAGGGATTCCTTCGGGCATGGGGAGCGTGGCGAGCGAGGAGGGGATAGCCGACCAGATGACACTGTCCGTGGAAGCAGGGCCGATTGGCGGTGTCCCGCTTTCGGGGCTTGCGTTTGGGGCTGCCGTCAATCCTGACATGATTGCGAGGATGGAGGATGTCCTGAGATACTATGACGGTGGCGGCATTGATTTGGCCGTGCTGGGAATAGCCGAAGTTGACAAAGACGGGAATGTGAATGTATCAAAACTCAATGGATGCCCAATTGGCCCAGGAGGATTTATTGACATCACGCAAAAGACAAAAACGGTTTGTTTTGTTGGCAACTTCACGAATGGAAAACGAGACATTCGAGTTGAAAATGGTCGGTTGAACATTTATCAGGATGGTGACACAAACAAATTTGTTGATAAGGTAGAGCAAATCACCTTCTCAGGAAAATATGCTATTGAGTCTGGACAAAAAGTATTTTATATCACGGAGAGAGCTGTTTTTAAATTGACTGATAAGGGCCTTGCATTAATTGAGATTGCCCCTGGTATAGACGTTCAAAAGGATGTTATTATGAAGATGGGTTTTTTACCTAGAATAGCTGATGATTTACAAATTATGAAAGATTTCTTGTTTTCTCCCCAAACTATGAATATATCAGTATTGTGAGATAGGTATATATGAATCAGTTTGCTTCATTGTTTGTGCCATTTAAAATAGGTGAGTTAGAGATCAAAAATAGATTTGTAATGTGTGCTATGGGGGGGGTACGACTATATAACATGAATGGAGCCCCAGTCGATGCAGCTTGTGAGTTTTATACTCGTAGAGCTCGTGGAGGGGTAGGGCTGATTATGACTAGGGCTTTAGTTGTGCTACCTGTTGGACAGAAGCAAAAACTATATGAACACCCGGATATCTTTGAGCCTCTTCGGAAAATGACTGATGGGGTTCATCGGTATGATGCTAAGATTTTTTTGCAGCTTTCGGGAGGAGCAGGAAGAACTGTTCATAAAACAGTAGAACAATTACAAGCTTTGGGTATAAAAAAAGAAGAAGCTTTTTTTGCACCATCTGATGGTATTCCTAATGTATGGTATCCTGAAATAAAACATAGAGGACTTACTGTTGAAGAGATTCATGAGTATGTCAATGCTTTTGGAAGAATGGCGAAGATTGCAAAAGATATAGGTTTTGATGGAGTTGAGATCCATGCAATTCATGAAGGATATCTTTTAGATCAGTTTACTATCTCTTGTACAAATGGACGTACAGATGAGTATGGTGGTAGTATTGAGAACCGTTTTCGGATGGTTTGTGAAATAATCAAGGAGATTAAACGATGCTGTGGAAATGCATTTCCTGTTTCTGTTCGGTATAGCATTACTAGTAAAATGAAAGCCTTCAATGAAGGTGCACTTCCAGAAGAGAGTTATTTTGAATTCGGAAGAAATTTGGAGGAAGGAATTAAAGGTTCGCAATTAATGGAACTTGCCGGAGCTGATATGCTTGATTGTGACAATGGATCCTATGATGCTTGGTATTGGGCTCATCCGCCCGTTTATATGCCCAATTGTTGTAATGCATATGAATCTTCTATTCTTAAACAATATGTAAAAATTCCAATAGTATGTGCTGGTAAAATGGATTTACCAAATAACGCACTAGAAGCAGTACAGACTGGACAATTCGATGCTGTTGGTGTTGCTAGGGCATTGTTGGTGGATCCTGATTATGTTGAAAAAATAAAGAGAGAAGAGATTTCATCAATCAAACCGTGTATTGGCTGTCACAACGGATGTCTAGCACGTGTAGCATGTGGAAAAGACCTTTCTTGTGCACTTAACCCAACTGTGTTAAGAGAGAAAGAATTTGAGGCATTTGTTCCGAAAAAGAAAAAGCCTGTTGCGATTATAGGTGGAGGAATTGCAGGAATAGAGACAGCGCTATTATTGAATAAATATGGTTTTAAAGTCAAGGTATATGAAAAAAAAGAAAGAATTGGCGGCAATTTCAGATTAGCTGCTAAATTTTCTTTTAAAGAAAGAGATAAGCTCCTTCTTAAATGGTATGAGGATCAACTGATAAAACAGAAAATTGATATTTGTTTCAATTTTTGGGTTAATCAAGAAAGTATCAGTAAGATTAAAGAGGAAATAATAGTGGTAGCACCAGGGGCAAATCCTAAGCCGTTGATTTTTGGAAAACAATATAAAGAAACAATCAGAGTGGAAGATTATTTGGAGAACCACAATATAATTAAACACAATGTTTTAATTGTTGGTGGTGGACTAACGGCTATTGAAGCTGCTATCGAAATGGAACATGAGGGGCGTCATGTCATCATTGTAGAGAATCGTGATGAAATCTTAGACAATGCGCAGTTATGTGATGCTAATAGAATGTATTTACAGCAGTTAATAAAGGCAAGCTCAATAAAAATTCATACATCATCAAAGATAATTGCATTACTTACAGATAAAATTGAGATTGAAAAAAACGGAAATTTTCAGATATCAATTCCATTTGAAAATTATACTGTTGTTGAGGCAACAGGATATAATCCTGATTTTTGTACTATTGAGACACTAAAAAAACATGGAAAAAAAGTTTTTGTTATTGGAGATGCCAATAAAGTTGGAAATGTTTATATGGCTGTTAATGATGCATACAAAGTACTTGAAATGCTTTGTAAATAGAGGTTAAATGACAGAAATCGGGAGTGAATTTTGGGGTGTTACGGTTAAGAAGGAGAATGGATTATTCTTAGAATCGCCGCATTGGTTTCTTTCTGGCCGTTCCGCGCTGAAGGCTATTATTGCAGACATTCAAAAGGGAGACAAACAGGTCAATTCCATTTCGCTACCATCATGGTGCTGTGACAGCATCATCCGTCCGTTTCTTGAAGCAAGTATGGAGGTGTCATTTTATCCAGTTCTCGGAGCGCAGCAGCAGCTTGACAACATCACGACGGATGCCGTTCTGCTGATGGATTTCTTCGGCTATACGGGGCACAGCCAGATTGAAAATTATCAAGGAATCGTCATCCGTGATGTGACGCATTCTCTGTTCTCAAAGCAGTATGATGATGCAGATTATTATTTCGGCAGTCTCCGGAAATGGGCAGGCTTCTATACGGGAGGCTATGCATGGGGCTTCAAAAAATCGTTGCCGCATCTTCCAGAGAATCCGGATTACGTCCGTTTGAGGTGTGAGGCCATGGAGGCCAAGAAGGCCTATATAGAGGGATCATCAGATTCAAAGGATTATCTGAAGACGTTTGGCGAAGCGGAAGACATGCTTGAACATTGTGGCGTTGAACGGGCAGATGGAAGAGATTGCGAATTGGCTTTCAAACTTGATGTCGATTACATTCGTGATCGTCATCGAAGCAATGCAGCAATTCTTCTTGAAGCCTTTAAGGAATGGGCCGTTTTCAAAGATTTCAAAGAATGTGACTGCCCCATGTTCGTGCCTATCCTGGTTCCACATGGTCTTCGCGACAATTTGAGAAAGTTTTTGATTGGATATCAAATCTATTGCCCTGTCCATTGGCCTGTCACCGAATTCCATCAGCTGACAACAGAAGAACGATTCATTTATGACAATGAACTGAGCCTGGTCTGCGACCAGCGCTATGACGGTGATGACATGCATCGCCTCATCGATACGATATACGAGTTCCCTAAAAAGTAATCATGCTGACTGTCTATACATTGGAACAGGCCGACCAATGGGATGCCATTGTCCGCACGTTCAAGAATTACGATGTCTATTGGCTGAGCGGTTATGTGAAGGCGTTCAAGCTCCATGGCGACGGGGAACCGCTGCTTTTCCATTATGAAGATGAAAAAGTCCGTGGAATCAATGTCGTCATGAAGCGGGATGTGGCGGATGATCCGCATTTCAAAGGGATCTTGGAACATGGTCAGTTCTTCGATTTCTCATCTCCGTACGGTTATGGCGGGTGGCTGATTGAAGGAGATGAACGGTTTGAGTTGTTCAAGGTGTATGAACACTGGTGTGAGAAGCATGGCATCATCAGTGAATTTGTAAGATTCCATCCCGTCATTGCCAACCATGCCTGGGCGGATGCGTATGAAGTCGTGCCGCTTGGCCAGACGGTCGCCATGGATCTTTCGTCGCCTGAAGTGATCTGGGCGAACATCATCAGCAAGAACCGCAACATGATCCGCAAGGCGCAGAAGAGCGGAATCAAAATCTACAACGGGCGATTCCCGGACATCTACCATGTGTTTCGCGATATCTACAATGGCACGATGGACAAGGATCATGCGGAGGCCTATTATTATTTCAACGAGCAGTTCTACGAAAGTGTTCTGAATGATCTGCCGCAGAACGCACAGGTGTTCTACGCGGATCTGGACGGAAAGGTGATCGCCGCATCCATCATGCTGGCGACCAACGGACGAATGAACTACCATCTGTCCGGATCGTTGAAGGATTACGCTTGTCTTGCTCCCACGAATCTGCTCCTCTATGAAGCGGCCTTGTGGGGATGCTCGAACAACTGCCAGACGCTATATCTTGGCGGTGGTGTCGGCAGCGGGGAGGACAGTCTCTTCAAGTTCAAGCGGTCGTTCTATCGTTGTGATGATTTGTATCGGTTCCATATCGGGAAGAAGGTCTTCTGTCAAGAAAAGTATGATTCTCTCGTTGGTATGAGAAGCGAAAAGCCGCAGAGTTCATACTTCCCACTGTATCGTGCGGAGTGAAGACAAAAGACCTGTGAATGTGGATGGATTGTGTTACTATCGTTCATTTTCTTGTTTTTCTGAAAAGATTATCTCTAAAGCATAGAGCTTCCGCATGATGCTGTTCCCGCCTCGTGAAGCGACGACAACCGCCGAGCCGCCGGAGACGTTTACATTTCAGCATTCATAATTAATTATATACAAACAAAACATACAGGAGTTTGTCGGCCCGGCGGGAAGGCATTTTGGTTTATTCAGTGTATTCTGTGGACTCTTCATTAGTGTTCATTCGTGTTCATTCGTGGTTCCAGTTTTATGTTTTGGTTGCGGCTTGTCCGCTCCAGGTTAATTACGGTTTTTTGTTTTACACGGTGTAGCCAGTTCCAAGCATAAGGCGTCAGCTATACGTGCGTGAAATATTGGGCTTTATTTGCTTGGGACTTGTGTTATTGACATGGTTTATTTGTAGAGTATATTACTATAATTATAGGAGACTAGTTGCTAGAGAAGTAGGATAAGATCAAGGAATCACGGTCATGGGCGTTTATTTGAATCCGGGCAATGAACTGTTCAAAGAAGCTTTGAACGGACCAATATACGTGGACAAGACGGAAATGGTCGCCGACGTGAATGCCTTGGTGAACACGCCGCACAAGTATCTTTGTATATCCCGCCCCCGCCGTTTCGGCAAGTCCATGGCCGCCGCGATGCTCTGTGCCTATTATGGCGCGGAGAACGGCAACCGTGAGCTGTTCGAAAAACTCAAGCTATCCCAATGCCCCGAATGGGACAAGTATCTGGGAAAGTTCGATGTTATCCGACTGGTGATGACGAATTTCATCGGCCAGGCAAAGCAAATGGAAAAAGTTGTCGGCCGGATATCCTTGAGGGTTTTGGACGAGCTTCACGAGGCCTATCCTGAGGTCCGCTACGATGAAGACGACTTTTGTTACAGCCTGTCCAGATTTCATCAGGCATCCGGCAGGCAGTTCGTCATCGTCATCGACGAATGGGATTGCGTGTTCAGGGAGTTGCCGCAAGACCAAGATGGACAGAAATACTATCTTGACTGGCTTCGTGGCCTTCTGAAAGACCAGCCTTACATCGCAATGGCCTATATGACGGGCATCCTTCCCGTGAAGAAATACGGGAAGCATTCCGCCCTGAACATGTTTGATGAATATTCGATGACCGCCCCCCTGCAACTGGCGTCATATACAGGCTTCACGGAGGAGGAGGTGCAGGATTTGTGCAGGAAGTTCGGACGTCCTTTCGAAGATATAAAAGCCTGGTATGACGGATATCTAGTCGAGGGCGAGATTCCCCCTGATCCGCAAAAGCTTGGGCTTAAGGCTTCTCAGTACCATCTCTACGCGCCGCTGTCCGTGGTCAACGCCATGCGTACTGGCCTAATCAAAAACTACTGGAACAACACGGAGACCTACGAGGCGCTGGCCGAATACATCCGCATGGATTTCGACGGCCTCAAGGAGACGGTCGCGAGGCTCATGGAAGGGGAGCATCTGCCGGTGAATCTCGGCACATACCAGAACGACATGACTAGCATGACCTGCCGGGACGACGTTCTGGCGTTGCTCATCCATCTCGGCTACCTCGGCTACGACCAGCCGAAAGGAGAGGTGTTCATCCCGAACCATGAGATTCACGACGTGTTCAAGACCTCCACGCAAACGCCCGAATGGTCGAGCACGATGCGTGCATTGCGCAATTCCCAAAAGCTTCTTGAGGCCGTCTGGGCGGGGGACGAGGAGACCGTCGCAGGCCTTCTCGAAGCCGCGCATGACCAGACAGGAAACCGCACTTACAATTCAGAATCCGCCCTCAGCTACGCTGTCCAATTGGCCTTCTACAAGGCGCAGGACGACTACACGCTGTTTCCCGAAGTCGATACGGGCCGCGGCTACGCGGATTTGATCTATATTCCGAAGCGTCCGGTCCATCCGGCCTTGCTGGTGGAACTGAAATACAAACAGGATGCCGACACGGCGATGGAGCAGATTCTCCGCCAGAAATATCCGTCGCGTCTTGAACATTACAAAGGCAATCTGATTCTCGTCGGCATCAGCTACGACCGTTCTGCCGATCCAGCCGCCCCGAATTTCAAGCATCATAGCTGCAGGATGCTCAAACTTTAGTAGTCAAATTTACATCCATCATGCTGGCGACGAATGGACGGATGAACTACCATCTGTCCGAATCGTTGAAAGATTACGCTTGTCTTGCGCCCACGAATCTCATTCTGTATGAAGAGGCTTTGTGGAGATGCTCGAACAACTGCCAGACGCTTTATCTTGGCGGCGGTGACGGCAATGGGAAGAACAGCCTCTTCAAGTTCTAGCGATCATTCTATCGTGGCGATGATTTGTATCTGTTCAATATCGGGAAGATGATTTTCTGGCATGCAAGGTATGACTATCTTTTGAGTATAAGAAATGCAAGATTGGAGATTGTTCCCTTTATATAGAGCAGATATGGAAAGGTAAGAGGAAAGGCGAGGGAGAATTGTTATGACAGTCCAGAAAGAGTAAAAAGATACCAGCGTTGTCTGGTGATATAAGAAAATTAATAAGGAAGATTTAATACGTATTTAGAGTGGGCGGTGAAGAAGAAAGAAGTATAGACCAAGGCTTTATTAATATTATTCTAAATCATTAGTGTCCAGTTAAATTTAATTTGTATTTGCTTTTGTGGAATTTTATTATAGTCGCTAATCATTTATATCATCTTTATGATTTAGTATATATCTGTAGCTTTTCGTTAAATCGGTAAAATGATTTCAAATCGTCGTGCTTGAAAAATCAAACTTAAGTTGTTGATTATTAGTTGAAAATGATATCTCTATTTTTGAATTAACCGGACACTAGTGATTCTAAATATTAAATTGTAATTATTTGATGTAATTATATATAAAGATTAAAATTTTACAAATGTATAGGGAAAATACGTGAAAACAATTTGGTTTATTTATCCATATGGACCTCTGCCTGAAGAAAAAACTCTTGATGTCAGATATATTCGATTTAGTAAAGTATTGTCTAACATGGGATACAAATGTACATGGTGGACAGCAAACTTTTCTCATGGATTGAAAAAAAGACGATCAGAAGGGTGGAAAACGATAAGTGTTAATGAAAATATTTCAATTGAACTTGTACCAACATGTTCTTATAAAAAGAATATATCAATTTGTCGCGTGATTTTTGAATTGATGTTTGCGTCTAATCTTGGGAAAAAAATTAGAGAGAGAGAAAAGCCTGATATTATTATGACGTCGGGAACAGGATTATTTACAGCATTTAGACCATGTTGGCCTTATATGAAAGAAATGGATGTCCCTGTAATTTTTGATATAATGGATGTTCATATGATAAATTCTTATATGGCTGAACATCACAAAATTATTGCTCCATTTGTAAAAATGATTACTAATATTGTTCATAGAAGAGAAAAAGTTTTTTATGAAAATATAGCTGGGGTCACTGGATTGGGAAGAGGACAACTTGAAATTGCAAAAAAAAGGGTTGGAAATAGAGAAATTCCATCATGTCTTGTGTACAATGGTATTTATGTTGATGAGTTCAGAAAAAAGCTAAAACAACCATGTTCTCTTATGCTCCCCACAAAAAAATCTGAAGAGGTTTGGTGTGTTTATGCAGGAGCTTTAGGACCTTCATATGATATTGATACTATAATTAAATGTGCTCAACTATGTAAGGAAAGAAGCAAAAATATTAAATTTATAATTGCTGGAGGAGGACACTTTGCTGAACTTATAAAAAATGAAGAAAATGAAAATCCTAATGTTGTATTTCTTGGTAGGCTTTCACCTGAACAATTAATACCAGTTTATCAGCATTGTGATATTGGTTTATGTACATATGCATCATATTCAACGGTTGACATGCCTGATAAATTTTATGATTATTGTGCAGCTGGTTTGGCAATAATTAATTCATTACAAGGAGAGGTGAAAGACCAAATTAATAAAAGAAAACTTGGACTCCAATATAAAGCTGGGAATCCACTAAGCTTGTATGAATCAATAGAGAAGCTATCTGATTATTACTTGCTAAGAGAATGTAAGTCAAATGCATATGCTTCAGGTGAGGTATTTGATTTGAAAAATCAAATGATTCCGCTTGTTAAAATGATTGATCAATTGACAGAAAATAGGAAAAAATAAGGTATTAACAATGAGGAAGGTAGTTATTGTTGGGACTGTTCCATATAACCTACAATCACCCTCAAGAGCGTTTGAGTCGTACTTTCATGGTTGGGATTTTGATTCATTAATTCAAGTTTTTTCTAATCCAAAAATACCAATTAAAGGACATTGTGGTTCATTATGTCAAATTACAGATAAAAGAATGCTGTTACGTTGGTTTAACCAAAAGATGGTTACAACTGCATTTTTTCAACGTGATGAATTAAAAGATTCAATCAATAATTATAAAGAAGAAGAGAATATTGCAGTAAAAGTAGGCCATCGTTTGGGAGTTATATATAAAGGTGCGATTTCGCATTTATTGCGTGGTATTCTTTGGAAAAAGAAGTATTGGTGTACAGATGAATTAAAATCATGGCTTGATGATTTTAAACCGGAATGTGTTTTCTTGGCATTTTCTGATGATTTTTTTATCCTTGATATAGCTATATTTATTGCAAAAAGATATAGTATACCTATAATATCATGTATTGGTGATGATTATTATTTTAATTACAAAAAATGGAGTTTATCTCCGCTTTATCATATTTACAAATTAAAATATAGAAAAAAGGTTAGAGATATATTTTCTTATAAAGGATCAGCAATTTATATTGGTAATAAAATAAGAGATAAGTACAATAAAGAATTTAATTTAAGAGGTGAAACTTGTTACTTAACTTCTTCAATACAAAGAAGAGAATTTCGTTTGATTAATACAAAAAATCCTAAAATTTGTTATTTCGGAAATCTGTTATTGGGAAGAAATGAATCATTAATTGATATTGCAAATGCTTTACAACAGATAAATAAAGAATATAAAATTCATGTATATTCTAATGAAACAGTGAAAATTGCATGGAGAATGTTAACGGAACATCCTAATATTGAATTTCATGGATCTGTTCCATATTCTGTGGTGAAACAAGAGACATTAACTAGTGATATTCTTCTTGTGGTTGAAGGTTTCAAAAAGAGAGATGTTGACATTACTCGTTATTCATTGTCTACAAAAGTAGCTGATTCATTATCATCAGGTGTTGCTGTTTTAGGATATGGTTCTATTGAATGTGGAGCAATAGAATATCTAATAGAATGTGATTGTGCAACAGTTTGTACGGAAAAAAAGAATCTTGTAGAAAAAATAAATAATATTCTTTATAATGAAGAATTACAAAGAAAGAATTATTTTAAAGCAATTGAAATTATTGAGAATAACCATCGACTTACTAATAGTAATAATATATTTCGTAATATAGTTGAAAGAGAGGTTATCGCAAATGAGTCTGAGTGATGAAGTTACTATGATAATCAGTACTTGTGATAAGTTCTCTGATTTATGGGATGTACATTTTCAATTATTAGAAAAAAATTGGAGAAATCACCCTAAAAAAGTGATTTTAGTTACTGATTGTATAACAAATAGACAATTTAATGGAGTACAAGTATTTTCAGCTGGCAATAAACTAGAAATGCCAGCAAGAATAAAATCAGTGATTTGTAGTGTAAAGACAGATTATGTATTCCTTACATTAGATGATTATTTTGTGAAAGATAAAATTTTAGATTCAGATATTGAATCTGTTCTTTCATTTATTTGTAAGAATAATGTTGATTATTTTAGATTATTTCCTATTCCAAATGATAAAAAGTCTATAATTGGTCATAAAGGATGGAACTGGATTGATCTTGAAACAAATTATGCTGTGAATCTCTATCCTGGTATATGGAAAAGAAGTTTTCTTGAGAAGGTATTAGATTGTAATTTATCACCATGGGAGTTTGAAGTTACACTTTCGAAAAAGGCGAAAAAAGAAAATGCAATATGTGTAATGAGTAAAAATAATGAATTCCCAATATTAGATGTAGTCCGAAAGGGAAAAGTTTTACATAAAGCTAAAAGATATTTAGAAAGCAACAATTTAAATATTGGTAATAGGCCTGTAATATCATATTGGGTAGAAATAAAATTAAAAATATTTGGAATTGGAAGTAGAATTCTGCCTAATAAGATAGCAAAATATATAAGAAATATTCTTCATAATTTTGGTATGAAATTTTATAGTGATGGAACATGTAAAAATAATTATTAATGTATATGATAAAAGAATTTTTAAAAAAAGTATATTCGTATATAATTTTTTACAGAAAATGTAATTTAGATTTTGGAGCTATAATTTTGGGAAAATCAGTTTTTGAAGGGAATAATAAAATTAGCCGTAATGCTTTTGTTAAAAATATAAAAATTGGGTATGGTTCATATATTGGAGCAGGTAGTTATATATGTAATGCAAAAATTGGAAGGTTTACATCTATTGGCGATACTGTTAAAATTGTTGATGCAACCCATCCGTTAGAACCATTTGTATCGACTCATCCTTCTTTCTATTCGATAGGACATTATTTTTCATTTGTAAAAATAAAAAAATTTAATGAATATTTAATTTTGGGCGATTGTTCAGTAAAAATTGGAAATGATGTATGGATTGGTAGCAATGTTATTTTAAAAGGAGGAATAGAAGTAGGTGATGGTGCAATAATTGCAATGGGAGCAGTAGTTATAAACAATGTACCTGCATATGCAATTGTTGGTGGTGTACCAGCAAAAGTAATCAGATATCGTTTTACTGTAGAACAAAGAGAGAGACTTATAAAATTCAGATGGTGGGATAAAGATATTGATTGGATTAATCAACATAGTGAAACATTCTCTGATATAAATACTTTTATTAAAGAGATTAAAGATTAATAAAAGATAAGTATATTGGATTGTAATTGGTATAAATAATGTTGGATGAGCATAATAATATTTTGAAATTTAGAAATAGAAAGATTAATATAGAAAGTTTATTATTATATTTGTTTTTTATTCCTCAGATATATTATTATATATGTGACATTCTTTCTGTTTTCGGATTTAATGTTACATCAATTATTGTATATGTTTTGTGTCTTATAATTTCATTTTTTATTTATTATAAAACTATACAAAATGGAGCAAAAAATATAATTATTGTATTTTTTGTATATTTATGTGTTGTTGCATATAGTTTGATTCTTTCACCAGAGATAAATATATATCTATTACCATCGTCCTTTGGTTATGGACATTTATTTTTTGCAGTATTATTATATATTCCTGCATTCTTAGGTGCTTTATCATCTAAGGACAACAAATTAATGTTAAAAAAGGCTATATGTTTTTCTGATATAATATTATGTTTGGTTATAATTTCTTTTGTGATACGCGTGATAATTGTAAAAGTTGGAATTGTTTCTATGGATTATATGACATATGCATATTATTCATTACCAAGTATTTTTAATTGTTTTTATATTGGATTGCATAAAAGAAAACTTAGTTTAATTCTTAGTATAATAGCAAGTATTATTGTATTACTTGGAGGATGTCGTGGTGCTTTAATTACTTTGATAACATTTTTTATGCTTTATTTTTTTATATACACAACAAAAAATAATATGAAAAAAAAGATTGTAATTTATTTGGTGATGTTTATTAGTGCCCTTATTACTATTTTCTATATTGACAGTATTTTTAATACACTTGATAAAATCTTAACTACATATGCATATAGAAGCAGAGTGTTATCAACACTTATGGGGAATTCTTTTTATGATACAGAATCATTCATAGATATGGGAGGAAGAATAACTTATTGGGAGAAATCAATTAGTCAAATTTCAATAATTGGAGCATATGGAATATTTGGTGATAGGATTATTTTAAATAATAATTATTCTCATAATATTGTACTTGAAATGATGATTGATTTTGGTGGAGCAATTGGATTTATTATTTTTTTATCATTATGTTATATTTGGATAAAAGCTTTTATAATAGCTAGAAAATTAGGAGAAGATTTTATAATTTGGTGTATTTCTAGTTTCTCAATTATTTTTGTAAAAATGATGGTATCTGCATCATATTTGATTTCAATTGAATTTTGGTTTTATTTAGGATTGATGTTTTGGATTTCAAATAAATATGTAAATAAATTTGATAAGATTGAATCTGAAGTACTTAATCACAAATAATTAATGAGATTTATATTAATGAAAAGTTTTGCAATTGTTATAGTATGTTACAATAGGTTAGAAGGTGTTAAACGTTTAGTAAAATCACTAGAACAAGTTGATTATTCAGGGAGACATGATATTCATCTTATATTTAGTATAGATTATAGTGGTTCAAATAAAATTGAAAATTTTGCTAGTAATTATTCATGGATGTTTGGTGAAAAACATATAAGAATTTTTTCTCAAAGACAAGGATTAAAAAACCATATTTTACAATGCGGAAATTATACTACACAATATGATATTGTCTGTATCTTAGAAGATGATATTTATGTCAGTGATAGTATGTATAATTATTCATATCAAGCGGCAGAGTATTATTGGAATGAAGATGCAATTGCAGGTATTTCATTATATTCATTTCAAAAGAATTGGCTTAATTGGTTAATACGTTTTGAACCACAGAAAACTAATTTTGATACTTATTTTCTCCGTGTTGCGCAATCATGGGGCCAAGTTTGGTTGTCAAGAAAATGGCAAAAATTTATTGATTGGTATCAGAATAATAAAGATTTCAATAAAAGTCAAGAAATTCCTGAATATTTGAATTCATGGCCTGAATCATCTTGGTTAAAATATCATGATAAATATCTCATAGAAACAAATAGATATTTTGTTTATCCATATGTAAGTTTATCAACAAATTTTAGTGATGCCGGTGAACATGCACATTTTACTGTAAATGATCATCAGGTTGAGCTTCAATATGAAAAATGTAAATATAATTTTCCTGATTATACAGATAAATCTATAAAATATGATGAATATATGAATAGAATAGGATTAGGTAAATATTTGGGAATAGATGATGAAGAATTGTGTGTTGATTTATATAATACAAATAAACAACATAATAGAAAGCGATATCTTCTCTCCTTAAATAGTTATAATTATAAAATTATAAAAAGTTTCAAACTATCCTTAAGACCTATAGAATTACCAGTAATAGTAGGACTTAAAGGAAATGGCATTAATCTTTATGATACAACAGTAAAAACAACAAATAAGAAAGATGATGGTGATTTCAATAGAAGGATATATTCAATTAGATCACATTCATCCATCGAAATTTTTAATTTTGCTTTGAAACTTTTGATGTTAAATTTAATTAATAAAATAAAAACAAAATTAAAGAAATATTGTAATATAAAAACAGCTTAAAATTAATCTAATAAAATTATTTTTTTAATATATAATATAAGTTTTATTAATAAACAAATGTCCCTCAAAGGAGACAGTTTTGATTGAGCCATCTATAGAAAACAAAGGCGTGTAGTGTTACAACTCGACGTAACTATACTACTTTAATAAAAGCCCCAATTTGCTTTTGGGGATGTTCTCAAGCATTCCAAAGCACACGTGAAAACTAGCCGTTTTTTTTGATCACGGTCATAAGTCATAGTTTTTAGGTCTAAATAAAGAGACAAATTTTGTCAAATTATAAATTATAATAAGTTTGAAAAAAATAAAATATATAAAATATATATAATTAAAATGATTGTATATAATATATAAATAATAAATTTGTAATGAACCCCCTTATTCAAAGGGCGGCATTACATTACATAGCTCCCGATTTTGATTCATCGGCTCAAATAAGGATTCCATTCGAAGAATATTCTTAACTCTTGTGTTCTGCGGTTCCGTTCTTTTATACCAGCGTTCCTCGTACTCCCCTGGCGTGCAGTACTCAAGCAAGGAATTCGGAAAGACATGGTTGTAGTCATGCTGCCTTCTTCCAAGCGCCTCCTTCAGTTCATCCAATGTCTTGAATTCGTTTATCCACAGCAGATCCTCCTTGATGGTGCGGATCACGCGCTCCGTGTCCGCGTCGCCCTTCGGGTTGCAATAGCTTGTGAAGACATGCCCGGGCCCGAGGGCCTTCTCGTACTCCGCGAACGCCTTCGATGTTGGTCGACAGCCGTTGTCGCCGGCAATCGACGGAATCAGCAGATACGGCCGGAAAGGTCGATCCCGTCGGGGAACTGCATGTCCTCAGCCTTCTCAATGGCCTGTATCCAGTCGGACGACCGGATGGTCGGGGAGGCCGCCAGCGCGAGGAGCTTCCTGCTCCCCCAGTCGAGGACGACATGTACTTTGGCCCATCCCTGAGCGGTCCTGGTCTTGGCCATGTCCGTCCCCCACCCCGTGTCGGGCGTGTCCGTGACCGGCTTGCGCTTCTTCGGCTCCCGTCTGGCGCGAAGGCCGTGTTGCGCGGGACCGTCAGGCCGTTGTCCTTCATCAGCCGGGCCACCCCCTTGTGGTTGAAACGCTTGTCGACATACTACTTCAGGTATGCTGCGACCCGTCTGACGCCCCATGACGGATGCTCGCCTTTCAGCCTTTCGACTTCAGGCAGCAGATTCAGGTATAACTGCCTCTGGCGTAGCCGCCGTCTGGCTACCAGTCGTTTTTTTTTTGCTCCACATGGAGTTCGCCTATGGTCTCCTTCAGCTTCCTGTTCTCTTTTTCAAGACGTTCCCGCTCGTGGTCGGCCCCGCCGCGCCCGAAGATCCGGGTCCCCCGGGTCAGTAGCAGGTTCTTCCACTCATAGTACATGTCCTGGGTTATCCCGTGGTCGTTGCACAGTTCGCTGATTTTCACATCCTCCCTGAACCCCTGAAGCACGATGTTGAGTTTCTCCTGGGCTGTCCATTGTTTTCGTTGTGCCATGAAGGCCGCTCCTTTTTGTTTTGAGACTTTCTTAATTTTGCCGAGAATTTTAAAAGGTACAAAATAAATTTAATTAGTAAATTTTTTTAGAATAGCATTTATTTTATCTTAATTCAAGTAAATATATAATCATAAATAGATACTTTCGCTACTGAATTTTTCGTAAAGACTCACTAAATTTGATGTTAAGGAAATATCCGCTACATTAGTTCCAGCTAGCCAAATCAGGAACAATTGAAAAAGACATTGTACTTAACAGAAGATAGTCTAGCACATATATTATGATAATGAAAATAATATATGAAATTAATTAACAAATACAGGAAGAAAAGATATTGCAGAACTGTGTGAAGTGTTAGATAAACGGTTTCGCGAATTCGCTTCCTAAAGAGAAAAACGGATTCTCGAATGATATATTGAAAAATATGCACATATCGGTCATCATTCAACCGAAGTACAGTGTTTCGCTGGTTGTGGGATACATCAAGGGCAAGAGCGCAATCTAGATTGTGTGGAATTATTTCGGAAAAGATGGGAATTTCATCGGACAGTATTTCTTGATCAGTGGCTACTATGCAAGAACGTTTGACCGTGACGAAAAGGTAATTGTGGAGTATATTCAGAACCATGAGACAAGAGACATAGACAAGATCTGGTATCGGATTTTGATTTTGAAGTCGAGCGAGGCATGCGCCATCAGGCACACTTAATAACTAAGTAATAAATAATAACCGCTTTGAGCGGATCAATCAAGCCTCTGTGTTTAGGCTGTGGTATATAATTAACAAATATGATTTACGTGCGTTTTAATGGTGGATTAGGAAACCAAATGTTTATATATGCATTTGCTTATGCATTGAGTAAAGAGAATAAAATAGAATTTTTAATTGACAATGCAGTTTATGGAATATATAATACAAATAGAATTTTTAATTTGTTTGAATATAGAATAGAAAACAAAGAAATATTCATTGAATTAACATACTCAAAAAGTAAAATATATAGATTTATTAATTTTATACATTATAAATTAAAAAAACTCTTTTATGTGAAAGAAATAATTAAACAAGCAGAACCTTTTGAGTTTATTTCATTTTTTAATATAAGAAATAATACATTATTTGATGGATATTGGCAAAATCCATTGTATTTTGATAAGTATAAAAAAGATATTATCAAACAGTTTGTCTTGAAAAGACAATCGCAAGAATTAATTAATGTAAAAAAGGTAATTGATAAAAGTAATTATTGTTCTCTTCATATTAGACATGGTGATTATATTAATTTTTATAATAATTCAATATTGCCAATGAAATATTATTATAATGCTATGAAAATTATAAAAAATGTGAATAAAAATATTAATTTTTTAATTTTTTCTGATGATACAAAATTTTGTAAAAAAATCTTTTCGCATGATGATTGTTATTTTATAAATGAATTTGGAGATTTTAATGATAAAGAACAATTAGAAATAATGAGCCATTGTAAATATCATATTATAGCAAATAGTTCATATTCCTGGTGGGGAGCATATCTTTCTGATTCGAAATGTGTTGTATGCCCTCTATATAAGCATTGGGATGAAAGATTTTATTTGCATAATTGGTATAAAGTTAATGTTAATATATTATGATAATTAATAGAACAAAAAATACGATAGTAGGCATTTTTTGGGGAGTTATAAATAAAATAATAAATATTTTATTACCTTTTTTGTTAAGAACTTGCATAATATATACTTTAGGTACGAATTTTTTAGGATTAAGCAGTCTTTTTACATCAATATTATCTGTTTTAAGTTTAGCAGAATTAGGATTTGGTAGTGCTATTGTGTACAATCTGTATAAACCAATAGCTAATGGTGATATTATAAAGATATGTGCATTAATCAATTTTTATAAATATGTATATAGATGCATAGGTATTTTTATATTATGTATTGGTTTGGCTTTAATTCCAATCCTTTCTCTATTAATTAAAAAAGATTTACCTCCAAATATTAATTTATATGTAATATACTTAATTTATTTGAGCAATTCAGTCGTTTCATACTTTCTTTTTGCATATAAAAATTGTATATTATCATCTATGCAAAGAGTAGATATAAGCAATAAAATTGCAATTATAATTAATTTTTTTATAAGTTCAATACAAATATATTCATTGTTAAAATTTAAGAATTTTTATTTTTTTATCATTTTTATTCCGTTGGGAACTATTGTAAACAATATTACAACATCAATTGTAGTTTCTAAAAAATTTCCATATATAAAAGCAAATGGTTATATTTCAAAAAATGAAATAGTAGATATCTTTAAACAAGTGTATGGATTATTATTAAGCCGATTAGCACATGTATCAAGAAATGCATTTGATAGTATTATAATTTCATCATTATTTGGATTAACAATTACTGGTATTTATAATAATTATTTTTATGTTTTGAATGCTATGACAGGAATTCTTGCATTGCTATTTATAGCAATGCAAGGTGGTATTGGTAATTCTTTGGCTAAAGAATCTAAAATAAAAAATTATTTAGATTTTAAAAGGATAGAATTTATTTATATGTGGATTTCTGGTTGGTGTTCGATTTGCATTTTTTCATTGGTTCAAAATTTTATGATTATATGGGTTGGAAATAAGATGTTATTTAATATAAATATATTGTTGATGTTTTCTTTGTATTTTTATTCAATGAAGATGACAGATACAATAGGAGCATACATATCATCATCTGGATTATGGTATAAATGTAAATATATTTATATTTTTGAAGCTTTAACAAATATATTATTAAATATATTATTGGGGAAAAAATATGGTGTTAAAGGAGTGATTTTGGCAAGTCTTATATCTGTTATGTTTATAAATTTTATTTTTAGTGCTTTAATACTTTTTAAATGTTATTTTCAGACTAATGTTTGTGTTCTTTATTATGATCACATAATTTATTTATTTAATACGATGATAATTGGTTGTATAACATATTATGCATTATCCTTTTTTTCAATTGAATGTAATAATATATATTTAATTTTTATTTTTAAGGTTATTTTTGTCTGTGTGTTCCCAAATTTATTATATTTTATTTTTTATTTTAAAAATACAAATTTTATAAACACAAAAAAGTGGATTCTGCAAAAAAAAGAATTATTGTTTAATGATAATTAAGTTTAGATATTGATTGAAATGTTATATCAAGATTTAATTAATAATTATTATGATAATATAGAAGTATAAACTTTAAATAACTGATTTAACTATCTTGCTAAATTCATGGTAGATATGTTCAAACTCTTTCCTATGGATTCATTGCATCATGCGATCATTACATGACTATAATAGATGTCAAAGGTCGACAGTACCCGCGATATCCAGTATCCGCCTGTTAGACGCCATCTTCATTGGCCGGATTTCGCGACACGTTTTGTGTCCGCTTTTTTCTTCTGCGCGCAAGGAACGCGACCGCCCCCCGTTGCTGGGGCCTAAAGAAGGACATCGTCGTGTATATCGTTTCGGCCTGCGGTCCGGACGCAAGCCAGGCAGTCGGATGCGTTATGGCTATTCTCTTCGAACGGATATGGACAGGGGGGGGGGGAGGGCGGGGCTTAGCAGCGGATGTCGTCGCCATATATCATGGAGTTCAATATATGAGGTAGTTCAACCACGGACGGGATGTTTCATGTCGTGCTTCCATGCCTGTCATGGAAGCAGTAGGAGGAGGCGATGCCTTGAGCCCAATGACAGAAGATGGGCAAGGAAGACACGACACTAAAAACATGCATGATTCATTATTTCCCAGTCCATTGCGCCTTTGTTCATGTGTCCATTGACTCTCCTGTGTTGTTGCCTACAATTTCGGCTCGAAGGCCACTGAACAAGCAAGCAGTTCTCAATATATACTGATCTCGTGCGCACTCATCTTTGTCTGCGGAAGAATTCGCGTCTCAAATGTACAATACAATAAGAAAAGTAATATGAATTCAAAGAATATTGGTTCATATATAGAAGGAGGTAAGTGATCGAAGCAGGACGAAAGTCAAAAGCCAAAAGAAATAGACGTGACATTGAATCACATTACAATCGACAACAAAGAAAATCATAGGTCTTTAAAATAGATAAAGAATTAATATAATTATGAAATGCGCTTTCATTACAGGAATTACGCGGCAGGATGGTTCCTATCTGACGGAGCTTCTGCTGGACAAAGACTATGAAGTTCATGGACTGATTCGGCGGGCCAGCACGTTCAATACAAACCGGATAGACCATATCTATCAGGATTCGCATATAAAAGGCGTGTCATTGTATCTGCATTATGGCGATCTGACGGATGCCAGCAACCTGAGCCGCCTGTTCGAGAAGATACAACCGGATGAAATCTACAATCTGGGGGCGCAGTCCCATGTGCGCGTCAGCTTCGACGTGCCGGAATATTCGGCCGATACGGATGCCTTGGGCGTCTTGAGAATATTGGACGCTGTCCGCGAAACATGCCCGAAGGCGCATTTCTACCAGGCCTCCACATCGGAGCTTTATGGCAAAGTGCAGGAAGTTCCGCAGACGGAGACGACACCGTTCTACCCGCGCAGCCCCTATGCGGTAGCAAAACAATACGGCTTCTGGATCACAAAGAACTACCGCGAATCATACGGCTTACATGCTTCCAATGGCATCCTCTTCAACCATGAATCACCGCGGCGCGGCGAGACGTTCGTGACGCGCAAGATCACGATGGCCGTGGCGCGAATCATCCGCAACATGCAGGAATGCCTTTATATGGGAAATATTGATGCATTGCGGGACTGGGGCTATGCGAAGGACTATGTCCGCATGATGTGGATGATGCTACAGCAGCCGGAGGCCGACGACTATGTCGTGGCGACGGGCGAGATGCATACCGTCCGCGAGTTCATCGAACGGTCCTTTGGGCTGGTCAACCATCCGATTGAATGGAAGGGGAAGGGCGTTGACGAAGTCGGAATCGACACGACGACCGGCAAGACGGTCGTGCGGATTGATCCGCGTTATTTCCGTCCCGCGGAGGTTGAACAGCTGCTGGGCAATCCCGCGAAAGCCAGGGAAAAGCTCGGCTGGGTTCCGGAAGTGAAGTTCGAACAGCTGGTCAAGATCATGGTGGAGGGCGATATCCGCCTGCTGGACAATCCGAAATACGAGAGGGGGTTCTGACGATGATCGAAAAAGATGCTAAAATTTTTATTTGCGGCCACAGGGGGATGGTTGGCAGCGCCTGTGTGCGGAAGTTCGAAGCGGAAGGATACCACAACATCCTGAAACGGACGCATGCGGAACTTGATTTGCGCAATCAAATGGCCGTGAAGGCGTTCTTTGATGCGGAGCAGCCGGATTATGTCATATTGGCTGGTGCGAAAGTCGGCGGCATCATGGCGAACAAGACGCATTGCGCGGAGTTCCTGCTGGAGAATCTGGAGATCCAGAACAATGTCATCATGCAGAGTTATCTGCATGATGTGAAGAAGTTCTGTTTCCTTGGTTCGAGCTGCATCTATCCATGCCAGGCTCAGCAGCCCATCAAGGAAGAGTATCTACTGACTGGCCCATTGGAACCAACGAACGAAGGCTACGCCTTGGCGAAAATCGCGGGCTACAAGCTCTGCTTGTATCTGAGTCGACAGTACGGATGGAACACCGTCAGTCTCATGCCATGCAATCTCTATGGGACAAACGACAACTACCATCCAGAGAACAGCCATGTATTCCCTGCGTTCATCCGACGGTTTGTCACGGCGGCGGATGAGAAGAAGGAAGTGGAAACATTGTGGGGCACTGGAAAACCGTTGCGGGAATTCCTGCATGTGGATGACGTGGCGAACGCCGTCTATTATTTCATGCAGAACCATGACGATCCGAATGTCGTGAACATCGGCTATGGCACGGATGTGACGATCGCGGAACTGGCGGAGAAGATCGCCGCCGCGGCAGGCTTCCATGGCAGGATTGAATGGGACGCCACGAAACCGGACGGCATGTATCGGAAACTGATGGATTCGAGCAAGGCGTGGGCATTAGGCTGGAAGCCGCAGATAACGCTGGAAGAAGGGATTGAAAGAACGGTTCGTGAATATTGGGACACGATTGCCGCTGGAATACGGCGGCAGTGAATTGTCTAGTTCTTAAAGCAATTGTATTTGCTTTAAGCTTTAAGCTTTAGGATTTTAGCTCTGCGATATGTTGTCAGATGAATATTACATCATGCATTTGACGCCGCATGGTTGGGGAGCTGGCACTGAGAAGACTGCAGATGGAACAGTGGAGCGTCCTATGCCTAATGATACGGTGTTCAGTTTGACATTCCATGAAACGGTCAGAGGGCTTTTGTCACAGAAAGAGCAGTGGGTGGAAGTGGAATATAAAAATGACCGTTCCTCTGACATACTCAAAATATTGTTTGCGATTTTTGGAAAGATACCTAGACGTTTTGAGTCATGGAAGATTCATGTGAATTGGTAGTTTTGGGGAGGATATAAACATAATTAATATGAATTGTGTTCAAAAGTTCTTTGATATCTACCATTCCGAGCCAGAGGACATCGCCTTCTGCCCTTATCGTATCTGTCCGATCGGGGCGCATGTCGATCACCAACTAGGAAAAATCACAGGGTTGGCGATCGACAAAGGCATCCACATTGCCTACAAGACAAAGCATAATGGTGTCATCGAACTGTCATCATTGCAGTTTGACAAACGAGCACAATTCCATATCCATGAGACGCCAGAGGTCAAGCAAGACGATTGGGCGGACTACTTACGTGGAGCAACCATTGCATTAGGGCTACAGTATCGGTTAAAATATGGATTGGCTGGAGTCATTGAAGGAAGCCTTCCGATTGGTGGGGTATCATCTTCTGCCGCAGTCATCATCTCTTTCTTATCGGCATTGTGCAAAGTCAATGACATTACATTAACTCCAAAAGAGATGGTCTTAACGGCATTGTGGGCAGAAAACCAATACGTTGGTGTGTCATGTGGCAAACTGGATCAGAGCTGCGAAGTTCTGTCCCGTCGTAATCATTTGCTGTATCTGGACACAAAAGATGACAGTTATGAGCTGATTCCAGCGAATCCAGTAATGAAACCATACGAAATCACCATATTCTTTTCTGGCATCGAGCGAACGCTGGCAGGGTCAAAGTTCAACATGCGAGTAGATGAAGTTCGGTCGGCAGCGTATGCATTAAAGGCTTACGCGGGCATGGAGTATGGGAAGTTCAATGAGACGTATCTGCGGGATGTGCCACGTGATGTGTTTGAACAGTATAAAAACAATCTGCCAGATAATTGGAGGAAACGCGCGGAGCATTGGTATTCCGAACAGGAACGCGTGGAACAGGGGGCTGAGGCATGGAGGCGTGGAGATTTGGAAGAGTATGGGCGGCTGTCATTTGAAAGCGGTCGGTCATCGATTGAGAACTGGGAGACTGGCTCGCCCGAGTTGAAGAAACTGTATGAAATTATGACGGAAACGGACGGCATTTATGGCGGGCGATTCTCTGGTGCGGGATTCAAAGGATGTTGCATGGCGTTGATCGATCCTGCGTACGAGGAGAGCATCAAGGAGAAGGTCACACGGGAGTATCTGAAGGCGTTTCCGCAGTTGGAAGGGAAGTTTTCTGTTCACATATGCAACAGTGAAGATGGTGTGATTTTGGATAACAACCATAAAACACAGATATTGTACTAAAGCTGTTTGAAGGTCTTTGGGGCTTTAATTCGGCCCTTTCAGGGCCGTATGAGGAGATGGGACATTTGGCCCCTTAAGGGCCCGTATAGGCATAGGTACCCTTTATGAAATGTTTGATTTTAGCGGCGGGATATGCGACTCGTCTGTATCCATTGACGGAGAACTTCCCGAAGCCTCTTCTGGAGGTGAAGGGGAAAACGATTCTCGACTGGTTGGTCGATGACATTGATACCAGCGGATTGGTTGACCAGTATGTCGTCATTTCCAACCATAAATTTGCCGGTCATTTTGAGAAATGGGCGGCAAATAAGAAACAGAACATTACTGTGTTGGATGATGGAACATCGACGAATGAAACACGCCTGGGAGCGGTGAAGGACATCCAGTTCGCTATTGATGAACTGACGTTGGATGATGATCTTCTCATCATCGCAGGTGACAATGTGTTGGATTTCAGTCTGGTGAAATTCATTCAGTATGCACAGGAGAAAAAGACATCCTGTATCATGCGGTATTTTGAACCAGAACTGAAACGGTTGCAGAAGAGTGGTGTATTGGTCGTTGAGAATGATGGACTTGTTATCAACATGCAGGAGAAACCAAAAGAGCCGAAAAGCACATGGTGCTGTCCGCCATTCTATTTTATTGTCAAAAAGGATGTCCCGTTGGTGGCGAAAGGCATTGAGGCAGGTTGTGGGACTGATGCCCCCGGTAGTTTCATTACATGGCTCTATAAGAAAGTGTCGGTTTATGCCCTGCGGATGCCAGGAAAGCGATATGATATTGGAACACTGGAGAGTTACAATAAAATCAAAGAAGAGTATCAAGGAATTGTGAAATAGCGCAATCCCACAAAATTGTTGTAAAATGTTATTTTTCTAGGTGGATGCGAGGCAGATTTGTATGCCCTGATTGAAGCCATGATGTCTAGTAAGTCCCTATGTCAAGTAAATGTTGTATCCACCTCTAAAAATACTAAGTACATTATTTGAAGACAAATATACCACATGATTTTGAACCAAAAATGCAGAGATATATGTGAATCTTGGAATACAGTTCTGGATGTTACTGAAGTATTTTGACTGATAAAAGTTTTGTTCTAACATATCAGTATAAATTAATTTTATAGGTAAATTATAATGCCACAAATAAATATGCGTAATATTTCTATTGATTTTTATAGAGGAGTTGCTATTCTATTAGTTGTTTTTGGACATACTCTTTCAGGGATCATAGAAAATTACCAAAATACTTTTTTATACAATATAATTTGGACATTACAAATGCCGCTTTTTATGATTATAAGTGGATATGTTACTAAATATTCAAAAGAAATATGTAACTTAAATATTTATAGTAAATATATAATAAAGCGATCAATTTCATACATATTACCATGGTTTGTATGGACAGTATTTATTCGCGGTATAATTTTTGTTGGCAAAATAAAATTGGATTTTAAATATTTGCTATGGCATATGGATTCTGGTTACTGGTTCTTAACATCTTTATGGACAATATGTATGCTATTTGGATTATCTCAATTGATTACAACTAAATTAATTATATCTAAAAAATATTTCAAATATAAAATATATTTTGTTTTTTTATTTACTATAATACTTTCATGCTTGTTATTATCAATAGGGCTTCGGTTTGGATTGTCTTTATTTGGAATAAAGTTTATAATATACTATACTCCATTCTATTTGATTGGATTTATATTTGCACATATAGAACTGAATGATATTATGTTTAATAAAATTAAAGAATTTGTGATCTGTTTGGCATTCATTTTATACATTATTATAATAAAAAGAGTAAATTTTATAAACATCCAAGATAGTGGATTAAATGTGTTTTTTAGAATGCTCACATCCTTATTAGGATGTATTTGTGTATTTGGTTTATGTGACAAGTTTGTAAAAGAATGCAATATTAGTAATAAGTTAATATTTAAAAGCATATTATGGTTTGGTGTTCATTCATTAGAAATATATACTATACATTATTTATTGTTAGTTATAATAAAACCAGATAATTTGTATTTTATAACAACTATGCAGGGATGGTGTTATGTAATAATAAATATGATTTTTACAATTACAATTAGTTCATTCATAATATTTTTGATGCAAAATAATTACCTATTATCTTTTGTTATCTTTGGCCGTCAACATAAATAAAATAGTGGTTATAAATACTATTTGCAATATGGTTATAGACTTTTAAGTAAATTATTAATGGTAAAAAATATATTTCATTTTGTATATCATAAGTATATAAAAGATTCAAGTTTATAAACACTAACTAAATGTAACAAACACTATTATGTCACTATTTAAAGACAAAACATTGATGATCACAGGCGGAACAGGAAGTTTTGGAAACACGGTGCTGAAGCATTTTCTAACTTCAGACATCGGGCAGATACGGATCTTTTCGCGTGACGAGAAGAAGCAGGACGACATGCGGCACGACCTGCAGGCGAAACATCCGGACCACGCCGCGAAGGTCAAGTTCTACGTGGGCGACGTCCGCGACCCGCGGTCGGTGGCGGACGCCATGCACGGCGTGGACTACATCTTCCACGCGGCGGCGCTGAAGCAGGTGCCGTCCTGCGAGTTCTTCCCGATGCAGGCCGTCAAGACGAACGTGGAGGGGACGGACAACGTCCTGCACGCCGCGATGGACGCGGGCGTGAGGCGCGTCGTCTGCCTCTCGACGGACAAGGCGGCGTACCCGATCAACGCCATGGGCATCTCCAAGGCGCTGATGGAGCACGTCATCACGGCGAACGCCCGCGTGGCGGCGGAACGCAGCGGGACGGTCATCTGCTGCACGCGGTACGGCAACGTCATGTGCTCACGCGGCAGCGTGATCCCATTGTTCATCGACCAGATAAAGGCAGGCCACCCCATCACGATCACGAACCCGGCCATGACGCGCTTCCTCATGAACCTCGACGAGGCCGTGGATCTCGTGCGGTTCGCGTTCGAGCATGCGAATCCGGGCGACCTGTTCATCCAGAAGGCGGACGCGTCGACGAT
>JAEEGL017037488.1_pt1 | contig 28662 bp, 24 predicted proteins | sample 9134231 | NCBI WGS metagenome assembly JAEEGL01 (sample SAMN16246548, study PRJNA631951) | gut metagenome | biome: gut microbiome; feature: rumen; material: fiber-attached | host: Bos | place: Iran: Karaj | collected 2018-10 | reverse complement strand
GAGGGCTCATCTCAGGTGATTGCCGCCGCCATTGAACCTGCCGGCGCAACCGGCACCGTAATCTGGTCCTCAAGCAACGAAAACGCCGCAACGGTCACCGATAATAATGACGGCACCGCAACCGTTACGGCTGCAGGCGTGGGCACCGCAGTAATCACAGCAGCAATTCAGGGCACTGATTTTTCCGATTCCTGCACGGTCCGTGTTACCGAGTATATCTGCCCTCATACGAACAAAACAGAAATCCCCGCAAAAGCAGCCTCCTGCACAGAGCCCGGCAATAACAGATACTACAAATGTGATGACTGCGGCAAATACCTCAAGGCAGACGGCACCACACTAACCTCTCCGGCGGAGGAATCCATCCCCGCCCCCGGCCACGACTGGTCTTCTGAATATCAATCAGATGATAATCAGCACTGGAGAATATGCACCCGCTGCAATGACAATGAAAGCGGCACTGACCACACCTTCGGCGGGGCAATATACACCTGGGCACAAGACAACTCAACCTGCACGGCGGAACACACCTGCTCGGTCTGCGGCAAAAAAGTGAGTGAAACGGTTGACGCAACCTCCTTTATCTCAAAAGATCCCACATGCACCGAAGCGGGCGAAACAACCTTCAAGGCGTATTTCACAAAGACCGGTTTCACAACGCAGACAATATACGAAACCATCCCGTCGCCCGGTCACGACTGGGGCAGGCCCACATACACCTGGGATGAAGATAATAATTATGCCACCTGCACGGCAAGGCGTGAGTGCACAAGAAGCGGCTGCGGGCTGAAAGAAACCGAAACCGTAAACTCATCATATACCTCAACAGCCACCTGCGTTGAGGCGGGCATGATATTCTACACGGCATCATTTACAAACGCCGCTTTTGAGGCGCAGGAAAAAGAGGTTCCTGTTGACGCTCTCGGCCACAACTGGCAGGAAGTTATTATTTATGAGGCAACGGCGGACAGTCTGGGCGAAATTCAGGAAAAATGCTCTCGCTGCGGAGATACGGGTGACAGTTGGTATTACCTTCTTGACGAAACCTCGCCCTCAGAATATCCCGGCGGCGTATATATCAGCGACTGGACCGTATTTGCAAAAGATAAGGTACCACTCGGCGACGGCGACATCACCGTGATTCTTCAGGACCCGCTTGAATCGCTGTACACGAATGAATTTGAGCCCAGGGATGACTTTGAGATTGTAATCAAGAGCGTATCGGCTGACCTCGGCGAAAACTATGACGGCGCTCAGCAGCCCGAAAACGCCTACAAAGCCAATGTGGTTATCAAGATTAACGGCGAAGAGATTTCCGGTCAGCTTCCCGGAAAGGTCAGACTGCTTCTTGAAATCCCCGACGGCTGGGATATAAACGATGTTAATGCGCTTCTCATCAACATCGGCGTGGACCGTGGATTTGTTGAGTGCATTGAATATCAGTTATATGGTGAAGAAGACAATTTCATGGGAACGGTCAGTGAGGATTATGAGCCGGGCGAAGGCGAAAGCGTAAAGGTGTTCGCCGCTATATGGACCGACCACTTCAGCGATTACGCGCTGGTTGATGTTCTCACCGACGAAGAAGCGTTTGAAAAATACAAGGAAGACGCGAAGGACGACATCGACGCTCTCGCAAAAGAAGGCGACAGTGCCGCTGTCGGCGAAATCTTAAGCGGCGCGAAGGATGACATTGACGCGCTCTTATATGACGACGGCAAATCGCTTGAGGAAAACAAGGCGGATGTTGACGATATAGTTGACGCCGCGGGCACCGCGGCTGACGAACAGCGCGCCGCGGATAAACTCGCCGCCGAAAAAGAGGCAGCGAAGGAAGAACTCGATAATTATAAGAACCCCGAGGATTACAGACCCGACCAGCAGACGGAGCTTCAGAACGCGATAAGCAGCGGTAAAGACGCCATCGACAACGCCGAAGACTCAGACGGCGTGGCATCGGCTCTCAGCGACGCGAAAACGGCAATCGACGCTATCAAGACCGACGAACAGCTTACAGCGGAAGAACTTGCCGCCGCAAAGGCAGACGCCAAGGAAGAACTCGATAACTACAAGAACCCCGAGGATTACAGACCCGCCGAGCAGACGGAACTCGAAAACGCCGTGAACAGCGGTAAAGAAGCCATCGACAACGCCGAAGACACGGACGGCGTGGCATCGGCTCTGGCGGACGCTAAAGCGGCAATCGACGCCATCAAGACCGACGCGGATTATATTGCCGAGGAACTCGCCGCCGACAAGGACGCAGCGAAGGAAGAACTCGAAAACTACAAGAATCCCGAGGATTACAGACCCGACCAGCAGACGGAACTTCAGAACGCGATAAGCAGCGGTAAAGACGCCATCGACAACGCCGAAGACACGGACGGCGTGGCATCGGCACTGGAGAACGCAAAAGCGGCAATCGACGCTATCAAGACTGACGAACAGCTTACAGCGGAAGAACTTGCCGCCGCGAAAGAGGCAGCGAAGGAAGAACTCGGGAACTACAAGAACCCCGACGATTACAGACCCGCCGAGCAGACGGAACTTGAAAACGCCGTGAACAGCGGTAAGGACGCCATCGACAACGCCGAAGACACGGACGGCGTGGCGGCAGCCCTGGCGGACGCTAAAGCGGCAATCGACGCTATCAAGACCGACGCGGAATATAAAGCCGATGAACTCGCCGCCGACAAGGAAGCGTTCGAAGAATACAAGAGCGACAAGAAAGACGAAGTTGACGCGCTCGCGCAGGAGGACGACAGTGACGCCGTCAAAGAAATCATAGACAGCGCGAAAGACGACATCGACAATCTCGAATATGACGAGAGCAAGTCGCTCGAGGACAACAAGGCGGCAGTTGACGCGAAAGTTGACGAAACCGAAAAAGCCGTTGAGGATCAGCGCGAAGCGGAAAAACTCAACACAACGGTTGAAATCAAGGACTTCGAAGAGCAGAGCGAAATCGGCTACAGGGAAGATGTGACCTACACCGCGGACGCAACCGACCTTCCCGAAGGCGCGGAAGTCCACTGGTTTGTAAACGGCGAGGATGTAGGCACAGGCGAAAGCTACACGGTAGAAGACCCGACAGAGGATTACACAATTCAGGCGAAGGTAATCGACAAGGACGGCAACACCGTATCCGAATCCTCAACGGCGAAAGTCAAGGTCAGAAACGGCTTCTTTGACCGCCTTAAGGCCTTCTTCGCGGAGTTAATCGAAAAAATCCTCGGCAAGGCGATTATAGACATCCTCACATCAATCTGCTGAAAATGTTAAAAAACAGGGAACGCCCCGGCGTTCCCTGTTTTAATTTTTAAAATTAACGGCGGGATGAGGGTGCGGGTCTCCGGTGGAGACCTCTGCCGAAGGCAGAAGCACCGACCGAGCCGGCAGGCGAGACCATCCCGCCCTGCATTTACCTCAAAATATCCGTACGTCGTGGCCTCCTCCTCTGGGGGTGCGGGTCTCCGGTGGAGACCTTCGGCAAAGCCGAAAGCACCGACCGAGCCGGCAGGCGAGACAGGTGGATTGACCGCTTGCGGTCAAGACGGAAGGAGTCTGTACAAAATTTTATCCTCACGGACTTCCCTGTTGCGGCGGAATGGGGGTGCGGGTCTCCGGTGGAGACCTCTGCCGAAGGCAGAAGCACCGACCGAGCCGGCAGGCGAGACCATCCCGCCCTACATACTATATGAATTGTGATGTAACCGCGCGCACTTGATTTAATTGCCCGCATATTGTATAATCAATATATCTTTTTCCGGAGGTGCGAAATGGACATAAAAATTACCGACAGCATAAAATATATCGGCGTAAACGATTACGAGGTTGACCTCTTTGAGGGGCAGTATATTCTCGAAAACGGCATGGCCTACAACTCCTATCTCATACTTGATGAGAAGGTCGCCGTTCTGGACACGGTTGACAAACTCGCTCTCGACCGCTGGCTTGTGAATCTCGATGAAGCGCTCGGCGGCAGGGCTCCCGATTATCTTATTGTTCACCACCTTGAACCCGACCACTCAGCCGGCATTGACACTCTCGCGGCGAAATACCCGGGAATGCAGATTATCTGCTCGGCGGGTGCGCTTAAAATGTTCCCGAATTTCTGCGACACGGATATGTCGCGCGTAAAGGGCGTTTCGGAGGGCGACACGCTGAATCTGGGCGCTCACACACTCAATTTCATAATGGCGCCGATGGTTCACTGGCCCGAGGTAATGGTCTCCTATGAGAGCAGCGAAAAGGTGCTTTTCTCAGCCGACGCTTTCGGAAAATTCGGCACGGTTGACGCCGACGAGGGCTGGAGCTGTGAAGCGAGAAGATACTACTTCAACATCTGCGGAAGATACGGAAAACAGGTGTCCGCCCTGCTCGCGAAGGCGGAAAAACTGGATATAAATACAATCTGCCCGCTTCACGGTCCCGTGCTCACCGACACCATTCCCGAGGTTATGCGCCTCTATAAAACCTGGGCGGCATATGAGCCGGAGGACAGGGGAGTGTTCATCGCCTGCGCCTCGATTCACGGCAACACAATGCAGGCGGCGGAATATCTTAAGGATGTTCTCGAAAAGAAGGGCTGCCCGAAGGTCGCGCTCGCCGACCTGACCCGCGACGACATAGCCGAATGCGTTGAGGACGGCTTCCGCCACAGCCATCTCGTGCTTATGGCTTCGAGTTACGACACGGGTGTTTTCACGCCGATGAGCGATTATCTGCACCACCTCGCCCACAAGTTCTTCCGCAACAGAACGGTTGCGCTTGTTGAAAACACAAGCTGGGCGCCCACGGGCATAAGAACAATGAAATCGCTGCTCGAGGGTATGACGGATATAACCGTTCTCGACAAAACCGTATCAATAAAAACGAGAGTCACCGATGATGCTAAAGCTCAGCTCGATGAGTTTGCCGACGCCGTGCTCGCGACTTTCTGAATAAAATGAAAAATGCCGTTTCACTGTGTTTTTGCACAAAGAAACGGCTTTATTTTTTATATTCCGGTCAAAGCAAAACGGGGCTGATTTTATTGAAATGGCGCCCGCTTTCATTTATAATTATTATATTAACCTCAAAGGAGGCGTTTTATGGCAAGAAGAGACAGCGCACTGCCCAGCCCGGATATAGGCGGCACGATGAGTAAAAAAGGAAAAGTCGCCTTCGTGATTTTCCTTATCATTGTTCTCGGCGCGTCCGTGGTGTTTTCGTTCAACACTCTCTCGCGCAAAACCTACGAGTTTGAATATACGGAGAACTATAACGGCACGGGTAAGGCGGGCTATGTTTTCAAGGGCTTCAACGGCAACTCGACAATCACCGAGCTGCGCGTCGGGCATCCGTTTGAGAAATCCGACGGGGAGTGGAATGAAACGCAGGGGGATGTAATCGCCGTCAAGCAATACACGGTAAACAGCGACGAATATCTGCAATATATCTACATAGACAAATCGGTCGAATATATCGAACCGATGGCTTTCGTCTATTGCAAAGCCCTCCGCGCTTTCTATGTAGATGAGGAAAACCCGAACTACTGCTCCGTAAACGGCATTCTTTACACAAAGGATATGAAGGAGATTATATCCTACCCGATATGCCACTGCACGCAGGTTGTTTTTGACGACATCAAGGCGGGCGGAGAAGTTACGAACATCGGCAGGGAGAATGTCGAGCCGTTCACGATTGAAGGAAAATATGTGAAGGGCGATGAGGACGCGAGCACGCTTTACCGCTCGTTCAGGGATTACATCAAGTCGCATTATCAGGGCGATTTTGAATATCTCAACACCTTTGACGGCTTTGAAAAGTTTATGGAAAACAAAGTGTGCGTCCCCTACATCGGCACATACTATATGATTACCAAGAACGGTGAAAACTCCGTTGACATCGAGCGCTTCTGGACCTGCGACGAGAAATACGAAGTGCCGGAGGGAGTAGAGAAAATCGCTTCCAAGGCGTTTTATAAATGCGACCGCCTCGTTTCGATAAAACTGCCCTCAACGGTTAAATCAATCGGCGATATGGCGTTTTTCAACTGCTGGTCAACGGCTCTTATCGAGTTGCCCGACGGTCTTGAAACAATCGGCAACGACGCTTTCAGCTACTGCTCGAATATGAAATACGCCATGTTCATACCCGCGAGCGTCAGATCCATCGGTCATCACTGCTTCTACAAATGCAATGAAGATATTATTTTCTATATGGGCGCGAAGGATGAGAGCCAAATCGAGCTCGGCGGCAGATGGCAGCCGAGAAGCGACAACTCCTTCAGCGCGAAGGTAAAACCCGTATGGGACGCCGAAAGAGCGCAGTGCGATGAGTTCAACGCAGGCAAATACGCCGAGGATGAAGCCGCGGCGGCACAGGCAGGCGAAACACAGGCGGCGGCTCAGAGCGAAACAGCCGCGAACGGGCTCAACAAAAAGGCGCTCGCCGTACTCATAGCGTTCTTCATTCCGTGCTTTGCATTCATCGGCGTTCAGATTATAAGAAGCGTATTCAAAGAAGATTTCCTTATGACGAAGAAGGGCAAGGAACGGCTCGCGAAACGCAAGGAGGAAAACGAGAAAATCCACCGGGCGTATATAAACGGCGAGCTTGAGGAGAGCCCGGAAAACACAGAAGAAAAAACGGATAAAGACGAAGAAACAAACGAAGAAAGCGACAGGGGAGGTGAAGATAATGAGTGATAACGAAAAGACCTCGCTCGGCGTTAAACTCAAATCATTCGCGGGCGAATTCACTCAGCACTGGAACACCCCCAAACCCGGCAGATATGTTCCTTATAAGGAATATCTGTGGGATTTCCTCGCCGTCGGCGGCGACTACGCGCTCAGAAGGGTGCTTGGCTATCTCTCGTTCTCGCAGTGGTGCTTCCTTGTAATATTCTATTATGAGGTGCCGGTGCTGACCTTCTCGGTCCTAAACATTCTTTTCCTTATTCAGGGCAAATTCTGGGCGCTTATCAATATGATAGTCTGCGACAACCTGGGATTCCTGCCCAAAAAGACGGAGCGGCTGCTTTATACGCTTTATCTCTTTTTCGCGACGCTGGGCGTGCTTTTCCTCGTGTTCGATTTTTCAACTATTTTTTCCATACCCGCGTCGGTTGAAAGCTATGTGACATCACTGCCCGGCATGAATGTAAGGTCGCTGTTCAAGTTGTTCGCAGCCCACTGGATTGCTGTCGGCTGGGGCGGAGCGAGAGCGATATTCATACGCAAAAAATGGCTCCCGAAACTCGGCAGATACAAACTTTTTGCCTATTTCAATGTGCTTCCCTGCATGCTGTTCGTGCTTCTTATCTCCTGGCTTCCTCTCTATGAAAAGCCGCTCACGGAACGCATATGGCAGCTTTTCCTGCTGTTCCAGCTTTACGGCATCTACCCCTGCTGGGACGGCGCGGTGAACATTTCAAACACCATTTCACCCGACCCGCACGAGAGAATGCTTGTGCGCGCATATCCCGAAAAATTAAGCCACCTGCTCAACTCCATACTTGTTGAGTCAATGCTTCCCATACTTGCCGCAGCGCTCACGGGCGACATAACAAATATAAACACATACCGTTACATTATCCCGATAATGATGATGGTCTGCACCGTGGTAATGTTCGCCGGTCTCGGCAACATAAAGGAAAGAATTCCGCAGCCGCCTGTGGAAAAGAAAAAATATATTCCGTTCTGGAACGGCGTGCACGGAATATTCAAGAACAAATATATCTGGATAAACGCCCTGAGCGAACTCATTGACGCCCTGGGCAACGGTTCCCTGGGAATAAAGGATATTATTCTTATCTACACCTGGCGCGAAAAGGGAATTGTTATGGTAATAGTCAAAAACCTTGTTGCCATGATGGGAAACCCCGGCGCCTTCCTTTCGCCGTGGATAAGAAAACGTTTCCAGTACAGAACGCTTATTCTTTTCAAGCGGTTTGTGCTCGCCGGGCAGTCGCTCGGATATATCATCGCCTGCTGGGTGTTCTCCGACAACTACTTTATGTCCGGTCTTATCATGCTCATTTCACTGTGCCTGGGCGATATGCTAAACTCCGCAATTTCGCTTGCCCAGACCGATATGGATATACGTCTCAAGGACTATCAGATGTATCTCAGCGGCGAGCGCCTTGAAAACTATCAGGGCACAATAAAGGACTGGTTCGTAAGTCCCTTTACCACTCTTATTTCGCTGGTTATTCCTCTGCTGTTCTACCGTATCGGCTTTACATCGGACTACGACATTCTGTTTGTTGACAGTATAAGAAGCAAGTGTATGGTGGTGAGCATTGCGTTCGACTTTGTGGGTCACATTCTGTGCTGCCTGCCCTACATACTGTTCTGGGACTATTCGGACGAAAAGCACAAAAAGGTTATCGCCGTGCTTGAGGAGAGAGAGCGGCGCGCTGACGCCGGAGCAACGCAGGAGGAGATTTACGCCGTCACCGTTGACGACACAGCCCTGCGCGAAAGCGGAGAAAGCGCGGAGTAAAAACCGTAAAAACAATATTTATCATAACGGACGCTGTTCCCTGTTACGGAGCGGCGTCCTGTTTTTATCCGTTTCGCGGATTACCGCCCTCTATTTCACCGAAGCGGAGGAATACGCGCTTTGTTTTCACCCGGATAATTATTTATTCGGGCGTGTTCCGGGATTATTATATATATGAAAGCGGAAACACCGCCGGTTGAATGACTTGAACTTAAAAAGGAGGATGATTGTATGTCATTTTATACCGCACCGGTTGACTATATGGTCGACCTCAACGAGGATCTCGATTTTGACATCGACATCGAAAACGAAGTTTCGGGCTATCTCTGGATGAACGATGACGGAGGCCTCAGCAGAAACGATTATGAGGATATGATGCTTCTTCAGTCATCGGGACTTCTTGACGGTTTCGAGGAGCCGGAGTATCTCGACGAAATTGATATCTGAAAGCAGTAAAATCAACCGTCGGAAAAAATTAGCGTTCCGCTCTTTTCAACAGCAGAATAATGTTGTATAATACCCATATAATTTCCGGGAGGGATTATATGGGTAAAAATTCTGTTAAAGACAACAAAAATATTTATCAGCTCAGCAGAGAGGAAAGCGGACTTACCAGAGCGAAGGCGAGCGAGCTTCTCGAATGGATATCCGACAGCAGGATTGAAAAAATCGAGAGCGGCAGGTCCTCCGCCACGCCGGATGAGGTTGTGGCTATGCAGAAGGCGTATAAAAAGCCGAATCTCTGCAGTTATTACTGCGCAAACGAGTGCGCCATAGGCGCGGAGAACGGGGCGCAGGAGGTTGAGGAGAAGACCATTGCCGAAATTGTGCTGGACCTTCTGGCGGCTCTCAATAAACTCAACGCCCGCAAGGACAGACTCATTGAAATAACCTGCGACGGCAAAATAGACGACGAGGGCGAACTCAGGGATTTCGCTGAAATCCACCGCGAACTCGGGCGCATAATCTCCAACGCGAACTCCCTCAAACTCTGGGTTGACGACCGCATAGCCGATGGCAATATCGACGAGGCGAAGTTCAATGAGATATCGAAGAAATTATAAAAAACGAACCGTCCTGAAGGGTGAACCTTTAAGACGGTTTTTTCTTTATTTTTTAAAGAAGTTCCACGGCGAAATGCCGTAATCGGGGGATATTTCAAAACGCAGTTTTTCGCCCGTGAGGGGATGCGTGAAGGCAAGCGAGCAGGCGCACAGCGCGAGGTCGCCCCTGCAGCCGCCGTATTTTCTGTCGCCGTAGAGCGGACAACCGCGTGAGGAAAACTGCGCCCTTATCTGGTGGGTTCTGCCCGTGATGAGAACTATCCGGGCGAGCGAAAAGCCGCCGCTTTCGGCGATGATTTCATATTCAAGTTCCGCCTTTTTTGCTCCTTTTGTGTTTTCGGGCACAACTTTTGTTAAATTCTTTCTTTCATCGTGAAGAAGAAAATCCGCCATATTCCCGCTTCTTTCATTCAATGTGCCGCAGACAACGGCGAGATATTCTTTTTCAACACCGCCGTTTCTTATGCTCTCTGAAAGAGCCGCGGCGCATTTCCTTGTTTTGGCGTAAACTGTTATTCCCCGGGTTTCACGGTCAAGGCGGTGAACGGTGAAGGGCTCGCCGCCCGTATGCTCCTCTATGAGCGAGGGCATACTGAGCCCCGCGCCTTTCTCACTGAGAACTCCGGCGGGCTTTACGCAGACAATCAGGTTTTCATCCTCAAAAAGTACGGTCATAATCCACCCCGAAAATGTTATATTTTATCTATATCATATTATTCTCACCCGCGCAAGAAAATCTTTGCAGCGGGGATGAAAAGAGCGCCGAGGTTGACAAAACCGTTGTTTTTTTGTATAATGCAATCGTCAATAGTGGTATTATGCCGTTTTGCGCGGCTGTACTCCATATGCCGGTGTGGCGGAATTGGCAGACGCAAGGGACTTAAAATCCCTCGCTGGCAACAGTGTACCGGTTCAAGTCCGGTCACCGGCACCAGGATGTTCTGCTTGCGTTTTAAGGAACATCCTTTTAAAACAGAACGACGGAATTATCAGAGTTATAATTATTGCAGGCAAGAGCGCAGTTGTTGACTCGTGATTTTTCAGTCGTTCTTTTTTATTTTCAAATGAAAAGCCGGACTCAATGTCCGGCTGTAATTATATCTTTTTCAGTTCAACCGTTTCGGCAAGTTTCAGCCCGTATTGCCTGACTATTCTCTGCGCTTCGGGGAGGGAGGCGCCGTCAAACGCGGAGGGAACATCGTGGGCGTCAAAGCCGAAAACAGCGGTGCAGCCCTCTTCACCCGCCACCTGCCAGAAGTCGTCCCTCGGGTAGTGCCTGCCGTCCCTTATACCGAGAAAATTGATTTCAAGCGGAATTTCCGCCTTCGCCGCCGCCCTGCAAAGGCGGCGCATTTCTTTTTTGTAAACGGCCGTGTCGCCCGTGAAATTGAAAACATCCGGGTGGCACACGTAGCTGAAAACTCCCGTGCCGATTGCATCAATGACATTGCCGGCGTAATCGGAGAGCGTCTTTTCATCCGCGCACGGCGTGCCCGTGTAGATTCCGTCGGGGTATTCTGTATTCACAAAATGCTGACCGAGTATGAGATATTCGGCGCCCCATTCTCTCGCGTTTTTGAGCATTTTCTCAAATTCGCGCGGGAGATACTCAGACTCCCAGCCGATGTGAATTTCAATTCTGTCTTTATACTCTTCCCTGAGCGCTTTAAGCGTGTCGAAATAATCTTTAACCTTAGATGTTCCGACTCTGAATCCCGATTCGTGACCGTCCGGGTAGGCGTAGGCGATGTGGTCCGAAAAGCCCATAATCTTTATTCCGCCCTCAATCGCCCGCTCGATATATTCCCTCTCCGTGCCCGATGCGTGACCGCATCGGAAGGTGTGGGTGTGGTAGTTCGCAATCATTTTTTATACCTCAGTCTGCGCCTGGCGGCAAAGCGGCAAGCCCGTTTGAACGCCTCGGCGATGTAGTTTTCAATGCTCATTTCGCAGTAGATGTCGTTTTCGTGCCTGCCCGGCTTCGAAAGGCGCTTTACCTCAAAGGTCATAACGCCCTGAAAACCGCAGGTGTCGAGGTCGGCGGCGGTTCTGTTCCAGTCCCTTATGCCGTCGTAAGGCAGAAGGTGAAGGTCATCGTGCCAGGTGAGCGCTCCGCCGTAATCCTTTATCCCGAGGTTGTCGTTGAGGTGCGTTGCGATCAACTTTCCGCCGTAGCGTTTGAGCAGATTCTCACTGTAGTTATAGCACATTTCGTGCCCCGTGTCGAGGCAGAAGCCGACGCTGCCGCTGTGTGAAAAAGCGCTCATCACCGCGTCGAGATATTCGAGCCCCTCTGTGTTCTCAAAGGCGATTTTGACGCCGAGCGCCTCGGCTGTTTCAATAACGCGGGCAAAATTCTCAAGCCCCGTGTCGTTCGGAATATACTCGCGGTCAAAGCCGTCAAAAACGTGGCATACCATTATTTCAATGCCGTTTTCCGCGCAGTCGCGAAGGCAGTCCTCAAGCGTTTTCACAACTTTACCCTGCTGCTCGGGATTGCCGTGCCAGATATGGCTCGTGTTGTCGTGCGGGGCGTGAATCGACTGGTAAATCATACCCGTCTCGTCCGCGAGTTCACGGTATTTAGCCGTTTCAAAGCCGTAATTCCACGGCGTGAAAAAAGCGTCAAATCCGCTCTCCGAAACAAGGCGTATCTGCTCTTCAAAAGTCAGGTCAAATTCGGTGCTCAGCCCGATACCGAGTTTCTGCCCGTACATAAAGCCATCCCCTTTGTGAATAATCCGTAAATATTATAGTTAAACGCCCCGTGAGTGTCAATATAATCATTGACTAATCAAAACGTATATTTTATAATTAAATGAAATATATTATTCGGGGGGAACTCCATGAAAAGAATTGTTTCTCTGCTTCTCGCGCTCGTTCTTGTCGCCTCATCCGCGGCGGTTTTCACATCCTGCTCGGGCAAGGACAAGGTGGTTGAGGGCGAGTTCTATGTGGGCGAGGGGATGATGACAATGCTCCGGCTTCTCGTTTCATCCGATCTTGAAATCGTGCAGAACATAGCGGTTCACTCAAAACTCAAAACCGATGACAAAGGCATTGTTACAGACGAAAAGATAAACACCTACGAAACGCTCGACACGCTCTTTAAATCCGTCTATTCAGCCGACAAGGCGGAAAAACTCATCAAAAGCGCCGGCTATTCCGACTCGGACGGCAAAATAAAGCTCGGCTCCTCAAAATGCAGGGATAAGGGCACGACCTACGACCCCGAGTCAATTGAGATTCAGGTTTTCTCCAAAACGGACACAACCTGCGAATTCACCGCGAAGGTAGCCAAAACATCCGCTAAGGGCAAAACGAAGGATGTTGAAATTGACTTTACCGCGGTTTACGAAAACAACACCTGGCTTCTCGCCGATATGTATTATTGAGTGAAGGGGAATTGATATGACGGTTCTTAAAACAAAATGGACGGACACGGTTGACAACACCTGCCCGCGCAACGAATATCCGCGCCCTCAGCTTGTGAGGGATGAGTGGCTCTGCTTAAACGGCGAGTATGAATACGCCGTAACTCCCGAACAGTCCTCGCGCCCCGCGAGATTCGACGGCAAAATCACAGTGCCGTTCGCCATTGAGTGCCTGCTCTCGGGCGTGGGCAGAAGAATTGACGAAAACGACCGCCTCTGGTACCGCCGTTATTTCACCGTGCCCGATTCTTTCAAGGGCAAAACCGTGCTTCTGCATTTCGAAGCGGTTGACTGGCAGTGCGAGGTGTGGGTGAACAGCGTCAGGGCGGGCGGCCACACGGGCGGCTACTGCCCCTTTACCTTCGACATAACCGATCTGCTCATTGACGGCGAAAACGAGCTTATAGTAAAGGTCTATGACCCGACCGACGCCGGCTGGCAGCAGAGAGGCAAGCAGTTCCACAAATCCGTCGGTTTCTGGTACACAGCCACATCGGGCATCTGGCAGCCGGTATGGCTTGAGGCGGTAAACGCCGATTATATTGAAAAAATCAAAATAACACCCGATATAGACAAAAAACGCGTTTTTCTCAAAACAGATATCAAAGGCGGGGGCGCTCTCTCGGCGAAGATTCTCAAGGAGGGCGAGGTCATATTCGAGGGCGGTGTTGAGCCCGAATGCGAAATACCCGTTGAGGATATGCGCCTGTGGAGCCCCGAGGATCCGTTCCTCTACGACCTTGAGCTGACTCTCACAAACGGCAGCGGCTCCGACACCGTAAAATCCTATTTCGGAATGCGCAAATACAGCATAGGCAAGGATAAAAAGGGTCTGCCGAGAATTATGCTCAACAACGAGCCCTATTTTATGAACGGCCTTCTCGACCAGGGCTACTGGCCGGACGGCGGACTCACGGCTCCGACCGACGACGCAATGATTTTCGACATTGAAAAGATGAAGGGACTCGGCTTCAATATGCTCAGAAAGCATATAAAGACCGAACCGCACCGCTGGTATTACCACTGCGACCGTCTGGGTATGATAGTATGGCAGGATATGATGAGCGGCGGCAAGCCCCTGAATCTCATCTACGCGGGCGCGTTCCCGAACATCAATGTTCACGTCAGGGACAATCAATATAAAATGTTTAACCGCGACAAGCCCGAATGGCGCGAGCAGTTCAAAGAGGAACTGTTCGAGATGATTGACTCGCTTTACAACTTCACATCAATCGCATGCTGGGTGCCCTTCAACGAGGGCTGGGGTCAGTTTGACGCCAGAGAGATAGGCGAGAGCGTAAAGAAATACGACCCCACAAGGGTTGTTGACCACGCCAGCGGCTGGCACGACCAGGGCGGTCCCGATTTCAAGAGCGTTCACAAATACGTTTTCCCCGTCCATCTGCCCACAGAACGCCGCAAGGCGGGCAGGCCTTTCGTGCTCAGCGAATTCGGCGGTTACAGCCGCACAATCGAGGGTCACGTATGGAACTTCAAAAAGAGCTTCGGCTATATTAAATTCAGCAACGAAAAAACGCTCACTCAGGGCTACCAGCGCCTTTTCAACAACCAGATCATCCCGCTTATCGAAAAAGGGCTTTCCGCCACGGTTTACACCCAGGTAAGCGATGTTGAGTTTGAGGTAAACGGTATTTACACCTACGACCGCAAAATTCTGAAACTCGATGCGAGCACAATAAAGGCGATAAACAAAAAGATGAAATATTGATTCACACTCATATAAAGGAGATGTATTCTCATGCTTAAAAAGATAACCGCTCTCGTTCTCGCGGCGCTTATGATTGCCTCGCTCGCCGCCTGCGGCAAAAAGGGAGGCACAAAAACGCTCGACATAAAGAGCGACAAAAAGGTAGCCGTTCTCGTCGCGCCGGAGGATGAATTCGGCGAGGATTACAGAGCGGCAAAGGAACTTGCCGAAGCGTACCCCGACAATGTGGTGCTCAGGGAATATTCCGACAGCCGCCTGCTCAAGGCGGGCGACAGTGAAATAATCACCCTCTCCGAAGAAATCGCCGGGGACAAATCCATCGGCGCGATTATCTACGCGAGGGCGACCCAGTTCACATACGAGGCGATTGTCCGGGCAAAAACCGGCAATCCCGCCATTCTCGCCGTAGCGATAGAACCCGAGGACGACCTTGAAAAAATCGCCTCCGTAGCTGATTTCGTTATAAGATGCGACCGCGCCGCCGCCGCGAAGGATATTGTCGCAAAGGCAAAAGAGGCGGGCGCGCAGTATTTCGTGTTCTTCTCAAACGAATACCTCAACAGACTTTCGCAGACGGAAACCGAGCGCAAGGCGTTTGAGAATGAGTGCAAAGAGCAGAAAATCAAGTTTATCGCCGACAACGGCGTGTCCGCTCTCAACGGCACATCAGACGGCTCGGGCATTGAAAAGGCGAAGAATGTGGCGAAGGAGCGCCTTGCCTATCTCAAAAATAACAAGATGATTGAGGGCGAAAATGTCGCGCTGTTCTCCGCCGATGTAACCGTGCAGTCAACGCTCGCTGGCCTCGCCGCCGACAACAAAATGATTTATGTAAGCCCCGAGTTCCCTTCGGCGCTTGATGAGGCAACCCTGAAACTCGCGTCGGAGAGCGCGGGTGCCAGGTTCTTCTCCTACAAATTCGGTCTTATGACCTCGTTCATAAAAGCCGCGTTCACCGCGTCCATAGCGATTCTTGACAAGGCGGAGGGCTCGGACAATCTCGCGAAAACCGTGAAGGACGCCCTCACCGCGCAGGCAAATGACGAAAAATTCGCCATCGCCGCCCAGACGGGTTATGAAAATGTTTTCGCGGCATACTGCCCCGCGTTTGAGAAGGTTTAAGCAGGTCGGCATAATCCCATTACAGAACAAGGAGGCGGGAAATGAGCAAGGCAAAAACTTCACTCAGATTTTTTGACGATATTCCCGTGCGCTCCGTATGGGATGATGAAACCGCAAAATGGTGGATGTGCGCGTCCGATGTTGTCGCGGCGCTTGTTGAAACAAATAATCCGAGAATATACTGGGCAACAGTTAAAAGAAGAAACGCTGAGTTGTTTGCAAATTGCAAACAACTGAAAATGGTCGCTCAGGACGGAAAATCATATAACACCGATGTCATAGACGATACTCAGTTGAATGCCCTTATCGCTCTTGTGAAAAGCGGTAAAAAGGATGTGTTCGTCAAATGGCTCTCAGCTCTCGGCGATTCGGTTGACGAGAAGAGCAAAGTCAAGGCGTATGAACTTTATGAAAGCGGAATGATAAATGAAATCGAGGTCGGAACCGTTAAAGGGCTTCAGCAGATTCACGCCTATATTTTCGGCGGTCTCTATAATTTCGCCGGGCAGATAAGGGATAAAAATATCAGCAAGGCGGGCTTTACTTTCGCAAGTGCCCGTTATCTTAAAGATAATCTGAAGAAGATTGAAGCGATGCCCGAAACCGACCTGCGCAGTATAGTCGGCAAATATGTTGAAATGAATACCGCCCATCCTTTTATGGAGGGCAACGGCAGAAGCACAAGAATATGGCTTGACCTGATACTTAAAAAGAATCTTTCACTCTGCGTTGACTGGAGCTTGATAGACAAAAAGGATTATCTTACGGCTATGGAAAAAAGCCCTGTTGACGATTCAATGATTTTCGGGCTGATTGAAAAATCACTGACCGATAAAATCAACGACCGCGAACTTTTCATCAAAGGCATAGATTATTCTTACTATTACGAGCAGAGCGAGTAACAAGGTTCTGCGAAGCAGGTTCTTAATATGAACAAAGCGAATAACAAAAAAAGCCACCCTTACGGGTGGCAATTTTTTATGTTACAGCGCGTTTACGAGTCTTTTGAAATGCTCGCCGCGCTCCTCAAAGCAGGTGTATTGGTCAAACGAGCTTGTTGACGGGGAGAGGAGAACCGTGTCGCCGCTTTCGGCCGCCTTGTTCGCTTCGCCCAGCGCCTGTTCGAGATTTTCAACAACGGTGCCGTCTTCACCCACGAGTTCGTCAACGAGCCGCCTTCCGCAGGCGCCGAAGCCGATAACCTTTTTGACACAGCCGAGATGCTTCTTCACCTCGCCCATGTCGAGCCCCTTCTCAAAGCCGCCCACAAGCAGTATAACGCCTCTGTCGAAAGCCTTGAGAGCGGTTATTGTGGCGTCGGTGTTAGTGCCCTTGGAGTCGTTGTAGTATTTTATTCCGTTTAACTCGCGCACAAACTCGATTCTGTGCTCAACGCCTTTAAACTCGGAAACCGCCGCCTTTATCGATTCGTTGTCAACTCCCGCCGCCTTAGCCGCGGCAACAGCGATAATCACATTCTGCAGGTTGTGCCTGCCAACGAGTTTTATGCAGTCCGCGGGCAGAACATCCTCGCCGTCTATCCGCACAAAGCCGTCCTTGATTATACAGTCCGCGTTTTCACTCTCAACGCTGAAGGTGAGAGTCCTGCATTTTACGGGATATTTCTCCGTGTACTCAGTAACGGCGGGGTCATCGGCGTTTTTGAGGAACACCCTGCCGCCCGTCATATTGCGGTAAACCTCGGTTTTCGATTTGTAGTAGTTGTCAAGCCCGCCCATAAAGTCGATGTGGTCGGGCGTGAGGTTTATTATCGTGGCTACATCGGGCGTGAATTTATCAATGTTGATTAACTGAAAATTGCTTATTTCGAGGGCTATGTAGTTGCCCTCGTTTTCCATAAGGTTATAATCCATAACCATTTCGCACAGCGGAATGCCGATGTTTCCGCACAGGAGCGCCCTGTCGCCGTACGCTTTTTTGAGAATCTCATAAACGAGAGTGGTCGTGGTGGTTTTGCCGTTTGTGCCCGTTATCGCTATATAATGCTGGGGCTTTGAAACTATATAGGCAAGCTCGATTTCGGTTATGATTTTTATGCCGCGTTCGTTCAGGCGCTCAATCATCGGCGTGCGGAAGGGCACACCGGGATTCTTTACGACAAGGTCATAATCGCCCTCAAAAACGGACATATCCTGATTAACGATTTCAACGCCGAGCGCCTCAAGGGCGTCGGCTTCTTTTATTTCATCCCTGCTTTTTGATTCGGAAAGCGTGACCTCGGCGCCGAGTTTTTTGAGCACCTTTATTGCCGCCATTCCGCTTCTCGCAAGACCTATTACGAGCACTTTTCTGCCCGAAAAATCCATTTTACCGTCCTCCGGTTGAATTAAGTTTTTCTATTATTGCGGGTATCTCCGCAACGGTGTCCGCCTGCAGTTCGGGTTTTTCAAATTCGGGGTAGCACCACACGCCCGTTGTTCTTATCCACACGGGTATATAGCCCGCCCTGCGCGACGCCTCAACGTCGTTGAGCGGATTGTCGCCTATGTAGAGGCACTCGCCGTTTTCAAGACCGAGCCGCGCCGACATAATGTCAAACGGACCGCGTTCGGGTTTGTGAACGCCTATATCCCTTGTGGCGATTATGCTGTCAAAGCAGTCGTCAATGCCGACCATCGCGAGTTTTTTATACTGCAGCTCGTGCGAGCCGTTTGTTATAAGCCCGGTTTTTATGCCCTTCTCCCTGAGCTTGAGAAGCATCGGGCGGGTAAACGGGAAGGGCACCGCGTAGCAGTGAAACCTGCCGAGCAGAAAATCGCGGTATTCCTCAAACGAAGGGGGATTCGCGAAAATTCCTTTTTCTACAAGGTGAGCGTGTATTTTTTCCCAGCCGAAATGAACATACTGTTTATCCGCCCAAGTGAGTTCACCGGCAATGAATTCGTCGGTTACACCTTCGCTTATCTCAAAGAATTTTCTGAAATCGCCCGCCACGATTCTAAGTGTAGCGTAGCGGTCGAAAAGGGTGTGGTCGAGGTCGAAAACTGCTGCTTTAATCTTCATCGCGTTTCTTTTTCCTTCTCGGTTCGTCAATAATAAGTATCACAATAAACAGTATGAACGCGGCTGTGCCCGCGGCGGTCAGATAAACCGTCTTGTGGCGGCTCACGGGTGCTACAACCCTGCCGATTGACGGGAAGTAACTGCCCGCGTCACCCTTTATGAGCGCGGAGGAAACAACCTTTTCGTTTACCTTGTTTGAACGGTCAACATTCTTTACGGTAACGGTCAGGTCCGCCGTGTCGGTGTTTTTCTTTATGTCGGTTATTGTGTAGTAGCCGTAGGTCTTCGTCTCCTTGTCAACCACGGCAACAATCATTCCGTTTTTGAGGCTCTTTACGGGCTTTACGAAAACTATGTCGCCCTTGCTTAAAACGGGGCCGTTCGTATTTGCCTCAACACTGCACACATATTTTCCGAAAAGCTGTTTTTCGCTGTTGTAATACACCGCGAGGGTGCCGATAACAGCCGTTGCGAGAACAATCAGAACAAGCAGTATGGATAAAACCGCTTTCGCTACCGTGTGTGTTGACTCCTCGCCGGAATCGTCCTTTTCCTGCGCGCGGGGCTTTTCGCGTTCGGGTTCCTGCGGGGCGGGGGGAACCATTCCCGCCTCCCTGCCGTAAATAGCGTAATCCTTCGGCATTACGTAGGGGCTGTCGCCCTGCGGGTCAATCGGAGTCTGCATCGGAGCCGCCTTGTAAAGCATCGGCTTTGGCAGAAGGCTGTCGCGCTGAGCCGAAGGGGTATTGAAGCCGCCCTGCTGCTGAGGAGCCGCGTACTGCCCGGGCGCGCGGTAAGGCATATTACGGGGCGCGGAGTTCGAGTCCTGAGTGTAGGGCATTCTCTGCGGCGGAGCGCTCCTCTGCGGAGTGTAGGGCATATTCTGAGGAGCGTTCATATTCGGAATATAAGGTGTTCTCTGAGGCGGAGCGGGCGGATTCGCGTTTGCGGGTGCGGCGGGAGCAGGTTCGTCCGCCTGCGGATTACCGCTTTCGAGCGAGCGCTCGTTCTCAAAAAACATATTGTCAATATCATCGAGGGATTTCGGAACAAAATCAAAATTATCCACGGTATTCCTCCTTAATCAATCAAAGCCCCGCCTTGATAGCGTCGAGTTTGGCGCGGAGTTCGCTGTTTTCACGAACAACTTCCTCGCTGAGAAGCTGCATTACCGAAAGACTCTTGAGCAGGGCGTCGTGCTCGGCTGAGGGCGCGGGAGCGCTCTTTTCCTCCTGCGCGGGCGCCGCCGCGGGGGCGGGGACCGGCTCATCTTCCGCCTTGCTTACGGGGCTGTCCGCGTTCTGCGAAAGGCCGGCGAGTTTTTTCTCGAGTTCCTCCGCTTTGTTTCCGGCTGCGAGCGCCTCTTCTTTCGCTTTGTTGTATGCCGCCTCGACATTCGCCGCCGCCTGCTTGCATTTTTCAAAGTTCTCCGCAAGCCGCGCGTTTTCCTCTTTAAGGGCGGATATCTCGGAATCCTTCTCCTTTATTTTTGCGTCAAAGCCTCTTGAGTATTCATAGAGTTTCTTGTACTCCGTCTTTATGGAGGCGATATAACTGTCCACCTGAGAACAGTTATAGCCCTGTTCGCTCACCTGAAAAAGCTTTGAATTCTCCATAACGATACTCCTTTGCATTTTTGTTTACACTACATTATATATAAAAACACCTAAAAAGTAAATATTTTTATTTCAACGATATTTCATTCTCTATTGAATAAAATTTTATGTTGTGCTATTATCTCATTAATAACAATCACGGAGGAAAACGAAATGCTTGAAAGACCGCAATTCAACGAAAATAATGTGAAAATTCTCTGCGAAATGGGCGGCAAAAACGCCGAAATGCTGATGAATATTTATGTAAAGCGCCTCGAAAAGGGCGGGGTTTATACTCTCTTCGATGAGAAAAACGAAACGGCGTTCCTGCTCCTCGGCGGCAAACTCGCCTTTGACTGGGGCAGCGGCAGCGCCGAGACCGCTTACCGTGAGAACCCGTTTCAGAAAACGCCCTACGCCCTGCATGTGTGCAGGGGCACAAAGGTCACCGTGACCGCGCTTGAGGACAGCGAATTCATCATAGAGCAGACGGATAACGAAATGGAGTTCGAGCCCGTTTTCTACACTCCCGAAAAATGCCTCTACCAGGAGTTCGGAGCAACCCAGTGGCAGGGCACGGGCAAACGCACCTGCGCCACAATGTTCGACCTCTCCAACGCGCCCTATTCAAATATGGTGCTCGGCGAGGTGTTCCACAACCCCGGCAGATGGTCGAGTTATCCTCCCCACTACCATCCCCAGCCCGAGGTTTACTACTTCCGTTTTGATTATCCCCAGGGCTTCGGAGCGGCGTTTATGGGCGATGATGTGCAGAAGAGCACCGACGGCAGTTTTATATGTATTCAGCCGAACAACGCCCACCAGCAGGTCTGCGCCCCCGGCTACACAATGTATTATGTGTGGATGATCCGCCACCTCGACGGCGACCCGTGGGACAAAACCAGAATCTACGAGCCCGAGCACGAATGGCTCGCCAACGCGGATTGAAAAATTAAAACGGAATAAGCAAAGGAGAAGAATATGTTTTGCGGAAAATGCGGTTCTCAGGTTGAAGACGGCAACGCGTTCTGCACAAGGTGCGGCGCGCCTTTGAACGCTTCGGCAGCCCCCGCGCAGTATCCTTACCCTCAGCAAAGCCCCGTTTATCCCGTCGCCCGGCCGAAGAAAAAGAGCAAGGGTCTTATAATTGCGATTGTTGCCTGCGTGCTTGTTGCCGCCCTGATTCCCGGCGTGTTATTGCTTTCACCCGTTGCGGTTAAAATGATTAGGGTTAAAGAAGCCAAAGAAGAAAGTGTTACCGATTCGGTAGAAGTTACTAATGAAATATCGGTAAACACTGGGAAGTTTTCAGACGCAGGTGTGGGCGATACCATTACATTCGGCAGATACGAGCAGGATAACAATACAAGCAACGGCAAGGAAGAAATCGAATGGCGGGTGCTCGCGAAGGAAGGGAATAAGATACTTGTAATAAGCGAAAAAGCCATTGATTGTCAGCAGTATAATACCGAATACACGGAGGTTACCTGGGAAACCTGCACGCTCAGGAAATGGCTCAATGAGACATTTTTCAAAGAGGCGTTTTCCGCGGATGAACAGAAAATGATTCCCGAAACCAAGGTAACTGCAGACGCCAACCCGAGTTACAGCACAAGCCCCGGCAATGACACTACAGACAGAGTTTTTCTGCTTAGCATTACGGAAGCCGAAAAGTATTTCGGCTCCAATGATGACAGAATGTGTGTGCCGACAAAGCATGCTATTGAAAACGGCGCATGGACAAGCATCAGTTATAAAAAAGATGGCGAAGCCACTTGTTGGTGGTGGCTGCGCTCGCCCGGCTATGATTCTTATGACACTGCGAATGTCGACGATGTCGGCTACATCTACTACAGTGGCGGCAGTGTCGATAATAGTGATGGCTGTGCGCGTCCGGCTTTGTGGATTGAAACCTGAAAGCCTTAATTATTACATCAATAATCTTACGCGGAGTTGATTTTACAGGGTCGACATTTATGCCGACCGCTTGCGGCACGGATTCTTCCGTGCCGTTTTTATTAATGAGCAGTGAGGAGTGAGCGATTAAGGGGTTCCGCCGATTATATAATTATATGGAGCGCGGTTGAGTGTTCCGTCGTAGGGGCGGATATTATCCGCCCGCCAGACCATCGCAAACTTCATTTACACTGTAGGGCGGGATTCCCAAATCCCGCCGCGCATGAAACAAAGTTTCATGTCATTGCGAGGCAGTGCGCACAAGTGCCCTCTTGCGGTGCCCGGAGTCTCGCCGCTGTCGCGTCTCGCTTTCCGACCGCTGCGCCGACAAACACTCGCTGTTTCGTCTTGCCGACCCGCCCCCCTTTGTCCCTACGGGACATTTCCCCCGCACCGCGGGGGAATCTTCCACCGGGCGCGCTCGTGTGTGTTGCCCGGAATGACATTTTTAATGCAGGGCACGGATTTTTCCGTGCCGTATTTATTAATGTGCTATGAGGAGCGAGCAGTTAAGGGGCTCCGCCGAATATATAGTTATAGGGAGCGCGGTTGAGCGTTCCGTCGTAGGGGCGGATATCATCCGCCCGCCAAACCAACGCAAACTTCATTTACACTGTAGGGCGGGATTCCCAAATCCCGCCGCGCATGAAACAAAGTTTCATATCATTGCGAGGCAGTGCGCACACTGCCGTGGCAATCTCGAGAATGTCTGCTGAAAAGCTGAGATTCCCACGGTCGGAACAGGTTCCTCCCTCGGAATGACATTTTTAATGCAGGGCACGGATTTTTCCGTGCTTTTTCTTTTGTTTTTTGCCTTTTTTTACCGAAAAAAGTTCACAAAATTTTGTGTGAACAAATTTTGAGTTTGTTAAAGCCATGTTCACAAACCGCGTTGTGCCCGCAAAACCCTTGTGAAATCTGCACAAAACTTGTTTTCAATGTGCGTATGTAATGGAACATCTCTATAATTCCGACACAGCAAATACTTGTGCAATATATACAAATCAACGAGTCGGCATTTGTGCAAAATAACTTGACTTCTGCGGCGAAAGTGGTATAATCGGGTCAAATCCAAAAATGAAAGAAGGCAAAAAGAATGAACGATTATCTTGATTATCAGAAAGCGCTGTTTGATATGGAGCAGGAGCTCATCGACAGAATAGCGAATCAGAAAGGATTGACATGGAAAAAGATTAAAGCGGTAATCACACTCGATTGCCTTATGCGCGCAATCTGATTTCCGTGAAGGTGCCTTGAGGGCGCCGGCAATCTCAAAAACAGCAGCGGAGCTTCGGCCCCGCTTTTTTTATTGCATGTGAGATATTTATGTTGACATTTATATAATAAAGGGAGTATTATACCTTTAATTGATTTCTTAACGGAGGTTTATTATGAAAAAACTTCTTTTAGGCAACGAAGCGGTGGCTCGCGGTCTTTACGAGGCGGGCGTGAAGGTGGTTTCAAGCTATCCCGGCACCCCCAGCACCGAGGTCACCGAAGTTGCGGCAAAATATGATGAGATATACTGCGAATGGGCGCCCAACGAAAAGGTTGCCATGGAAGTCGCCTACGGCGCGGCTGTGGCGGGCGCGCGCTCCTTCTGCGCCATGAAGCACGTCGGTCTCAATGTGGCTGCCGACCCGCTCTTCACGGCCTCCTACACGGGCATTAACGGCGGACTCGTGATTCTTGTGGCGGACGACCCCGGTATGCACTCCTCGCAGAACGAGCAGGATTCAAGGCATTACGCCATGGCTTCAAAGCTCCTTATGCTCGAGCCGTCGGATTCCGATGAATGCCTTAAATTCGCGAAAATCGCCTACGATCTCTCCGAGCGCTTTGACGCCCCCGTTATTCTCAGGGAAACCACGAGAATAGCCCACTCGAGAAGCGTGGCTGAACTGAGCGACAGGGTTGAACTTCCCGACAAGGAATATGTAAAGAATCCCCAGAAATATGTCATGGCTCCCGCGAACGCCAAAATCAAGCACGTTGTTGTTGAAAAGCGTATTGCGGATCAGACTGCCTTCGCCGAAAAAGAGGCGGTTGACCTCGGCATAAACAGAGTTGAGTATAACGACAGAAAAATCGGCGTTATCGCCGCAGGCGTGTGCTACGATTACGCGAAAGAGGCGCTCGGAAGCAGGGCGTCCTACCTCAAACTCGGCTGCGTATATCCTCTGCCCGTAAATCTCATAAAGGATTTCGCCGCTCAGTGCGAAACGGTCTATGTTCTTGAGGAACTTGACGATTTCATCGAGACGCACTGCCTCAAAAACGGAATAAAAGTTATCGGCAAAGAAAAGTTCAGTTTAATCGGCGAATACTCGCAGTCGCTTATAGCGAAGGTCATCCTCGGCGAGGAGAAGCCGACGCTCAAGGCGGATATCGACATTCCCGTAAGACCCCCCGTGCTCTGCGCGGGCTGCCCCCACAGAGGACTTTACTACGCCCTCAAAAAGGCGGGCGTTGAAACAGTTACGGGCGATATCGGCTGCTACACTCTCGGCGCCTCAAAGCCGATAGGTATGATGGACACCTGCCTTTGTATGGGCGCCTCAATCTCCTCCCTCCACGGCAGAAACAAGGCGAACCCCGCTAAGGCGAACAAGAGCGTTGCCGTTATCGGCGACTCAACCTTCATCCATTCGGGCGTAACGGGCCTTATCAACATCGCTTACAACAAGAGCAATTCCGTCAGCATAATTCTCGACAACTCCATTACAGGTATGACCGGCCACCAGCAGAACCCCACAACGGGCTACACAATCAAGGGCGACCCGACCTCGGCTGTCAATCTTGAAAAGCTCGCCTGCGCGGTCGGCATTCCCGAGGGCAATGTCTTCGTGTGCGATCCCTACGATTTAAAACAGAGCGAGGAGACAATAAAGAGCGCTCTCGCCTGCGAAGGCCCCGCCGTTGTTATTTCGCGCAGACCCTGCGCCCTGCTCAAATATGTAAAGCACAATCCTCCTCTCAAGGTTGACAGAGAGAAGTGCAGAAGCTGCAAAATGTGTATGAAAATCGGCTGCCCCGCCATCAGCATAAAAGACGGCAAGGCGGAGATTGACGCCACACAGTGCCTCGGCTGCAATGTCTGCAGTCAGCTGTGCAGCTTCGGCGCGATAGAATAAGAAAGGAGAGCTGAAAATGAATAAATCCGTAATGATAGTCGGCGTCGGCGGTCAGGGCACACTGCTCGCCAGCAGAATATTGGGCGCGGCGCTCCTCAACAGCGGTTTCACCGTAAAACTCTCCGAGGTTCACGGCATGAGCCAGCGCGGCGGCTCGGTTGTTACCTATGTTAAATACGGCGAGGAAATCGCCTCCCCGATAATCGAAAAAGGCGAGGCGGATATAATTCTCGCTTTCGAACAGCTCGAAGCGGCAAGATGGCTTGAATATATGAAGCCGGACGGTCAGGTTATAGTCAACACCCAGAAGATTGACCCGATGTCGGTAGTTATAGGCGACGCGGTTTATCCCGACGGCGTAATCGAGGCGATTGAAGCCACGGGCGCGAAGGTGCTCGCGTTTGACGCACTCCCGATAGCCAACGAAGCCGGCTCCTCAAAGGCGGTCAATGTTGTTCTCATCGGCGCCATGGCAAAATATACCGACATACCGAAGGAGACTTGGATTGACGCGGTGAAGGAATGCGTTCCCGCCAAATTCCTTAACCTCAACCTCAAGGCGTTCGAACTCGGTTACAACTGCTGAAATATAGATTTCACAGCCCTTTCCTTTGCGGAAGGGGCTGTTTTTTGCATTTTATACCCCTCTTTTCGCGAAATTTTTTAAATTTTTCAAAAAATTTTTCAAAAACATATTTACTTTTAAACTTTTATGCAGTAAAATAAAAAAGTAATAAATTGTGAAAGAGGGGCGTTTTTATGAACTCCAAACTCAAAAACGAAGCCAACGATTACCTTTTTGAAGCGATTCTTCAACTCAACAATGTTGATGAATGCTACGACTTTTTCGAAGACATCTGCACGGTCAACGAAATCAAGAGCATCTCTCAGCGTATCGCGGTTGCGAAAATGCTTCGCGAGGGTCATATCTACAGCGACATAGTCGCGGCTACCGGCGCGAGCACCGCGACCATAAGCCGTGTTAACCGCTCGCTGCTTTACGGCAACAACGGCTATGACACTGTTTTCGACCGCCTTGAAAACAAGAAAGACTGATGGCGTACGAAACCTTTTCCCGCTTTTATGACACACTGACGAATAATGTTGATTACGAGAAGCGTGCAGATTATTTTTGCAGGCTTCTTTCGCCTTGTAAAAAGAGCGGTTCAATTCTGCTTGACCTCGCCTGCGGCACGGGCTCAATGAGCGTTGAGATGGCAGAGCGCGGCTTTGATGTTATCGGCGTTGACCCGAGCGCGGGTATGCTCACCGCCGCCCGCGAAAAAATCGCGGAAAGCGGATATGACATACTGCTTCTCTGCCAGAGCGCGGGCGAACTCGATCTCTACGGCACGGTGGACTGCGCCGTCTGCTGCCTTGACAGCGTCAACCATTTTGACGGAGCGGATGAGGTGAAAAAGGCGTTTTCAAAGGTCTCGCTTTTTATGAATAAGGGCGGGCTGTTCGTATTTGATGTAAACACGGTTTACAAACACCGCGGCGTGCTCGCCGACAACACCTTTGTATACGATTGCGAGGGTGTTTACTGCGCGTGGCAGAACTCTCTGAACCCGGATTCCAGCGTTGACATAACCCTCGACTTTTTCGCTGAAAATGAAAACGGTCTGTGGGAGCGCTCGGGCGAGGAATTCACCGAATATGCCTATGAGATTGACGAAATTAAAAGTATGCTTGAAGAGGCGGGCTTTTCGGTGCAGGGTGTGTATGACGATATGACGGAAAATTCCGTAAAGTCCGACAGCGAAAGAGCGGTATTCGTTGCGAGAAAGGAATAAAAATGGGCAAACTTGTAAGAATGATTTCATCCGACGGAACGCTGACCGTAATGGCGGCGGACACAACGGATATAGTTGAAAGAGCGCAGGCGATTCATTCAACAACAAATGTCACAACCGCGGCTCTTGGCAGACTTCTGACAGCCGCGAGTTTTATGGGCGCGGTGCTCAAGGGCGAGAACGATTCGGTCACTCTGCGCCTGAACGGCGACGGCCCCGCGGGCTCGGTAATCGCCGCCTCCGACAGCAGCGCGAATGTGCGCGGATATATCTCCGACGCCTCCGTGACGCTTCCGCTCAACGATAAGGGCAAACTCGATGTATCGGGCGCGGTGGGCACAAACGGCACGCTCACGGTTATGAAGGACCTCGGTTTGAAAGAGCCGTATATCGGTCAGGTGCCCATTGTTTCGGGCGAGATAGCCGAGGATATAACCAATTACTACGCCGTCAGCGAGCAGACTCCGACGGTCTGCGCCCTCGGCGTGCTTGTGAGCAAGGAAAACTCCGATGTTCTCACGGCGGGCGGATTCATAATTCAGCTTCTGCCGACGGCTGAGGATGACACAATCGACAGAGTCGAAAAATGCCTGGAAAAAATCGAGCCGGTCACGACAATGCTTTTAAAGGGGCTCACTCCCGAAGAGATTTGCCGCACGGTGCTTGAGGGCTTTGACCTTGAACTGCTCGACGAAATGCGCCCCGCCTATGTCTGCACCTGCTCGAAGGAGCGTGTTGAAAAGGCGCTTTTAAGCACCGGCGCACAGGAACTTGAGCAGATGGCGCAGGATGAAACAACCGAGGTGCGCTGCCATTTCTGCGACAGGGTTTACACATTCACGGCGGCTGAGATAAGGGCTCTGGCGGCGAAAACCGTGAAATAAAAATAATTTTTAAAAAAGTGTTGACAATCGCATTTCTTTATAGTATATTATATTTCGCCGCTGAAAGCGGCAAGAACGGGAGCATAGCTCAGCTGGGAGAGCACCTGCCTTACAAGCAGGGGGTCACAGGTTCGAGCCCTGTTGTTCCCACCACATGGCCCGGTAGTTCAGTCGGTTTAGAACGCCAGCCTGTCACGCTGGAGGTCGTCGGTTCGAGCCCGATCCGGGTCGCCAGAATGGCCTGGTATTATTTATATCAGGCCATTTAATATGCCTTTGTAGCTCAGTTGGTAGAGCAGTGGACTGAAAATCCACGTGTCGCTGGTTCGATTCCGGCCGAAGGCACCATTTTGCGGATGTAGCTCATCTGGTAGAGCGCCACCTTGCCAAGGTGGAGGTAGCGAGTTCGAGCCTCGTCATCCGCTCCATTTTTT
>JAEEGL014466173.1_pt1 | contig 28664 bp, 28 predicted proteins | sample 9134231 | NCBI WGS metagenome assembly JAEEGL01 (sample SAMN16246548, study PRJNA631951) | gut metagenome | biome: gut microbiome; feature: rumen; material: fiber-attached | host: Bos | place: Iran: Karaj | collected 2018-10 | reverse complement strand
GGCCACAGTTACAAACCTGATAAAGACATTCTAACGTAATATGGAGCAGAATCAGATACAATCTCAGGGCCGAAAGCCCCAGCCAATCGATTTTTGTGCTATTTGGCAGGCTCTTATAAAGAATCGTAAACTCTATTATATCGTATTGCCTGTCGCTTTTGTGGTAGCTATGGTTATTGCTAAGTCTATTCCCACATATTATAAGTGCGAGGTAATGTTAGCGCCGGAAGCTGGTGGCAGCAGCGGTAGTATGGGTCAATTGGCGTCTCTGGCTAGTTCTTTTGGTGTGAGTATTGGTGGAGGTGGTAATGCTGGAGGTGATGCCATTACCCCCTCGCTCTATCCCGATTTGATGAAGAGTACCGACTTTAAGACCTCTCTCTTTCCTATCAGGGTTCATGCTAAGAAAGATAAAGCTACTATGACGTATTACGATTATCTCAAGAATGAGTGGAAAGAGCCATGGTGGGAGGACTTCTTTGGTCTGATGGCACCCGAAAAGAAACAGGATACGTTGGTTAATAACTTTGAGTTGACAGGTGAACAGGCGCGCATTGCTGGAATGATAAATAAGAATGTGCTTTGCAGAATTGATAAAAAGACCAATCTGATTTCAATTAATGTTACCACTCAAGATCCGTATATCGCAGCGTTGCTGGCTGACTCGGTAAAAGCGCGTTTGCAGGATTTCTTGACCGACTATCGTACCAAGAAGTCTCGTCACGATTTGGAATATGCTGAGATGTTATTGCGTCAGGCAAAAAAGGATTATGAGCATGCTCGTCAGAAATATGTCGAGTTTGTTGATGCTAATCAGGATGTGGTTTTGGAGAGTATTCGTCAGATGCAGACTGATTTGGAAAACGATTTGCAGTTACAGTATAATAACTACAACACGTTGAGCGCTCAGGTATTAGCCTACAAGGCCAAAGTACAAGAAGCCACGCCAGCCTTTACCACCCTTCAGCGTGCCACTGTGCCTTTAGGTCCTGCTGGCCCGAAGCGTCCACAGATTGTCTTTGTATGTTTGGTTCTGGCTGCGTTATTCACTACCATTTGGATATTGTATAAAGAGAAGCAACTAAAGCCTTTGCTAGGCTTATCATAATAGCATAATCCCCATAAAAAGACGGAACGTGGCGTATAATTATTAGAGAAATCGTCATTTTCCGTCTTTTTTATTTGGTGGTATCATAAAATTCCCTTATCTTTGCATGCGGAAAAGGGAAATCGATTTCTTAAAACTCCCAAGTACCACGTAGTTAATAAAAGCAAAATATTTAGTAACGTACTGACCTATAGCACTTTATATTTGTCAGTTCGGAATATTTTCTTTGTACTTAGTCGCGCTAACCCCGCTCTTGCATGCGCAAATCGCTCCCGCCCACCCTCGCTCTTAGGTGGCTGCTCGCCCCCTGCCGCGCGGCAAACCCCTAGGTGTTTTAGCATGGTATTAGATATAGCGCCCATGGCGCATAAACAATAATAGTCGTTAATATGACCCACTTAACAGATGAACAGCATGCAGCTCAAATGGCTGATATGAAAGCTTTCGATGAGCAGATGCCTTGCGTTGGAATCTTCTGGTACGATCCAGAGGAAAAGTCTTTTTTCGGAGTGCATAAGCAAGAAATCACTCCTAAGATGGTAGAGGACGCTGCAAGCAAAGGTGTTCATTTAATCTGTTATCCGTATGATGGGCTTAAGAAACCTCATGGTCGGATTGTTTGGCATATCGATAAATTTTTAGTTCAAGTAGGTCATTGGGCAGAACCTCTTCAAAATGAATTGGCAGGGCTCTTAGAAAAAGAGTTTTCACTGCCTTACTTTGAGTTTGTTTATGATGAACCGATGGAACAGTGAGTGTTTATGCATGGTATTAGAATGGCGCTTTTAGCGCATTGACAATATAAGCCGTAGTCCCGGCTTGCCAAAAGGCACGATACGTTGTCGGTTTCTGCAACTTTGAGTTTAAGTCTCTTGCCAAAGATTGGCGAGAGGTTTGGAGAGTGGTTGAAGCCCTCTCTTACACGGCAAGAGAGGGTTGGGTGAGTTGTCGAAAAAAGATTATTGATTAGATTATGGAAGTTATAAAAACGTCAATTGACGGTGTGTTCATTATTGAACCCCGAATTTTCGAAGATAGCCGTGGCTATTTCTTCGAATCTTTCTCTCAACGAGAGTTCGAAGAAAAAATCGGTCCCATCAATTTCGTCCAGGACAACGAGTCTAAGTCAAGCTATGGCGTTATGCGTGGCTTGCATTTCCAGCGTCCTCCCTATACGCAAAGCAAACTGGTTCGTTGCGTAAGAGGTGCAGTACTTGATGTTGTAGTAGATATCCGCAAGGGCTCTCCAAACTATGGTCAGCACGTAGCTGTAGAACTTACAGAGGATAATCATCGTCAGTTCTTCATTCCGAAAGGCTTTGCTCATGGTTTTTCAGTATTGAGTGATACTGCTGTATTCCAATATAAGTGCGATGAGTTCTATCATCCAGAGGCTGATGGCGGCATCAGTATCTTGGATGAAAGCTTGAATATAGGTTGGCGCATCCCCATTGATAAAGCCATCCTCAGTGACAAAGATACCATGCATCCTTTATTACAGGACTTTGATTCTCCATTTGAATATTAAAGCATAAGTATGAATATTGCAATTGTAGGTACAGGCTATGTTGGCTTGGTAAGTGGAACCTGTTTCGCTGAGATGGGAGCACATGTTACGTGTGTCGATGTTGATGCGGAGAAAATCAATAAACTCAAGAATGGCATTATGCCCATTTATGAACCAGGCCTTGAAGAACTGGTAAAACGTAATGTTGGTTTCGAACGTTTACAGTTCACTACCGACTTAACCGAAGTGCTTGATGATGTGGAAGTTGTTTTCTCTGCTGTTGGTACCCCTCCAGATGAGGATGGAAGTGCTGACTTAAAATATGTTTTGGCTGTAGCGCGTCAGTTTGGTCAGTCTATCAATAAGTATACTATCCTTGTAACAAAGTCTACCGTCCCAGTGGGTACTGCCAAGAAGGTGAAGGCTGCTATTCAGGAAGAATTAGATAAGCGTGGCGTAGATATCCCGTTTGATGTGGCAAGTAATCCGGAGTTTCTGAAAGAAGGCGCTGCAATTAAAGATTTTATGAGCCCGGATCGTGTAGTAGTGGGAACGGAATCAGAGAAGGCTAAAGAAGTGATGACGCGCCTTTACAAGCCTTTCTTGATTAATAATTTCCGCGTCATTTTTATGGATATCCCTTCTGCAGAGATGACTAAATATGCGGCCAATGCTATGTTGGCTACTAGGATATCTTTCATGAATGATATTGCTAATCTTTGCGAAAGAGTAGGTGCTAATGTTGATAGTGTTAGAAAAGGAATTGGTACTGATAGCAGAATTGGATCTAAGTTCCTTTATGCTGGTTGTGGTTATGGAGGTTCTTGTTTCCCTAAAGATGTGAAGGCTTTGATGCATACTGGTATTGATAATGGCTATCACATGGAAGTTATCGAGGCCGTTGAACGTGTCAATGAGAAGCAGAAGTCAATTGTTTACGATAAGATTATCAAGGCTGTTGGTTCTGTCAAGGGTAAAACTGTTGCCATCCTTGGTTTGGCTTTCAAACCAGAGACAGATGATATGCGTGAAGCTCCTGCTCTGGTTGTGATTGATAAGCTCCTGAGTGATGGTGCCAAGGTGAGAGTGTTCGATCCCATTGCAATCGACGAGTGCAAGCGCAGAATTGGCGATACAGTTACATATTGTGCTGATATGTATGATGCTGCCGATGGTGCAGATGTCTTTGCCCTGATGACAGAGTGGCGCCAGTTCCGCATGCCATCATGGAATATCATCAAGAAAGTGATGACAGGTAATGTCGTTGTTGATGGCCGCAATATTTACGATCGCCAGGAATTGGAAGAGCTGGGACTCGTGTATACAAGGGTAGGAGAGAAATAGTATATGTTTGTGACATTTCCGATGCTCAATGAAATGTTTGTTTATACTAATATGCGCATTTTATCGAAAGCAAAACTATGTTATATTCCAATATAAATATAGAGAATAGAATATATATTCCAGAGCTAAATATACTTCGTTTTTTCTTTATGCTGATGATATTTTTTCATCATTTGGATAATTGTACCCTTTTTCCACAGGGCGGGTATTTGGCTGTTACTTTCTTTTTTATTCTAAGTGGTTTTTCTATGACAATTGGGTATAGGGATAGAGTAATGGGAACTAATTTTTCTTATTATCAGTTCGTTGTTAAGCGTCTAACAAAATTCTACCCGATACATTGGCTGCTATTTGGGGGAGTACTACTCCTGATGATATTAGAAAGGAGCTCGGATTTGTCAGACAATCTATTCGTACCAGAAATGCTTTCTAATTTTTTTCTTATACAAAGTTTCTTCCCAATTAAAGATGTCTATTTTTCATTTAATGGACCGTCTTGGTATTTGTGTAATACATTATTTTATTGTATTCTTTTTCCTTTTATCTTGAAAGTGTTGTGTAATGCTAGCAAATTATTAAAATATTTAATTCTATCATTTATTGTTTGTTTATATATCGTTCTTGTCATTTTTGTTCCTAAGGAATTATATCATGCGATATTATACGTAAATCCATTTGTTAGGTTGCTAGATTTTGCATTAGGTATATATGCGGGATTGTTATTTCTGGAATCTTATGAAAGAAACATTGATACACTAAGAAGTAAAACTGATATTTTGTGGAAAGTCGTTGCCAGTCTATGTCTGGTGATTATTCTGTTATTTTCATTTTATGACTTTATTCAAGATTATTATTCAGTTTTTGTTCATTTTTATTGGATTGTCTATTGTCCTTTGTTACTTTCCATTTCATTCTTGTCTGTTCAGGGAAAGAGTATGTTGTTAAATGGTGTTTGGGGCATTTTGCAGAAGGCAGGCTCTTATAGCTTTACTTTCTATATGATTCATTATTTTTGTATACTAAGTTTGAATGTAATATATCGCAGAATAGAAATCAGCTTATGGTCGCAGATTCTTGCGACTTTTACAATAACAATGGCTTTATCGTGGCTTTTGCAAAGATATTATGTAGAGCCGTGTGGAAAGTTGTTAATGAAAAAGATTAGTAAATAGTTATGGAGTTCGTTAAAACAAACATTGAGGGTGTAGTGATTTTGGAGCCTAAGGTGTTTAGTGATTCACGCGGGTATTTAATGGAAACATTTAAAGAAAAAGAGTTCCGTGAAAAAGTTTGTGATACAGTATTTGTCCAAGAGAATGAAAATAAATCTTCATATGGAGTCCTGAGAGGGTTGCATTTTCAAAAGCCACCATTTGCCCAAAGTAAACTTGCACGCGTAATAGATGGTGCTGTTCTTGATGTTGCTGTTGATATTAGAAAAGGCTCTCCTTCTTTTGGAAAATGGGTGGCTGTTGAATTGTCGGCAGAAAATCATAGACAGTTATTTTTACCTAGAGGGATGGCGCATGCAATGTTGTGTCTATCGGATACCTGTGTATTCCATTATAAAGTAGATAATTATTGGCATCCAGAATCTGAAGGATATATTGCTTGGAACGATCCTGATTTGGCTATTGATTGGAAAATACCTGTTAAGGATATTATTCTTTCAGAAAAGGACAAGCACCATAATGCATTAAGGGAATCAGATTTTTTGTTTTCATACGATAATTTATGTAAATAATAATAGATTTATGGAGAAATTAATTGCTGTTACAAAATCTTCAATGCCTCCATTTGAGGAATATGTTGATGAAATTAGAAAGTTGTTTGAAAGCCGATGGCTTTCAAACCGTGGCATTATACACAAAGAGTTCGAGAAGTTATTGTCAGAAAGAATGGGCGTTGACTACCCTTTCCTTTTTGCCAATGGTCATGTAGCATTAGAAGTCGCAATAGATGCATTAAAACTTCCTAAAGGTGGAGAGGTTATTACCACTCCCTATACACATTGTTCTACTACTCACTCTTTAGTGCGTAATGGGTTGGTTCCTGTCTTTTGTGATGTCAACAATGTTGATTATACAATAGATGTAAACCAAATAGAAAAATATATAACTGATAAAACTGTAGCCATATGTGCAGTTCATGTCTATGGAAATCTATGTGATGTTGATGCAATCGACGAAATCGCAAAGAAACATAATTTAAAGGTTATTTATGATGCAGCTCATGCTTTTGGCGTAAAGCGCAATGGTGTTGATGTTGCTACTTTTGGCGATATTGCTATGTTTAGTTGCCATGCAACTAAAGTGTTCCATACCATTGAAGGTGGTATTACCATATTTAAGGATAAAGAGGTTTACGATAAGATTAACTGTCTTGTGAACTTCGGATTTGATGGTCCAGAGGATGTCGTATATGTCAGTACTAATGCCCGTATGAATGAGTTCGAGGCTGCAATGGGTATATGTAATCTTCGTCATTTTGAAGAGGAGGTTGCAAAACGCAAGGTGGCTTATGACAAATATTTAGAAAAACTATCAGGTGTCAAAGGTATTAAGTTTATAGAATCTCAGCCAGGTGTAACTCCAAATTATGCATATTTGCCAGTATTCTTTGATGGTTATAAGTATACTCGCAATGAAGTACAGCAGCGATTAGCGGCTCATAATATCTTCGCTAGAAAATATTTCTATCCGATTGTTCCAGATTTAACATGTTACAAGGAGGCATATAAAGGTGTGGAAATGCCTGTGTCAAAACATGCTTCCGAGGTTGTGCTCACTCTCCCGATGTTTGCTGATTTAACTGTAGAAGATGTTGAGCGTATTTGTAGTATTATTTTGGAATAGTGAAATTTGCTTGAGATGAAAAAACTCATGCTACTTGGTGGGTTACGTTACCTTCTTCCTGCAATCAAGGCTGCTCATGAGCAGGGATATTATGTTATTACGGCAGATTATCTTCCAGATAATATTGCTCATAAATATAGCGATGAATACGTTAATGTTAGCATAATTGATAAGAAAGCTGTTTTGAAGGTCGCCCAAGAGAAAAAGATAGATGGCATTATGTCATTTGCAGTGGATCCTGGAGTGGTAACAGCTTCTTATGTCCAAGATAAATTGGGGTTGCCATCTTTTGGTCCATATGAATCTGTTCAGATACTTCAGCATAAAGATCGTTTTCGTGCTTTTTTATCGAAGAATGGTTTTAATGTACCCTTTGCAAAAGGTTTTGATAGCGTGGAATCGGCTATGAATGAAACCTGTTGTTTTCCATGGCCTGTTATCGTAAAACCAACAGATTCTGCAGGCAGCAAGGGAGTTACTAGAGTTGACAAGGTAGAAGATCTTCGCCCAGCTTTGGAATGGGCTATGAAGAATTCTCTTTCTGGTAATATTATTGTAGAAGAGTTTATTGAGAAAACAGGTTGTAGTAGCGATTGTGACTGTTTTACTATTGATGGTAAGTTGAAAGTTTGTATATTTAATGCCCAACGTTTTGATGTAAACGCAACAAATCCATATACCCCGGCAGCATATTCTTGGCCATCTACATTTGGTATTAAAAATGAGTCTGCTTTGAAGAATGAATTACAGCGTTTACTTTCTCTTCTACAAATGAAGACGTGCTTGTATAATGTAGAGACAAGAATTGGAGTTAATGGTAAACCATATATTATGGAGGTCACTCCAAGAGCAGGTGGAAATCGCTTGGCAGAAATGATACGCTATGGAACAGGTACTGATATGATTACTGCCTCAGTAAGAGCTTGTGTCGGTGATTCTATTGATATAGATCAGAAACCATTTAAAGGGCATTGGGCTGAGATTATACTCCATGCAGACAAAGGTGGAGAGTTTTGTCATATTGAGATTGATCCCAAACTAAATGCAGAAATAGTAGAAGAAGATCTTTGGGTATGTAAGGGGAATCATGTAGATTCATTTAATGGAGCAAATAATTCTATCGGTACTCTAGTCCTGAAATTTGGATCTCAGGCGGAATTGGAGAACGCTTTGCAAACTCAATCTGAATGGCTTAAAATAATAGTTAAATGACAGATGCTATTGGAGGTTATTTCTCGTTAGAGCTTTCTAGTGGAGAAGAGTATCATAAATTTGGAATAAGGTTAAATACGGGGCGCAATTGTTTAGAATATATTCTTCGTGCGCGGAAATATAATAAAGTATATATACCCTATTATACATGCGATGTTGTTTTAGAGCCATTTCGCAAACTTTGTATTCCCTATGAATTCTATCATATAGATATTAATCTCGAATTGAATTCCGATATTCATCTAAAAGAGGGGGAGGCATTATTATATACCAATTATTATGGATTGAAGCAACGTTATATAGAGAAACTGGCAGCTGAATATGGTAAGAAACTTATAGTTGACAATACGCAAGCATTTTATGCGACACCAGTGAATGGTGTTGATAGTTTCAATACCTGTCGTAAGTTTTTTGGAGTCCCTGATGGTGCTTATCTATTTACGGATACTAGCCTTGATAAATCTTTTGAGCAGGATGTATCTTATAACCGTATGACCTCACTGATCAAACGAATAGATCTCGGTCCAGAAGCAGGGTTCGAAGATTTTCATAATGAAGGCGATATGCTATGCAACCAACCAATTCGGTTTATGTCAAAGTTTACTCAGAGTATGTTGATGACCATTAATTATGAAAAGATTAAGTGCAAAAGACGTGAGAATTTCATAAGATTACATCATGCTCTTAATGATACGAATGCATTTATATTTAATTTAGAGAATGATACTGTGCCTATGATTTATCCATATTTGACAGCTAAAAACGGGCTTAGGCAAATGCTTATTAATAATAGAGTATTTGTGGCTAAGTATTGGCCAAATGTGGAAGAATGGGTAGAAAGAGGATGCTTAGAATGGAATTTAGCAAATAATATGGTCGCAATACCCATAGACCAACGATATGATGAAGATGACATGGACTACATTGTTCGATTAATTAAAAGCTATGAATAATTCAGTTTGTTTTCGTGAGTTTGAAGAGCGTGATGTTGATGCAATCTTCAAGTGGAAAAATGATGAGAATTTGAGTCGCATGATTGTGGGGCAGTTTCACCCTATCACTTATGAAGATGCTCAAAAGTGGGTTAAGGGATGTATGGGGCATCATGATAATTTCATTTTTTGGGCTATTTGTACTAATGATAATGACAAACGGATTGTAGGATGGGCAGCTTTGGCTAAGATAGACAAGACTAATCAGAGTGCAGAAACACATAGTATTGTTATCGCTGATCCTGAATATAATGATGGTTTTGCGTGGTTAGAGACTGAAATTTTTATGTTCAACTACGCTTTTGAAGTTCTAAAACTTAATAGACTTTATGGTGTATCGCTTGTCGGTCATAAGATGAGCAATCAGGTTGGTGATTTGATGTTTATGAAGACCGAGGGTATCCTTCGTCAGGCAATATATAAAAATGATAAGTTTTATGATCTCCAATATGATGCTATCCTAAAGGATGAGTATTTCGCCCACAAGGAGGCTGGAGATTATGAACTGATGTCAATTATTCGTAGATTGAAAAAATTTAGAAATAAATGAAGGCATTTTTATTTCCTGGCCAGGGTTGCCAGAAACAGGGAATGGGAAAAGATCTTTATGATAACTTCCCTAAAGCAAAAGCAATATTTGAACAAGCGAATGATATTTTAGGAGAGCGTTTCTCTGATACTTTGTTTAGTGCATCGGAGGAGCTGCTCATGGATACGCGCTATACGCAACCTGCCATCTTTATCTATGAGGTGGCTTTGGCTATGGCACAGGATGAGGTTAAACCAGATTGTGTTGCAGGACATTCATTAGGAGAGTATGCTGCTTTGGTTACTTGTGGTGCACTTACCTTTGAGGAAACACTTCCTTTTATTAAGACTCGCGGACAGGTGTTCTATGAAGCATTCCAGAAACATCCCAGTGCAATGGGCGCTATTATTGGTGTACCTGATGAACAAGTTAAGGATGTGCTGAAAAAGGTCGGTGAAGAGGATGGCGAAAACCTCTATATTGCTAACTATAATGGTCCTGGCCAGTTAGTAGTGACTGGAGCACGATTGAGTATCAAGAAGGCTTGCAAGATTCTGAAAGAGATGGGCGCTAAGCGTGCTTTGGTACTTCCGATGAAGGGCGTAGGACATTCTCCTAACTCAGCCGAAGAAGGTGCAATTCTTGGGGAAGAGTTGAAGAAGCTGAATTTTAAAGAGCCACAGATTCCAATTTTCCAGGATGCAGATGGATTGTCACATACAGATGCCAAAGAAATATTGGACAACCAAATCAAACTGATGACTTATCCTGTTCAGTGGACAGACATCACTATGAATATGGTAAAGAAAGGTGTCAACCAGTTCTATGAATGTGGAACAGACGATACGTTGCAGAAGATAGTGAAACGTATGACACCAGAATCAGAGGTGAGTTCTATAGTACATATTCCTTATTATGAGGGCAAGATACAAGATTTTTCAATCATCAACAATTAATATTATATTTAGTTATGGACATTCAAGAATTTATTGAGAACTTTGCAGCTGAGTTTGATGAGACTCCAGCAGAAGCATTTGCACCAGAGACAGAGTACAAGTCACTCGAAGAGTGGAACTCTCTGACAGCTCTTTCTATCATTGCAATGGTAGATGACAATTACAATAAGACTATCACAGGTGCAAACCTTCGTGAGAATACGACTATTCAGGATTTGTTTAATTACGTAGCATCTCTATGATTAATCCTTTCTCGCTTGAAGGCAAAACTATCTTGGTGACAGGTTCCTCTTCCGGAATTGGAAGGGGAATCGCCATCGAGTGTTCCAAAATGGGAGCCAATGTCATCTTGAATGGTCGAAATGTTGATCGATTGACAGAAACTCTTGAATTGATGGAGGGTGATGGGCATCAGGTGATTGCTGCTGATTTATCAAAGCAGGAGGATATTGAATGTCTTGTAGCAGAAGTGCCAGCCCTTGATGGCTGTGTCCTTTGTGCTGGCATCCCTCAAGTATGCCCGGTCAAGCACTTCAGACGTAATGATATAGAGGATATTTTCAGCGTAAACGCTTTTGCGCCGATTATGATCACATCAGGCCTCTTGAAAAAGAAAAAAATACGAAAGGGTGCTTCCGTAGTTCTAATTGAATCAGTATCAGGTGTGTTTGTTGGAACTAAGGGCGATGTATCTTATAATGCTTCTAAAGCAGCATTGAATGGTTTCTTAAAAGGATCTGCATTAGAATTGGCTGGCCAGGGTATACGTATTAATGCCATCAATCCAGGACTTGTTCCAACTAACATACTTAACCTGAGTAACGGAATGTTCTCAGAGAGTCATCATACTGATATTATGGTGAATAGCTATCCCATGAAACGCTATGGAACCCCGGAAGATATTGCCTATGGTGCAATTTATCTACTTTCAGATGCATCGAGTTGGGTTACAGGTACAAATTTGGTTATTGATGGTGGCTATTTATTAAATTAGAAAGCTATAGAATATGAAAATCAACTTAATAGAACTGTTTGAGGAATCAGTAAATAAATATCCTCAGAAGGTCGCTGTGATTGATAAGGACAGAGAGATTACTTTCACTAACCTTAGAGAGCAAGCAATTATGCTGGCTCAGAAAATAATTTACGGTGGGGCTTGTCAGAATAAACCAGTTGCTGTATTTCTTGATAAGTCGATTGAGAGTGTGTATTCAGATTTAGGAATTATCTATTCTGGTAATTTCTACATGAATTTGGATATAAAGACTCCTGCCGAGCGTATCAGCAATATTCTGAAATTGGTGGAGCCTCGCTTTATTATCTCTACAAGTAAGCAAATTAAGAGTATTGAAGCTATTATTCCTGATACTATTGATGTTATTTTGCTTGATACCGATGATAGAAAAGTATGTATCGATGCTGGATATGTTCTTGAAAAATTGGATACGATTATAGATACAGATCCATCTTGTATCATTAATACATCTGGCTCTACGGGTACGCCGAAAGGAGTTGTCTTGAATCATAAGAGTTTCTTTGATTTTGTTGAGTGGGCAATTGATACATTCAAGTTCGAGGATGACTTGGTGATGGGGTCGCTTTCACCAATTGTGTTCGATATTTATAGCTTTGAGCTGTGTATGTTGATGGCTAAAGCAAGTACCTTGGTTGTACTGCCTGGAAATTTGGCAGCCTTCCCAGCTAAGATTCTTGATTTATTGGAGAAACATAAAGTAAACTTCCTGTTCTGGGTACCGACCATCATGGTGAATATTGCCAATATGGATTTGTTAAGCAATTATAGTCTTGATAGTCTGAAAACTGTCTGGTTTGCAGGAGAGGTTTTCCCAACCAAGCAATTTAATTACTGGCATCACCATCTGCCACAGACAACATTTGCCAATTTGTATGGTCCGATTGAGATAACACTTGATTGTACCTATTATATCGTTGATAAGGAAATCCCTGATGAGGAACCTCTGCCAATTGGCTATGCATGCAGAAATACTGATATCATTATTCTTGATGCTGATGATAAGGCTGTGAAGGAGCCAAATGTGGAAGGAGAGCTTTGTGTTAGAGGCACATCATTGGCTATGGGCTATTATAACAACCTTGAAAAGACGGCAGCTGCTTTTGTGCAGAACCCTCTAAATAGAGCTTATCCAGAGGTAATCTATCGCACTGGCGATATAGTTTGCTACGATGAAGAGGGATTGATTATGTTTAAAGGCCGCAAGGATAACATCGTGAAGCACATGGGGTATCGCACTGATCTTGGAGAGATAGAACATGTGATTATCAATACATTGAAACTTGTGAAAAATGGTTGTATTGTATATAATCAAGCAAAAAAGGAAATCACTCTTTTCTATGAGGCTGAGCAGGAAATTCCTGCGTCAGAGTTCCGTAAGAAGATAGGACAGGCATTGCCAAAATATATGATTCCTACGGTGTATAACCATCTTGTATTGTTGCAGCGTAACACAAACGGGAAAATTGATAGGCTTTATTATAAGAATTTGGTAAATGCGTAAAATAGAATCGTACGAGCAAATCCAGAACTTTGTTCGCCAGATAAGAGAATTAAGAAAAGGGTTTGTAACCAATTTCTATTGGGATGATAATAAACATCCTTATTGGATAGCAGAAGGCTCTTTAGTTTACGAGCAATCTGAAAACTGCTTCCTAATGGTACGTTGTAACGAGAAGTTTACCAATCTTTTTTATATAGCGACCTCTTTTGTCGCATTTGGAGAATCACTTAACAAATTACAGATAGAAGGAACTCAAGTTGTTGATGTTGTCTGCAAAGGAGAAGGAACAACCGAGCAAGAAGCCTTTGAAAAGTTGGGATTTGAGAAGTACCAGCATCTTTATCGGATGTCGCATGTTGGGCGGATAGTCGGTTCGGATTGGATGCAGGATCCGAGAGTTAAATACGGCGGGAAAAACGATATTGCATTGGTGTATAATGCTATGCAAAAGGATTTTGATCCGTTGGCAGAGCAACTTCCTTCATTAAATGAGTTGGGGGATTATGCTGAGCGTAAGCAACTTCTATTGATAAAAGACGGTGATAAACTTTGCGGATTCCTTATCTTTGAAATTACGGGAGTAACATGGTATCTTAGATACTGGTATACATCTCCAGATTACAGGAATAAAGGTATTGGAGCTGGACTCCTAAGGACTTCATTGTTATATGACATAGAGTCAAAGCGTCAGATTTTCTGGGTGATTGCAGATAACGAGAACGCCATCAAACGCTATGAGCATTATGGTTTTAAGAGAGAGAACATGAACGATTATGTAATGATTAAAAGATAAAGAACATGAAAGAAAAAGTAATTGAGATTTTGACGGAATTAAGACCCGAGTTTGATTTTACAGAGGATGTAAACTTCATAGAAGAAGGTATGTTGGATTCCTTTGATGTGGTCAGTCTTGTTGACGAAATTGAATCGGCTTTTGGCGTAGCTATCAGTGGATCAGATGTACTTCCGGAAAATTTCTGCAGTGTGGATGCAATATGTGAAACTATCAAAAGAAATCAAAAGTAATGGTTACTTCATTTAATAATAAGACGATTTCTACAATCTATAGCGTGCTACCTGCCCATGAAGTAGATTTCATGGACGAGGCAGGAAACTATTCTTTTTCTGAGGTCCAGATGAAAAAGCTTAAGAAAGTGATGGGCTTTGGAACAAGAAGAGTTGCTATGGTAGGCGAGACCGTTGGCGATTATGCTATTTATGGTATTCAGAAAATGCTGGAAGATGGTGTCTTTAAGGAAGATGAGATAGGTGCCATTATTGTGACTACCACATCACCAGATCACTTTATTCCTCCAATTTCAAATATTGTTCAGGGAAAGTTCGATTTTGATGAAGATGTCGTCTGCATTGATATTTCTCAGGGTTGCTGCGGCTATACAGTTGGACTTACTTATGCCTTTATGACTCTTAATTCTTTGGAGGATAAAAAGGTTCTGCTGATAGCAGGAGATATGTTAAGTGCTCGAGTTTCGACACGAGACAGGGCGAGTAGGCCTATCACTGGCGATGGTGTTACAATCAGTATCATAGAGAATACGACCTGCGATAATAAAATATTCTGTTCTCTTAAGAATGACGGAAAGGACGCGTTTGCCGTATATGTACCAGCAGGAGGCACCCGCATGCCAATTACTCCAGAAACGACAAAGGAAGAAGAGGATGAGTTTGGCAACTGGCGTGGTAAGCAACACTTGGTGATGCAAGGTGATTTGGTTTTCAATATTATTATAAATATGACTCCTGTTATGATGGAGGAACTTCTGGCTAAGTCAGGTGACAAGATGGATGATATTGATTACTTTGTTTGCCACCAGTCAAGTAGTTTCACTCTCAAGAAACTGGCTCAACGTCTGGATGTAACAGAAGAGAGGCTACCTCGTGATATTGTGCCGAAATATGGTAATAGCAGTAGCGCCACAATCCCTGTAACAATGTGCGAACATGTAGATGAGTTCTTTGCCGACGGGAAAAAGAAGAAAATCATGTTTGCTGCTTTCGGTACAGGAATGTCATTAGGTGCAGTTTTGATAGACATAGAGAAACCAATTTGCAAATTGATTGACTATCCTCATCAGAATGGTTAATTGCGAAAGGTTTGTTAATTCTAGATTTACATCCAACACATATATTATATATCATACTGATTATGATAATGTGTGGGTTGTAGATCCAGGAGATACAGAGGCCGTTTTTGAGTGGATGAAAGTCCACTCGAAGACTGTTATTTCTGGGATACTTTTGACCCATGCACATTTTGATCATATTTATGGAATGAATGAGATTTTGTCTCGTTATCCACAATGTGTTGTCTATATTGCAAATGAATACGGAAAAAATGCGCTGAATAATGCTAAAACTAATGGCTCAAAATATACAGAAGAAGGACCAATTACCATCTTAGATTCGGCTACAGTCCAGTATTATCCTAAGGCATTATTTCTTTGGGATGGAGTCTTGATGAAAACTGTTTTTACACCTGGCCATTCAGAGGATTCCGTTAGTCTTGTTGTTGATGGATTGCTATTTACTGGTGATACTTTGATTAAGGATACAAGGACAGTAACAAAACTGAGGGGGGGATCTGTAGAGAAGTTGAAAGATAGCGTTAAGTCATTATCGGAGCTAAAGGGAGGTAATCTTAAGGTAAAGCCAGGGCATGGCGATGACTTCCAATTGGATGGATATGATTTGTGCATCTGCTGGCTAAATAGTTTGTGTGAATAATTAATAATGGCAGAAGAATCACTAAAAAATAAAACGGTAAAAGGGGTCGCGTGGAGCGGGATTGATAATGTCGTGCAGTTTGCTGTGACGTTTTGCGTTAGCCTTGTTCTAGCAAGGCTTTTGACACCAGATGATTATGGAATAATTGGTATTATTGCAATTTTTACTAATGTTTGTAATACTCTTATTGATGGGGGATTCGGAGACGCTTTAATTCGAAAAAAATCTCCGACGGATGATGACTATAATACAGCGTTTATTGTAAATATTTTAACTAGTATTGTATTATATGGAGTTATATTTGTATGTGCCCCTGTGATAGCCCATTTCTTTGGTAGAGATGAATTAATCGAACTCACAAGGGTATCCTCTATTAGCATTATTATTGGGGCTGTATCCTTTGTACAGATGAAAAGATTAACTAAACGGATAGATTTTAAATCACAGACAAAAATTACTCTCATAGCTTCTGTAACAAGTGGTTTTATAGGAATTATAATGGCATTGATGGGCTTTGGTGTCTGGAGCTTAGTAGTACATGGCCTAATTCGCCAAAGCCTTCGTTCTGTTTTCCTCTGGTTTTATAATAAATGGACTCCTCGATTTCGTTTCTCAAAGAAGAGTTTTCATGAACTATTTGGATTTGGCTGGAAAATGCTTTTAACAGGAATTCTTGATTCGGCGTGGAAAGAATTATATCAAGTGGTAGTCGGAAAATTCTATAGCCCGGCTTCTTTGGGGCAATATACACGTGCCAACGAGTTTTCACAGTTGTTTTCGAATAATTTAACTGGTGTAATACAAAGAGTAACTTTTCCTGTCTTAAGTGATATTCAGGATGATAAACCCCGAATGTATAGAGTCTATAGGCATATTATTAAAACGACAATGTTTATAACGGCTATTAGTATGTTTTTTTTGGGTGCAGTCTCTGAATCTTTATTGTATTGCCTAATTGGTCCTCAGTGGCATGATGCATCTATGTATTTGTCGATAATATGCATTTATGGTTCTCTATACCCATTGCATGCCATTAATTTGAATATGCTTATGGTACAAGGGAGGAGTGATATATTTTTGACTCTTGAGATTGTAAAGAAGATTCTCGCAATTGGCCCTCTGGCAGTTGGAATGCTATGGGGAATTCTGCCCATGCTTTACATAAATATCTTTTTTGGAATTATATGTTTTTTTCTCAATACCTACTATACTGGGAAACTAATTGGATATAGTTCGTGGTTGCAAGTTAAGGATATAATTCCAAGTTATGGTGTAGCTACAATTGTTGCAGCATCAGTTTTCTTATTTAAATATTTACCGATGAGTAATTGGATTATACTTCCAATACAAATTACTGTCGGCATGAGTGTTTTCTTTTTTGTATGTAAATCTTTTCATTTGGAAGAATACGAGGAAACAAAACAACTGATAACTCCAGTATTTAATAAATTGAAGAATAAAATTGAAAGAGAATAATTATCAAGTTTGTACCCTATGCATGACATTTAATCATGCTCCATATATAGAGGATGCTTTACATGGTTTTTCACAGCAGGCAACAACATTTCCTGTTGTGTTTGTTGTGGTTGATGATGCTTCGACTGATGGTGAACCAGGGGTAATAAAAAAATGGGCCTCAGATAATTTGGAATATAATAATGTATCATCGCTTTGGATAAATCGCGATTATGGTCAGACTGCGGTAGCTCATTTAAAGAACAATCCTTTGTCTACTTTCGTGTTTATTCTGTTGAAGGAAAATCATTATGGGAAAAAGTCTAAAGAATCCTACTATGCAGAGTGGAAAAATAGTGCAAAGTACATTGCATATTGTGAAGGCGACGATTATTGGATAGACACCAAAAAACTGCAAACCCAAGTGGCATTCCTTGATGAACATCCTGAGTGTGCTGCTTATACTACAAATGCAAATGTAATCGACAAATCTGGTAACAGAAAAAGGGATTTCTCTGATAAAAAAAGTAGAATAATCCGAGATATGAATGAAATTGTTATTGAACGTCAGTTTCATTGGGCTTCAATTATGATGCGTAATATGTTTCAAGGTAAAAATGTTCTAAAATACGATTGGGATACGTATATCTGCTGTAGTTTGCTCATTAATGGTGGTATATGGTATGATAATTCCGTATCTTGTATATACAGAAAAGCTGGGCAAGGCGTAACAAACATAACGCCAACAATAAAGTGGATTGAACTTAATGAGAGATGGTCAAATATCTTGTTCGATGAGTTTAAAAGTCACAACCTGGCATATACGAGTGTTTATTTGAGTCTTACAAGGGATATTCTATTTGGTCTAAGAAATATTAATCTTGCTTCTGATGATATTTCTTATTTGATAAAAAAGTATCTTAAATACTCATCCATTGTTATTAATCTTCTAAATATTCGATATATTATTTCAACACTGATTGTGAGGTTAATGAGTAAAAAATAGTTGATGCGTTTATGTCTTTTTTGAATAAATTTACGTGCGGTTTTTGGAATATAGGGATTATTGATACTCCTGTTAATAAAATTGTGAGTGGAGAGATTTTACCTTCTATTCACTGGATGCGACACCGTTCTAGAGTAAAGTTCTATGCAGATCCTTTTCCTATTGGTGAGGATGGAAAATACTATTATATTTTAGCTGAAGAATATAGTTATTTTACTGGTAAAGGAATTATTGTTAAGTTAGCCATAGATAAAACAACATTTGAATTAAAGTCAAGGAAGGTTGAGATAAAAACTTCCTATCACCTCTCTTTTCCTTTTCCATATAAAGAATATGTAATTCCAGAACAATTTCGATCAGGGAAATTAATTGCATACAATGATGGTGTTGAGAGTGTAATTTGTGACTATCCTGTTATTGATCCAGTCGTGTTGGAATACCATGGAAAAAAGATTTTGTTTGGTACATTGCCTTGTCAGGACAATAAAGGCCATAATAGAAGTCTTTTTTGGTTTGATTGGAATGGAACGAAGTTCTCACTTAAATCTGAAAAACCTATCAAAGAGGATGTAAAATCATCAAGATTCGCAGGTGCATTTTTTGAAATTGATGATTCTTTGTATCGACCAGCTCAGGATTGTGAAAAGTTATATGGGGGACAAACCCGTATTATGAGGGTGTTTTTAGATGATGATTCTTATCGCGAGGAGGAAGTAATGGTTATTAATAGTTTCACTTCGGATCGATTCAATGAAGGGCTTCATACCTTTAATCCGTGGCGTAATGTTGTTATTGTTGATGGATTCCAAAATGAGCATAGATTTTTTTATAAGCCACTTTTTGTGTTGTTTAGGATATTTCGGAAGCTAATAAAGAATGCCTAAAGTATGGGAAAGAAAATTGCGATAATAGTTTCTGTTAGTATTTACAATCGAAAAGGCTTATTTGTTGCTGTACATCAAAGAATCAAACACCTTATGCAGGTGGCGGACTATGATGTGCATGCTTATATCATATCGGTATATAAGCCATTCTATATTCGTCTATTGACTAAGGATAAAAAAATGGAGAGACCGAATTGTGTGGAGATTGATGGTATAAATTATCAAATAATCTGGATTCGGAATACTTTCTTTGATTATCTTTGTGTTCATAAACTTAAAATCGGCTCCATTCTTGATAAGCTACAGTTTAGAAAATATATTTCTTTGTTTGATAACTACGATTTAATAGAGGGGCATTCGTGTGGGGGATATATTAAAGCTATTCATGAGAAATTTCATATCCCATATATACTTACCTGGCATGGCACGGATACGCATACAACTCCATTCCTGTCACTCTTTTTTATGAAATCTGCGAAAGAGATGATGGAGGGAGCAAGTCATAATTTCTTTGTAAGCAGGGCATTGATGAGTATCTCAGATAAGATAACAAGAAAGGCCATCAAGTCCGTCTTATATAATGGGAAAGATGAGCAATTCTATAAATATGATGACCAGAAAAGAACATGGCTTCGAGATAAGTTTGATGTTCAGGGTAAGAAGGTTGTTGCATATGTGGGTAATCTGTTGACTATTAAGGGAGTAGATTGCTTGCCTGGCATTTTTTATAATATTTTCAAGAAACGTGATGATACAGTATTCTGGGTCATAGGAAATGGGCCGCTTAAATCATCTATAGAGAATGATACTAAAAATCTGCCTATTAGATTTTGGGGAGATGTTGCCTATAAGGATATGCCTGAATTAATGAATGTTATAGACCTCCTTGTCGTACCAAGTAGGAATGAAGGCCTATCTTTAGTCTCTATTGAGGCTCTGAGTTGTGGTGCAAATGTCGTTAGTTCTAATGTCGGTGGAATTCCAGAAGTTGTTGGAACTGATTATGTCGTAAATATGGATGAAGGAGTTTTTGAGGAGACTTTTGCAGATAAATGTATTGTAACTATGGAACATCCGCAAAGTCAGAATTTATCTGATTTGTTTGACTGGGAGCATACGGCAAGGATAGAAGATGAAGTTATTAAGTCCATAATTAATAAAGAAGTATGAGAATAAAGGTTAAATGTTATGCCTTATTATTACTATGTTTGAACTTTTCTATAACGGGTAAGTGCCAACTCTGTTTCAACGAGGTAATGCAATCTAATGTTGATTGTGTCTTGGATGACTTAAATGAGTTTCCTGATTCATGGGTGGAGCTATACAACTCAAGCGGTGATCCGATTAGTCTTAAGGGATATTCGATAGGATTGTCGGATAAGGTTTCTGATAGTTATAAATTGCCGTCAAAAGACGTTGCCCCACATTCCTTTATTCTTATTTATTGTGATAAAGAAGCGCAAGGTTTGCATACTGATTTCAGAATTGACTCAGGCAAGGGAGATATTTTCCTTTTTTTTAATGGTAATGTTGTTAATCATATTAAATTAAAGAAACAGCCTGCTCCCAATATCGCATATGGACGAAAAACTGAAAATGACGATGACTGGGACTATCAACTATTACCGACACCGGGATGTGAGAATTCTGGTAAAATAGCTAATGGAATGTTGTCTTCTCCAGAGTTTAGTGTTAAAAGTAAGATACTTACAGAAGGAGACAATGCATTCGTTTTAAAAATAGGGCTGCCTACAGATGCACCTTCTGGCGTTTCAATTAGATATACGCTTGACGGTAGTGAGCCAACTGAAAAAAGCGGTCTTTATGAGAGTCCACTTACTATAGATTCAACTTGTGTTATTAGGGCAAAATTGTTTTGTGATGGATACTTGTCGCCGAGAAGCGTAGTAAGGACTTTTATCTTTTGCCCGAGAAAACAAGACCTTCCTATAGTATCAATGGTTACAGATGATAGTTATTTGTATAGTGATAGTATCGGAATCTATAGTAATAATATATATAGGAACGATTCTGTGAATTTTAGTTATGATTGGCGTAGACCTGTAAATATCTCGTATTTCAATGTTAATGGTGATGAAGTGATTAATCAACTTTGTGAAACTCGCATTCATGGAGGTGGCTCCCGCCAATATCCTTTGAAGTCTATGGTATGCTATGCAAATAAAAGATTTGGTGAAAAAAGATTTAATCATGAATTCTTTCCCTCTCAGCGCCCTGGCATAAAGGAACAGAAATCGTTTATTTTGAGAAATTCGGGTAGTGATTTCGTTTATCTTTATATGAGAGATGCCATTATTCAAGGGGTTGTTCAGAAGCACATGAAACTTGATTGTCAGGCATTTCAGCCAGTCGTTTTTTATCTAAATGGAGAATATAAAGGATTAATGTATCTGATGGAAAGAAGCACTGAGGATAATATTGAAACCAATTATGGAATTGAAGATTTTGACATGATAGAGAACTGGAATGAATTGAAATGTGGTACTTGGGATAATTTCAATGCGTTTGAGGAATTCTATTCAAAAGAGGGACATTCCTATGAAGAATATGAAAAATGGATGGATGTCGATGAGTATTGTGATTATATGATAATGGAGTTATTCTTTGCTAATCGAGATTGGCCAAATAATAATATTGTGATGTGGCGGCCGAGGACAGCTGATGGCAAATGGCGATGGCTTGTTAAAGATATGGATTTTGGACTTGGCTTGGAAACAGGGTATGATTTTAATATGTTTCCATGGTTATATGGGGATGAATCAGCGCCGAATGAACCATTTAGAAGATTGCCACAGAAGAAACATACGATATTATTTCAGAACTTGATGAAGAATGATAAATTCAAAGAGATGTTTGTCAAGAGGAGTCTTTCGTATATGGAGGATTATTTGAATTCAAAGGGAATTCACGAAGTATGGGATTCTTTATGGACGATGGTTGGAGAAGAATATAAGATTCACCGGACAAAATATGTGAATTGGGGATGGACATGGAAAGAATATGATGATGTCCGGAAAGGAGTGGATAGATGGATTCAGGAAAGACCAGCATTTTATGAGAAGCAATTGAAAGAGTTTTATGGTATAGATGACAATGAGACTAGTTTGAATGATGTAAGAGATAAACGAATATTTGAGGTAATAAATGGAAATTTTGTTTTCTGTTGTAAGAGTGGCATAAAATATAGACTTTATGATCTGAAGGGAGTCGTATTGCATGAAGGCGTTACTATGGGGAAAGCTGAAAAGCCAATATCGCTTCATCGAGGAGTATATTTCCTATCTATTAACGGAGAAACGTATAAATTTTTAATATCAGAATAAACAACATGTGGTATATTACTGTTGCTTTCTTCTTAGGATTATTCTCAATAATAGAGTTTTCTAGAAGAAAAATAGGACGGTCTTATTTATTTAATATTGCATGGATAGTCCTGACATTTATGCTGGTATTCAGATTTGGGCAAGGGACGGATTATTATGCCTATTATTTAATGTATCAGAATGTTGATGGTACAGGCTCTTTTCTTGTTAACACCTTAGCACATGGTGAGATTGGGTGGTATATGCTTAACCTTGCTGCCAATAAACTTGGTATGAGTTTTTTTGTATTTATTGGTATTGTTTCTTTTGTCGAAATGGTATTGATAAGGCGCTTTATTATGCATTACTCGCCGTATAAAGCTTTCAGTTTGTTACTATTTTATCCTACTTTTTACCTTACAGCATGCTATTCTACGATAAGACAAGGCTTGGTGTTTTGTATTTTTATGGGCATTTGTGTGAACTTAATAATAAAAAGGAAATATGTTAAGTATTACTTGATAATACTATGTTTGGTATTTATCCACACTTCAGCTATTGCTTTATTTTTAATACCATTATGTGTAAATTTTAAATTGAATAGGTTTTATATTATAGGATGCTTTGTATTGGGATTCTGTATTTTTTTCTTCGCAAACAGATATTCGGTTATGGAATCTTACTCTGATTATTTAAGCGGTAGTACAAGAGTCGCTGGTATCCTGGTCCGTGTGATATTGCTTTATTTTATTTGGAGGCTTCATCGATTGTTTAGAGAAACTGGATATGATGATAAAATGGAGCCTGTTTTGTATAGGATATATATAACAGGTTTTATTCTTTTTATATTGTTGATACAGTCAGCTACTTTATCTCAAAGACTTACCATGCCATTCAAGGCGATGGAAGTTGCTTTGTTACCAATACTGATTCATGCCAATAGAAATATAATTTCGTGTGTTGGGAAAAGGGTAAGATCTACTTTCGCTCCAATCGCTTTTTATATAGCTGTAATGATAGTGAATGTTGAGTTCGTAAAGAATATATACTCTTATATTGATCAAGGAAATTATCACTCATGGGTAACTCCTATGAGTTACCCGTATAGTAGTGTTTTTGATCAAAATGAAATTAGAAAGTATATAACAAATTTCGATGAAGAAGATTGATTAGAAATTTTAAATGAAGATACTTATAGTAATGGGAGGTTTTTTCCCTGGGAAGAAATTTGGTGGTCCTCCTGTGAGTGTAGATAATTTCTGTTCTTTACTGAAGGATGAGGCGACGTGTTATATAGTTACACATAATCACGATATGGGGGATAATACGCCATTTGCAGACATCTCTGACGGTTGGAATGATAGAGGGAATGCTAAGGTTATGTATTTGAGTGATGATGAATACAAATATGCAACGTTTGAATGTATTGCCGAGGAGCTGCAACCAGATTGTATTTATCTTCAGGGGCTTTTTCAGAGTTGTGTGTTGCCTTGTCTGAAATTAGCAACTAAGCTGAAAATAAAAGTCATATTGGCTCCAAGAGGCGAAATCTGTGCTGGGGCATTTAAGAAGAAGTATAAGAAAATCCCATATATCATTTATTTGCGAATGATGGGACTTTTGGATAGCACAATCTTTCAAGCTACGAGTAAGGAGGAATTTGATGCAATAAAAAAATACTTAGGGGCTTCTTTTGATAGAATTTATCTGCTGAATAATATTCCTTCTGTCCCGTCAGATTTGCCAGAATATGGTTATAAAGAAACTGGGTGCGGAAAATTCGTGTTTATTTCTCGTATTCTATGGAAGAAAAATCTTTTAGAGGCAATCAGTTATTTTAAGAACATAAGAGGAAATGTCGTATTTGATATATATGGCCCCAAGGAAGATGAGGCATATTGGCATCAGTGTGAGGCTGAAATAAAATTGTTACCTAGAAATATTAAGGTAGCATATAAAGGTGTTTTAAATCATGATGAGATTCATAAAACCTTTCGAGGATATGATGCTTTTTTGTTCCCGACATTAAGCGAAAACTATGGTCATGTAATAGCAGAGGCATTAGCGTCTGGGTGTTCCCCTATTATTAGTAATCAAACTCCATGGAACGATCTGAATGATAATGGAGCAGGTTGGGCTCTACCTTTAGATAAGCCGAACTTATTCGTACAAGCAATTCAAGATATTGTTGATATGGATAATGAGTCTATTGGTGGTAAAAGGGGGAATATTGAGTGTTATCTAAAAAGTAAACTTCAACTTAAACAGCTTAAGGCTGACTATTTAAGTGTTTTCAGATGAAAAACACCAATAGGATGATAAAAAAAGTGTGTAATATATGAACATTATTTTCCTAACTATTTGTCGAATTGGCAATATAGAAGAGAAGGATATTTATTGTGACCTGATGCGAAAATTTAAAGCAGAAGGGCATGAGGTATGGGTGGTTTACCCACGGGAAAGGCGCTTCCAACAAAATACGGAGGTTTATGACCAAATGGGAATCCATATGTTAGGTGTCAGGACACTTAACATTCAAAAGACTAATGTTTTTGAAAAGGGAATATGTACAGTCCTGGTTGAAACTCAGTTTAAAAAGGCTATCAAAAAGTATTTCGGAAATGTTAATTTTGACTTGATTCTTTACTCAACACCTCCAATCACCTTCACAAATGTTGTAAAGTTCTTGAAGAAAAGAAATCCCCAAGCAATATCATATTTGTTGTTGAAGGATATTTTTCCACAGAATGCTGTAGATATTAGTATGTTTTCTAAAGACTCCTTGTTTTACAAGTTCTTTCGTAATAAGGAGATTGGCTTATATAAAAATTCCGATTATATTGGGTGCATGAGCCCTGCTAATGTAAGATTCGTTGTTAATCATAATACCTTCTTTCCACAAGATAGGGTGGAGGTGGCTCCAAATTCAATAGCTCTATCTCCAGAAAGGGAGAATATGATTGTTGACAAAGATGGAATACGCAGGAAATATGAAGTGCCAGTAGATGTGCCTGTCTTTATTTATGGAGGCAATCTGGGGAAACCACAGGGTATAGATTTCTTGATGCAATGTTTGGATGTAAATAAACTGCGAAGAGATTGCTTCTTCTTGATTGTTGGGAATGGAACAGAATATGCAAAGCTGGATAGATGGTATCAGCAGAATAAAGGGAATAATGTTCTCTTGTTACAAAGATTGCCAAAGAATGATTATGATTTGCTTGTCAGATCTTGTGATGTTGGTATGATTTTCTTAGATCATCGTTTCACCATTCCTAACTATCCATCAAGATTGCTTGATTATCTGGAATATAAAATGCCAATCATTTGTGCTACTGATCCGAATACGGATATTGGTGAGATCGCAGAAGACAATGGCTATGGATATTGGTGTGAGAGTAATTCTACTGATGCTTTTACTGCATTTGTAGATAAGATGTTGCAATCAGATCTCAAAAAAATGGGAGAGAATGGCTATCGGTTCCTTTGTGATAACTATCTGGTAGAGCATACGTATCAAGCAATTATGAAGCATTTTGAGCATTGATGAGATTAGAACAACTATAGAGACTATTGAACCATACAGATTGAAGAAAATTATAAAGCAAGACTTGAGATACCATCCTCGTAGCCTTATTTCAGAGATGAGTTTACGTTTGTCTAATATCTCATTCACCGATTTATAAAGGTTCGTTAGAAAAATGCCTTCTGAGGGTACATTGAAATATGATGGAGAGAGATTATATAGAAGGAATAGCTTATAATAATCTTTTTCTTTTGAAGACTGGCAGGAGATGGTGTGTTTTATAGACTGAAGCAAGATAAAACTTGCTTAACTGTCTGATTTTTAGATGCTTGTTTTTTCTTGTTTTAATAAACCAAAAGAATGGATTAAAATATATAATTAATATAAAAAATGGGAACATTTACTGGTAAGACCCTCCTGATTACAGGAGGAACGGGGTCGTTTGGCAATGCTGTGCTGAACAGATTTTTGAGAACAGATATCGGTGAGATCCGCATATTCAGTCGTGACGAGAAGAAGCAGGACGATATGCGTCATGATTTCCAGGCGCGTATGCCAGAGGTAGCGAATAAGATTAAGTTCTACATAGGTGATGTACGCAATAAGAGTACACTGAAATACGCGATGAAGGGCGTGGATTACGTGTTCCATGCTGCTGCACTGAAGCAGGTGCCCAGCTGTGAGTTCTTCTCCATGGAGGCTGTGAAGACCAATGTGATAGGTACAGACAATACGTTGGATGCTGCTATTGATGCAGGTGTGAAGTGTGTGATTTGTTTGAGCACTGACAAGGCTGCTTATCCTATCAATGCTATGGGTATCACCAAAGCTATCGAGGAGAAGATTGCAGTAGCCAAGAGTCGTCTATCAGGGGATACCAAAATCTGCTGCACTCGCTATGGTAATGTGATGTGTAGTCGCGGTAGTGTGATTCCTCTCTGGATTGATCAGATTCGCAAAGGTAATCCTATCACATTGACTGAGCCTAAGATGACTAGATTCATCATGAGTCTTGAAGAGGCTGTTGACCTGGTACTGTTTGCCTTTGAGAATGGTAAGAATGGTGATATTCTGGTGCAGAAAGCACCTGCTTGTACCATCCGGACACAGGCAGAGGCGGTTTGTGAGTTGTTTGGTGGTAAGAAGGAAGAGATAAAGGTGATAGGTATCCGCCATGGTGAGAAGATGTACGAGACACTGCTGACCAAGGAGGAGGCTGCCAAGGCTATCGATATGGGTAACTTTTATGCTGTGCCTGCGGATAACCGTGACCTGAACTACGATAAGTACTTTAAGGAGGGTGATACCAAACGGGCACTGATAGAGGAGTTTAACTCGAACAATACGAGAATCCTGAATCTGGAGGAAACAAAGGAAAAGATTGCTTCGCTGACTTATATCCAGAATGAGTTGAACGGAATTCCAAATCTGGTTTAATAATGAAGATTCTTGTGACAGGTGCCAAAGGGTTCGTAGGTAAGAACCTTTGTTGGGCACTGAAGAATATACAGACTGGCAAGGACAAGACCCGACCAGGACTGCAGATAGACGAGGTCTGGGAGTATGATATTGATTCTGTTCCAGAGCAACTTTCAGAATGGTGTCAGAAAGCAGACTTCGTTTTTAATCTGGCAGGTGTGAACAGACCGAAAGAGACATCGGAGTTTATGGAAGGCAACTTTGGTTTTGCATCTACCTTGCTGGATACGCTGAAGAAGTATGGGAATAAGTGCCCGGTGATGCTGTCGAGTAGCCAGCAGGCTTCGCTGACAGGACGTTTCGGTAACTCGGAGTATGGCCGCTCGAAGAAGGCTGGTGAGGATTTGTTTCTGAAGTATCAGGAGGAGACAGGTGCCAAGGTGCTGATATACCGATTCCCGAATCTGTTTGGTAAATGGTGCCGTCCGAACTATAACTCGGCAGTGGCCACATTCTGCAATAACATTGCGAACGATTTGCCCATACAGGTGAACGACCCGAGCGTGGAGATGGAACTGCTGTATATCGATGACTTGGTGGCTGAGATGCTGGATGCGTTGGAGGGCAAGGAACACCGATGTGAGTTTGAAGGACTGGAAGTGGTTGCCGGGCCATTGGGACGTTATTGCTATTGCCCCATTACGCATAAGATAACACTGGGGAAGATAGTGGACTTGATTAACAAGTTTGCTGAGCAGCCGAAGACATTGATGATACCAGAGATACCTGAAGGAAGCTTTGCCAAGAAGCTGTATTCAACCTATCTGAGTTATCTGCCTGCATCGAAAGTGGCCTTTCCGCTGAAGATGAATGTGGACGACCGTGGTAGCTTTACAGAACTGGTGCATACGCTGAACAGCGGACAGGTGAGCATTAATATCAGCAAACCGGGCATCACCAAAGGACAGCACTGGCATAACACCAAGTGGGAGTTCTTTATTGTGGTGGCAGGACACGGACTGATTCAGGAACGTAAGATTGGTACCGACGAGGTGATAGAGTTTGAGGTGAGCGGTGACAATATCCAGTGCATACACATGTTGCCAGGATATACGCATAACATCATCAACCTCTCGGAAACGGAGAATCTGGTGACGGTGATGTACTGCAATGAGATATTCGATCCAAATCATCCGGATACATATTTTGAAAAAGTATAAGAATTATGGAGATAAAGCATTTTAAGAACGATGGAAAGCTGAAGCT
>JAEEGL014678583.1_pt1 | contig 28667 bp, 29 predicted proteins | sample 9134231 | NCBI WGS metagenome assembly JAEEGL01 (sample SAMN16246548, study PRJNA631951) | gut metagenome | biome: gut microbiome; feature: rumen; material: fiber-attached | host: Bos | place: Iran: Karaj | collected 2018-10 | reverse complement strand
TTTCCGCGGCCTTCTTCGTGCTCAGGGCCCTGTTGGACACCACCATCTATTCCGCAGAGGAGATCGCCAAGGTGACCAGCTGTCCCGTCATCGGAAACATCCCCCATGTGGAGGTGGCCGGCGAAGCTCCGGAGCCCTGGAACGTGTCCGTAAAGGAGGAGATCACTCATGGAAACTAAAGAAAAGAGACCCACGGAGACGGTCCCCGCCGTAACGAACCGGAAAAAGCCCGCCAAGCGGGTGGAGAGCGACCGGGAAGCGATCCGGGAGAATCGGAAAAAGCTGCTGACCCGGAAAAGCGCCTTCGCCATCCGGGAGTCCTATATCCAACTCAGGACCAACTTGATGTACAGCGTGGCCTCCCAGGGCGAATCCGAGTGCCGCGTCTTCGGTGTGACCAGCCCCAACCCCTCCGAGGGCAAGAGCCTGACCGCCAGCAACATCGCCATCGCCTTCGCCATGCTGGGCAAGCCCACGCTCCTCATCGACTGCGACATGCGCAAGCCCAACGTGGCTCGCCTCTGGCGCATTCATACCAAGAACGGCCTCAGCGACCTGTTGGCCAACATGGATGCCTGCAACGTCTTCGGCGTGGAGGAGCTGCCCCTATCCATCATCGCCGTGGGCAAGATCCCGCCCAACCCCTCGGAGATGCTGGCTTCGGCCAACTTCCAGACCGAGATCGAGCGTTTCCGCAAGGAGTATGCCTATATCATCATCGACCTGCCCCCCATCAACGAGGTGGCCGACGCTCAGATCGTCTCCCGACTGGTGGACGGCATGGTGCTGGTGGTCCGTGCGGGCCACACCAAGCAGCGGGACCTGGCGGAGGCCGAAGGTGCCCTGGCCAGCGCCGGCGCCCGGATCTGCGGCGTGGTCATCAACGACATCAGCCTGAAGCAGGGCGGCAAGTACGGGTATAAATACGGGTACAAGTATGGATACAAGTACGGGTATAAGTATGGATACAAGTACGGATACAAGTACGGGTACGAGAGGAATCAGTAAGGAGCGGCTCCAGGAATGATCGAGATCGATTTCCATGCCCATATCCTTCCCGGTTGCGATCACGGCAGTGACGGATGGGAGACCTCCCGGCGGCAGCTGAAGCTGGCTCGAGAGGCGGGAGTGGAGGTGATCTGCGCCACGTCTCACTTTTACGGTCACCACGTCAGCGTGGAGAGCTTCCTGGAGAAACGTGAGCGCTGCTATGAGGAGTTGCTGGCCCATGCTCCCATGAACGCCCCCAAGGTGCTGCTGGGCGCGGAGGTGTTGGCTTTCGAGGGGATCGACCGGTTGCCGGATCTTAAGAAGCTTCGGCTTCAGGGCACGAAGCTGCTGTTGCTGGAGATGCCCTTCAACCGTTGGTCCGAGGGGCTGCTGGACTCCGTGGAGGCCATTTCGGACGACGAGGACTTTCGGATCGTCCTCGCCCATGTGGACCGATACGATCGCAAGGCGGTGGAGCAGCTGTTCCGCCTCAACCATGTGAAGGGTCAGGTCAACGCGGACAACCTGAAGCGTCGCTTCGGGATGCGATATCTGAGGGAATGGGCCCGGGAGGGGCTCATCGTGGCCGTGGGCAGCGACATCCACGGCACGGAGACGGGCTATGTGGACTGGCTCACCTGTCAGCGGCGGGACGCTGAGGACTGGGCGGCTATCATGAAGCGGACCAACCGACGCCTTGGTCCCCTTCTTGAGACGGCGTCAAAGTAGGAAGCCGAAACGGACGGTGCGCGGCCATAGCCGCCCCGAACCCGCCCGGCCGACACAGGGAAATGGACCGATCGAAGCGCATTATGCCGCTCCGCGGTCCGAAGGCATGGCAAAAACAGGCCAAGGCCAGCAACAGGCAAAAAGGGTCGCCTTAGGAGAGAGGGGATTCTCTGCAGCAAACCGCGGAGAAAGGCCCGCATGGTTGATCGGGTTGCAGATTGAATATCGATCAGAGCGCGGCTTGGACGTGAAAAAGAAAATTTGCGAGGGGTAGGTGACAAGATAGAATGCGAACAGATTATGACGGAGAGGAACGTACGCTTCTTATCCTCGGCGCAGGCGGCTTAGGCCAGGTTGTGGCGGAGTCCGCGCAGATGTCCGGCAGATATACAAAGATTTCGTTCTTGGACGACAGGCCCACCCCTGACAAGTCTCGATTGTACAGCATCATAGGCTCGGTCGCTGATGCGGAGAGACTTGCAGGAGAGTTCATATACGCAATACCGGCATTTGGCTCGAATCAAATGCGGTTCGAGTTGATGCAGAAACTGAAAGCGTTGGGCTACAGGATCCCGCGCATCATTCATCCGACGGCGCATATCTCTCCGACGGCATTCATCGGTGAGGGAACGATCGTACGGCCCATGGTCGGGATCAGTAGAGATGTTGTGATCGGCGAATGCTGCCTGATCAACATGGGCGTCATGATCGACCACAGGTGCAAGATCGGACGGTGCTGCCATATCCCGATGAACGCAGTCGTTCGGGGCGAGATTGAGGTCCCTCCGATGAGCGAATTCCCAGCGGGGGCCATCATTCAATAGCTTCACCTGCCCACAAAAGCCATCGCAACGCTCACGGCTCATTCGTGGGCTGTTTGCTATAAAGGATATCTCATCCAGCTTGCTGTAAATCTGTCCTACTACCTTGCTCTCCTGATTCGGTTCTATGTGAACTGGACGCTTCGCCCGGTGGCGGAAGATCGTTATCTGCCTGCGTTTGTGTCTTTTGCGCCTTTCTACACAGTTGCTTGTCTCCTGGTGTTCGGAGCCTGGTATTTATACGGCGGTCTCTGGCGTTATGCCGGAATCAATGACATGAACAGGATAATTCTTGCCAACCTCTGTACTACAGTGATCCAGGTTACCGGGACGATGGCTTTCTTCACACGGATGCCGATCACCTACTACCTGATCGGGGGAGTGCTGCAGTTCAGCTTTATAGTTATCATACGCTTCGGCTACCGTGTGTTACTGGTAGAGAAGAGACGGTTGAGGAGCAGGGGCAAGATAAACACAGTTGTGGTTGGCAGCGGAGAAAATGGTCGCAGGGTTGTGAAGAACCTGGAGGAGACTGATAGCTATAAGCCAGTGGCTATATACTCAAACTTTGGTTCTGGTGTGATGGACGGCATACCGATTACAAATACGTTGACTCTGGATGGCATGGGGGCTGTATTCATCGCGGATCCGTTGCTCTCTTCTAATGAGAGAATGAAGATAAGAGAAGCAACGGAGAAAGCTGGGATCGAATTCCATGACTATACAGGATACTTCAGCAACCTTGGCGGGAGGCTGAGCCTCACGGAGTTGTTGGCCACAATACGAGGCCCGGTCACGGTAGATATAGAGGGGAAAGAATCTGTGTATGACTCCGGCGAGACGGCGTTAAGTGCGTTGACCGAGAAATACACAGTTGAAGATATATCGGGAGATAGGATGAGGATAAAGTTGAAACCCACTGGTCAGATGACCACACAGGAGGCACTTCGAGCGGCATATGCGGCAGTGATTGGGGATGAACAGTCTCCCACAGGAGGCCATCGATGATTCAGGGCGTTCATCATTTCGCGGTTATTGTGAGTTCCTTAGATACTCTCGAATTTTACGAGAAGTTAGGTTTCAGAGAATTCCTGAGAAAAGAGTGACGGTATGACACAGTCGTATTGCTCTATGGACACGGGATTCAGATTGAGATGTTTGTGGATAGCAATCATCCTCCGAGGGGAACCCCGGAGCCGTTGGGAGTCAGACACATAGCGCTTCGAGTCGATAAGATTGAAGATACTGTTGAAGAACTCGGATTAGAGGCTGGCGAGATATTGAAGGACTGGACTGGGATTAGGTTTTGCTTCGTGGTTGATCCAGATGGGAACGCAGTGGAGCTGCATGAGTAAAAGGTGCCGCCAGCGGTTGTGCAATCAAGCTGGTTTTATGGTGGGCGTGAGGAAACTTAAAAATGACGTTTGAGGAATTATGGCAACAGGTGGAAGCGCTGCATGCCTTACCAGATACGGCAATAGCACAGATCCCAGGGATTCTTTCTTCAGCCACAAAAGAGAAGTTGAGTCGGATGACGGCAGAAGAAGCTGGAAAGATTGTGTTGAGTATGGTTGAAGAGATAAATCACGGAAGCGTTGCTCCGTTAGATGAATTGATACTGAAGAGCCTATAACCCGCTGGGAGCGGATGAATATATGCAGAGCAAGGGGATAACATGTTGACTTTCGTTTATATCGTTTTAGTGGTTATAGCGTTGATGGCAGCGTTAGCTGTGATAAAGAAACCGGGAAGCATATACAAAGACAAAACAGAAGAAAGAAACCCTATGGAGGGGAAGAAAGTACGATTCGTAGAGAACGAGGCAGAGCCGGAGAATGCAGATGGAGTAAAAGGACATCTGGAAGCAGTTGGAGAGACGAACCATCATGCTGGTGTTTATGAAAAGATTATTAAGCGTGTGCTTGATGTAATCCTGTCTTTCGGAGGCTTAGTAGTTTTAAGTCCCGTATTCCTAATCCTATCCCTTTGGATTGTTATTGATGATCCGGGTCCTATCCTTTTCACGCAGAAACGAGTAGGACGCGACAAGCAGTTTTTTAAATTGCATAAATTCCGGTCCATGAAGATGTCCACACCGCATAATGTTCCAACGCACATGTTGGAAAATCCGGAACAGTACATCACGAAAGCTGGCAAATTCATTAGAGCACATAGCCTGGATGAGTTGCCACAGATCTGGGACATCTTCATCGGAAATATGAGCGTGATTGGCCCTCGTCCCGCCCTATGGAATCAGGATCTGTTGACGGCAGAACGAGATAAATACGGAGCTAACGATATCAAGCCTGGTTTGACCGGATGGGCACAGATAAACGGACGGGATGAGCTGGAGATACCGGTTAAAGCCAAGCTGGATGGAGAGTATACGAAGAACCTGAATTTTGGAATGGATGTAAAGTGCTTCCTGGGAAGCCTTCATGTAATTGGAAAAGACGATTCAGTCGTTGAAGGCGGAACTGGAGAGATGAAAAAGAATCGCAATATCTAATGGAAGTAATCTTATTATGATATAGGGGACTTTTTTCATGATTTCAGTGATTGTACCAGTATATATGGTAGAAGAATACCTTGATAGATGTATTAAAAGCATACTTGGACAGTCCTATAAAGAATTAGAAATCTTATTAATTGATGATGGTTCTTGCGATTGCTCTGGAGAAATATGTGACTATTATAGCAAATTAGACTATAGGGTTAAAGTATTCCATATTGATAATAAAGGGCTGTCAGGTGCAAGAAATTATGGATTAAAAAATGCTCAAGGTGAGTATATTGGCTTTATCGATTCAGATGATTGGATAGATCCTAATATGTATGAATTGCTGATGAATGGCGCCATAGAATATGATGCTGATGTAGTAGAATGTGGTTTCTTTGATGAGTATACAGATCACACCGTTATAAAAAAAGAACATAAAGCAGTAAAAGTATATAAGAATACTGAAGCTGTTACAGCGCATCTTTACGGCGAAATCAATTCCCTCTTTATGACAAAGCTTTGGAAGAAGAAATGCTTTCAAGTGATACATTTTCCAGAAGGGCATGTATTTGAAGATACATCCATGATTTACAAAATACTTGAAGAGACAAACGTGGTATTGGGCATAAGAGGAGTTTTATATCATCATAGAATACGTAAAGATAGTATTTCGCATAGTGATGATTTGCATGTTCTAACAGATTCGTGGAACGCGAATAAAAACCAATACTTGGATATTAAGTGTAAAGAGCCATATTGTCATGATATAGAATTGTTGCAACATCTTCTTCATAATTGTGCGGGAGCATTCTTCTCGATCTGGCGTAGGTATTATAAATACACCAAGGAGGAACGAGTTCAGCACAGGGGTTTAATAAATGAGATTAATGCCTTCGTTAGGCAGTTTTATCCCTTATTTGGTTTCTCGTCATGGTCAATGAAATATCGTATGGCAGTTTTCTTGGCACATTTTAATAATGAGTTGTCACTTCTGGTTAGCTATCTATTATCATCTATAGTCTGCAGAAGCAAAGAAACCTATACTTAAAGGGATGGAAACAAAAGGTAAGGAGAATTTCGATGAGTAAAATCCTCGTTCTGACAGGAGCTACCGGAAAAAAGTCCGGTGGTATTCTGACAGAAAATATTGGGAAAAATATAGATTATGTAAATGCTGCTTTTCCCGATGGCATTCGTGCGGTAGTACGAGCGACCTCAAATGTAAAAGAATTAGATCGTTTAATCCCAAATGTCCAGAAATGTGTTGGCGATCTTACTGATGTTGAAATGCTGAAAATAGCTTTCAAAGATGCAGATACGGTAGTTCATGTTTCTGGCATTCATTGGTCACGTGAAGTAGTAGAGGCAGCTGCATATAGCAATGTCCGTCGTCTAATCTTGGTGCATACCACAGGAATCTATTCGAAATATAAGGAAGCAGGCGAAGAGTACCGACACATTGATGAATTCGTTTATAAAACCTGCAAAGAAAAGAATATCGTGCTCACCATTCTCCGCCCTACGATGATTTATGGCAATATCACGGATAATAATATAGTAACATTCATCAAGATGGTGGATAAATTCCCTTTGATGCCAGTCGTTAACGGCGCTAGGTATGAACTACAGCCAGTGCATTACAAAGACCTAGGCGATGCGTATTATGCTGTTTTGATGAATGAGGAAAAAACCGCTAATAAAGACTTTATTCTTTCTGGAGGAGAACCGATTCTGCTTCGGGACATGCTTTCCGAAATTGGAAAGAATCTTGGTAAGAAAGTTAGATTTATAAGTTGTCCGTATTGGATTGCCTATTCTGGTGCATGGATTGTATATGCTCTGACATTTAAGAAAAAAGATTATCGCGAAAAAGTACAACGGCTCTGCGAGCCAAGGGTTTTCTCCCACGAGGAAGCAACAGAGGCGTTTGGTTATTCACCAAGGATATTCCAAGTAGGAATTGTAGATGAGGTAAAGCAATATAAGGAGAAATTCCATAGATGAAGATACTAGTTGTCTGCCAATATTATTTTCCAGAAAACTTCCAGATAACACCAATATGCGAGCAATTAGTTGCTGATGGACATGAAGTTACGGTAGTGACAGGGCTCCCTAATTATCCTACTGGCATTATTCCAGAAGAGTATAAAAAGGGGCATCGCGATGAGAAGGTTAATGGAGTCCACGTGATCCGTTGCCATGAAGTAGGACGGAAAAAAGGTGCCGCCTATCTTGCGCTCAATTATTTTAGCTATGTTAGATCCGCCTCTGCAATGGTAAAGAAGCTGAAAGATGATTTTGATGTTGTTTTTGTCTATCAGCTTTCCCCTGTATTAATGGGACTCCCTGCGATCAAATATGCAAAGAAAAATAAGAAACCTCTTTTCCTCTACTGCTGTGACCTTTGGCCTGAATCTATGAAGATGTACATCCAAAATGAAAGCAACCCTGCATTTAAATGGGCAAAAGGTGTGAGTAAGAAAGTCTATACAGCAGCAGATAAGATTGCGTGTCAGTCTACAAGTTTTATTCCGTATCTGAAGAAAACACATGATATCCCGGATAACAAACTGGTGTATATTCCCGCATTTGCGGATGAAACATATTTATCCCAGGATTTTACGCCAGAAGGTGATACTGTGGATTTTGTGTTCCTTGGCAATCTGGGTATTGCACAAAATCTGATCGCAGTTCTCAAAGCTGTGGAGAAGATTAAAAATGTACCAAATTTCATGATGCATTTTGTTGGTGATGGTTCAGTTTTAGATGAGATGAAAAAGTTCGTTTTGGATCATGGACTAGAAACGGTCGTTACCTTCTATGGCCGTCGGCCAGTAGATGATATGCCAAAGTTCTATAAACTGGCAGATGCCTGCCTGGTTTCACTTCAAGCAGATAACCAGATTGGTTTAACACTGCCGGGTAAAGTCCAGGGATATATGGCTGCGGGTAAGCCAATTATCGGTATGATTGATGGGTCTGCAAAAGATGTAATTGATGAATCAGAATGCGGAATATGCGTTAAAGCAGGCGATGTAGATGCCTTGGCGGAAGCTATGAAGGACTTTATAGAAAATAGAGATAAGTATAAAGGATGCGGAGAAAAGGCTAGAGATTATTTCAAGTCTAACTTTAGAAAGTCTATATTTATGGGCAAGCTAGAAAGTGAACTGGAAAGGTTAGGAAATAGATAATGTCAATATATAATGGAGCGACTCTTTTAATAACTGGTGGGACAGGTTCTTTCGGAAACACTGTGTTAAAACATTTTCTGGAGACAGACATTGGACAGATACGTATTTTTTCCCGTGATGAGAAGAAACAGGATGATATGCGTCATGAACTTCAGGCAAAGCATCCTGATTATGCATCAAAGGTGAAATTCTACATTGGCGATGTAAGAGACCCGAGAAGCATTGCAGACGCCATGCCGGGCGTAGATTACATTTTTCATGCGGCAGCACTGAAACAGGTGCCGTCTTGTGAATTCTTCCCAATGCAAGCAGTAAAAACGAATGTGGAAGGTACAGATAATATGCTTCATGCCGCTATTGAGGCTGGAGTTAAGAGAGTTGTGTGCCTATCCACCGATAAAGCAGCATATCCTATCAATGCAATGGGCATCAGTAAAGCCATGATGGAGCATGTCATTACGGCGAATGCTCGTGTGGCTGCTGAGAGAGGAGATACTGTCATCTGTTGCACTCGGTATGGTAATGTTATGTGCTCTCGTGGTTCAGTTATCCCGCTATTTATTGATCAGATTTATGCTGGAGATCCTATTACCATTACCAATCCAGAGATGACCAGGTTTCTTATGAATCTTGATGAAGCGGTAGATCTGGTTCAGTTTGCGTTTGAGCATGCCAACCCCGGTGACTTGTTTGTACAGAAGGCAGATGCAAGTACTATTGGAGATTTAGCAAAGGGTGTGCAGCAACTCTTTGGAGACACGGGTACTCGTATCATCGGCACTCGTCATGGGGAAAAGCTATACGAAACACTCTTGACAACTGAGGAGAAGCTTAAAGCGGAGGATATGGGTAATTATTTCCGTATTCCTGCAGATAACCGCGATTTGAATTATGACAAGTACTTTATTAAAGGACAAGTTTTGACTCAGGCAGATAAAGCATATACTAGCCATAACACTGTGAGACTTGATGTAGAAGGAATTGTAAAGAAACTGCTTACAACAGACTATGTAAGAGAACAGTTGGAGGAATCTAAATGAGGCTATTGATTCTGGGATCTGACAGTATGGTAGGGCATGTTGCATCACAATATTTGAAAGAGCAGGGACATGATGTGGCAGAAATAGGAGAGCGTGACCCTGTTTTGGAAGACATGTCCGTTCTCGAGGGAAAGGTTAGAACCGGCAGATATAATGCTATTATCAACTGTACAGCTATTATTAATCAAGATGCTGAAGCTGATAAAGTCAACGCCGTGAAAGTCAATTCACTATTGCCCCACTTTCTTGAAGCGATTACAGCTGGAACTAAAACTGTGGTCGTTCATAGAAGTACGGATTGTATTTTTTCTGGCAAAAAGGGAAATTATACTCTTGATGACTCGGCGGATGCAGCCAGTTTCTATGCCAGATCAAAGGCGTTAGGTGAAATAAATAACGATAAGGACATAACTATTCGGACATCTCTTGTGGGCCCTGAAGAAGATGAGAATGGCAGTGGTCTTTTCAATTGGTTTTACAACCAGAAGGGCGATGTGAACGGATTTGCTAATGCCATCTGGACTGGCCTGACAACTATTGAATTTGCACGAGAGATAGAATGGTTATTGCAAAATAAAAAACATGGCCTATTCCAGTTGGTTCCAGATAGAGCTATCAGCAAGTATGACCTGCTAATGCTCTTTGAAAAATACTACCCAGGGAATAGGAGAATCAACCGTATTGACAACAAAAAGGTAGATAAGTCCTTGGTACCTGTTTGTGGAGGACTCAATGTGCCTGATTATGAAATGCAAATTGCTGAAATGCGTAAGTGGACGGATGACCACGCAAGCATGTATAGGTACCAATAAGAAAGAATTTGGAGGAAAACAAAAATGAGCAAGCTGAAACTGATGATTGTCATGGGGACCCGTCCGGAAATTATTAAGCTTTCCGAGATTGTAAAGAAGGCTGACAAGTACTTTGATCTTAAGATCGTTCACACAGGGCAGAATTATGATTACGAGCTGAATAAGCTTTTCTTTGAGGAATTGGGTCTGCGTGAACCTGATTTCTACCTCGGTGTTGTTGGCAACAATCTTGGCCAGACGATGGGCAATGTCATCGCTAAGTCTTATGAACTGTTTGACGCTGAGAAGCCGGATGCAATCCTTGTGCTCGGTGATACCAACTCCTGCCTGTGTGTTATCTCTGCGAAGAGACTCAAAATTCCGGTATTCCATCTCGAAGCTGGAAATCGCTGCAAGGATGAGAACCTTCCTGAAGAGGTTATCCGTCGTATCGTGGACGTGACGAGCGACGTAAATCTTTGCTACTCTGAGAATGCTCGCCGCTATATTCTTGATACTGGTGTTCGTCCTGAGAATACCTATGTTGTTGGATCTACGATGGCAGAGGTACTGACCGCTAACATCGATAAGATCAATAACAGCACAGTCCTGGATCAACTGGGACTTGAAGCCGGGAAGTATATCCTGCTTTCTGCGCATCGCGAGGAGAACATCGACATTGAGAGCAACTTCTTCAGTCTGATGAATGCAGTCAATGCTATGGCTGAAAAGTACGATATGCCGATTCTTTATTCCTGCCATCCGCGGAGCAAGAAGTACATCGAGGCACGAGGGTTCAAATTTGATCCTCGGGTCATTCAGCATAAACCACTCGGTTTCTTCGATTATAATAAACTCCAGCAGAATGCCTTCTGCGTTGTATCTGATAGCGGTACTATTCCGGAAGAAGGCTCCTACTTCAAGTTCCCGGCTGTTTCTATCAGAACCAGTACCGAGCGGCCAGAGGCGATGGACAAGGGGATCTTTGTAATTGGCTCCATCACTTCTGACTATGTTCTCCAAGCTGTTGATCTGGCGGTTTCTATGCATGCCAATGGTGATGATGGCTTGACTGTTCCTGCATACTGCGATGAGAATGTCAGCACCAAGGTTATTAAGATTATTCAAAGCTATGTGGGCATTGTGAATAAGATGGTGTGGAGGAAGTTTTAATGGACGAGAAACTGATTGTTCGCACAGAAGTCAATGAAGTGGTTGGTGGTGCAATCAGTAACGCGACCTTGACTGTGAAAAAAGCGGGGAGTTCGGTGCTCTCCGCTACCATAGCGATAGGTGAAACAACGGTAGGCAAAATGCAGAGCATGAATGCTTATACCGATAATGAAAAACTCATCAGGGAAGCATTTGGCGTGATAATGAATGAGTTGCGCACCCATGGCGTTGATTCCTTGAATATTAATACTGTAAATAGCGATGTGCCCGCTGAAATGATTTGCTCTGCGATGTAAATGGTTTGTTGATTGAGGAGAATTGCAAAATGAAAAAAGCCTGTATTTTATTTCCTTACCCGATGGGGGACTCTTTCCTCTCGGGAGGGGTGTCTAAGTTAGTCGTTGCCAATATTGAGGCAATAAAAGATGATTATGAAGTCAGTGTTGTAGCGCCTTTGGATAATGCAGGCTTCAAGGTGTTCATGCAGGAAAAGTACCCTGATATTGAGGTGCGTCTTGTTGATTTCCTTCCTCTAGCACGTTTTGTGGACAATAAGAACCCAGCATTGCGGGCGGTTGGTGTAGTCAAGCGTATCTTCAAGTCTTTTGCAACGAATAAAAACGTAGAAGCAGTAATCAAGGACATCAACCCGCATGTCATGCATTTCCATGGGGAGGTTACCTATCCTTACCTTAAGTATGGAATGAAGATCAATGCCGGTACTATTTTTCACACCAGTTGCTTCAGATTTTCCAAGCCGGAATTCCTTCGGAAACTTGTAGTGAATAACTCGCTGAAAAATTCAAGCTTGATAATCTCGCCCACCAAGTCGATTTCTGAATTGTTCGGTACCGACCCAAAGAATGTTGTTGTTCCAAATCCTATAATAACCGTTGATGGTCGGCAAAAGAAAACCGGAGCCGAGATGGAAGAGGAATTTTTGAATTATGATGGGTTGAAACTCCTCTTTGTCGGCCGTATCTGCGTAGTTAAGCAGATTCATTACATGATTCAGGCAATCGCAGGATTAAATGATGAAGAAAAGAAAAAGGTAAAGTTCTTTGTAATTGGCAAGCCGAACTTTGATCCAGACTATGTATATTTTGATGAACTCAAGAAATATATTGCGGATAAACATATTGAGAATAATGTAATGTTCCTCGGGTACAAAAATAACGTGGATGAGTACATGCAGAAGGCGGACGTAGGTGTACTTATTTCTGAGTCTGAAGCGATATCCATGGCAGGAATTGAGTATCTACACAACTCCCTTCCCATTATTGGGTTTGACAATCCTGGGATCAATGAGACCATTGAGGATAATGTTGATGGAGTACTCGTGCCTAACGGAGATGTTGAGGGCCTCAAAAACGCTATTAGAAGGTTTTTTGATACTGATACATTAGCTACAATGAAAAGAGCCGCGTATGAGCAGTGCGAATTAAACTTCTCAATGGAGGCATTCAAAAGAAGACTGTTGAAGTATTATAAGCAGATTGAAAGAAAATGAGGGTGGAATAAATGCGATTATTATTTATTCGGGATTTCTTTGACTATGGCGGTGCATCAAAAATGATACTTAATGTTGCTGGTGCCATGTCTAAGATGGGACATGATTCATATGTGTATGCTTACGGGAGCGAATCTTGTCCTATAGAGATTCCGGATAAAGTCCGTTTTGTTAAGGGCTCCCCATATATTAATAATCGTGTATTACGCCATCCTGCAAAAATTGGAGAGATCAGGAGACGAATAAAAGAGATCGATCCAGATCTAATTGTAACTTTCATGCCCTATCCAAGCATTTTGACTATTCTGGCAAAGATAGGCCTTAAAAAGAAGATTGTAATCAGTGAGCGCGGAGATCCTAATATTTATGGTGGGTTTATAAAGATTTTGGGTCACAAGATTATTGGGCGAGCAGATGGAGCTGTATTTCAAACCGAAGGAGCAAGGGATTTTTATTCCGGTCGCCTACATAGCCGTAGCGTGGTGATACCAAACGCCATCACAATAAGAAAAGGCGAAAGAAAACCATGGTCTCAGAGAGAGAATACCATCGCTTTTGTTGGAAGATTCTTTAACCAACAGAAAAGACAGGATTTAATGGTTGAGGCATTCGCAAAGATTTCTCCAAAGTATCCGGAGTTGTCACTAGTGTTCTATGGTGATGGTGAAGACCTGGATTCTATAAAAGAGCTTGTCGAAAAACATAGGCTTACTGACCAGGTTGTGTTTGCAGGAAGTGTTTCTCCTATTGAACCCTATCTGAAGAAAGCAAGGATGTATGTTTTAACATCAGATTATGAGGGTATTCCAAATTCGCTTATTGAAGCTATGTGTGTGGGTCTACCCTGTATAGCTACAGATTGTACTCCAGGTGGCGCACGACTTCTTATAGAGAACAACGTAAATGGGTATCTAATCCCTTGTAATGATGTGGATGCCATTGCAGATGCATGTGAAAGGATTTTAGATAATCCGGATGAAGCAGAACGCCTTGGAGAGAACGCACAGGGAATTTGTGACAAATATTCCCCGGAAGTTATTTATCCGAAATGGAATGAGTACTTGTCGGCAGTCGCTGTTCAATAGATATAAAATGATTTTGGTGAATTGACAATGACTAGAAAAATAGAAAAGGGATTAATTCTGATCATTTTTCTCTATCTGGATTGGTTTCAGTATGTTTTCGGAATCAGACAAATAATAATATATTTTGCGGCAGTTCTGCTAGCGGCCTTAATAGGTTCGGAAATATTTCAGAAGAGAAGGATTGCAATTTCCCGTGCGCCATCAATCATAAAAACTTATATATATTTTGGAGCATATGCTCTGCTAACCGGAATGTTTGTAGCAATAAGTACCAGCTCCATGCTTTCTGCTTTGATGCAATATTTCGAGTATGTATTTATTTGCTTTGTGATATTTTATATAAGCAAAGCAGAAGGATCTATGAATTGGATTCTGAATATTTTATATTTTTGCGCATTAGTCTGTGGAATCCAGACCGTGTTGTTCGGAAGGGCAATACGGTCAGCAGCTGTCTTTGTTACGACTATGGGTCCTACAAACAATCCAAACACGTTAGGGATTGTCATGGTGTTTGGCATAATGGCTGTATTGTTTGATTATGAATTATTTCAGAAGCATTTTATGATAAGGCTGGTATCCATTGTCGTTTTCGCATATGTGATAATACTAACTGGAAGTAGGAAAGCATTCATTGCCATGGCAGTATTATTGTCTATTTGGGCAATAAATTATATCACATATTCGAAGAAAAGTGGAAATCAGTTAAAAACAAAGGGAATTAGGGGCTTTTTTCAGAATTTTGCCGTCATCATAGGTGTCGTTGCTGCATTGGTATATGTTAGTAGCGCTGCTTTCTCTGATACTTCCATGCTATCAAAGCTGCTACTATTGTTCACAAATGGCGGAGTCGCAGACAGCGAGAGAATTCCCTTGTACAGACAAGCATTAGAGTATTTTTCACAGCATCCTATTTTTGGAATTGGATATCGTCAGTATGAGATTCTTTATAACGCCCACATTTACTCGCATTCAACTTATGCGGAAATCTTGTCATGTACTGGTGCAATTGGAACTCTATTATTCTTTGTTCCTATTCTAGGATTGCTGTTCAAAGCTGTTATAAGCGCTTTTACTTGTAAGAACGAGGACAGTTATAAATACAGAATGATCCTTTTGGTTTTAGCTGTTGAGTTATTTGTTGCAGCTACTCAAATCATTATATATGACTTGGGCCATATGACAATCCTGACATTCCTGTTTTGGGAGTTTTCTCAGTTGGAGAATAAGAAGTTTTTACGTCAACCACAGGGTATTTCTGATGCTGTGAGTTTTCCTTCAGGAAGGGAAGGTATCCAGGCATGAATTTCTTTGAAAAAGTATTTGTATCTCTGAGTGGAAGAAACTATTTGAAGTTTATCCCGGATAAATTATGTGTCAGTATTCTGTATAGGATACACACACAAAAAAAACTAAACATTGATGATCCAAAAACTTTTAGCGAAAAACTTCAATGGTTAAAGTTATATGATCATAATCCCCGATATACTCAGCTCGTAGACAAATATGAAGGGAAAAAAATAGTTTCGGACATTATTGGTAAAGAACATATTATCCCTACACTGGGAGTTTGGGATAGGTTTGAAGAAATAGATTTTGATACACTTCCGAATCAGTTCGTGCTGAAGTGTACACATGACTGTGGGGGGTTAGTTGTTTGCAAGGATAAATCCAAACTGGATATTGGAGCAGCACGAAATAAAATAGTACCTTGTTTAAAACGGAATTATTACTGGGCAGCAAGAGAGTGGCCTTATAAAGACGTCAAACCACGGATTATAGCCGAAGAGTATAAGACTGATTCGCATGTAATCGGTAATCCTGCACTGGATAATTCGGCAGATGGTTTGCTGGATTATAAATTTTATTGCTTCAACGGCGAACCAAAATTCTTATATGTTGCGTTTGCCAATATGAAGAACGGTGTCAAAAAGGATCTGCTTTCTTTCTTTGATTTGAATTGGAAGCCAACACCTTTTTATAGACTAGATCACCAGCCGCTTCCATTTAAAATCGAGAAACCAGCAAAACTCGATGAGATGGTGGAAATTGCACGCAAGCTATCAGCAGGAATTCCTTTTGTCAGAGCCGATATGTATTACCTCGATAATCAGGTTTATTTTTCTGAACTTACATTTACACCAGGAAGCGGGTTTGGTCCTTTTAATCCGGATGAATGGGAGAGAAAAATGGGCGACTGGATAGTGCTTCCAAATAAGAAGTGATGGGAGAAGAAAATGAATAAAGTGAAGTATCTTATTATTGGAGCAGGAATTAGCGGTCTGACTTTTGCGTATGAGAAAAGAAATGAAGATTATATCATCATAGAGCGAGATTCTGTTTATGGTGGTTTGTGCCAGTCATTTTATGAATCTGGTTTTGTATGGGATGTAGCAGGTCATTTCTTCCACTTTCATTCTGATAAGACAAAAGAGTTTTACGAAAAACTGATGTCTGGGAAAAAGATGCGAACGGTTGAGAAGTGTGCAAAGGCGTTTTATGCAGACCAGTATATGAATGCTCCGTTTCAGTATAATATTCACCAACTCCCAACCGAAGAATTTCTAGAATGCCTGACTGATCTATACTATGCTGAAGATCCAGAAGGAAACATTCCTTTTGATGAGTTTGTCCGGCGGAAATATGGCAATGGCATAGCAGAAAAGTTTCTTATTCCATATAACGAGAAACTTTATGCCTGTAAAATGAACGAGCTGGAAAGGAATTCAATGGGCGGATTCTTGCCGCGTCTGGATTTCGGAATGCTTATGAATTTCTATCGAGGAACTCGCGGCACAACTTATAATGACACTTTTTCGTATCCGGTTAATGGTTGCGTAGAGATGATAAACTCGTTAGTGGATTTGCTTGATAAATCAAGAATTCATCTAAATGAGGAAGTTTTATCCATTGATATTGCAAATAAAGTTGTCAAAACTAGTAGCGGAGAATACATGTATGAGCATTTAATCAATACGGCACCTTTGAACAATTTTGCAAAAATGGCAGGCGTGGAAGGGTACAATGTTCTAAGTGGAAACCAGGTTCTGGTTTTAAATCTTGGATTTGATAAGGAAAGTATCGATAAGAAAGTTAGCTGGGTTTATTATCCTGGAGACGAATTCTTCTATCGAATTGGCTTTTATAATAACATAGCCGGGACCGAGAGACTTAGTTTATATGTTGAGATTGGATACCGGGAAAATGAAAAGATAGATGTAGATAAGGCACTCGAAAAAACTCTTACTGATCTAAAGAAAGTTCGAGTGATTACAGATCATCAACTTGTGGCATATAGACCATATATTATCAATCCGGGGTATGCGCATATTACCGAAAAAGGTACAGCTTTTACAAACGCATTTATTTCTGATATGAAGAAGAAAGATGTCTATATGGTCGGACGTTATGCTCGATGGCAGTATTCTGCAATGGATGACTCCATGGAGCAAGCATTTGAATTGGCAAGAACTATTTGATGGAGGCATTATGCTGAGACGTTCGTGGGTAGAGGTAAACCTGTCCATTTTAGAAGAGAACATTAGAGTTTATAAATCTTGCCTTCCGGATAACATAGAAATTATGGCTGTGGTGAAAGCTGATGCTTACGGTCATGGGGACAGAAGAGTTGCCAAATATATCTCCGATAGAGGCATACACAATTTTGCTGTTTCCAATATTGATGAGGCTATACATATTCGTGAAGCCGGAGCTGATGGACAGATTCTTATTCTCGGATACACGCCCGTTGAATCAGCATCGGAACTTGTCAAATACGATATTACTCAGGCGTTACTTTCTGAAGAATATGCTTCACTTTTAGCTCACATGACTTCAGATGTCAAATGCCAATTCGCAATTGATACAGGAATGCGTCGCATTGGTCTTAATGCAGATAATCCTGTTGAGTGTGAGCGTATTATACGAGAATATGCACGAAAAATAAACCTAACGGGCATTTTCACGCATTTGTGTGCAGCTGATACACCGGATGAACAGGATTTTACGGAGACTCAGGTAGAAAGGTTTAATAACGTAGTACGAAGAGTAGAAGATCTTAATCTCCCCTATCATCATTACATGAATAGCGCGGGTGGCCTATGGCATCAGAAGACATATTCATCATTCGCACGGCTAGGCATCATTATGTACGGATTAAAACCGGATTATTTAAATTCGTTACCTGAAGGAATTAAGCCTGTTCTTGCCTGGAAAAGTGTTGTTAGCATGGTTAAAACAGTCATGCCAGGCGATACAATAGGATATGGTAGATCTTATGTGGTTGAGCGGCCACTGACAATAGCAACAATCCCAACGGGTTATGCAGATGGATACTCCCGGCTTTTGTCAAATAAAGGTTGGGTTATCATCAATGGTAAGAAAGCTCCCATTGTAGGTCGGGTTTGTATGGATCAGATGATGGTTGATATTACAGACATTTCTGATGTCCAACTGGGTTCAGAAGTGACGCTCATAGGAATAGATGGAAACGAAACCATAACTGCAGATGATCTTGCTCACGTATATGGAACCATTGGATATGAAATTGTTTGTGGTATCTCAAAGAGAGTACCTAGAGTATATGTTAATCAGGAAGATGCCTGATTGGAGGAAACGGATTGAATAGGAAGCAGAATTTTTATCTGAATACCGCAACTGGGATAATAAAACAATTTGTTGTGGTTATTTGCGGATTCATTTTACCAAGATTTCTTCTGCTTTACTTTGGGTCAGAAGTAAATGGCCTTGTATCTTCAATAACCCACTATCTAAGTTTTATTTCCTTTATGGATATGGGCGTTGGCGCGGTTGTTCGATCCAATCTTTATAAGCCATTGGCGGATAAAGACAAAGTACAGACAAGCAAAATAATGGCGTCTGCACAAAAGTTTTTTCGCAGAATTGCCTATATATTTCTTGCATATATTACAATTCTAGTAGTTGTTCTTCCAGGAACGATTGGCAGAGGATACAGCTTCTGGTTTACTGCATCATTAATCATTATTATTGCGATAAGTACATTCGCCCAGTATTTCTTTGGAATAACCAATGAAATATTGCTATACGCTGACCAGAGATCATATTTTCCGCTAACATTACATATTGGAACCGTAATTCTTAATACGGTGCTTTCGATAATTCTAATAAAGCTAGGAGCATCAATCCATATTGTCAAGCTATTGACAGCTTCCATATTTGTGCTGAGACCGTTAGGACAGAGTATTTATGTAAGAAGAAACTACGATATAGACAGAAAAATCAGGTATGAAGGAGAGCCTATAAAACAAAAGTGGAATGGCTTCTCTCAACATTTAGCTGCAGTTATTTGTGAAAACGTAGATGTTGTAGTCCTATCATTGTTCTCATCTTTAAGCAATGTATCTGTTTATACAGTATACTACCTAGTTACTAATGGCGTCACGCAAGTGGTTATGACTGCTGCAACTGGTGTTGAAGCTTTATTCGGGAATATGCTTGCAAAGAAAGAAGAAAGCATATTATTAAAAACGTTTGAAGCAGTAGAATGGTTCGTTCATACTGGTGTTACATTTATTTTCAGCATAGCAGCAATAACTATAGTGCCTTTTGTTACTGTTTATACAAAAGGAATAAGTGATGCCAATTATATCGTTCCTCTGTTTGGAATGCTATTAATAATAGCATACGCGTCACAATGTTTGCGAATACCCTACTTTCGTATCATCAAAGCAGCAGGCCATTTTAAACAAACTCAAAACGGCGCGTTTATTTCTGCAGCCCTGAATATAATAATCACAATTGTTCTTGTTTTTAAGCTGGGACTCGTGGGCGTTGCGATAGGTACATTGGTAGCAATGCTTTATCATACATGTTACTTCGTGTGGTATTTAAGAAAAAATATACTCAACAGGAACGTGTGGCATTTTGTTAAGTACATGCTTACGGATGCTGTGGTTTTTGCTACAGTGTTGCTTTTGACTAGGGGATTTGAACTGCAGGCTATTACTTATTGGGCATGGATAGTGATGGCTATTAAGGTATCCTTTGTGACTCTTGGCGTTACAGCATTGGTTAATGTCTTGCTATATAGAGATAAGATTAAAACCATGTTCCTCTTACTTAAAAAGAAAAACAGGTGAGGATAAATTATGTCAAAGTTTTTTATTGGCTACAAAAAGGAAGATATTTTGAAAGAGTGTGGAGAAGAGCTCTCACTGGCTGATATTCAAGATCGTCTTTTTCAAATGATGGTTGCTTTTGATGGTTTTTGCCGTGCGCATGGATTGAAGTACTGCATTGCTTATGGCACGCTCCTTGGTGCCGTTCGCCACAAAGGATTTATTCCTTGGGACGATGATGTAGACTTCTGTATGCCACGAGAAGATTATGAAAAACTGATGGAGTTCACTAAACTATCGGAAGATTTCGAACTTGTGAATTTATTTCGGCACGATAATTATTATTATCCATATGCTTATGGCAATATAGTAGATAAAAAAACCCTTATGGTAGCTAACAATATGAAATTATGTACGGGAAAAGGGTTATCTATTGACATTTTACCTATTGACATTATTCCTTCTAATCCCGAAAATAGAAGGCATTTGATAAAAAAAGTTCTAAGATATCGAAGATTGGTTGATCTAATGCATAGTCGCAGATTTTCTACCACAGGTGCTAAAATGAAGTTTAAGAAAGCAATTGCTTACTGTCTTAGTCCGATTGACGAGAACAAGGTTTTAAGAAAGATCGATAGTCTTGTCAAAAGTACAAAACTAACAGAAGAAAATATGGATGGCATGCAAATGCTTCTTGTCACTCCTAGAGCGTACCCATACCATTTTTTTACGGACCCTATTGAGCTTGAGTTCTGCGGAAAAATGTTTTATGCTCCAGGAAACTATGATACTTTTCTTTCTGATATGTATGGGGATTATATGACTCCACCACCTGAAAAGGATCGTTATAATCATAACATGCATGTTTACTATAGAAAGAAATAATTGGTGTAGAGGATTAAAAAATGTCACAAACAATATATACTACTGGTGGAATCCTTCATCAAGAAGACCTTGATTATATATATGATACTATCTGTGAAGTGTTCAACTGTAACAAAGAGCAAATTAATGATTTGAAACCCCTTCAGAAAGGGCTATCAAACTCTGTTCTCACATTTGAACTGAATGGTGGTAAATATGTTTTTCGCTTTCCTGGTCTCGGTTCAGAAGTTCTCATTGATCGCGGACGTGAATCCATGATCCAAAGCCAGGCGAATGATGCCAGAGTAGATACCACGCTCGTTGCTATGAGCGTATCAAAGGGATGGAAGATTGCTCGTTTTATCAATAATAGGGGGTTTGACTACAAGAACGTAAGTGATATTGTCCGAGGTATTCGCCTGCTTCACAAGCTTCACGATGCTCCTGTTAAAGTTCGATATGAGTTTGATGTGAAAGCAAAGTGGGAAATGATTAGGGACATGACCCCTGCGGATCAATACGGCGAGAACTATTTTGATTTTCCTGAGTTCGCTGAAATCCGGGATCGGGTGTATAAACTATACGATCTGGCAAAAAATGACGGAATTCCAATGTGTCTTACGCAAGGGGATAGCCGGGATGAGAACTTCCTGATCAATGATTCGGAAATTTATCTGACTGACTGGGAGTATGCTGGTTATAATGATCCCGGTTTTGATGTGGGCACATATGTATGCGGCGGAGACCATACTGATGAGGAAGTAGACCGGGTGTTGTTTGTTTACTTTGGCCATGAACCGGATCTGGTTGAAAAACGGCATTTCTATGCCTGGATCGCAATAACGGGTTTCTTCTATATGCATTGGACCATGTTCAAAGAGGCATCTGGACAAAAGATAGGTTATTTAAAGCCGCAATGGTATCGATTCGCAAGAGATTATAGCTTAAAGGCTTTGGCATTGTATGAGGAGGTGGAGTCATGACGTATATTATTCTGGCTGCGGGAAAAGGTACGAGTCTCCAGCCCCTCACACTGAAAACGCCTAAATCCCTCTATAAACTTGATAGACATTCGACTGTACTTCAGAGGATGGTCAGAACGATTCGGAAATATGATCATAAAGCTGAAATCGTTGTTGTTGCAGGTTTCATGTACGATCACGTTCTCCGGGAAGTAGAACGTGAGAATGTAATAGTCGTTCGCAATCCTTTCTATGCCATCACAAGTTCTATCGCCTCACTCTGGTTTGCTAAGAAGTATCTTGAACGTGATAACGTCACAATTCTGAGCTCGGATATTGTTTTGGAAGACCGACTCGTTGAAGAGATAATTTGCCAGAATACGGACAAGCCCTACGTTCTGGTCGATTCCGGCAAAAATACCGGGAAATATAACGTGCAGGTACAGGGTGACAAGATCTGTGTTATGAGCAAGGCATTGTCGTCCTTCTTTGCACAGTATGTCTGTGTGACTAAGCTTGATGCGGTGTCTGCGCGTTTCTTGCTGGAGGAAATCGACGAGATGGTCAACAACGAGATGTATGATCAATTGTTCGAGGATGCTTTGGTCCAGATGATTTTCGAGAATGATTTTGATCTCTATTATAAGGACATCAAGGGTTACTCTTGGACGGAAGTCGATACTGTTGACGATCTGATTAACGCGCGGGAAGTACAAAAACAATAAAACACAATAAAAGCTGGGTGGGAGAATGAACATAGCAGTTATCCTCGCCGGAGGAGTTGGAAATAGATTAGGCGCTGGAATTCCGAAGCAGTTTGTGGAGATTCTTGGGAAGCCGATCCTTGCATACACCATAGAACCGTTTGACAAGCATCCGGATGTCGATGCTATCCTTGTGGTTTGCGTGAAGCCGTATGTGAATTATATCTGGGAGCTGAAGGAAAAGTATGGCTTTGAAAAACTGAAATGGGTCACTGAGGGGGGAGCTACTTTCCAGGAATCTGTGATGAATGGCATGAATTATCTTTCTGATAAGGCACAGAGGGATGATACCGTGCTGTTCCATTTCGGGGCGTCTCCTTTTATTAAGCCCGACATCATTTCGGATGTTATCAGAGTATGTAAAGAGAAGGGGACAAATGCAATCTCCACAACCGATTATCTGCTTCTCTCCGGCATGAAGAAAACCACGGCTTCTGTATCCGACCCAGAAAACTATACTGAAGAGTATATAAATCGGGATACTATAGCTGTTATGAACACGCCCCACGCGTTCCAGTATGGTTTCCTTGTTGATATGTATAAGGAAGCGGTAGAAACAGGTGTGATTAATACCGTTGAACCGCATACCACAACACTCATGTATGCTATGGGGAAGAAAATATATTTCTCAAAGGGCAGTCAGGATAATATCAAAATTACTACCAAAGACGACCTTGAGATGTTCGAAGGGTATGTTCTGGAACAGCAGCGGAAGAGTAAAGAGAAGTGCTGTGGCGACGTAGTTGTTTTCCTTGCTGATGGTTTTGAAGAATGTGAAGGGTTGTTGGTGGTTGATCTTCTTCGCCGTGCCGGTCTCAGGGTAGTAATGGCCTCCATTATGGGTCGAAGAGATGTTAAGAGTTCGAGGGAGATCCTGATTCAGGCTGATTGCCTTGCTGAGAATGTCGCCTTTGAAAAGGCGAAGATGGTTGTTCTCCCGGGCGGAAGGCTTGGGACAGAGAATCTGAGCAAGAGTGAACTTGTTCTTGAGCAGTGCAGATTTTTTGCAAAGGATAAGTATGTTGCGGCAGTTTGTGCAGCACCGTCAATCTTGGCTGGATTAGGATTGATGAAAAAGGCAACGGTTCATCCTGACTTTAAATATCGCATGAACAGAGTGGAGGTCCTGGACGAATCCGTAATTGTTGACGAAAACATCATCACCGGGCAGGGGCTTGGCGCTACGATTCCCTTTGCTTTGAAATTGGCTGAAATACTTGTCGATAAGAAGACTGCAGATAAGATTGCTAATGCGATCTGTTATAGAAGATGATTTTTCCCTACAAGGACAACGCTGAGAAGAGGAAAGCAGTGTTGCAAAATATAAAATGGTTGGCGGAGTAGGGCGTGGGACACAGGATTCTCAGAAGTAACAATGGGACACGAAATTCGCAGTTCGGGTGTCCCGTGACAATGACGGCGATGTCAGTCGAAAAGAATAGCCGAGGTAAATCAGCTCCTCGGCCTTCTTTCAAATCTTAGCGTTTGGATTGTTACGTATTGTAATATTCTTTGTACCACTCGGCAAACTTCCCCAATCCCTCTCGGATGCCAATAGTGGGTTTGAATCCATAGTCATCTTCCAGCCCTTTGCTATCAGCATAGGTGACAAGAACATCGCCGGGTTGCATACCGACCAGCTCACGGTGAGCTTCGAAATCATAGTCAGCAGGAAGAACGCCTGTACGAACGAGCTCTTCCTGAAGTGTTCTGATGTAATCTAGCAGGTTTTCAGGAGTGCCACCGCCGATGTTGTAAACGGCGTAAGGCGGAAGTGGAAGACCATCTTCACCGGTGAGTTTCTCCGGAGCACCTTGCATGACACGGACAATTCCTTCCACGATGTCATCTACATACGTGAAGTCACGCTTGCAGTTGCCGTAATTGAAGATCTTAATCTTACCACCCTTGGAGAGCGTGTTGGTCGCAGAGTAGTAGAACATATCAGGCCGTCCGGCAGGACCATAGACTGTGAAGAAGCGTAAGCCGGTAGACGGAATATTGTAGAGCTTCAATGCTTTTATGGTACAATACAATCATCGTAATCATGACCGGAGAAACCCATGAACCAGACAGAACAACTCCTTTTGCAAGCCATTCAAAAATCACTTTGGAACACCGATATCGAGTTTCCCGCCGATACCGACTGGTATGCTGTGCTGAAAGAGGCAGAAGATCAGGCGGTGTTGGGCTTGGTCATAGACACAGCGCCGAAGGACGTGCAGAACAAGTGGAAGAGCCGCGCCGGTGTTGTGACGGCAAATTTTGTCCGGATTCTGCACTATCAGCAGCAGCTTTGCGAACTATTCAAGGCAAATGATATCCCGCTGGTTATTCTGAAAGGAACCGCAGCCGCGGTATATTATCCGAATCCCGCTCAACGTTCCATGGGAGATATTGATTACCTTGTACCAGAGAAATATTTCGACAGAGCAAAAGCACTGCTTTCAGAGAATGGCTATTCTGTAGAAGAAGATCCAAGATATGCAAGACACATCGATGTTTCAAAGGATCATATTTCTTTTGAGCAGCACCGTTTTTTCAGTGATGGAGAAGTGGAGATTGAGCAGTTTATCCAAGACGGAATGACGAGCATAGAAGAAAGAGAGATATTCGGTGTAAAGTTTCCCATGCTTCCGAGATTGGCAAACGGTTTAGTACTGCTCGGTCATATGGTGCATCATCTAAAAACGGGATTGGGCCTTCGACAGGTCATCGACTGGATGATGTATGTCGAAAGCGAACTGACGGACGCGTTTTGGACAGAGGCGTTTGAACCTGCAGCAAAGGAAACCGGGCTGGAGAAGGTGGCGGTAACAGCCACCCAAACGTGCAGAAAGTTTCTCGGCTTGCCTGCAGATATTCATTGGTGCGAAGGCGCTGAATCCGAACTGTGCAGTGAATTGATGGACAGCCTGCTTTCGTCCGGCAATTTTGACAGAAAACGAGGTCGCGGTTCTGCCGTAGAGACGGTTACGGCTAACTTTGCGAGAAAAGGTTTATTCCGATACCTGCAATACGCCGGCGAGTATAATTGGAAAGCATATCACAAACACAAATGGCTCAAGCCGTTTGCGTGGACTTATCAAATCGGGAGATATGCCAAGAAAGGGCTTCAGGCAAAACGCAGCAGAACTCAATTAAAAGAAGATATTATTCGCGGCAGGCGAAGAACCGAATTGCTGCAAAAACTGAATATCAGAACCGATAAATGAAAAACGGAGCCGTTAAGACTCCCGAAAGAGAAGCTTAACGGCTCTTTTCTTATGCCAGAAAGTATTCTTTGTACCACTCGGCAAATTTCCTGAGGCCTTCCCGGATCCCGATCGAGGGGCGGAAGCCGTAGTCAATTTCGAGGCCGGTGCTGTCGGCGAAGGTGACGGGCACGTCGCCGGGCTGCATGGGGACCAGCTCCCGGTGGGCGGCGAAGTCGTAGTCAGCAGGCAGGACGCCGGCGCGGACCAGCTCCTCCTGGAGCGTGGAGACGTAGTCCAACAGGTTCTCCGGCGTGCCGCCGCCGATGTTGTAGATGGCATAGGGCGGCAGGGGCAGGCCATCTTCACCAGTAGCTTTCTCCGGCGCGCCCTGCATGACGCGGAGGATACCCTCTACGATGTCGTCCACATAGGTGAAATCTCGCTGGCAGTTGCCGTAGTTGAAGATCTGGATGGTCTTCCCGGCCACCAGCTTCTGCGTGGCGGAGAAGTAGAACATGTCCGGCCGTCCCGCCGGGCCGTAGACCGTGAAGAAGCGGAGCCCGGTGGAGGGGATATTATAGAGCTTTGAGTAACTGTGGGCCAGCAGTTCGTTGGACTTCTTGGTGGCCGCATACAGGGACACGGGGTTATCCACTTTGTCGTCGGTACTGAAGGGGACCTTCTTGTTGCCGCCGTAGACCGAGGAGGAGGAGGCGTAGACCAGGTGCTCCACTGGGTTGCGGCGGCAGGCTTCCAGGATGTTGTAGAATCCGATCAGGTTCGATTCGATGTATACGTCGGGATGGTCGATGGAATAGCGGACCCCCGCTTGGGCGGCCAGGTTCACCACGATGGCGGGCTTATATTCCGCAAAGATGCGGTCCACCAGCGCCTTGTCGGCGATGGAGCCTCGGATAAAAACGTGTTTTACCGGTGAAGACTTTGCCGCCTGTTTGATAAGCGACAGGCGGTATTCTTTTAGCGCCGGATCGTAGTAGTCGTTCATGTTGTCCAGGGAAACGATGGTCCCACCCTTCAACTCTTTGAGCAGCCGCAACACCAGGTTCGCGCCGATAAAGCCCGGGGAACCGGTGACGAGGATGGTTTTGTTGTTGAGATCTATATGAACTTTTCCCATACTGCACCTCTTATTTCGTGATCCCGTGATAGGTTTCTTGCACTCGCTGATAGCTTGCTAAATCTCCAATATCATATCGACTGCCTGGCATCTCCATGCTGTGCAGGACGCTGTGGCTGCACATCCAGGCCACCAGGCTTCCTGGAGCGTCTGTACCACAGCCATCCGCGATGGCGTCCCTGATGCGGGCCGCGTCCGCCTTCGTGTAAAAGTAGAACGGCGGCGTGCACCAGTGGGATTTGGGGAATGCGGGCTTTTCCTCCATGGACAGGAGCCGCTGGTTTTCGTCGATCTCGGACACGCCGGACTTGCGTAGCCGCGCCTCCTCTGCTTCGTAATAGCGCATGGTGCAGGAGGTGCCCTTTTCCTGGGCATAGCGGAGGAAGGACGTGAGGGAGAAGTCCAGCACGTTGTCCCCGGCGATGATCAACAGATCGTCGTCCAGGCCCAATTTGTCGATGGAGAACTGGATGTCGCAGACCGCGCCGCGCCGTGTCTCGTTGGTGCTGGTGCCGTCGTCCACCACCGTGATGGGCAGGGGGTGAGCCTTGGCCCAGGCTTCAAAATGGGGCGCGAACTTGTGGTTCGATATGACCACGTACTCGTCCACCAGACCCGCGGTGTGGATATCGTCAATGAGCCAGTCCAAAATCGTCTTTTGGCCCACCTTCAGCAGAGGCTTTGGAAAATCCTTCGTCAGGGGATAGAGCCGGGTCGCATAGCCCGCAGCCAACAAAAGGCACTTCATAAACCTATACCTCACATGCTCACTCCGTCTGCGCTTTGACAGATATGGACGGAATACTTTTCTTTCAAGTGCGGATAGTCGTCCAGGTAGGCCTTGCTGACCTGTTGAACGATGGTTTCCTCAAACGCAGGGTCGATCAAAGCCATACAGCAGCCCTTGAACCCGGCGCCGCAGAATCGACCGCCATAGATGCCGTCGGTATGTCGCATGATCTCGTAGAGACGGATCTGCTCAGGCGCGCCGGATTCCCAGTTATGGATGCTGCTCCAGCCGGACTCAAAAGACAGTCGTCCAAACGCTTCGATGTCTCCTCTGCGCCAGGCTTCGGCCCCTTTTTCGACCCGCTGGTATTCCGTATACCAATGCTCGCAGCGCTTGGCCCAAGGGAGAGGGAGACGGTCCTTGTATTGCGAATAGATCTCATAGGGCACGTTGCGAGCGTTGGCTTCTTTGAACTTACCGTATGCCCTGCCGGCAAACGCTTCTAAAGCGTATACGCCTGCGCGCAGCTCGTCCACCCGCATGTTGTACTTGGAACCGGCCAAGCTGTGTTCCAGCCCGCTGAAGAAAATGGCGATCGCATAGGGCTTCATGGCGGGATGGGTGGGGATCAGTTCGTAACTGTCATCAGCCGTATCGAGGTACAGCAAGTGATCCTTTTTGCCCAACACCTCGCAGCTCTGGTCTAACTTTCCTACGTTGACGCCTACATAATTCTTTTCTGCATCGAAGGCCGTATCGATCAATTCCTGGGGCTCCAGGTGGATGCCATTGACGTTGGCCAGAGCGGATAAAAACGCCAAAATGACCGCAGCGGAGGAGGACAGACCGCCGATAGGCAGCGACCCTTCGATGACGCCGCAGATGCCCGTCGTCAGCGGGCGTGTTTTGCTCAATGCCCAGGTAGCGCCGCGCAAATAATCCGCCCAATCGTTCTCCTTCGTTTTCGGCACTGAAGCGATGTGCCATTGGGCTCGCTTGGGAAACTGCAGGGAGGTCATTTCCACTACGCCGTTTTTCTTGGGCCGATATGCGATATGGATGCCCTTGTCGATGGCAAAGCCTG
>JAEEGL012196477.1_pt1 | contig 28668 bp, 26 predicted proteins | sample 9134231 | NCBI WGS metagenome assembly JAEEGL01 (sample SAMN16246548, study PRJNA631951) | gut metagenome | biome: gut microbiome; feature: rumen; material: fiber-attached | host: Bos | place: Iran: Karaj | collected 2018-10 | reverse complement strand
GATGGACATGGCTGTCGCAGTAAATGCCTTACGACAGTCACAAGGCGGCCTATGCGTGGCGATCGGGGGAAAAGTAGCAGGCCTGTTGCCGCTGCCTGTGGCGGGTCTGATGTCCAATTTGCCGCATGGCGTTGTCGAAAAGCAGATCAACACTGTTCGTGCGGCATCAAAATTGACAGGAACGTCATTGCATGAACCATTTATGATGCTGGCGTTCCTGCCATTGCCCGTCATTCCGTTTTTGAAATTGACGGATTGCGGGCTGGTGGATGTTCAGAAATTCAAGATTATTGAATAAAGTGGTTTTGTTTTATTACAAGATCTCTGATGGCCATAGAGCCATTATGACTTTCTCCAGCTCCATGCTATGACTTGCCTTGAATAAAACTAAATCACCACTATTCATGGTTTCTTTAAGTCGTGCTGTCACATCATCTAGTGATTTGGATTTGTAAATATCAAGTTTTCCATTGCTTTTAATGGAATCAGCCGCGCTGCACATTTCTTCACCAATTGTAATCAAACAATCAAATTTTGACTGAACTACATATTGTATCACATTGGCATGCATTTCGGAAACCAACGACCCGCTCTCCTTGATATCTCCTAGCACGGCAATTCGTTTCCCAACGACAGGAATCCGTTCTGCAGCGTCTATTGCTGCTTTGATGCTTTTTTCAACAGCGTTATAACAATCTGCATATACAATGATATTGTCTTTTGTATGGACGACGTTTTGCCTAATTCCTTCTGTTCTGTATTTCTCTAGTCCTTTCACAATATTTTCTGGCGATATGCCGTCACAAGCTGCAATGGCAAAGGCATACAATGCACACAATGCATTATGTGTCGCAAAAATATTATGTAGAGTTATTTGGTATTTGGCGCTATTCTGTCTTACAATAATTGAAAAAGTCAATCCATTATTTGTTGTGCATATATCCTGTACAAAAAAGTCCGCGTCTGTCTTTTTCTCAGAAATAGTAATGATTTTTTGTCCTTTCAGCAAATCAAAACGATTGAATTCATCAATGTTAACAACAACTATTCCGCCCTTCGGCATGTGTTTTGCGATAGAGCATACTTCTTCAACAATTTTATCTTCGTTTTCAAAATTCATAAAATGTGATTTGTCTATTGAAGTAATTACAAACATATCAGGCCGAAGCATTTCGGAAACATATTGTGTTTTGCCAGGAGTGCCTTCATGAATTTCTTGAATCATTCTTTCAGTTCCATCGGGTATTGTTTGTACAGCCTGCCCGACTGACCTCCGCGTATTGGCATTGCTTTGATTATAATATGTCCTGTATGTTGTCTTGTAAATTTCACCAATCATATTCTTGGTTGTTGTCTTGCCAATGCTTCCTGATACAGCAATAACTTTTACTTTATCATGCAAGTCGCGGTAATATCTGCCCATTTTTGCAAATACTGCCAATGTATTATCTGTCACCATACATGGGTATTCTTCAAAATTGTCTTGGGTGATAAGAAGAATAGCTCCTTTACGAACAGCATCTTCTGCATTCTGCCTTGTCTCAACAATGCATGCATTCTGTGGTGAAATATTGAATGACATATATATTGAATCCAATATACAAAGTTCTGTAATGACCTTGCTGCTGTTTTCTTTTCCTTTATCATTCAACTGGACATTACAACCTTGCTTTTTTAAATATTGAAGAAAAAACGCTACCGTCTTATATTTTTGGGGATGCAAGATTCGTTTGACTGATGGTAAGGAAATTAAGTAATGATATAATTTCTTAATCATGTGTAAATAATGGACGTTTTTGTCATTTTTGTTTACGTTCCCAGAATTTGAATTTTGAAGGAACAAGGCTCAAGGTATATTGATATGAATCAGGTTTGAAAACCAATGACCATCCTAAGAATAATACGATAAAAACAATCCCTTTCAATAGACCGTCCAAATAATCATTATTCAAATGCAACAGCCGTATTGAAAAATATGTTATGAGTGAAATAACAAATACCGCTCCAAAAGTGGGAGCAAGGTCTAGTAATTGCCTTTGCCATTTGTAACCGATGTATTTTGAAACTAATCCGATATTGACAAAGTAACATAAACAAATGTAAAGGACATAGCCTACCAACAGTCCCTTCATTCCCCATAACAACAAACCTCCGACCACCAATGTCGAGCCTGTGGACCGTTTCAACAATGTCCAACCAAACATCACACGGCTTTTCCCTATGGCTGCGATGGACTGTGTATTGACAGATTGCAGGCAGGAGACAATACCGCATATGCACAAAACCTGAAAATACGGGACGCTAGGCAGCCAACGGGCGGAATATAGCAATAAAAATACGGGTTTTGCAATTATTATTAATAGTGACATCAATGGAAATGTTATATAGGCAATCGTCTGAGTCAATCTCTTTATCATATTGCCAAGTAGAATCTTGTTATCCTGAACCTCTGCATACAAAGGATATGTTATTTGTGTCAATACGGATGAAATGCTATGAGAGGCAAGACTCTCTGTCGATACAGCTTTTGTATAATATCCCAATACGGCTGGACTATAGATCTTCCCAATCAACAACTGCGATATCTTTGCTCCTAATTGATTGACTACATGAGAAAGAAACATAAAGCTTCCGAATTTAAACAGTTCTCTGAATGAATCCATGGAAAATACCAGCAATGGGAACCATTTGTTTGTTACCCAGAAAATGACAGTCGGTATTATCGCTGTCGCTAAATTCATTGAAACCAGTGCCCAGACGCCAAATCCTTTATATGCCATGTATATGCAAATTACGAGCGAAATGACTGAAGTCACCAAAGATACGATTGTCAGTTTTTGAAAGCGGAAATTCTTCTTCATTTGATTAATATGGATACTAGAAAGAGCATCTATTATCAAAATCAATCCTTGGACTCTCAGTACCGATGATAGCAATGATATCTTATAGAACCTAGCAATGGCTGGTGCGCACAAAAAAAGGATAGCGTACATAAGTGATGACATTGACAGGTTAAAGAAGAAAATAGTAGAATAATCTTCTTGCGTCGGTCTCTTTTTCTGTATCAGGGCAGAAGCAAAACCACAGTCAACAAAAGAACGTGCAACCACCATGAAAATGGACAACATGCCAATGCAACCATAATCTTCGGGTTTTAATAATCGAGCGAGAACTATGCCTGAAATAAAACGAATGCCTATGGCTGAAAACTTCGAGATAGATGTCCACAACACTCCCGAGACAGCTTTTTTCTTAAGATTAGAATTATCAGACATGATCCCCTACCAATTCATGAAACTTCCGTCTTACACCGACTTGGGTGGCTGTCTGCTGCCCTAGCAATTGCCCCCAGTTGCCTTCCACAAGTGCCCAACCATTGTCTGTCAGTGCGAAATCCCATGCAATATACACGTGCTTACCAAAGGCTGTTCGATGAAGCTCCTCGACTGTTTGAAGCAATTCAGCCCATCTTGGAACCTGCCAGCCTTTGAATTTGAGTTTTGAATCAGGATGTTCTTCAAAGTGGTTGTTCGAATCATCACACCCATCAGAAGTAATGATTCCTGTCTGAGGATCTACGCTTACAACAATGCCACCAGAGCCCAAATTATCAACAATGGCGCCTCTCTTGCCCATTCTCATTCTTGTCCAAATCACTGTGATTTTGCCATCGTTCAAGAATGTGGGGATGCGTACCGTATTGACTGAACTCTCATTCCATTTCGCCATTTCAGATGACTGGTGAATGCATTCTTCTACTATCCATGCAGGACATGTTTCTAGCAGGTGAAGGAAATACTCTTTTGCATGAGAAGCATCATGATATGTAAATTTTTGTGCTCCTTTGCCTTTTGACGCCTCAAGGGGCTTGATGAAAACGCTTCCGCACTTGCAGGCAAAATCGGCAAAATCGGCCACAGACGATTGTTTGTCTATCTTAAACGCCATTCTTCTGAAATATGGTTGCGCAAGAAGATAGAAATTGTATTTATTTTGAATTTCTTTTCTAAAGACGTCTTTGGGAGTGATTTTAAGAAGCGTTGAAATTCTGTCAACATCTGTTTCGAATTCCCAACGTTCCTGGTCGGTTCGATTCCTGAAATTAAAGAGGAAATACTCGTATGGCAAAGCCTTGTATTTGAGCCAGCATGTGACAATGTCTTTTGTCAGTTTCTTGACCACCACTTGATCTTTTCGTTCATTTTCTGACAAATATGTATCAAATGTTTTGTCCAGCACGACACGGAACGATTCTCCGTTGCCATAGCCGCATGGCAAATGCATTTTTCTCTTTATAAAAACCATTGTTTTTAGAAACAATGGCAAATGGTTGTATATGATTTTATTCAATCCCATGATTATGTCCCCTGTATTTTTGTTAGCTTGGGGAATCGAGATTTTTTCGTTTCGTTACAGAAAAATGGCATGGGCCAATTTAGTGCGTTTGTTATCTCTCTTTTGTTTCAGCCAATGACAACTGATGCGATTCTTGGTTCGAAACAGCAGCATGGCCTGAGGCAGACGATTCGCACGCCACTTGCCCGCTGTGGGCCGACCTTCAGGAAAGTCGCCAGAACGGAATGGTTTCCATGCAGCCCAAGCGGACCAATGTCTGCCTCATTCACATGCGCTGTGATCTGCTTTTCCATATTGCTCTGCCGTGCATAATTTCCGTCAACCAAAGCTCCTAGCATAAGGGAACTGGCCTCGAAATGAGATCGGCCGATGCCCACTCCGAGCGTGCAGGGAGTGCAGCCTAGCTGCGCGATGGACTCCTTCGCCCAACTGACGATTTCGTCCAATACGACGTTTGTGTCATGCTTGTGAAAGATGCGGAGCGTCTTCGCGCGGATGGCGGGGCCGCCGCCGAACATCAGGATATGGAGCTTCAGACCGTCTCCGTTTATGCGTCTAAGAAGAAACGGTGCGGGCAGGACACCAGCGGAATCTTGGTTGAGGCCACCTGATTGGTCGATGCGCTGTTCATCGTCGCCCATGATACCCATGGGGCGGCCGGGCAGTCGTCTCAATCCGTCCGCCACACCTTGGTGGATAGCGTCCAGAAGCTCGCTTGTCAGGACAGCGTTTCGTCCCGCGTCCAGAACGAGATGTGGGATTCCCGTATCGTCACACAAAGGGCTTTTCTGTCGTTCTGCCGCATCCGCGTTTTGGAGAATGGTTTCCATGACCCATTTCGCACGCGGGTTCGTCTCTTCCTCGATGGCCTTGCGATAGGCATCCTTTTTGTCTTCCGTGAAAGTCGAACCAGCCGTGACCAGCGTGGCTGCGACTATTTCCGCGATTTCGTCATATGACATGTTCATCATCAGTAGATGCTCCTTCCGTGGGCGGCGGCAATGATGGCGGGATAGCGATCCACTTTCAGACAGTAGAGTGCTTCCATACCGAGTTCGGGGAACGCGACAAGCCGCTGTTCAAGAGTCTTGGCACCGAGCAGGGCGGTCACAGGGGGGATGACCGCATAGACGGCGTTGAATTTGTTCAATGCTACAATCGTTTCTGCATGGATGGCGCCTTTGCCCAGATGCAACTTAACGCCCGCTTCTGAAAGTGGTGCGATGCTGGATTCGATCTCCAGTTTGTTGCTGGACGTGGGTCCTACACCTGCGGTGCTGACCGCAGTATGGAAAATCACACTACCTTGCAGATTTATGTCTAGTTCGCCAATCGTGCCGTCATGGTGCATTTTGACAAGTTTCGGCAGGACGGCATCCCGACCGCAGTAGATGCTTCCTGTAATATACACCATGTCACCTACTTGCAGGGCGTCGGTGACATCTTCTGTTATGGGAGTTGTAATATCCATTATGGTTCCCTGACTGTTTCTTGCATCTTTCTCATTCTTTGCTTGAATTGATCCATGAAGAAGACGATTGCGTAGGAAAAAACAATCGTCACTACCAGCACGACGACTGGCTTCAAATACAAAGCTAATGGATTATGTGAAATATGGATGAAAACATAAACACGGTTGACAAACATATGCCAGACAAATATATGAAGTACATAGGTTAACATCGATAAATTCTTCCCAATCCATCCTAACGAACTACCTGTGAATTTTCTGGGATGTTTCATTCCAAGGATGAACAGGCCGGCCAGTTGCGGGAATGTGGCGATGTTTACGCCAAAGTCACGTCCTAGGATCATTCGTTCCGGAAGGCATGCGACTGTCGATGCGCATAGAAGTAACAGAAGCCATCTGTCACTGCATTGGGCTATGACCTTGGTGGAATTCTGGTGAAGCCAGTATCCTGCCATAAACAACGGAAAGCCTTCTATTAAAAAGTTTCGATACATCATGTTCGGAATTTTCATGCCAGCCTAATAAGCAACCTGCGCAAGTGCGATATATGCAAGAATCAGAATCGGAATCATACAGATTGCCACGGGCACGAGTTTCAGTTTATAGGCAAGTGAAAACAGGATGTAGTCATACAGTAGCGCGAACAGAAACCAAAGATGGCCTGAGATAATAACAGGCCGATTGTATATGAACCAGTCCATAAATAATTGGAGAGAAAAAGTAAGACTCCTCCCGAAAAACTTGTGCATGACTAATGCCACAAAAAGATAAAAAAAAGACGCAAACAATGTGATTTTCGCGATGTGCGTGATTTTTTTGCATGCGTCGTAGTGCTTGTCTTCATCCGGACCATAATACGAATAATAACCTGATATCATAAAGAAAAATGGGACGCAGAATCTAGAGACGGCCTGTACGACAGTGCCGAAAATGCCTGGAAATTCGCAATGCATAAAAACGACGCAGATGCAGGCTATCCCTTTGATAAAATCAAAGCAGGAATTGTATTGTCTGCGTATGCCGTCTTTACTTGTTTCCATGATTGTCATTTTACTCCAAACAGTTCGAAGTAGCTGGCCTCGTTTTCTATGACGCCGTAGGCCCGTGCACGCATCTCAATCTTTTCCGCCCAGCATCGGTGCGGTCCGATTTCATTCATGCCCTTGGTCCCCTTCACGACACCGCCGGATGCATGGAGGATTTGTTCCGCATCTATATATTCCTCCTTCGTCACAGCAAGCATGCCGTTAATGAAATTCAGGTGCGATGGATGGATGCATGTCTTTCCCATGAAGCCGTTTGCCTGATCTAGGACAAGCTCGCGCATGAGACCGTCCACTGCGTCATTGACGATGAATGGCCGCTTCAGCAAGGTTCCTTTGATGCTCATTCCGGCACCTGGTGTTTCATCGGAGAATTTCATGCTCTTGTTGGCTCGGAAATACTCCCAGACTGGGCCGGAGACCGTGTAGTCATTGTCGCGCGAAAAGACGTTCAGGATGTCCATGAGGCAGTCGCGAACTGTCATGATGTCGTAGATGGAATACTCGATACCACGACGGACGCCGAAGCAGGCTGAAAAATCCGTTCCCCCGACGCGGATGTTCAGGATCAAGTCTCTGTATTCGTCCACGATCTTGCGGATGCCGAGAAGCTCCTGCATCCTGCTTTCTTTGAAAGCGACACGTCGGTCCTCTATGATAGGCATGCCGTACAGGATTTCATGGAACTGCTCATTCATGTCCTTCAGATGCGAGAGGTAGGCTCCGGCGTTAGACATGTTGAATTTCGGAAAGTTGAAACCTGTTATAAGCTTCAGGTGCTCTGGTTTCAGCATGGCTCCGAAATGTTTGAACTGCTCGATGTTACGTACACGGAAGAAAATCAGCGGCAAATCGTCGAAGGAGAAGTTTCCATGACTGATTGCTTTTCCGATGATATCCAAAAGGTGAATCGAATTCTGCTCTGCCGACGGCACGTCTTCTTCCTTGCAGGCGTCTTCAAAACAGAGGACCATAGACGTCAAGCCTTTGTACTTCTGGGTTAGGATCGCCTGTGCAAAGTCCTTGGTTCCAGGCATGTACATAGTGGCACCGAGACAGTATTGAAGAAGCGAACGGTCAGTATTCTTGTCAAAATGTTCCGGTTCTTTAAAAAATTGGAATGTTGGATTATATAGATGGTGTTTCATGATTTATCGTAGGGAATGTTTTTTACAAAGAACCCTTCGGGGACTGGATCGCCTCGGGATAATATGCGTCGATCACGCGTTTGACAAGCGAGACTTGTTTTGCGCGTTTCTTCGCGTCGTCGATGGTGCTCTCCCAGCTGTGTGTTTGGGCCACGGAGCCACCGGTCTTCAGGTAAATGGGGGCCGCGACGCGAATCATCTCGGGGACTTCATAATGGCGGATGAAGCCGCCCGTGGACTGCGGGTTCTCCGTATGGATGTCGATAGGAATGTCTATGGCCTGCCGCATGGCGGCGAGCATCTGGAGCTGGATGTCACGTACAGGATTGATGGAATTGGCGCCGATGCTCTCCAGCAGTTTCGCAGAACACGGGTTGCCGTGACCGGCATGGGCCGAGACCTTGAACTTGCAGTCCGCCGGAAGCTCGCCCGCTTTACGCATTTCGTTGAGCAGCCACAGGCAGCCTTCGTCATAGACCAGAAACGATTTGCAACCAAGCGCTGCCGCCCGCTTCACATCTTCGACGGCACGAACGATCTGCTCCTGTCCGCGGAGGCGATAGCCCATGCGGACCCCCTCCGGCGTGTTCACGGAGGCGCTCGTGTCCGTCGTGGCGCGCGGCCCGATAGCGAGGATCAGATCCGTCTTTGCGTCTTTCGCCATCTTCACCATTTTGGTGATGTCCGAGTCACTCAGAGACATGATGCCTTTTGTCTGCGTAACGCGATGCAGATAGAGACCGTAATTGTCAATGGCTTCCAGAAGCGCCTCCATGACGGCGGGGCCTTGGATGCCTGGAACTTCAAAACGATATTGTCCTCCGTCCAAAAATCTCTTTTCGGAAGTCGGCAGGTCGTAGGCATCGCCACCCGGCAGGCCGATGGATTTCAAAAAAGCCCGGGTCTTCTTCATACTGTTCATTTGCATATCTCCTTTTATGTTTTGATTTGTCATAATAAAGATTGCAGCAGGCCAATGTCCATGTCGTCGTCAAGCAACGCGCGGCACTGCCCGACGAGTTTTCCGTCGCATTCCGCATAGGCCAGAAGCGACTGGATCTTGTCCGTCATGTCTTCTCGTGACATGGGATTCTCCGGTGCGCCTTTTGCGTAATCAACGGAATATGAAAACTCCTCGCCGTTTTTTGCTGTGACGACAACTGTCGCGTAACGGGCGTCAGGCGGAAGGGTGGTTGGACAGGGGGCCTCTTCCACGATGACTTTGGAAACAAGTTCGAGAATGTCGTGACGTGCAACCGTCTTTTCTGCGAAGGCCTCGAGGCCGGCCTGCCCTAGAATCAACGCCGCGGCGACACTGTATGGAATGCTGAGTTTCGCAGATGGGGAGCTTTTTATCACTATGTGGTCGTGTCCCTTGATCGCCAGTTTGTACGTCTTCACAAGAATCCGCGAGATGTCCTGCGGCTTGATTTTGTCCCGTAACGCAAGTGCGGCCTCGATGGCGGAATGACAGTGGCGGCAGGCCGCGTATGGCTTCACATAGATGCGCTCCATTTCAAAATAATCAGTCTGCACGGTCAGTTTTTCCACATCGTATTCGTCCGTGAACAGCTTGAAGAAGCCGCGGTCGCCGTCCAGCATGTCGTTGGAACCTTGCATGTTTGTGAAGCCCATGGTGGCGGCTGTAAAGCCGTCCATGGCAGCACGGCCGAGATTATATGGCTTCAGTTGCGAGTCCTGTTCCTGTATTTCCAACATGCCCGCTGCACTTGCGACAGCCGCCGACAGGACAGTCTTCAACTGTGTTGCATTCATCCTTAAAGCGAACGCGACAGCCACAGCGGCTCCGACTGTCCCGCAGGTTGCCGCTGCGTGGAAACCCTTTTTCTTGTGTCCTGGCTGAATGGCAACAGCGAGACGGCAGGCGGCCTCGTAGCCCATGATTGTCCCGCGGAGAAAATCATCAGTCGAAATATTATTGACGGAAGCGGCTGAAAGCAGGGCGGTGATGACGGACGCTCCCAGATGGAGCATGGCGAAGCGCTGTCCATCATCAAGTTCAAGGCAGTGCGCATTGTAGCCATTGACGAGACATGCCGTGCGCGCATCCGTCTTTATGCCATAGCCGATCAATGGTGCTTTGCCCGGTTCCGCATGATGGAGGAAAGTCTCCCAGGCATCCTTCATGGCATGGGCCCCCGCCTCCGTGACGGCGATATAGTCGGCAAGGCAGGCCTTCGCCTTGCTGAGGACGGACGGCGTGACAGCCGTCTGCTTTTGTATAAGATATTCGATAAAATGATCCGTGGCGTTTTTCATGATGGATTTAATTGAATTGGTATCTGGCTTGCTCGATTTCGGACAGCCGCCCGAGGTCGAACAGCTCGATGTTGCGCATCGCTTCGGCCATCATGGCACGGAAGGAGTCCGCCGTGACACCCGCGACGTGCGGCGTGAGAATGACGTTCGAGAGTGATTTCAGCGAGTATTCAGCCGGAAGCGGTTCTGTCTCGTGGACATCCAGACCTGCGAACGACAACCTGCCTTCCTGCAGGGCGGCGTGGATCGCGGCGGAATCGACCAGCCCCCCACGGGCTGTGTTGACAAGAACGGCGCCGCGCTTCATCAGGCGGAGCGTGTTGTTGTTGATCATTCTGCTGTTCCCTTCAGTCATCGGACAGTGGAGGGAGATGATGTCTGATTCGGCTAGTAGCGTATTGAAATCCGTGTATTCGATAGACAGTTCGCGTTCTGTTTCTTCATCGGCCCTGAATGGGTCGAAATAGAGGATGCGCACGCAGAACGGGCGGAGGAGGACCGCCACCTTGCGGGCGATACTGCCCATGCCGACGAGACCGACGGTCTTTCCGTGCAGTTCGAACGTCCGGACGCCTTGCTCCTGTTTTTTCCAGATGCCCGCGAGCGTATTGTTGTGGATTTCCGTAAGGCGGCGGAGGCACGCCAGTATCAGGAGCAGGGCGTGCTCCGCCACGCTCTGTGCGTTGACGCCTTTGTTGACGTACAGCGGAATGCCGTGGCGTTTTAGTGCTTCCAGATCAATGGAGTCCAATCCCACGCCAGACCGCTGGATCATCTTCAGTTTCGTGGCGTGGGTGAGGGCGTTTTCATCAATGCGGATGCGACCGCCTGCGAGAATGTAGTCCGCTTCGGCGACTGATTGCGCAAGGCATTCGAGCGTTGCTTCCTCCAGCATGGAGAAGCTGAACTTTTCTGGCAATGCGCTCTTAACGATGTCTAGCGGAGTGCCTGAATAGCGGTTTGTGAGCAGGATTTTTTTCAATTTGATGTATCCTTATTCAGCGGGCATCCCACCAATTTTTTACTGTTTGTGGATCAATCCTGTCATAAATCATGTCATGCCCTTGTGCATCTTCGACTTGAAGATGCCTGTTTGCAAAATCCGCCAATTTGGACAAGTTGTCAGGAGATTCGCTGCAGAATGAAAAACGGCAGATTTTTGAGAGGATGGCTGTGTCATCCTTGCATACATCGCCGATTTTCACAAAGGATTTCGCGAGCACACATTCAGGCAATGCCTGGATTTCATCAAAGCCCTTGATGGAGGAGATGACGCCTGCTTTTGCGAAATAATTCAATGTCAAGCACTTGAGGTCTGGTTCAGGATGCGGGTTCTCATCTATGCCCGCCGTTGAACCTGTCAAGGCATGAAGGATGTAGATATCGAGGTAGTTGACATTACCCAGCCGATACAGGTAGGCATGTTTGTTAGAGCCACTCAGTCGGAATCCACATTCAAAGAAAAGTGAATTGGCGTTATCATCGACGAAGCTGGAGAAAAAGATCGTCCCGTATTTTATGCCGATTCCCTCGATCATGGAACGCAGATGGGAATCCACCTTGCGCAACGCTTCCGCCTGCTGGCGTTGGGGATAGAGCCAAGCGTTTTGTATGACTGTCAAGTCACCGTTGAGTCTGGATGTCAGAGTGTCGCATGTCGAAGTTAGCTTGATGTTTCCATCTTGTATCGCGTAGGTGTAGTTTACCTTATTTCCGTTTTGGATGTATTTTTCGATGATGACTTTCTTGGAAAGGGAGGTTTCCATGGCATATTCGTATGCTTTCTGAAGTTCCTCCCGGTCATTGGCGACGCTGATGCCGATGGAGCCACCCCGATCAACTGGTTTGACGATCACGGGGAACTCGTCCACATCGTTCGGCGAGGCATATTCCTTGATGACGGGCACGCCGTATTTGACGCATGTTCTTTTGAAAATGTCTTTATTGCGTGTCACATCAAGCTGATATTCATTGATATAGCATGGCAGTCCGAGCCGTCCGCATAGTTTGATGAGATTCTCAACGCGAATCTCGCTGTAGCCGGCGACGATGCCGTTGATCTTTTCTTCCCTGCATTTTTTCTCAAGCGTGTCCAGCTCTGACCAACTGATATTCCATGCCTCATTGGCTACCTGTTTAGCCGGAGATTTTGTCCAGTCCGTGTTATAGTCAGTGGCAATCACATGGACACCGAATGATTGTGCACGTTTGATCAAATCGACTTCACTTCCCGTGGCTCCCAACACGAGAAGTTTTTTCCCTTTTAGAAACTCATACATTTCCTGCTATCCTAGTTTGTTATATCATACCCGCTAATATATCACATAAGGACTTCATGTCTTCCAGATCATACCTCTGGTCGCATGGCAACGGGAGGATGTTCTCCGCATAATCCTTTTCTAAAAATTTATTACATTGTAGGACATTTGGCCATAATGTTGGGATGAAAATCTTCTTTTCTACCAGTTTTTTCTTGATTTCCATGCCATCATGGCAGTAGAACGGATACATGTATGGTCCGACAGGAGACATGTTAGGCAAACCATTTATGGTTTGTAGTCTTTTGGCAAGATAGGCGTAATTCTCTTCCCTTTTTGTCTTGGTTCTTTCATAATCTATCGCTCGTAGAAGATTATGGGTGAGACGTGACATCATGCGGAGTTCCAATGTTCTGAATCCGTGGTCATTAGCCTTGAAATCACCATAGAAAACGCTTGCCGAACTACCTTCGTAACGTCCAAGGAGGTGACGCATCCTGTCCATTGATACATCCATGGGAATTTTTTCCGTTAGTTTAGCATCAGTTGCGACATATCCACCATCGGATACACCGAAGAACTTTCGGCAGGAATAGATTGTGTCAACACCGGGAATAGGCTGTTGGAAAAAAGCTTGGACATTGTCTAATATGACATTTTGATATGTTGATTTCAACTCATTTATCTTCGCTTCATCAAGCCGTCCGAAGTAATTTACGACATAGAGATACTCTTTGTTTTTCAGATTACTGGCGAAGTCGGGAGTGAAATCTTCATGGATTGGATAGAATTCATAAGCATATCCCTCCCGTTCGCATAAAGATGAGACAGAATCACAAAGATAATATGGGATAAATAACTTTTGTATTTTCCGCGCTTTTAGCAAATAAAGCAAGCCATTCCGGGCATTGTTTACAGGAATTGCGTTGGGATAATATTCCTTGCCAGAGAATTCCTCTAATTCGAGATAACCGCCTATTTCTTTCATTTCCAGTAAGTTATGCTAGTTCAATTTGAATCCATTCTTCTGAATGATCCATCATATGAAGCATCTGATCTAAACTGTCGAATGACATTACGAAACACCCAAGCGCGGTATTCGCACCAGTGAAAGCTTTCACATTGTCACCAGGCTTGGCAATAATATGATCTTCCAAAATGTGCTTTTGGCCTTCTGGGGAAATATTAATTTTCTTAAGCACACCGTTTCTCATGCTATGGACTGCATAATACGAGAAGTATCCAGTTGGACTATGACCAAGTGACTGAGTATTAATGTGTTCTCCTAGGGCAGCCTTCACAGAGAGTTCCACTAGATTTACTCCTGTGGCATGTTGAATTACCTGTGGGATGTAGTTCCCGCCGTCCCGCGGGGCAATTTCCATCAGATATACATTGTAATCATGGTCAATGCGGATATCGAAGTTATATGTGCATGTTTTCATGCCCAACAGAGATATAAGTCTTTGGATTTCAGCATGAACCTTGTCGTGCACATGTTCGGGCATGTTATAGGGGAAGCTAGCTGCCATCGGGACAAAAGGATTTACGCAATTTGCATTAAAATGGTCATTGGCAAAATACCGGAACACCAGTTTCCCTTCAATTGAAAGGCCATCACCAGCAATTTGATACCCATATTTTTCGACAAACTCTTCTAGAATGATTTGTTTTTTCCTTGAAAAGGACATAGCATCTGAAAGTTTTACCATCAAACGACTGTCATTTTGCTCTATCTGGCTAATACCTTTGCTACCTGAGGAATCTACCGGTTTAACGATGACAGGAAATTTGAACATGCCTTCATTCAAATCTTTTATAGCCTTGTCAAAATCTGTGTAACTTAATGCTTTGGGAGTATGGAATCCATGTGTTGAGAGAAACTTTCTGAACTTGTCCTTGTTACAAAGAATATCAACGGAAGCATAGGGATTTGTAGGGAGTCCGAGCTTTTCGGCAACATAAGCAGCCGTTGGGGCTGCGGGATCAGAAGCATATGCAAGCACGCCGTCAACAGCTTCCTTACGAGCCACATCCAGCACTGCTTCCATGTCAGTTGTGCTCTTTAAATAAAAACGATCTGCATGGAATTGACCAGGGTTGTCTGGCAAATAATCACATAGAATTGTGCGCAAGCCCATTCGATGCGCTGTTTCGATGGCTACGATCTGCTGTGCCGAGCCGCCGAGAAGAAGGAGAGTCTTCATGATGCAATATTATTAATGATTCTTTGAGGTCTTTCGGAACTTTATCGCATTTTAAGCGAAAAGGTGTGGTGGGCAAGAAATGGATAATATATCCAAGAGGTAGCTTTTTGTCATCTATTAGAGACTAATTTTTGATAAATGTTCATCAATTTCTGATAAACGGATTCTGAGGAAAAACGTGCGGTAGCGGATTCATAGCCTTTGAGAGCTAGCCGCCGGCAGGTAGATTCGTCATTGTAAAGAGTTGCAATGGAAGAAGTCAAGACATCTTGTTTGTTAAAAGGGAAGAGCCGTCCATCAACATCATGGGTGATAATGGATGAGGCGGCTCCAAGGTCAGTCGCGATAACGGGGCGTTTAAGCATCATAGCGGTAACGATAACATTCGGAAAACCTTCGTAACAACGTGATGGAACGACTATAATCCGAGCATTCAAAAAAGCTTGACGGAGTGCTTCTCCTCGCAAAAAACCAAGCCATTGGATATTGTTAGGAGCCTTTTGTGGAAGATCTGGATAGTCGTCGTATGACCCCGCGACGGTGAATGGAATATTGGGGAGGCTTTCTGCGGCTTTGATAAAATCAAAGATGCCTTTTTCTGCGGAGACGCGTCCGATATATGTTACCGCATTCCCGAACGGCCAGTTTTCCGGCGGTGGTTCCATTTGAGGCGCCATACCTGGAAGAATGACAAGTTTGTTTTCCTGAATGCCTTGTTGCATGAATTTCCGTCGTTGGAAATCTGTTTGTACAATAAATGTGTCAACGTGGTTAAGAATGCGTCCCGTCATACGTGCCGCCATATTGCGCACTGTATAGCCGAGGCTTTTTGTGCGGGATCCTAGGCAGTTCTTTTTGAAACAGTTCCATTCATGTCCTTCAAAACACTGTTCGCAGATGTGTCCATTTGTATCATAGCATAAGCCGTTGGGACAGAAGAGCCGGTAGTTTGGACAGCGCATAACAACGGGAACGCCCATGCTTTTGATGGCTGGAATGATGGATGGCGAGAACAGCGGATAGAGATTCTGGACTTGTACGATATCGGGCTTGAAATCAGCGATTTTGCGACAAACCGCTTTAACGGCGCATGGATTGTGAATGCCAGTGAAGAAACTTTTGATTTTTCCTGAAAGTGAATCTGAAATTTCTGCAGAAGAACGTTTATGCAATTCAACCATATGCCCATGATCGGACAACAATCGTGTCAGATTGATGACCGATTGCTCTTCACCGCTCATTTTGGCGTATTCATTATGGATGAAAAGGATTTTCATGCAGATTTATAATATATCAAAATAATTTGATAATCATATGATATCAAGTATAATAAAATAACAAGCCATTATAAAAAATACAGGATTAGTTGTTTTCAAATTTTTTGCCGCTTATACCGCAAATTCCATGAAATAATCCTAAATACATGCAATATATTTTTCTTAAATTGCCCTCACAAAGAAAAACAAAAGCATATTTAGGGGAATTTATAAATAGTAGTTGGAAAAACAGAGACCATTTGGAGATTTTGGAGCAGTATTTGCTGCATATCAATAGTTTATTTCGATATATATAGTAAAGAGCTAAACCTGAATCTTGTTGTTTCCCTTTTTCTACTGGAATATGACAATGTGCTGCAATGGCTTTCTTGATTGCAACAAGTTTATATCCTGCATTTGTTGTACGGTGAAAGAAATCATTTTCATCACTGTACATAAATAATGATTCATCTTGTAATCCAATTTTCCGATATACTTCTTGCTTTACGACACACATTCCTCCTGGAAGACACATGGAATCGACTGCATCTGGTAATTGGTCATTGATTTTTTGCCCCCCATACATTCCCTGAAGGCAAAGATTTGGGGTTAATTGCTCTCCATATGTGGCTATTGTCATTCCATCTTTTTGTAGTAGAATTGGTGATACAGCACCTAAAGATGGTTCAGAATTTAGTTTCTCATACAGTAATAATACATCTCTTGCAGTTATACGTATGTCATTTGCTATTAACATAATGCTGTCATATTTATCAGTTTCCAAAATATATTTAATTCCAGCATTATAAGCGGCAGTTGTTCCTCCGTTTTCAGATCGTTCAATTAATATACTATTAGGAAAATAATGACGTAGTTTTTCTTTATATTCAACAGACGATGCATTATCCACAATGATATGGCAGTCAATTGCAGAACTGTACAATTCATAAAATTGACGCCATTGTTCTAACGAGTGCCAATCATTGCGTGTTATTGTTACTGATGCAAGCATATTATATTCGGTCAAGGAAAGGAATTGGAAGTTGTTCGTAAAAGTCTTTTTCTTCTTTATCCAACGTTAAGCACATCTGAAGTTCGAATCGCCGAATTTCAATGTCTGTAAACGCAGATGTTACGATCTTCTCCAAATGCGAATCAATTTCACAATTCAACCATATTTCTTCTAGATTTTCATGAATGAAAAAGTATTTCAAGAATCCTTCTATTTCATGTGTGTCTGGCGAATTCAATTCAAAAACATAACCTGTTTTATTTTTTGTTCCACCACAAAGATATGATTGATTGGGAGTAATGTATGTAATTGATTGGTCGGACGGCGGCAATGTCGTAAAATAGCTACTGCCATCTAAAGAACGAATAATTTCCCCCTGTGATTGTTTTGCTAACTGAGTAGCATCATCCTGAGACATTATATGAATATTGGGAAATCTTGTTTCGATTTCTTGTTTGTTTGGGGGATTTTCGTTTATTGCTTTATTATTTCGTATAATGATCACTTCATATTTGTCATTTCTCGTCCAACCAAATTGCTCATAATATCCACGGAGACTTGTCCATAAGTACCCTGCTTTGAATTGCTGCAAGCTATAGTGTTTGCATACAAAATTCAAAAGTTGCGTAGAATATCCATGATGTCGGAACGGAGGAGGAGTGAATACAGAACCAATTGCAAATGTTTTGACAATTTTACTGTTCTTTTTTATATATAATGGTTTAGTTGCAACAAAACTAAGGCATTCACCAGAATCAAACAAGCCGAACAAAGCATCTCGATTCGAGTACGAATATAAGCCTGGAAAGCGTTTTTCCATCGGTAGTGTTCTACCTCTGGAAAAAATGAACTCTTGATTCAATTGAACAAGAATATTCTTGATTTCTTGTTCATTTGGATGGTGAAAATCCATATTTTTAAAGAAAAGGCAAGTTCGTTAATGCTCTCACAAACATGTCGTACATGGGCATGGTAGAGCTATGAAGTGGTCATAAAACTCTTGAACTCCTGGTAGAATTGGTTCTTGCCCAAATATAGAGTAATAATTATTTGGTACATGAACACCGGATGCCCAATAGCCGAGTTGTCTAAATTGATCAATTGCCTCTATTTTATTCTTAACTAATAAACCGAATACCCAATAATTAGGTATTGTGTCATTAATTATCGTTAATGGAGTGCCTTTTTTTGTGTCGGAAAGATAATTTAGCCAAAACTCAGCATTTTTTTTACGTGTATTTAGGAGTTGATTCAGGAGTGGTATTTGTTTTTGACCTATTAGAGAGTTGATTTCATTTAGTTTACAAGCAAAACCAGTGACTGATATATCACATTCTTTCCGTGCTTCTTTGCGTTCATCACGATAAAGGGAGCGATCTATCCCTAAATCACGTTTAAGTTTTGCCAGTTCCACCAGTCGATTATCAGAGAGCCAAATCGCTCCTCCTTCGATCGTATTGGGAAGACGGACAGCGTCAAAGGAAAAAACGGCGGCATCACAGGTTGTACCGGCTTTCTTGCCGTGATCAATTCCTCCAATTCCATCCAGGCAGTCTTCTATGACAGGAATTCCATGATGTTTACCAATGGCATATATATCACTAGAATAGCCAACATAACCCAAATGGTGATAATTAATTATCATCTTTGTCCTGGGTGTAATCTTTTGGCTTAGGCTTTCCGGTGACATTGTACCTGTCATTGGATCAATATCAACCCAAACAACTTTTACACCCAAACGTGCAAGTGGCTGAGAAGAACGCAGGCAACAAAGAGGAGAAAGTACCACTTCATCATTAGCTTTCAAACCAAAAATATTTAAAATGAGACTCAATGCGGAATCAAAAGAACTTACCACTAAAGCATTTTGAGTTTCCAACCACTGATTAAGTTGCTGTTCAAAGGCATTGCCTTCCTTCCCAAATGCCAATTGACCAGAGTACAAGGTTGTGCTTATTTCATTTTGAATATTTTCTGGAACGAATGGTTGAAAAAGTGGTATCATTCTATTACCATCCTTTCTTGATTGAATCAACAATTTTTTCTCGTTCTTCATCGCCTACCCACCAACCACATGGAAGATGGACAAAGCGAGAATAGAAATAATCGAGACCCGCCAATTCTCTTTTAGCATTTGCAAAAATATCATGTCGATCACTTCTTAGATGCAATGGTGAGGCTACTATTCCTCTATCAGCCATGGCGGCAATGAAATTATCGCGTTGTTCAACTAGGCAGGTATATAACCAATAAGATGGCTCAGTTTCAGGATAATATGGAACTGTTGTTACTCCTGGAACATTACATAATTGCTTATCAAAGAAATTTCCATTTTTCTTATGAGTGGCAATAATCTCATTTAAATGATTCATCTGAACTATACCTATGGTAGCATTGACATTATTCATGGCATATTTGAAGCCGACTTCTTTGATGTTGTTAGTCAATCGACTGCTTTTTTTATCCAAACCAAACCATCTAAGACGTCTTGCCCGTTCAAAATCTGATTCATTTTTGACTGCTAGAATACCGCCATCTACTGTCGTCATATGTTTGATGGCTTGAAGAGAAAATATGGTATATGGCGAATTATTCCCAATATATTTCCCCGCGAATTTGCTTCCCAACGCATGTGCCGCATCTTCAATTATCGGAATGCCTGTTTCTGCAGATAATTGATTAAAAGCTGCCATATCACAAACCATTCCGGCATAATGCACAAGCATAATAGCTTTTGTTTTATCTGTTATCTGTTTTCTGACATCTTCCGGTGAAAGAAGGCCTGTTCTGGTATCGACGTCTCCCCAAACGACTTTTGCTCCTGTCATGGCAATGGCGGTGTTGGTCGGTTCAGCAGTCATTGCTGTACTGATAACTTCATCCCCTGGTTTTACCCCTGCCAAGAGCAAAGCAATATGAAGCCCATCCGTTCCGGAGTGCAAGGCTAACATATATGGATTCCCAAAATAATCTCTAATTTTATTCTCAAAAGAATATACAGCTTCCCCTTCGGCGATATAACCACTATACAGGATTTGTTGAAGAGCTGGCATGAGCTCTTCGGGGGGAGCCATGAAAGGTTTAACAAGTGGTATCATTCGTTAATCTCCTGAAGTGCCGTTTTAATGTAGTCCAATTTGAGAAGCAATTCTTTCATTTCTTTGACATCAAGTCTCTTGGTGTTGTTTGATGTATATGCTTCCATTTGTAAACTATGTCCAAAATTAGAAACATATTTGGTATAATTTAAATCACGGAAATCGGCTGGAATTCGATAAAAATCATTAAGATCTTCAGCCTTGGACATTTCTTCACTACTGCATAGTGATTCATGCATTTTTTCTCCATGACGAGCGCCTATAATATTGATTGGATTGTCTGCATGGAACAATTCCTTTATGGCTTGGGCCAAAGTCATTATAGTTGCTGCTGGTGCTTTTTGTACGAACAAATCACCAGGCTGGGCGTTTTCAAACGCGAATAAGACAAGTTTTACAGCTTCATCGAGAGACATCATGAAGCGAGTCATATCTGGGTTGGTAATAGTTAACGGTAAGCCATTTTTTATCTGTTCAATGAATAATGGTATAATCGAGCCTCTTGAGCACATGACATTACCATAACGAGTTGCACATATTGTACATCCATTTTGTTTAACTCGAAAATCGCGTGATTTGGCAATGGCAAGCTTTTCCATCAATGCTTTAGTCATTCCCATGACATTGATGGGATAAACAGCTTTATCCGTACTTAGAACAACAACTTTTTTAACATTATTAACGACAGCGGCTTCTAAGACATTCTCCGATCCTAAAATATTCGTCTGAATTGCCTGCATGGGATAAAATTCACAAGACGGCACTTGTTTTAAAGCGGCAGCTTGAAAAACATAATCTACACCTTGCATGGCATTGTTGATGCTCTTAAAATCTCTTGTGTCACCAATAATAAAATTGAGTTTGTCATTTTTATATTGGATACGCATGTCTTCTTGTTTTTTTTCATCTCTGGAAAAGATGCGTATTTCTTTAAAATTCGTTTTTAGGAGGTGCTTTAAAACAGTCCCGCCAAAGGAACCTGTGCCACCAGTGATTAACAAGGTTTTATTTGTGAAGTCTAGCATAATAATGCCATTTGGTTAATGATGGGTTATCAAAATAAAATGAACTTAACATTTGATGTGATACAACGACAAAATATATCCACCAATAAAGGCATTCGCAAGTCTACATGCTCAAATAAGGCTTGGTGGAGCCTGGTGGCTCTTGATTAGACAGGCCAATTAACATTCATTTAAGTGTTTTATACAGTAGATCAAGAATATCCTTATAAGAGTGAACAACGACAAATGATGTACATTGACGGTATTGGGGCGTTTACAGACTATATTGGGGAGATTATAGAGCAATGACTATTTCATGCTTTATAATCTGAGGTGACAAATTTCATCTTGCCTTTTTGGAGGGGAATTTCAGTGACAAGTTCCAATTTGACGGCGACTTCCTCATGGACTGCTTTCCACAAGGCCGAACGGACATTCTCAAGTGTCTCATGCAGATTAGGATAGGCGTCATTTGGAATGACGCGAATGACGATGGAGGCGTCCGCTAATTGATGAACTTGGAACTGCTTGACAGCTTCTGGTGTGTTGTCGAATAATGTCGTGAGGAATTCGCCGTTAAGGCGTGTTTTCGACGGGAGTGTGAATGTTTCGGAGACGCGTCCTTTCACTTTGTCCATTAACGGAAGGTTACAACCGCATGTACAATGTTTGTCGAGCCGTCTGCCACGGTCGCCATTCAGATAACGGATCAGTGGAAAGGCGTAATTCTGCAAATCAGTAATGGCTATGTTGCCATAAGTACCGTTTGGTACAGGGCAGTTGTTATCGTCTAGAAATTCTAACCGTCTTGTATCGTAGAACATGTGGAGTCCGTTTCGGGCTGGACATTCTGCCGCGAGCCAATAGATTTCGCAGCACCCGTATTGGTCATAAACCGGTGCATGAAAAGCATTTTCAATTTTTTTCTGTTGGACGGGTGTAATCGGAGCGGAGGTTACCCAGATGACTTTAGGTGGTGGTAGTTGAATGTCATGGTCAAGAACATATTCTGCAAGATTGTCCATGGCTCCAACGTATCCATGGAGGACTTCTGGGTGGACGCGGATGAAATCATCTAAAAAATGGCGCATATCCTTTTCCGTGAAGCTCGTAGCGTCGAGGAGAAGTTGCTTTGTCGGGAACCATTGGAGAAAATGCATGATGCGCGCTGTCAAGGAGTTGCAGATGTCACGATATACAGAGGCGCAATCTGCGGCTGGTGAGATGTTCCACCAACCGAGCATTCGCCAGCCATTTGCCGCTCGAATTTCCTTCTTAGGATGATAGACTTTTGCTGGAGTTCCGGAGGAACCGCCTGTTGTGGAAAGCTTTACATCATTTAGTGACACTTCATCCGAAAGCAATTCATCGAAATTGTCCATGAGATCTTTGCGTGTAAGGACGGGCAATCTGCTGAAATCTTCCTGTGTTTTGATGTCTTGTGGTACGCAGCTTGCTTCGGTGAAACGTCGGCGGTAGTAGGGAACATGGTTGAAAGCATATTGGAGCAGGGCTTGTGTGCGGCTCCAATTGAGGGCTTCGATTTCATCAGGCGGAAGAAATTGTTCTTTTTGCAATTGCTCGAAGTAACGTCTCGAACCAGGCTTGACGAGTTCGTATCTTAGAAAGAACAATTTTTCCTTGAATTCGGAAAAGAATGACATATGAAATATCAATGAAGTGAAGAAAAATGGCAGATGGCCTGCTGACAGGCGTCGTATATGGCGATTGCGGCCTTTCGTGGCGTGTAAGAGGCAATGATGGTGCGGGAAGCGGCTCCCATGTCTGGTAGATCAGACTTGTGGGAGACGATACTTTTCAGAACTTCCGCCATGCCTTGTGTGTCATAGGGATCAAAGGTCCAGCCATTTTCGGGATGGATGAGTTCAGGGTGACAGCCGTTGTAGATAGACGTGGCGACTGGAAGTCCGCAGGACATGGCTTCTGGTACGACGAGACTCCAGTTGTCCTGAAGTGTTGGAATAATAAAGCAGTCGGCGGTTCGGTAGAAAATGGCGATGGAATCGTAGTCGATGGTTCCTACGAATACAACATTATGGATATTACGTTGATTGCAGAAATCTTCAAGTGTTTGGCGTTCCGGACCGTCTCCTACGAGCAGGAGTACGGCATCAGACTTTGCAACATCCCATGCTTCAAGAAGTTGTCGTAGACCTTTGCGTTCGATAAGACGACCTACGTAGAGAAAAATCAATTTATTTCCTAGACCATATTTCACACGCAATTCACTAATGGCGGACGGTGGGATTGCTTTGCAAGCTTGGGCTAGTTGTTCAGAATCGGCGGCCATCTGACCTGTGGAAATCTGTGATTCAGGATAGCCCAAAGTCATTGTGTATTCCTTGCAGAGGCTTCCATTGCAACAAATATGGTCTATCCAACGGGATACGAATTTACGATACCATGTTCGGAGAAACTGGACATGCTTCTCCGTATGTTTGGTTGGTTCGTAACACATCATATGTGGGATGTGGTTTCGAAAACGGAGGAACAGGGGGGCATATGTCCATTGAAAGAAGCCATCTGAGATGGTGACATCCGGCTTGGTTTCGCGTGTGGTTTTCAAAAGATTCGGCTGATATGGAATACGGATACCCCTGTGGATTACATTATCGATTGGAGCATTGTTTTTGCCGGTTAATCGAACTTCCCCAGTGAGGCCGATAGCTCTGTTCCCAAGTATTTGGCTTACCTTATTTTGACAACGTTCGGGGACGATTTCCTTATTGTAGATGAGAGTAAGATGGTTGTCGCACAGTTTATCGAGTTCAGCAAAGACTGGAACTCGATAATCTAGAAACGAGCGGGTTACCCAGGTGATGTTCATGACACGAAATGTTGGCTGTTACGGGAAGTCGATTTTATTGGCCAAAAAAGTCGTTACTTCCTGTTGCCCTTTGGGATTGAGGTGGAGAGGGTCTATAAAAAGTTCATGACGCGATTCGAAGAGGGAGTTTGCATCGATGAACGTAACTTTCGAATGATGTGAAACAGTTTCTTTGATATAATTAAGGGCTTCAGCGGATTTTTCCGGTTCAGCGTTGTTCAAAAGATCAACATTGGGAAGGTATAAAAGGATGAGGCGTATATCTTGCGCTTCCAGAAAATCGAGAGTTTCTTCGAAGACGGCTTGGGTATCAGGATTGAGCTGAACTTTCCAAAAGCTTCCTTTTATTATTTGTCGTTTGAGGTGTTCGATATTCAATTGTTTGACGGAACGATTCTTCCAGTCATGGCGGTAACCGCGAATAACGGCTCCAAGACGTGAGTCGTCATAACGGGAAAGCGGAACGCACATTTTTAGATAATAATCTCTGGATGTGGCATTGGAACGGACATAGTTCGCGACGGTCGGTGATTCATTGATGAACGGATAGAAGAGTGCATGTGAATTAACGGCAAGACCATCGGAGAAGGAACGTGGCCCTATATCATATAGGATGACCTTCGGCTTGTGTGCGGTTGATTCGAGGTAGTGTCGGATCATGATGAGACGGTCTGGAATGGCTGTTCCGTTCATGCAATATTTGGCGACGGAGCGGCCAGTGAGTTTTTCCAGTAAATCTCGGTCGATGGCCATTTCGGACATAGAATGGCCGATGATGAGAATGTCTGCCGGCCAAAGGCAATAGTATTGCTTCAAACCATGATTGAAGAGTTTGAGACAGAGGATATTGATGATGGCGAAGACCATTAGGCCAGCCAAGCAATTTTTGATGAGCTTTGTTTTCGTGGAGGAGGACACGGAAGTTTCAGAACTGGAGGTAGATGAAGGAACTGGAGGAGACGGCAAGTAGTGCGATAAGGCAGGCGATAACAGCGTATCCCGGAATGCGAACCGCGTCTGGACAGCGTTCTCCTGTGAAGCCACGGTAGGCGGCGAAATCGACGCCAAACAAAATCATGATGGCGAAAACGTTTAGGGCGAATGTAATTTGGGAGACTCCAAAGGTTGGGCGGGCTGGATGTGTCATGATGCGAATGATGATTTGGATTGCACGTTTAAACGTTGGTGCTCTGAAGAAAATCCAGGCGACATTGACGATGGCAAACGTCACAATGCAACGCATCAGATTGATAATCCATGATTGTGATTCTTTATTCTTTCCCCAAAGCATGATATGGACGAGATTGAAGATGCCGTGAATGGCCCCCCAGAGAATGAATGTCCAGTTGGCGCCATGCCAAAGGCCGCTCAACAAGAAGACAACAAGTTGGTTGCGAATCCATTTGGGTTTGGAGACACGATTGCCGCCCATTGGAATGTAGAGATAGTCGCGGAACCATGAGGTGAGGGAGATATGCCATCGTTTCCAGAAGTCTGGTATTGATGTCGCAAAGTATGGGAAGTTGAAGTTATTGCGAAGATTGATCCCAAAGAATTTGGCTGAGCCGCGTGCTATATCGGAGTACCCAGAGAAGTCGGCGTAGATTTGGATTGAGAAAAAAATGGAAGCAACGAGAAGTGTACCACCGGAGGCTGTTTGTGGAGAAGCATAGGCTCGAGTGATGTATGATGCGAGCCTGTCGGCAACGACCATTTTCTGGAAGAGTCCCCAGATGATGAGCTGGATTCCTTCTGAAATCTGCTGTACGGCGGGGCGTCTTGCTTCTTGAAATTGAGGGAGAAGTTCATTGGCTCGCCCGATTGGTCCAGCTGTAATTTGCGGAAAGAATGCGGTGAAAAGTGCGAAACGAACGAAGTTGTTTTCCTGCTGTATTTTGCCTTGTGAAACGTCGATAACATAGCCGAGCGACTGGAATGTGAAGAAGGAGATACCAACAGGGAGGATGATGTCCAAATGTGGGATGAGATAGGGAAGATGTAGATTTTCGAATAGTTGCCGAAAAGAGTCATTAAAAAAATTAAAATATTTGAATACAGCGAGTTCAAGGATTGACAAGATGATGGCCAACGTGTTTTTTCTGTATTTGGCGCAGAAGAAGCAGAGCAGTGTCTGCCCCAACAGAAGGAAGGTGAACCGCCAATTGAAGGTGGCATAAAAAACATAACTTGCTGCCAGAAGAAAACAGCTTCTGAATTTGGACGGCAGGCATGAATAGGCTATGGCGCACGCCGTCAGAAAGAGAAAATAATTGATTTCAGTGAACAGCACGAGGAAAGAGACGTGTCGCTAGTAGATTAAGTGTTTTTATGACAGCCAGTGAGAAGCAAATGGCGGCTGGAATGGCTAAAATCAGGAACAACGGGAAGAGTCTGGAAGGGAAGGGAAGTCGAGCGAATATTTTAGAGAGAATCTGAATGGCGATCATCTGATAAAGATAGATTCCGAAACAGTTTCTGGAAATGAGTTCGATGGTTGCATGGAAAGAGCAGAGTAGAGGGGCGGAAATCCATGACAATGCAAGCATGAAAGGCAGTGCGAGAATACCGCTTGCAGGATAGAAGAGGCCTGGGTGGAAAATGGAGAGATACAGGAAAAATATGGCAATTGCATAGATGGGAAGGCGTGGAGTGTGGCGCAAAAGGTTTATGTTCTCCGCTGCGATAATTCCAAAAAGGAGGAAGATGAAGTGGCGGGAAAAGAGATGAATGGCGAATAAGTTATTGGTGACAGGGCAAAGGGACAGTATGATTCCGACGAGTAGGAAGAGGACGATTGTCGGATTATAGAAATGTGATATGAGAGGCGTGAAAAGGTAGAACTCAAAAAGAACATAAATGAACCAGAGGAATATGACGTAAGATGCGGTTGGGCGGTAGAATAGGTTAAATGCCGTGCGCAAGGCTTTCGTGGAGAAATGATATTGCGCAAGCGGAATTAGCGAAAGGAGGATGCCCAATATGACAAATGGTATGGCGAATTTTCGAAATTTGTCTCCAATAAGATGGCAATAATCGGAGATGTTTTTCATGGGCTTCTTTGTATAATGTATGAGGAAGCCAGTAATGAAAAAGAATACGCCCATGTGGAACGAGTAAATCCATTTTTTCAAGGCCTCGTACCATGGTGGAGCGAAATTTGTGCTGCAATGGCCGATGATGACAAATAGCAGTGCGATGTTAATCCAGACATCGACGAGGAACAGTCTTCTTTTAGCAGGATTGCTGTTCATTGTTAAGCTGATAGAAACCTTTGGGGGCGTTTTCACACCAGAGGTTCCAGAAGGCGAGCAAGCAGAAGGCGAGCGTGGAAAGTGGGCCCCAGGTGCTGCCGATGATGGGCACGCTATTGTTGTTTACGGCGATGACGAGGAAGGCACTTGCAACGGCGATCGAGTAGGGAGAATCAAAGATGATTTGGAGCATCAGGGATTTGAGAAGGCGTTTGAAGAGAACGAGCCAAAAGGCGAGTCCTAGCAGGCCGGTATTGATGAGGATGGAGAGATAGCCGTTATGGGCGGAGAGGGCATACATGAAGTCGAAAGACTTACCTGCACGTTCTCCAACGGCGAATCCCCATCCGATGAATGGACGTTTCAGCCATATTTTTATATAACCAGTCCATAGATATAAACGTCCATGGAAAGATGTGACATTTTGAATTGATTTATTCGGGAAAAGGATTTTGATGAAGATGCGTTTGCCGAAATAGTAGGCGGCGAAGAGGGAAAACAACGTGACAATGAAGAATGAAAGATGGAAACGGTTGTGTTTGAAACTGTAGATGAAAAGAAGTCCGCATAGGAAGGCGACATTACTGGCTGAACTTGTTCCGATGAGAAGGAAGAAAAGACCACCGAATAGATAAGGCTTTACTTCCTCGCTTGATAATAGATTGCGTCGGTATGCGGACAAGGATAGGCAAGCCATGACGGCTGCGCAAACAGAATAGGTGTTTGTGTGCAGGGTTCCGTTTCGGACATTGCCAATAAATAGTAGCAAGGTTAAAGCCATGCAATAGTTAAGTAGCCCTTTAAAGGCATTTAGTGGCGTTCGGAACTTTGTGAAAATCATATAGATATATGCTGAAAGAATCAGCATGGTACCTGCCCGGTAGCAGATATAGAGAGCACTACTGCCTCTAATTCGCCACAGGATAGTAACAAGTGCGAACATATAGTATCCGAACCAGCATTTGACGGTTCCGTACCAAATATGTTTCCAAGGTATTTGATTTTGGTTCTTATAAAGCCAGTATGCACAATATGCAATGACGATGATATCGAAGATAGCGAGTCCATCGATGGCAGTGTAATTACTGATGTCTGCCCGGTGACGGCGCAAGAAAATCGTATTGCGCAGAATCGGTATCAAGATGGGGATGAGCATCTTGATACTGGGGCCGTCAATAGGATTGATAAGGCTTTTCAGTTGCACAATGATAAAGTATTTTTATAGCGAGTCAGCGAAGAAATTCTCGTGTTCGCAGGATGGTTGAGAAAAGATACCAAAGACAGCGGGAATGGCTGCAGATGGCAAAAATGGAATTGAGGCGGTTGGGGGGAAAGAGGGGAGAGCATTTGAGTACGTCCTGTCGGGCGGCTTCATAGCGTCCGTCCATCATCATGGAATAGGCGAGACCACGCGCGATGCGTGCCTGTGCTCGTCG
>JAEEGL014269764.1_pt1 | contig 28669 bp, 18 predicted proteins | sample 9134231 | NCBI WGS metagenome assembly JAEEGL01 (sample SAMN16246548, study PRJNA631951) | gut metagenome | biome: gut microbiome; feature: rumen; material: fiber-attached | host: Bos | place: Iran: Karaj | collected 2018-10 | reverse complement strand
GGCAAGGGTTTGCGCTCACAGGTTGGCACAATGTTCAGCACAAAATTAAAGGGCGTTCGCTTTATGGAAATGGCAGAGGGCTATGTTCTTAAAACAGCTCTCGATGAAAACAACGAGGTTATCGGCTATCAGTTCGTTAAGGTTGGTAAAATGCTCGAGGACATCCGTCGCGGTATGAGCCCCGATGAAGCATATAAGAAAAACATCGGTCAGTACGGCCGCTTTGACGGCGCGGCAAAGTACATAGACCCGCGTGAAGAATAAGGCAAGAGGAGGACTTGATTTATGGCTAACAATGTAAATTTTGAAGGTAAAGACAGAAGAATGGCTAAAATTGAGAAGTGTCTTGCCGAACACGGTATAGAAAGTTTAGAGGCAGCAAGACAAATGTGCCTCGATAAGGGCTTTGATCCCGACGCTATCGTAAAGGGTGTTCAACCCATAGCGTTTGAAAACGCAAGCTGGGCATATACGCTCGGATGCGCTATCGCATTAAAGAAAAACGCTGCAAGCGCTGCAGATGCCGCAGCAGACATCGGTATCGGACTTGAGGCGTTTTGTATTCCCGGCTCCGTTGCCGACCAAAGACACGTTGGTATCGGTCACGGTAACTTAGGCGCAATGCTTCTCCGTGACGAAACAAAGTGTTTCGCATTCCTCGCGGGTCACGAAAGCTTTGCGGCGGCAGAGGGTGCACTCGGTATTGCCAGAACTGCCAACAAAGCAAGAAAAGAGCCTTTGAGAGTTATCTTGAACGGTCTCGGAAAAGACGCCGCTTATATCATTTCAAGAATAAACGGCTTTACATACGTTAAAACAGATTACGATTTCTATACAGGCGAGCTCAAAGTGTTAGAGGAAAGAGCTTTCTCCGACGGCGAGCGTGCGGCTGTTAAATGCTACGGCGCAAACGATGTTTTAGAGGGCGTTGCAATTATGCGTCACGAGGGCGTAGACGTTTCCATTACAGGTAACTCCACCAACCCCACAAGATTCCAGCACCTTGTTGCAGGAACATACAAAAAGTGGGCTATGGAAAACGGCGTTAAATACTTCTCGGTTGCAAGCGGCGGCGGCACAGGCAGAACACTTCACCCGGATAATATGGGCGCAGGTCCCGCTTCTTACGGCTTGACCGACTCTATGGGCCGTATGCACGGCGACGCTCAGTTTGCAGGTTCTTCATCTGTTCCGGCACACGTTGAAATGATGGGTCTTATCGGCATGGGCAACAACCCCATGGTAGGCGCAACTGTTGCATGCGCTGTTGCGGTTTATGAAGCGCTGAAAAACTGAAAACTTAAAATTTAAAACCGTTAAATAGTCTCCGCAGATATCAGGTAAAGAGCCTGTATCTGCGGAGTTATTTTTTAGACGAACATCGTTCGTCCGCTATATCGGCTCCCTTGTGTAAAGGAAGCTGCCAGCGTAGCTGACTGATGAGGCGGAAAACCGCCGGTTTAGTTTAACCCTCGATTTTGCCCTTATGCCGGGCAGGCACCTACTTTGTCACGCGACAAAGCAACTCCGCAAATACCGGGCGTTGCGCCTGATATCCGCGGAGCTTTATTATGTAATTATTCAATTTTAAGTCATTCAGCCGTCGTAATTATCGTAGGTGTAGTCGTCATAGTTATCGTCATAGCCGTCATAATTATCATCGTAATTATCGTAGTTATCGTCGTAATTGTCGTAATTATCGTCATAGTTGTCGTAGTTATCATCGTAATAGTCGCCGTTGTCGTATTCGTTATTGTCGTAATTATCGTTGTAATCGCCGTTATCCTGTGGGGTTTCGGCTTCTGTTTCAGTATCAGTTCCGCTGTCCGTATCAGACGAAACAGAGGCGGTGTTCTCCGTGTTTTCCATATTTGCAGGCAAAAAGCTCGATTGATGATTGCCCCTGTTGCACGCAGAAACATCAAGCGTGCCTTTTTCTTTTTTGCCAAGCTTATCTTTTATAATTGTAAGCGCCGTTCTTATCTTATAGTCCAAATCGTCGTTTGTTCCGAGTATTATGTTTATCCTGTCGCCGTATTTAAATGTAATATTAGAAAGCAAGCTCAGGTCAATCTCGTTTATGTCTGAAATATCATGTCCCTTTGCCGCGGTTATAACCGAATTAAGTATGCTTTTAATACTTTTGTTCTCAAACTCGGCATATTCGCCAACACTTGTGTTTTTCAGCTTTACGCCCTTGAGCAGGGGTATACTGTATGTCATTTTTGCGCTTTGCTCTATAACTCTGCTGTCCGCACCCAAAACTATATATTTGTTCTTTGACAGCTCGGCATAATAAGTGGGCGTTGCCTGTGTTACGGTTATCGCCAGCGTACTCGGCAGCGATATATCAACTTTTGTTTTTTCTATATAAGGAAACGCAGCGGTAACACGTTCCGCCGCCGCAGATTTATCGCTTAAAAACAGATTTTTGCCTTTTGTAAGCTTGGCGGCTTCTATTATCTGCTCCTGGGTGTACTTCGGCTTTACCTTGTCGCTGTATGACACGGTTATGTTTTCGGCTTTAAAGAAAACGGTAAGCGAAAGTACAGCTCCCACGATAGCCGAAACAAGCAAAAATACCGCAAAGAAAGTTATTTTTCTCAGTTTTCTTCTTGCAGGAGAAATTGCACGTGAATTATTCGGCTTGAATTCTTTTTCAAAGCTTTCGCTGTATATCTCTATTGTCTTAGAGCTGTTACGGCTCAACGCATTGTTTCTCGGCATACGGGTCCTCTGGGGGCGAGCGTTTTCGGGCGCTTTCTTTCTGCGCAAAGACTCAACGCTTTCGTTTTTACGCACAAGCTTTGAGTTATCCCGTGACTTAGGCGACATCCGCGAGTAGTTTATATCACGTCTGTTGTTATTCTTTTGTGTGTAATGCCCGTTGTTGCGTTCTGCCATATTGAACATCCTTTTATGCTTATATTTTTTTGACTGATGCGCCGAGCGAGTTTAACACTACGTCAAAATCTTCATATCCCCGCTCTAAATAGTCGGTATCGTAAATAACCGTTTTTCCCTCGGCACACAACGCCGCCGTAACAAGTGCGGCAGCCCCTCTTAAATCGAATGCGTGAATATTTGTGCCGTAAAGCGAAGTGTTGCCTTCAACGACCGCAACTCTGCCTTCAAGCTTGATTTTAGCTCCAAGTCTTATCAGCTCGCTTATGTGATTATATCTGCTCTCAAATATGTTTTCGACAAAAACAGTCGTCCCGTCGCATTGCGTTGCAAGCGCCATAACCGGCGGCTGAGCGTCTGTGGGAAAGCCGGGATACGGCATTGTTCTTATAAATTTCGGCGCCTTAAGCCTGTCGGGCGCGATAACTCTGAGTTTGCTTTGCTCTTGCATAATAATACAGCCGCATTCTTCAAAAACAGGTATAACTGCGCTCAAATGTGATGGTATACCTCCGTTTAATACTATATCTCCGCCGCAGACCGCACCTGCGCACATATATGTGGCAGCGGCTATCCTGTCGGGTATTATACAGTGGCTGCAACCGTTTAGTGTGCTCACACCGTCAATTATCACTGTACCCGAGTCGCCTGTCGTTATCTTTGCGCCGCAGCTGTTCAAAAAATCACACAAATCTATTATTTCCGGCTCTGCAGCAGCGTTTGTGATAATTGTTCTGCCCTGCGCCTTAACTGCGGTCAAAATTATATTTTCGGTTGCGCCTACACTGGGAAATTCAAGCGCCAGCTTGCAGCCTTTTATGTTTTTATTTATTGTGCAGTCGATAAAGCCCCTGTGCTCATTTACGGTTATCCCCATTTTTCTGAGGGCTTTTAAATGTATATCTATCGGTCTGGGTCCCAGATCGCACCCACCGGGAAATGATACCCTTGCGTGACCTGCCGCGCTTATAAGCGCACCGAGAAATATAATCGACGACCTCATCTCGCGCATCAGCTCCAGCGGGATATCGTCTCTTATAATATCCGTAGAATCCACCGTTACCGTGTTTCCCTCACGGGTCACCTTACAACCCAAATATCTCAGTATTTTTATAGTAACGTCTATATCTGACAATCGCGGACAATTATGTATTACGCTTTCGCCCCTTGCGGCAACGCTTGCTGCAAGTATCGGCAACGCGCTGTTTTTTGCTCCCTGAACATTGATCTCACCGCAAAGCGGTCGTAAGCCTTCAATCACCAACTTTGACATTAACAACACCCTTTCTGCACGGAAATTACTCTTTGATATTCTATGCAAAAGCGTGTTTTATGGTGAAATCAAATATTATCTTACCAGCGACATAATAACGTCAAATATTCGTTTGTTGGAGTCAAGTATCGCGGTCTTTTTTACATTTGCGGAATACTCCTCAAGCACCTGCCTGTCGGCAAGCATTTTATCAACTGTTTTTATCAGTGCCTCGCCCGTTAAGTCTTTTTCTTCTATCATAGAAGCGGCTTTTTTGTTTACCAAAGCCATAGCGTTGTGGTATTGGTGGTTTTCTGCAACATAAGGCGACGGCACAAGCACCGAAGGCTTACCCTGTGCCTGTATCTCGCTGAGCGAGATCGCCCCTGCCCTTGATATAACAAGGTCTGCCGCGGCTATGCAGTCGGGCATATCATAAATGTATTCTCTTATATCAATGTTTTCGCATTTATTATAATCATAACCGCACTTTTCGGTGAGCATTGTTTTAAACGCCTCATAACCCGATTTTCCCGTTGCGTGTATATGATAATATCTTTTATCCTTTCCGCTTCGGGCTATCAGCTCTGCTACCGCTTCGTTTAATTTGCGCGCGCCGAGACTTCCGCCGAATGACAGAACAAGCGGTCTTTTATCAAGGTTCATTTTTCTGCGCGCCTGTGTTTTATCGGCGTGGATTATCTCTTCTCTTACGGGGTTTCCCGTCAGCACAAAATCTTCGCGCCCTTTTATATGGTCTTTGGCGTCCCACACGGCAAGCATAACCTTGTCGACATATTTGGATAATATCTTTGTTGTTACCCCGGGAAAGGCATTTTGCTCGTGAATTGCCGTTTTTATTTTCATTTTTGCGGCAGCTCTCAAAACAGGTCCGCTTACATATCCGCCTGTTCCTATACAGATATCGGGGGCAAATTCTTTTATTATTCTTCTTGCTTCCGACTGCGCCGTTACGGCCCTTTTCAGTGTAACTGCATTATGCTTTATAGCGGACGGCGAAAAACTTCTTTTAAAACCGCTTATTCTTATGGACTTAAAATCAAAGCCTGCTTTGGGAACAAGTGTTTCTTCCATTCCGTTTTTTGCGCCGATATAAAGGATTTCGGTATCGGGCAACTGTGTTTTTATGTAAGAGGCTATCGCCAGAGCGGGATTTATGTGTCCCGCGGTTCCTCCGCCTGCAAGTATCACTCTCAAAATAATACCCTCCGATAACTACATTTTTTCCGCACGTGCGCTTCGCGTGATGGAAAGCACGACTCCCATCTGCATTAAAAGCATTATCATAGATGTTCCTCCGTAGCTGAAAAACGGAAAGCTGATACCCGTGTTGGGCAGGCAGTCTGTGATAACAAGAACATTAAGTATGACCTGTAATCCAATTTGTGCGCAAAGACCCGTTCCAAGAAGTCTTCCGAATATATCGGGAGCTCTCATGCAAACTCTTATTCCTCTGTAAACAAGATATGCAAACGCGAGTAAAATAACGAGCGCGCCTATAAATCCGAGTTCTTCGCAAACTATTGCGAAAATAAAGTCATTTTGCGGCTCAGGTAAAAACAAATGTTTTTGCCTTGACTGTCCGGGTCCCAATCCCAGCAAACCGCCCGAACCGATGGCATAAAGCGAGTTTCTTGTCTGCCAAGTTTGGTTTTGCCACTGGTCGTCGTTTATGTATGTAAGGGCTGTTCCCCAGCCTGAGAATTTTTTCTCAAGGTATCCCGCGAGCGCCCCCGTGGAATACAAAATTGCGAACAACGCGGCTACCGCGCCTATTCCCACAATAAAATATATTCCCTTAACACCCGATAAAAACAGCATAACCATTGTAAGTATAAGTATAATAGCAATGCACGAATAGTGAGGCTCAAGCATTAAAAGCGCGCACGTTACAGCAACAAATACGCCGGGCAAAAGCACGCCTTCTTTAAATTTATCCATACTTTCGCTGTGCGTAGATGTCCAGCAAGCCAATATCAAAATTGTTGCGAACTTTGCTATTTCCGAAGGCTGAAATTGTATTCCTATGGTCATCCATCGTTTAACATCGCCCTCGGAAGGCACGATAAGAACCGCAATAAGCAGCACCACTGATATCGCAAATACCATATAGGCAAAACGTCTTAACTGTCTGTAATCTACAAAAGATACCACGATCATTGCACCGATGCCGATTATTACAGACCTTAACTGAGGCAAAAAATACGCATAACTGTTTCCTTTGTAATAATATGCCGAAGGGTAGCTTGCCGAAAACATAACAATAAGTCCAACAACGACCAATACCAGCACTATTACAAAGAACGGCATATCAAACCCCGATTTTGCATTAAAGAAACCGGGTTTTTTTAATTTTCTTGTATTTGAAGGGGTTGCAGGGCGCTTTAAGCTTCTGCTTTTTGCTGCTGTGTCTGCCACTTTGCATCTCTTCTTTCAATCAAATTTAGTATATTACTTAACACCGAATATCACAATAATATACGCCGCAATGCCGAATATAAACTGCACCGCACTGAAAACGGTTACTATCTTTGTTTCTTTCCAGCCCTTTTTCTCGAAATGGTGATGAATGGGGCTCATTAAGAACAGCCTTTTTCCGTGAGTAAGCTTAAAGTAAACTACCTGCAAAACTACCGAAAGCATTTCCGCAAGGTAAATTATCCCCACAAGCAAAACAAGTATCGGCAAATTACAGCCGAAAAGCAATGCGCAAACTGCACCGCCCAAAAAGAGTGATCCCGTGTCGCCCATAAACACCTTGGCAGGATAAAAATTCCATACCAAATATCCCAGACAGGCGCCGCTTAAAGCTGTTGCAAAATATTCAAGCCCCATAAGCCTGAGCTGAGAGCATATCAAAAACATAATAAGTCCCGCAAAAAACGTAACCGAGCCGTTAAGTCCGTCTATACCGTCGGTAAGGTTAACGGCGTTAACTATTCCCACTATTGCCACTGCGGCAATTATCCAGTAAAAAATGCCTAAATTAACGGGTCCGACAAACGGTATATATGTTTCGCTCGTGGCACCCGCCATCTTAAGTGAAAAAAGATACAACGCCGCCACGGCAAACTGCAAAACAAGCTTTTGGCGTGCCTTTAAGCCTAAATTCTGTTTTTTCACAACCTTGATATAATCGTCAATAAAGCCGATAGCTCCAAAAAGCAGCGCCATTACAATACCGCCGCCTATGCGTGCGCAATATTCCGCATTGGGGAACAATAAACTTCCTTCACCCGCCGCAAAGTATACGCAGGCGGTTATAACAAGCGACACAAGCATACCTATCACTATCATTATGCCGCCCATTGTAGGTGTTCCCTGCTTGCCTTTATGCCACGCAGGACCTATATCTTTAATGGTTTGACCGCACTTAACTTTTCTGAGAAAAGGAACGAGAAATCTTCCCGATATTGCGGAAACCGCCAAAGCAGATATCGCCGATACGAACACCATAATTATTTCCATAAATTTCATATTATTTCCTCCGCCAAAGAAAGCTTGTTTTTATAGTACCGATTAACAATTAACTTTTATTTAAACAGTGAAATATCATTTTATTAAACGGTTTATTTTTAGTCTGCCACACCCGTTTCACAGAAGCTTACGGTAATTACGGTGCCCGGTTTTACCTCGGTGTCCGCCTCAATATCCTGTGAATATGATATACAATTACTGCTTGAAGCCGAACCCGATATACTTACATTCAGGTTAAACAACGCCGCGCTTCTGTTTGCTTCGGCAATGCTCATTCCTACAAGATCCGGCACTTTGACCGTCTCTTTTTCCGCATTTTCGTCTGTGAACAAAACTACCGTTCCGTCCTGCGGGATCGTCGCCCCGCCTGCCGGTATCTGTGACAGTACAACATCGCCGTTTCCGTAAACAACAGGCGCAAATCCGTCATTTATGACTGCCGTTTTTGCATCGCTGACAGAAACGCCCGTATACGCTCCCGCTGTTGTACTCATATTTGCGAGTTCTTCTTCTGTATATTGAGCTTCTACGCCTAAATACGGCAAAACCTCTGTCATAATTTTGGCGAAAACAGGTGCAGCAACCGTGCTTCCGTAATAGCTGTCGCCCTGAGGTGAATCGTAGTACACGAGCATTATATATTGCGGATCATCGGCAGGGGCAAATCCGCAGAAAGACGCTATATAGTCCTGTATGCCGTCGCCGTTTATATCTGCGAGTCTTTGCGATGTTCCTGTCTTTCCGCCTACTCTGTAACCTGTAACATATCCGTTTTTGGCAGCGCCGCTTACGGCGTTTTCTTCAAGTATTTTGCAAAGCTCTTCTGATACTTCTTTTGACACTACCTGTCTTTTTACCGTAGGCTCTGTTGCCGATATGATATTTCCGTCATCGTCAACTATCTGAGATACAAGATACGGCTGCATAAGATTTCCGCCGTTTACTACCGACGCAACTGCCGTTATCATCTGTATGGGGGTAATTGAAAATCCCTGTCCGAAGCTCGAAACAGCAAGGTCAACAGGACCCATTGAGCCGTCCTGACTGAAGAATATATCGTCCGCCTCGCCCGGAAGGTCTATACCTGTTTTTTCGGAATATCCGAACGCTTTATAGTATTCCCAAAACTTTTCCGCCCCGACCTTTTGACCTATCATCATAAACGCAGGGTTGCAGGAGTTGCACAACGCCTGCGGAAATGTTTGTGTTCCGTGACCTGCCGTGTTGTGACACGGTATGGGGTTAACGCCTTCATAAGGTGAATACGCACCTGTGCAGGTGAACTGTGAATCGAGCGTTATTGCGCCTTCTTCCAGTGCCATTGCAGATGTGATTATTTTGAATACCGATCCGGGATAATATGTATCCGAAACGGCTTTGTTTCTCCATTGCTCGGAAAGCGCCTTGCTTGTCTCGGCGTCTTGCTCATCTTCGGGCAGTGCGGCTATTTCTTCTTTTTTGGCTTCACTCACAAGTTTAAATGGGTCGTTTGCGTCAAAACCTTCCTCAACCGCCATTCCTATTATGCCGCCTGTTTTAACATTCATCATAATAGCGGCGCCTCGGTTATAAACGGCGTTGTCTATCAATCCCTGTTTAAGGTATTTTTCCATTATTCGCTGAACGGTCTCGTCTATGGTGAGAACAAGATTATATCCGTTTATTGCGTCTACCTTATATTCGTATTCGTAAGGCATCTCGGTTTTTCCCGTGCCGTCTACTGCAGTAAGCACTCTGCCCGGTGTGCCGCTGAGTACCTCGTCATACTGATATTCAAGCCCTGCAAGTCCCTGACCGTCGGAACCCGTAAAGCCTATCACGGACGATGCAAATGTACCGTAGGGATAATATCTCTTATAATCTTCTATCAAATAAATTACGTTCGCAAGCTTTAAATATTTTTCCGTAACTTCTTTTTTAAATTCTACAAGTTCGTCTTTTACGTCGTTTTCTATATTACTCTTTATGTCAACATAGTATACGTTTTTTTTCGTCTTTTCAAAGATCTTTTCATAGTCGGTATCCAAAATATCTGCAATACCTTTGGCTACGTATTCTCTTTGCTCGTCATCCTCAAAATATGTCGGCTCGAGCGCCAGTTTCCACACAGTCGCACTTTTTGCTATTACTTTTCCGTTGCAATCGTAAATGGTTCCGCGCTTTGCGCCTATGGAAGTGTCTTTTAATTGCTGGTCAAGCGCTTTTGTAGACAGTTCTTCGCCCTGCACCACCTGAACAAGAAACAGTTTTCCTATAATTGTAACAAATCCCAAGCCCACTATCAAAGCCAGAATTATCCAAGTTCGCTTTTGTATTTTGTCTTTTGCTCCCAGTTTTTTCAAGACTTCAGGCTCCCTTCAATAATGTAAATCAGGGCAGGGCATCGCCCTACCCTTTCTGTATAAATCTTTACTTTAATATATATTTTTGCCGTTATATATTTATTCCCAAAGCGAGATAAACTGCTCAAATATCTGTTCGCCAAATGCCGTATTATTCTTTTCGGCTATAACAGCCTTGTCACCTTCCGAAAGCTTGATAAATTCTTTTTTCGAGTTATCGAGCTTCGTCATTCCCAAAACCTTGCTTGCGTAATACTCTACCGTTTCGGGTGAAAGCTCAGCCTCCAGTTTCATTTCGTTTTGAATGTATATACTTTCCTTTTCGTTGAGGCTCAAATTTGCCTCGTTTATCTTTTGGTTAAGCTCGGTAAGCTGTGCCTGACCGCAGAGCATTGCTATCAAAGCAGCGGCGGTGCATATGAGCATAACTCCGTAGCCCAGCACCTTAAAAGGGTGTCTTTTTACTATCTCTTTGGGCTTTGTTCCCATCTTTGTAACGTCAAATTCTTCGTTATCAAAGTCTTTTTCGCTGTCTGTATCATATATAGAAATTTCTTTAAGCGAATTGTTTTTTTCGCCGCCCAAAGGTTTTCTCGTCGTTTTGCTTTTTGATGACGGTGTCTCAAATAAAGACAAATCATACGCTAAATTGTCATAATTGTAAGACATGCCTATCATCCTTTCCTGTGTTTTTATCAATATCTTTCGTGCAGCTTTTCGCAAACCCTCAGCTTTGCGCTTCTGCTTCTGTTGTTTCGGCTTATTTCTTCATTTGAGGGGATTATGGGGTGCTTGTAAACAAGCTTTGCCGCAGGTGTTCTTCCGCATACGCATATGGGAAAATCCTTCGGGCAAATACAGCCTTTCGTCCACTCACTCATACATTGCTTTACGATTCTGTCCTCTATAGAGTGAAACGTTATGACCGCAAGCCTGCCGCCGTTTTCAAGCAGATCAAATGCGCTTTCAAGGCTTGGTCGCAGCGCCTCTATCTCTCCGTTTACGGCGATCCTTAACGCTTGAAAAACTTTTCTGGCGGGGTGAGCGTCCCTTTTTGCCGCCGCAGGATACGCCGAACTTATTATATCCGCTAACTGAGTCGTCGTTTCTATCGACTCAAGCATTCTCTTTTTCTCTATCAGCTTTGCAATCTTATAAGCAAATTTTTCTTCTCCGTATTCGGTGAATATTCTTGAAAGCTGTTCGGCGGTATAAGTGTTCACCAAATCATACGCAGACACGCCTTCTTTGCTCATTCTCATATCAAGAGGCGCCTCTTTATGATAAGAAAAGCCTCTCTCTGCGCAGTCAAACTGCCACGAGGATACCCCCAGATCGAGCAAAACGCCGTCCGCCTTTAAATAGCCCAACGAATTTGCGACATTCTTCAATTCCGAATAATTTGACTTTACCACCACTGAACAAGGGTTATTTTCAAACCTCTTTTTCACCACATCTATTGCGTCGGGGTCTCTGTCTATTGAAATCAGCACTCCGTTAGTGAGCTTTTCAAGTATTTTTGCGGAATGGCCGCCACCGCCTGCCGTTGCGTCTATATATATCCCGTCGGACTTTATATTAAGTGCTTCAACCGCTTCGTTCAAAAGAACGGTCGTATGTGAAAACTCCATTTATTTATCCCCCCGTCTTATAAGCCTATGTTGCTCATAAGCGAAAGAAAATCGTCCGGGTTGATATTGCTCTGCGCCTTGCTCCAGCTTTCGGAATTCCATATCTCAAGGTGTGTGCCTGCGCCTATTATTGTAACGTCTTTTTCAAGACCTGCGTAATCTCTCAAAACCTGCGGAATCAGGATTCTCCCCTGTTTGTCGGGCTGGCACTCGCTTGCCAAAGAGTAAAACATACGCTGAAACCCCGATGTTTGCGAAATTGGCAGCGCCGCTATCCGCTCTTCTATTATTTCGATCTGCTTTTCGGGCATAACAAAAAGACATCCGTCCGTGCCGCAGGTAATATAAAACACTTCACCTAAGCACTCACGGTATTTTGCAGGTATTATTACACGACCCTTTTGGTCGATATTATGCTGATAAGAACCGATAAGTCTTGTCATCATAGCATTATCCCCGGCAAATCCGCAGATCGTCGTTTCCTTTCATAAATTGGGATAGATATGCATCTTTTCACCACTGTTTTTACACTTGGCACCACAATCTACCACTTTGTTTCTTAGATTATACCCTTTATGCAACAAAATTGCAATACTTTTGAAAGATTTTTTTAATTTTGCGCATAGTAATTTTTGGTAATTATTAGCTTAACTTATTTTTTATAAAAGACACCCGCGGGATGTTTTGTAAAATCACATCCCACGGGTGTAGAAATTATTTTTTTATTTAGCGCATTTCAAAAATTTGATTAAAAAGTTGATTGCACCGCTTTGAATCATCACATGGGCTGACCTATCTTATCGCTGCAGGGCAGCTTGGCGAGCCACCTTTGAATGTATACTACATCTATAAGTGTTACGGTGCCGTCCTCTGTAACATCGGCGGCGGAAATATTGAAATCTTTGTCAGGTATCTCCGCCAGGTACTTTTGAATATAAACAGCGTCTAAAATGGTTATTTCACCGTCTCCGTTTACATCGCCCAGCAATACCAATTTCTTGACAGTCACTTTGAACTCTGCTGTCATATCCTTGTATGTAACGGATATTGACTGTTCGCCTTCTGTTTTTGTATCAAAACCGCTTATTTCAAAGCCTTCAGTCAACGTTTCTTTTGAGCCGTCCTCATATTCGGCTTCAAGCTTCAAGCCTGTTAAATCAAGTTCTTCATCAACATAATACAAGGTCTTTTCAGGCTGTTGAACAACAGCAAGAGAAACAATTCCGTTTTCTTTTATCGTAACATTAAATTGCGCTGTTTTACCCTGATATGTAACGGTAACAGTCTTTTCTCCTGCTGTGCTTGAATCAAACCCGCTTAATTCAAAGCCTTCGGTCAGCTCTTCTTTTGTGCCGTCTTCATATTCGGCTTTAAGCTGCAATCCTGTCGTATCTAGTTCTTCCCCAATATAATATACGGTCTTTTCAGGCTGATTAACAATAGCAAGAGATATAATTTCGTTATTAATGACCGTAACTTTAAACTCTGCAGTTTTTCCGCCGTATGTAACGGTGATGATCTTTTCGCCTTCTGTGCTTGAATCAAATCCGCTCAATTCAAAGCCTTCTGTAATTATCTCACTCGAGGCGTCGCTGTAGTCAAGCTTGATTTTAAGACCTGCCGCATCTAAAGCTTCGCCTGTATAATAGACAGTTTTTGCAGGCATTTCTTCTACGGAGATTGATATAAGCATCAATACCTTAACATTTTCCGCAGGCATGGTCAAGGTAACGGTGTTGCCGTCTATCTCAACATTACCGTTGCTGAAAACATAAAGTACGTCCGCATCGGGAAGCTCTATAACAACTGTTTCTCCCGGGGCTGCGTAGATTTTGCCGTCATACATTACACCTGTTTCACCGTTAAGCTTTATTTCTATGCCGTCGCCTTCAACAACATATGCAAGCTTGCCATTGTCTTCCCATCCGCGGTCGGCAGCTTCATATTTATCGGGGTTTGTATAATAAGAGTTCGTAACTGTTCCTTTGGGCTCTCCTATCCCTAATGGGAAAGCGCTTTCGCTTACATCAAGGCAATTTTTGATCACAGGCGTTGAGCCGTTGTCGCTCCAGCCCCATATTGTGGCGAAATTACTGCGTTCTTCACCTTCAAGCTTACCTGAAAATACACAGTCGGTAATAGTGGTCGCAGAGGTACCGCCGTGTCCCAATATACCGCCGCAATGCGTTTTATCACAAATTATTTCTGCCGCAACCTCACAGTTTTCAATAAGATTTTCCGATCTTGCGCTTCCTACAAGACCCGAGCAGTGCATATCACCCTTTACCATGCCGTCTGTTTTGAGGTTCTTTATTGTTGCTCCGCCGATATACGAAAACGGCGCGCAGAAATAACCCTCCGATTCGAGATTTAATGTTATTGTGTGACCGTCGCCGTCAAATGTGCCTGTAAACGGGTGCTCTTCCGTCCCTATTGAAGTTGAAGCTTCGATATTATCTGTCAATTTGAAGTGCATATCGCTTGTATTATATCCTGCCGATACAAAAAGTGCCAGTAATTCCCAATCATATTTATCATTTATGAGATAAGGACTTTCCTCAGTGCCTTCGCCCTCAAAAACATTTGCTAAATTTACTATTACTACCTTTTCCGCGGAAGTACCGTCGGCATTTACTATTTTCTTCATACCGTCAGGGTTGTCGTCGGGTTCGTCATCAAAATACGGTGCCACTCTTCCGCCTATAGGATCAATAATAATATTGTTATTTAACTCTATGCCTCTGTCCGCGCATATACCGGAGCTCCTGTAGCTTTGAGATTCTACTCTCGTTATACCGTCTTCAACAATAAACTTTCCGTTTGTAAAAATACCCTCGCGAACAGGGCCGTCAGGATGACCGAATGCTTTTATCGTGCCGCCCGCAAATGTCATATTATCTTCACTGTATATACCTGCATAAGCGCCTATAAATGTAAAGTCGCCGTCAAGCGTCAATGTACCACTGTCCACATATATGCCAAAGGACGATACACACTCCGTCATATGATATTCGCCTTTTACGGTAAGATTGATCCCGGAAGCCCTCATGTTGCAGTTGTTCCAGCCGGTATCATCTTCAATAGTGCCTTCAACGGTAGGATTGTCAAGCGTCAAAGTGTTTGTTTCGGGATCGAATTTTGCGGTGCCGCCGTCATTTAATATGTCGTCTTTATTGCGAGAGTCAGCCTGTGTGGAGCCGATCCAAAGATTGTATTTTACTACAGGCTTGTGTTTTATCACAACATGTTTAGAACTGTCAAGGGCACCGTTTTCCGGAACTTCCGCATACAAATCACTGTCAAGCTCAATTCCGTTTTCGGCAACCAAAGCGGGGCTTGTCTCGCCTTTCGCTTCGAAACACTCGATCTCATTTTTTATAATAAGCTTGCCGTGATTGGCGGCAACGCCATTCCACATATTGGCAAAAGCTTTAATATTGCCCGAAGCGACAATTATGTCGTTTGAAGCAACTATGCCGTATATTTTACCCCTGAGGGTAAAATCACCGCTTAATGTCAATGAACCGTGAAATACTCTTATGCCGCAATTTGCATCTGCTTGTTCGATATGGTAGCTGCCTTTTACTGTCAAGTCGATTTCTCTACAATATATCTTTGATTCATTAGTTGCGTTAGAATCGGAGTACTTGCTGTTGATAACGGGATCATTAAGGGTAAGTGTGTTTGTTTTCGGATCAAACTTGGCTTTTCCGCCGTCTCCCAATATATCGTCCTTGTTTTTCGAAGTAACCTGAGTTGCGCCAACCCACAGGCTATATGATATATCTGTATCGTCGGAATTGCTTGATGTATCTGTTGTTGTGTCCGTGTTGTCGGAATCATCGGTATCGTCAGCCTTTTTCGGCTCTATTACCACGTTTACGACAATAGTTCCCGGATAAACCGCGATAGTTTGATAATCCTGGTTGGAAACGTCTACTATTTCTGCGTCTTCCGGAGAGGATATTTCCATTTCGCTGCCGAGGGTTATAGTCTTGCCTACTACGGCAACGTAACCGCTGTTAATCTCAACCTTAGTTACTCCGTTATTAATATTTATGTTGCCTTGTGTGCTGTAAACGGCAAAAGATGACGTACCGCTGCATGAAGCCTTAAAAGAGCCTGAACTTACGGTTATATCTCCCTTTGTTTTAACAGCAGAATAAGTACCGTTAAGTGAAAAATCGCCTTTCAGCGTAACTGTCTTTTCACCGTATAGGCCCGCGTATATTGCTGTGTCCTCAGGCATGGTGTAGCTGCCTTCTATTGTTATGTCGTCAAGCGTGAAGATCTTGTAATTGTTTGAATCGTATGTATGCGAGCCGCTGACGGTGGGCTTGTCAAGGGTAAGAGTTTTTGTATCGGGGTCATATTTCGCCTTGCCGCCGTCATTTAAGATATCATCTTTGTTGTTTTCGTCTACCTGCTTTTCACCGAGCCAAACATTATAGGTCTTAACAGGGGGAACAACAGGCGCCGGTTCTATAACAACGCTTTTGGAAATGGTGCTTGGCGGAACTATAATAGTTTGAAGGTCCTGACCGCTAACGTCGACAATCTGTGCGCCGCTTGGAGAAGTTATCGCCATTTCGTCGCCAAGGTTAATTTTCTTACCCAATGCAGCAATGTATCCGCCGCTGAGATCGGTCTTTGTAACTCCGTTATTAATGATTATGTTACCGCTCATGCTGTAAAGTGCGATAGAGGACGCGCTGCTGCTTACAGCTTTAAGCGAGCCTGAGCTTACGGTTATATCTCCCCTTGCGTTAACGGCTGTATAAGAACCGTTAAAAGAAAATTCTCCTTTTAAGGTAATGGTCTTGTCACCGTACAAGCCAGTGTATATCGTTATTTCCTGAGGCATGGTGTAGCTGCCTTCAACTGTTACATCATCCATTGCAAGGATCTTGTAGTTGTTTGAATTATACGTAAAATAACCGTTGATGGTAGGGTTGTTAAGGGTAAGTATCTTTGTATCGGGGTCATACTTTGCCTTACCGCCGTCGCCTAATATGTCGTCTTTGTTTTTATTTGTTACGGGTGTATTTCCTAAAACGAGGTTATATGAAACAGTCGGGGTCTCATTTTTAGGCTCGATAACTACGTGATGTAATGTGTTGCCACTCGAATCACAGAAAAACTGATATCCTGTGTTTTGTTCTTGTCCGAGCGTACCGTCTTCCGGCGTGGTAAATTTCAGATCATCTCCGACCTGTATGTTTCTTGCAGAAGCGCAAATATATGCCTTTACGTCAAATTTGGTTATCGTATTCGAGATTATCAATGTGCCGGCGTTTATTCCAATGGCGTTCTCACCGTTAGAAACAACAGTAAGCGTACCGGATTTTACCGTCAAAAGATTCTCTACCGAAACAACAAAGTTCGTAGCCATAAATTTGAAATCGCCGTCGAGTGTAAGGCTCTTTTTAGAGCGGATACCGCCGTAGCACTCGGCAGAATTCATAGTATAACTGCCCTTTAAGGTCAGGTTTGTATTCTCAGAGAATATCTTAAATGTGTTCTCGTTATTAGCTGATGTATAGGAGCCTGATATTGTAGGATTATTAAGTGTTAAGGTGTTGGTTTCGGGATCAAAGCTTGCTTTTCCGTCGCCCAATATGTTTGTACGGTTTCTGCTTGTTATCTCTTTGTCTCCTACCCATACGTTGTAATGTATTGTGGTTGAGCCTGCCTGGCCTATAACGACATTTGTTGCAGGTGCAGAGCCGCCCTCAGCGTAAACAAAAGTTCCGCCGTAGCCGATCGGGTGCTTGAACTCATAGTTTACAGGTGTAGTAACGTCTACGGTAGAGCCAAAGGAATATTCAGTACTCTCTATGCCTGCAAACGCGCCCTTTGCTTCTACTCTTGTAATGCCGTTTTCCACTGTAAACACCCCGCCGCAGGCAATGCCCGTTGCATCGTTTACACCAGTTGCGCCGACAGCAGTTGCTTTTATTGTGCCGGACTTAAAGGTAAGGTCGCCTTGTGCGAGAATACCGCAGTCGGTAGCTATAAAATCAAAGTTACCGTCAAGTATCAGATTTTCCTCGGAAAAAATTCCGTAGATCGTCTTATTGCTGCCGCTCATATTATATGTACCCTTTACGGTCAGCTCATCAAGCTTTGAGGCGATCATAAAATCCTGATAATAGTCAATTCTTGTATGGTTATTAAGTGTAAGCGTGTTGTTTGAGGGATTAAAACTTGCCGTGTTGTCACCTAATATGTTGTTGCAGTTGGAGCTCGTTACCTGTTTAGAGCCAAGCCACAGATCATAATTGGTAACGCCCTTTGAGGCGTCGAGCTCTGCTGCCGATACGGTAAGCGTACCGAAAGCCAGAAGTCCAACAATAATGATGGATAAAACTGTTCTGAATTTGCGCATATATACACCTCCAAATTTGGTAATTATATTATATAGTACCGACAAGAATATTGTCAATGCATTACGGCTATTTTAGCGGAAAGTTGTATAAAAAATGCGAAAACCCCGCCACTTGCGTGAAAGGATTTTCGCTTTGGTGCGAGTGTTCATAACGCAAGTGATTTTATCGCGTGCAAAAAAATATCGCGCCCGGAAAATTCTCTGAACGCGAATTGGGTGCGGCGGCTCGCCGCTGGAGCAGGTAACGGGAATCGAACCCGCATACTCAGCTTGGGAAGCTGATATTCTACCACTAAATTATACCTGCGTATTTGCCTGTGCCGATATTATATCAGATAATATCGGGCATTTCAAGCAAATATTTTTTATTTAAGGACAACATTTTCGTTCCCTATGCGTTTTCTGAGTTCATTTATCATAGGTTCATTTAACGAGACGCATTTTTGTTTCGGAAGGTGAACATAGCTTTTCGTGTCTTCAAAATAATAAGATACAGGCGTTTTTCCTCCCATAAACACATCAAGAACAAGCTCCGCCTCTTTTAGCTCGTCACTGCTCTCGGACGGGAATCTTAAATACATCCTTTTTGTTTTTGTGTAATCTGTAAAGTTGGGTTCTTCTCTATTTGTGTCGGCGGTATTTTTGTAATTTTTCAAAGGCTGTAAGCTGTTGCAGATAAGTTTTATACTGTCATCCTGTGTGCTGACGGAAGCAAATATCTCAACAACAGCGCCCTCTTTCAATTGCGGCTCGCAATTCTCAAACACCCTTGAAAAGATAAGCATTTCCACACTGCCCGTCATATCTTCTATCACGGTTATGGCAAAACGGGAGTTGTTTTTTGAAGTCCTTACATTCACCTCTTGCAGAACCGCCGCCAAATGCACGGTTTTGCCTTCGGATATTTCCTTGTTCTCTCCGCCGGAAGTAATATCGCTCAGCAAATCAAAGCTTCCGTTTTCGATGATCTTCTCATATTCGCTGAGCGGGTGTCCGCTCAAATACATACCCGTAACTTCCTTTTCCATATTCAACAAGTCTTTTTTGCTGTATTCTTCAGCTTTTTGGATAACGGGCATAGCTGATTTTTTGTCTTCCTCAGAGCAAAAGTCGAACAGATTAAGTTGTCCGTTAAGGTTATTATGCTGTTCATACGCAAGCTGTTCCATAATGCTTTTTGCCGAGAGAAGCATTTGCTTTCTGTTTGCGTCAAGACCGTCAAGCGCTCCGCATTTTATAATGTTTTCAACGCAACGCGTATTCATGCCTTTGCCGCAAAGCCTTTTGCAAAAATCGTAAAAAGACGTGAATTTTTCCGCTTTTCTTTGGGCTGTTATCTCTTTTATCATATTGTTGCCGAGATTTTTTATTGCTATCAGGCCGTATCTTATTCCCTGCGGCGTGGCGGTAAAGTCTCGCTCGCTTTCGTTCACATGCGGCGGCAAGACCTTTATTCCAAGCCTCTTGCACTCGGTTATATACTTATTGAGCTTGTCTGTGTTATCCGATACGCTCGTCAATAATGCCGACATAAACTCTTTCGTATACCTGCATTTATACCACGCCGTTTCGTAAGAAATGTTGGCGTATGCCGCTGCGTGAGATTTATTGAAGGCATAGCTTGCAAAACTCTCCATTTCAGAGAAAACAGACAACGCAGTCTTTTCGTCCACGCCTCTTCTTTTGCAGCCCTCAACAACAATGCTGCCGTTTTCGTCTTTTAAGCCGTTTATGAATATCTCTTTTTCGCGCTCCATTGTAGCTTTGTCTTTCTTGCTCATTGCGCGCCTTACAACATCGGCGCGCCCCAGAGAGTAGCCCGCAAGGCTTCTGAATATCTGCATTACCTGCTCTTGATACACAATGCAGCCGTAGGTAACCTTGAGTATCGGCTCCAAAAGGGGGTGCTTGTAGGTTATATTTATCGGATTATGCCTGTTTTTAATGTATTGGGGTATGGAGTCCATCGGGCCGGGGCGGTACAAAGAGGTAAGCGCAACAAGATCTTCAATACAAGTCGGCTTCATCTGCGCAAGCACCTTTTTCATACCGGGCGATTCAAACTGGAACACGCCCTCCGACAACCCTTTTGAAAGCATTTCGAATACTTTGGGATCGTCCTTTTTGATATCATCGGGAGAAAAATCGGGATGTTTTTCTTTTATAAGCTCTATGGTGTCACTTAAAAGGGTAAGATTTCTCAGCCCCAAAAAATCCATTTTAAGAAGCCCCAACTTTTCTATGTTGGTTTTCTCATATTGCGTTACAATGGCATTATCATTCATTGAAAGCGGAACATAGTCACTTACGGGCTTATCGGTTATAACAACACCCGCGGCGTGAGTGGTGGCGTGTCGGGGCATACCCTCCAATTTCATAGCCAGATTTATAAGCTCATAAATTTGAGGGTCGGTGTCGTATCTTTGTTTAAGCTCTTTGGATTCCGCCAAAGCACGCTCCAACGTCATAGATAAGTCAAACGGTATAAGCTTTGCGACTGCGTTTACCGTTCCGTACGGTACATCAAGCACTCTGCCCACGTCACGCACAGCCGCCTTTGCCGCCATTGTTCCGAACGCAACTATCTGTGCCACATGGTCTGTGCCGTATTTGTCTATAACGTAGTCGATTACCTCTTGCCTGCGCCGTTTGCAGAAGTCGATATCAAAATCGGGCATGCTTACCCTTTCGGGATTAAGAAAACGCTCGAAATATAAATCGTATTTAATGGGGTCTATTCCCGTAATCCCTATACAATAGGCGGCTATTGAACCTGCGCCCGAGCCTCTGCCGGGACCGACGGGGATCTTTTTGCTTTTTGCGTAATTCACAAAATCCTGAACTATCAAAAAATAATCCACAAATCCCATTTTATCTATTACCGAAAGCTCATATTCAAGCCTGTCGATAATACTTTTATCGGGGGTTTCGCCGTAGCGTTTATATAGGCCCTCATAGCATTTGTGCTTGAAATACTCGTAATGGTTTTCGTTATTCGGCACTTCGTAATTCGGAAGCTTCGTTTTCCCGAATTCAAATTCAAGATTGCACATTTCGGCAATTTTTTGCGTATTGTTGAAAGGTTCGTCGCCAAGCCCGGGAAAAGCCGCTTTCATTTCTTCCTCGGATTTTATATAGAATTCCTCGGTCTCAAATTCCATTTTGTCTTCGTCACTCAATTTATGACCCGTTTGTATGCAAAGCAGCACTTGCTGAACACGGCTGTCCTCTTTTGAAATGTAATGGCAGTCGTTTGTAACAACAAGCGGTATGCCCGTTTCTTTCGATATATTTATAAGTTCTTTGTTTACGACCTGCTGTGCCGCAATACCGTGGTTTTGCAGTTCCAGATAGAAATTGCCTCTGCCAAACAGGTTATCATAATACTGAGCTTTGCTTTTTGCGCCTGCGTAATTTCCCGACTCGATAAGCGAAGGAATTTCACCGGCAAGGCACGCAGACAAACACACAAGTCCTTCGTGGTGGTCTTTTAAAAGGTCTTCGTCTATTCTGGGCTTGTAATAAAAGCCCTCGGTCCACGCCTTTGACACCATATATATCAAGTTTTTGTAACCCTGTTCGTTTTTGCAAAGCAATATCATATGATACGAGCTTCTGTCGGCAACGGTTTTGCTGAGTCTCGAGCCTTGCGCAACATATACCTCACAGCCGATTATGGGCTTTATGCCTTGCTCTTTTGCAAGCTTATAAAAATCCACAACACCGTACATAACGCCGTGGTCTGTAACAGCCACGGCGCTTTGGTTAAGCTCTTTTACTCTTTTAATTAAATCTTTCAGCCTGCACGCACCATCAAGCAGGCTATATTCGCTGTGAACATGAAGATGTGTAAAGCTCATAATTTATACATCCTTTACGCACATATTATCGGGCATTAACAAATTACGCCTTGTGCCATTTAACACCCATTGGTGTGTCTTCCAATATTATATTCATCTCTTTAAGCTTGTCGCGTATCATATCGGCGGTTGCAAAGTCTCTGTCTTTTCTCGCCTGTGTGCGCTTTGATATAAGATCTTCCACTTCTTGCTCAAGAGAATCGGTCTTTTCACTTTTTATTATGCCCAAAACACCTGTAAGCTCGTCAAACAATTCGGCGCATTTTTCGGCAAACTCTTTTGAGGACTTATCATTTATATTGGTGTTTATCTCTCTTGTAAGGTCAAATATCACAGAAAGGGCGTCGGCTGTGTTGAGGTCGTCGTCCATTGCATTAGAAAAGCGTTCTCTGTGTCTGCTCATTTCTTCAAGAACTTTTTGTTCGTCGGGCATTATTTCGCCTGCGGAGTTCTCAATAATAAAGCTTAAATTCTCGCGGCAATTATACAGTCTTTCCAAAGCCGATTTGCACTGTTCCATTATATCGGTGCTGTAATTTATAGGGCTGCGATAATGAGAAGCGAGCATAAGGTATCTTATTGCTTCGTATCCGTATACCCCGGCAACATCGCGCACCGTAAAGAAGTTATTAAGCGATTTGCTCATTTTGCGGTTATCTACATTGATATAGCCGTTGTGCATCCAATATCGCGCAAAGGGCACTCCGTTGCAGCACTCGCTTTGGGCTATCTCGTTTTCGTGGTGCGGAAAGATAAGATCCTGTCCGCCGCAGTGTATATCAATAGTCTCGCCGAGATATTTGCGCGCCATTGCGGAACATTCTATGTGCCAGCCGGGTCTGCCGTTTCCCCACGGAGACTCCCACATAGGCTCGCCGGGCTTTGCGGCTTTCCACACGGCAAAGTCCATCGGGTTTTCTTTCATTTCACCTATCATAATGCGTGCGCCCGCCTCAAGATCCTCCAAGGGCTGGTGCGAAAGCTTACCGTATTCGGAAAATTTATTCGTTCTGAAATAAACGTCGCCGTTTTCGGCTCTGTAAGCATACCCTTTTTCAACAAGCGATTTTATTATGTCTATTATTTCATCTATGTTCTCTGTCGCGCGTGGATGGACCGTAGCTTCTCTGACGTTAAGCCCCTGTGCGTCGGTTTTATACTCTTTGATATATTTCTCTGCAACGGTGATGTAATCTGTGTTTTCCTCTGTTGCTCTTTTTATTATTTTATCGTCTATATCTGTGAAATTCTGAACGAAATTCACTTTATAGCCCTTGTATTCAAGATATCTTCTCAAAACGTCAAACACGCAGGCAGGACGTGAGTTTCCTATATGAATATAATTATAAACAGTCGGTCCGCAGGCGTAAATGTTTACTACCCCCGGCTTTAATGTTACAAGTTCTTCCTTTTTGCGTGTCATTGTGTTATAGATCTTCAAAACTGTTACCTTCCTCTTTTTTCTGTTCTTTGTTATCTTGATACGACATATTAAGGCGTGTTACCCTGTCGCTTAATTGATTTATCCTGTCATCAAGCATCGAAATTCTTTGTGATACCGGATCGCCGACGTGTATCTGGTCAAGGCTTGACGGTTTAATACCGTTAATTCTCACAATTTTTGCGGGAACGCCCACGGCTGTCGCGTTTTCGGGAACATCTTCAATAACCACTGCGCCTGCGGCGATTCGTGCGTTGTCGCCTATTTTTATCGGACCTAAAATTTTTGCCCCTGCACCGATAAGAACATTATTTCCCACAGTGGGGTGGCGTTTGCCCTTATCTTTACCCGTTCCGCCCAGAGTTACGTTTTGGTATATCGTGCAGCAGTCGCCTATCACGCTTGTTTCGCCGATCACAACGCCAGTTCCGTGGTCTATAAACAGCTCCCTGCCTATGGTGGCTCCGGGGTGTATCTCTATGCCTGTGCGGTATTTTGCTCTCTGCGATATTATTCTCGCAATAAATGTAAGCCCTCTTTTATAAAACCAATGCGCTCTGCGATACCGTCTCACAGCTTTATATCCGGGATACAAAAAATATACTTCCGCCATACTTTTTGCGGCGGGATCCCTGTTCATCACAGATCTCAGTTCTGTTTTCAATTTGTTGAACATTGCTTATATCACCCAAATTATCACATATTGTCAATATACTTAAAATTGTCTTTTATATATATTATTCCCGATATCAGGGTGAGTGCAACCGAGATCCATACACATACATTATTTATAACGTAAATACCCGTGAGTATACTGTCGTTTATTGAAAGCGCAATGATACTCATTTCGCACAACTCGACAAAATATTGCGTTACAAACACGACTATAACGGCTATCATCTGGCTTACCGTTTTCGCCTTGCCCCACATATTCGCGCTTATTACTTCGCCGTTTTGGGCAGCAACTAAACGTATTGAGGTTACTGCAAATTCTCTGAAAAGCACCAAAATCACCGCAACGCTGCTTATAAGGCTCAAGTCAACAAAACAGCAAAGCGCAGATATTACAAGAATTTTATCTGCAAGCGGATCGGCAAATTTGCCGAAGCTTGTTATAAGGTTTCTTTTTCTTGCTATTTTTCCGTCGAACAGATCGGTAAGCGAAGCCGCACCGAAAATAAGTCCCGCAATCAGAAATCTGTGCGGTAAAGAATTGCACAAAAGCGATGCTACCATAAACGGTACAAGGCATATTCTTAAAATTGTAAGTTTGTTGGGAAGATTCATCGGATACCTTCTTTTTAGTATATTTGCATATTTTTATACTTGTGTACCTATGGGGTCACAGCCTATGTATTCGTCTATTTTTACTGTTACAAGATCGCCCGGTTCGGGAGATTTCTCCGAATAGAAGAATATATTTCCGTCCACATCGGGAGAGTCTGCTGCCGTGCGTCCCACATAACACTCTGCCACACGGTCATACCCTTCGCACAACACCTCTGTGGATGCGCCGACGAGCTTATCGTTGTAACGTTCCATAATAAGCTGTTGCTGCTGCATTATAAGATCGCAACGGTGCTGTTTTATTTCTTCGTCTATCTGGTTCGGCATATCGTAGGCAGGGGTATCTTCCTCACGAGAATACGCAAAGCAGCCGAGGCGTTCAAATTTCATTTCATTAACAAATTCGGACAGTTGCTCAAAGTCATCTTCGCTCTCACCCGGAAAACCGGCAATAAGCGTGGTCCTCAAAACAACACCGGGTATCATTTCTCTTATATGCCTTATAAGCGAAGATATGCTTTCCCTGTCACCGTTGCGGTTCATTGCGCGCAGAACGTTTTTACTGCAATGCTGAAGCGGCAGGTCTATGTATTTCAGTATTTTATCTTCGCTTGCGATAGTCTTAAGAAGCTCGTCATTTATCCTGTCGGGATAGCAATAAAGAAGTCTTATCCAGCGTATGCCGTCAATTTTGCAAAGCTCTCGCAATAACTGTGAAAGCATAGGCTTTCCACATATGTCCGTTCCGTAACGTGTGGTGTCCTGAGCTATAACAATAAGCTCCTTTACACCGTTTTTCGCAAGTGTTTGCGCTTCGGATATAATATCGTCCATAGGTCTGCTTCTGAACCCGCCGCGGATCAGCGGTATGGCGCAATAAGCGCATCTGTTGTCGCAGCCTTCCGCAATTTTTAAATACGAATAATAATGCGGTGTGCTTTGTATTCTTCCGCCGCAAAGGGGTAATTTTTCTTTATCATCGTAACGGCTTATTCTGTGTTTTTCAAGCACTTCGCTAACTATGTCTGCTATCTTTGCGTTTGAGCCTATGCCTACAACTGCGTCCGCTTCGGGCATTTCTTTTAATATTTCATCTCTGTAACGCTCGGCAAGGCAGCCCGTAACAATAATAGCCTTTATTTTTCCTTCTTGTTTCAGATATCCCAATTCTATTATTTCGTCTATGCTTTCCTTTTTCGCCGACTCAATAAATCCGCACGTGTTAACAATAACAGCATCGGCATATTCCGGCTGAGATACTATTTCAAAACCCGAGTCTTTCAAAGTATATAAAAGCATTTCGCCGTCTACTCTGTTTTTGGCGCACCCGAGGGACACCATTGAAATTTTAGCCTTCATAATATTCATCATCCTTTATATACCCGTTTTCTTCATCAAATTCATCAAACGCCGATTTTATCACGGAATAGCCGTACCCCATACGCTGCAAGGAGCTTATTGTTCGGCGGCGGCCTTTTTCATCAAACATATTTCTTATATATTTTGTGCTCAAAAGGTCGTAAATTTGTTGTTCTTCATCGGGATCGTACTCATCGGTTATTTCCTGCGCCAAAACACGGTCTATACCTTTCTCGATAAGCTTGTATTTAACGGCTCTTGCAGAAAGCTTTTTTATCTCAAACAAATCTTTCGCGTATATGCGCGCATATCTTTCGTCATCGACCAAAGATAATTCCTCAAGCCTGTCAAGTGTGTTTTCTGTCGCCTGCTCGCCGTAATCTTTTATAAGCTTGTCACGCAGGCTTTTACGGCTGTAATCCTGCAAAGACAAAAGCCACAGCGCCTTTTCCTTCGCGCGTCTTAAATCAGATTCGCTTTTAAGCGCATAAAGTTCCTCATCTGTTATTTGCTGACCGGGATTAAGCGCGTGTTCAAGCGTTACGGTTTTGTCTAAATCAAGCGCATATTCGCCGTCTATATAAATTGCGCAAAGGGATTTTCTTCTTTTTTCAACAGCGGTAATTTCCATTTGTGTTATTCATCGTCAACCATTATGTCAATTGAAGGTTTGGGCTGCTGTGCAGGCTCGTTTGAATTTGTATCCTCGTTATCGGGCTTCTTCATCAAGTCTTTTTTCGTCTTTTTGCCTTTTAAAGCAAGCTCGGTAACTTTGTCCATATTCTCCATAACAATGTCTTCTATCTCTTTTGCCATTTCGGGATTTTGGATGAGAATATCCTTAACATTTTCTCTTCCCTGACCCAGCCTTTGTCCTTTATATGAGAACCAGGAGCCGCTTTTTTCGATTACATCTATCTCAACTGCCAGGTCGAGCAATTCACTTATTCTTGATATTCCCGTGCCGTACATAATATCAAACTCAGCTTCTTTAAAAGGAGGAGCCATTTTGTTTTTGACTACCTTTGCCCTTGTGTGGGCACCGATAGGCATTGTGCCGTTTTTGATGACCTCAACTTTTCTGACGTCTATACGCACGGAAGAATAGAATTTAAGTGCCCGTCCACCCGGGGTAACCTCGGGGTTGCCGTATACAACGCCTACTTTTTCTCTCAACTGGTTAATAAATATTGCCACACAGTTAGACTTTGAAAGTGCGCCCGTAAGCTTTCTTAATGCCTGAGACATAAGCCTTGCCTGCAATCCAACGTGCGCGCTGCCCATATCGCCTTCTATTTCCGCCCTGGGTACGAGTGCGGCAACAGAGTCGATTACAATTATATCTACGCTTCCTGAGCGGATAAGCATTTCGGCTATCTCAAGCGCGTCTTCACCGGTGTCTGGCTGAGATACAATAAGAGAGTCTACATCTACGCCCAAATTGTTTGCGTAAACGGGGTCAAGCGCGTGTTCAACGTCAATAAACGCTGCTGTGCCGCCCTTTTTTTGAGCTTCAGCCACACAATGAAGTGAAAGCGTGGTTTTTCCCGAAGATTCGGGTCCGTATATTTCTACAATTCTGCCACGCGGCAAACCGCCTATTCCCAGTGCTATATCAAGCGTAAGAGAGCCTGTGGGAATTGCGTCTACAACCATTGCCTTGTTTTGACCCAAGCGCATAACAGCGCCTTTTCCGTAGCGCTTTTCTATTTGGGTTATCGCCGTTTCAAGAGCTTTTTCTTTTGTCATTGACGGTGCTTCTTTGTCTTTTATTTTAGATTTTTCAGCCATTTTGTGTACTCTCCTTTTTGTAAAAATAATATGTCACCATTCTTCGCTATATTATCATAAAATGAGAATTTTTTCAAGGAATTTTAATAACTTAACCAAACTTTTGATTGTGTTGTACATAAAAAGGTACAACTGAGCATAATGGAGTTTATATATAAGCTTTATGCAACGAAAAAGCAGGAACATCGGCAATTCCGACATTCCTGCTGTTATTCATTGCAATAGTTGCTGTTTGATGTTATTCTGTTGCTTCAACAGTGGCCTCGGGCTCAACTGCTTCGGGCTCTTTAACTTCCTCTGCAGAGGCCTCTGCAACCGGCGCTTCCTCTGCGGGAGCTTCGTCTGTACTCAATGTTACGTCCGCATTATCGGACTCTGCTGCTTCCGCTGCGTTTTTAGCTTCCTGCTCTTCGATTATTGCTCGAATTGAAAGGCTTATCTTTTTGTTCTCAAGGTCGATAGCTGTGATTCTTGCTGTCACAACATCATTTACCTTAAGCTCGTCTGCGGGCTTTTCTATTCTGCGGTTGCAGATCTGAGAAATGTGAATAAGTCCGTCTATACCGGGTAAAATTCTTGCAAAAGCGCCGAATGAAACAAGGCTGATTATACGAACCTCAACGTCCATTCCAACGTGATAATCTCTCTTGAATATCTCCCAGGGATTATCCTCTTGCTTTTTATAGCCGAGAGAAATCTTTCCCTTCTCTTTGTCTATATCTTTAACGTAAACCTCTACGGTGTCTCCTACGCTGACAACCTCTGAGGGATGCTTTATTCTTGCCCATGAAAGCTCGGAAATGTGAACCATACCGTCTACTCCGCCAATGTCAACAAAAGCGCCGTAGCTTGTAAGAGATTTAACTGTTCCTATATAAACCTTGCCAACCTCAATAGTGCTCCAGAATGCGTCTCT
>JAEEGL013950563.1_pt1 | contig 28672 bp, 6 predicted proteins | sample 9134231 | NCBI WGS metagenome assembly JAEEGL01 (sample SAMN16246548, study PRJNA631951) | gut metagenome | biome: gut microbiome; feature: rumen; material: fiber-attached | host: Bos | place: Iran: Karaj | collected 2018-10 | reverse complement strand
TGGATCAATGTGGAAGTAGGAGACTTGAAGAAAAATGCCCTCAAAGATTTAAAGTTTATACTATTAGTAAAAAAGGACATAGGTTTCCATTAGAAAATCCTAAAGAAACTTTTGATGTTATTTTACAAAATTTTTGAAATTATTTCCATATTTATATTTAAAATAATTAATTTATCAAACACCTCGAAACATATTATTTATAATTTCTATTTATCCTACAATTTCTTATCTATTTTTGAATTAGTTTTTATTCATTCTAAAACAATGATTTCTTTTTTTTATAAATATTTAAATCTAAATTTAAATTTTTTCTTCGTCCTAGATATCATCATTAGATTTAATATTATGTCAACAATCATAAAATATTCAAACAAATAAAAAGCTTAATATTATTTTTTGTTTTGGTTAAAACATTTATTTATTTTTTTTACTTTATTTTTAATATTTACCATTTCTTCTTTTTAAATTAAATTTGATTTAAGGAATTTAAGCAGACAACCTTTTATTTATATTTTCATATTTTATACAATCATTTATTATTTTTTTCTTTTATATCTTAAATTTTTATTTGTTTAAAGAAAAAAATATAAGAAAAGCATAAAGGAATTTTCTTCATTAAATAGTGAAAAAAAGAAAAATTTATATTATTTTTTATTTTTTAAAAACATAAAATAATCAGAATTAAAAAAGAGATTCTTAAAAAAAAAACATAAAATATTCCTGATTTCTTAAAATAATAAATTCTATAATAAAAATAATATTCTTTTCAATAAAACAAAAAAATAATTGAGTTAAATGAATATAATTATAAAAATTGGTAACAATAAAAAAGAATGGGAAATATATGTTGCAATAATAATCCAAAAATAAACGAAAATAAAATTATTAAAATAGAAGATAATTTATGTAATTTAGTTGATAACTTTAAATTTGAAGATATGAAAAATTTTCTTGGAACAAGTTTAAATGTAACAGTTTATGAAGGAGATAAAAATAATATAAATCACAATTTAAAAGCAGAAAGAAATGAAGCAAAAAAATTAAGTAAAGGTCAAACAGCATTTGATTTAAGAATGAAAAATAATATTGAAACTAAACAAACAATAAACAATTCAAATGATATAAAAACTAGAAGAAAATCAGTAGCTATTTCAATGAATAATCCATTCAAAAATAAATTGTTATATCAGAAAAAAATAACAAATCATGAATATGATAAATTTTCAGATTTTCATCAACATTTTAAATTGTATCAAGTTCCTCCTAATCAATCAATAAAAAATTTATTGAAAATAGATATTAAAAGTAAAAGCAATCAAGAATTAAAATTTATTAAATTTAATGATTTAAAAGATAAAGATTTATTAGAATCTACTGAAAATACAGTTCAAAAATTAAATACTGATAATAAAGAAATTTCTTCTCAACAAAAAAATATAAAAGAAAAGAAAAAGCATCTTCCTGTTGAAATAATAAATAAAGAAATTACTTCAAAACAAAAAGAAATTTTAATGAAAGTTTTAATAGAAAATGAATTATTATATTCAGATATGCCTGAAAGTTTTATAAATATGATATTAAATACATTAATATATAAAAGATTTAAAGATGGAGTAATTTTATTTAATGAAAATTCTAGTTATGAAGATTATTATTATATTATTGAAAAAGGAAAAATTGAATATGGAATTGATGATGATATATATGAATTACCTAAATTAAATGGAATTGGAACTCAAGTTTTGTTAAAATATTCTAAAAAAAAATGTTATATAAAATCAATTGGAAGAACATATTTATTTGAATTACCTTTAGAAAAATATAGAAAATTTATGAATGAATATGAAAGAAAAAAAATAGAGGAAAAATATTATGCTTTAAGAAAGCATATTTTATTTTCTTTTTTCGATGAAAGTTATTTAACTGAATTAATTAAAGTTTGCCCGACAAAAAAAATATTAAAAGATAATATTATATTAAAAGCAGATACTTGTTTTGAAAATTTATATTATATTCTTTCAGGAGAAATCCAAGTTAAAAGAAATGATATTGTTGTTAAAGTTTTAAGTGAAGGAGAAATTTTTGGTGAAATTGGTTTATTTAATCCTGTTGAATCTTTTTATGAATATTGTGTTTATTCCGATTGTTCGGTTATTGAAATTTCTTATGAAAATATATTTTTATTTTTAGGTGATCAATGTATAAAAACTCTTGTCCAAGAATTATTTAAAAATGCTATTAAAAATGATGAATATTTATCTTTTTGTTTTACTAATAAAATAATTAAAAAAATATATGGTTTATTTCAATTGAAATTTTATTTTAATGATACTATTCTTTCAAAAAACCAAAAAAAAATTATTTTACCGATTTCAGGTATTATTATAAAATCTAAAAATACAGCTATGGATACAAATAATATAGTAGAAATTATGGAAAAAAATTATAAAAAAAGATTAATTTTAGGAAAAATTGATATAGAATCAGTAACAACAGATGTAAATATAATGTATAATTTAATAGGAGATGAAGTAATAGTTTTTGAATGTGATTGGTATGAATTATTTCCTAAAATAATAACAAATGAAATTTTTAAGATTTACAGAATAAGAGCTTTAGAATTTGCTCAAACTTTAAGAAAACTTCCTTATTTTAAATATATAAGTCCTTTTAAAATGTATCAAATAATAAATTCTTTTAAAGAAGAAAGAGTAAAAGCTGGTCAAATTATATTAAAAGATGGTCCTAAATCAGAGCAATTTTATTATATATTTAATGGAGAAGTAAATTTAAATATAAATAATGTTGTTTTAAAAACTTTAAATAATGGAATGTCATTTGGTGATATTTCAGACATTATTAATTATACTCAAACAACAAATTTTATAAGTAAAAAACAAGTAATATTATTTGTTCTTGATAAAGATAATTATGATGATATTGTTAATAAAAGTGATTTTTATTTAAGATTAAGAAAAATAATAGATAAAAACGATTCTTCAATAACATTAAATAATTTATATTATTTAACAGATTTAGGAAGTGGATCTTTTGGAAAAGTATATTTAGTTCATAACAATGAAAAATTATTTGCTTTAAAAACAACAGAAATAACAGCAATATCAGAAAACAAAGAAAAAGCAACATTAATATTAAATGAAAAAATAATAATGACTCAAGTTGATCATCCATTTATAGTAAGATTATTCAATACATTTAAAACAAGAGATTATATATTTTTTTTAATAGAATTTGTAAATGGAATAAACATGAGAGAATTTTTAGAATTGAAAGACAAAAGACATTTAAGAAATTTAGAAGAAGCAAAATTTTTTGGCTCAATATTATTTTCAGTTTTACATTATTTATCAAAAAGAAGAATAATACATAGAGATTTAAAGCCAGATAATTTAATGTTAGATAAAAATGGATATATTAAAGTAATAGATTTTGGAGTTGCTAAATATTTAAAAGGAAAAGACTATACTATTACAGTGACTGGAACTCCACATTATATGTCACCTGAAGTTATTTTATCAAAACCTTATTCTTTTGAAGTTGATTATTGGTCTGTTGGAATTATATTATATGAATTTTTTTATGGAAGAGTTCCTTTTGGTTATGGAACTAATTCAATTAATGAAATATATAAAGACATTATTGAAGGTAATTTACATCTACCTTCTGATCCTAAAAATGAAAATTTTAATAATTTAATTAAAGCTCTTTTGTATAAAGTTCCTTCTAATAGAATTTCTGTTTTTAAATTAATTAAAAATCATATTTTTTTTAAGGATTTTGATTTCGATTCTTTGTTAAATTATTCTTATAATGCACCTTATAAACCTGTTAAAAATAATATTATAGAAAATGAAAATGAATTGATTAATAATGTTTCAATTCCTTTTTTAAGTTTTATGCAAAATCATATTTTGCAAAGTATAAGTGATATTGATGAAAATTTCCTTAAAACTTCTGGGGAAAGGTTTGATAATTTTTAATTTTTTAATTAAAAATTTTATATTTATATTAAAAAGGTAAAATGTAGATCTTTTTATATTTAGAAGAAATGTTCATAAAATAATATTAAATAATTATTATATTAGAATGCTTTTATTATTTTATAAATATTAATTTCACACTAAATTTCTTTTTTTTTTTTATTAATATAAAAAAATGATTTCATAAAAAATTTAAAAAAAATAAACAATTTTTTTAAATTTATTTAATTTTACTGATCCAAACACAAAGCAATTCCTTTAAGAATAACTGTATCTAAATTACCTTCAAATTTTAATACTAAACTACAAATAAAATGTTCTCTAAATAAATTTTCATATAAAGGAATACCAATTTCATCTTTATTCTGGACTTTCCCTTTAACAAATTTAAATTGGCAAATGGGCATTTTAACAATTTCACTTTGATTTCCAGAAATATCAATTAATTTATTTCCATCAAAATCAGCACCTTGTAAAAATAATCCATTAATTTTAGCAAATACTCCTTTAGATTGATTATTAAAATCACATTCAATTTCTAATTCATCAATTGGAATTTTCATTTCTCTTGCACTTTTTTGTCTTAAAGCATTAATGAAAGCTTCTGGATGTAAAAATTCACTTAAATTTACATTTGTAGAATTTAATAAATTATCTCCTTTAATTCCTTTAATATAATTTATCATACCATTAATTTTCTTTCCTAAACTTTTTAAATAATTTAATGGTATTTCAGGACCATCCCATATATTACTCCATTCTTCTGGAACTATATTTCTAAGTAAATCTTGACTATTATTCATTACTTGTGATGTTAGTATAGCATTTCCATTTAATGCATTATTTATGTCATTTAAACAATTTTGAACTTTATTACCTAAATCACATATTTGATGTGCTTCACTTTTTATATATAATGTTATTGGATCTTGACTTGATATTTTATTTGCTTGACTTTTTAATGTATCTATTAAATCTTGTCTATACATACTTTTCCACATATTTAGTAAAGGAGATAATTTTTCACTCCAGGAATTTTTATCAAATTTCTTCATATCTGAAGATATTGAATATATACTATTTAATTTCATTATTACTTGAGTACTAACATATCTTTGAACACTTCTATCAACATTTAATGGAAGACCAAACATTTCAGGTTCGTCATTTTCTGGTAAACTTCTTATCATATTAGTATAATCACTTACTCTACTTGAAAGTAATACTGGTAATCTTCTATTATTTAGTATATTATTACTTGAACTTCCTAAAATATTCTTATTTAAAATATTATCTATATAAGTACACATAACAGTATGATCAAAATCATTATCAATTCTTCCTCCGTAAAAAGTTCCTTTAATTAAACCTTTAATATTTTTCCAAACACTATCAGAATCATCTTTACTTAAATATTCAACTAAAGTTTCTGTTGAAACTTTTAAATCGCTATATGAAAATTCATAAAATTTAGACCAACCTTGAGGAATATAAGTTCTTCTTTCTTGTAAAATAGCATGAATAAAAGCCAAGGCAAATAAAGCTTGATATATTTTATTATTATGTATATTAGGTAATAAATCAGTTGACCATTGTTGATAAATTCTTTCCATATTTTTTTTAATTCCAGGAGGAGTTTCATAAGTATATTTAACACAACTTTGTAATAAAATAGGAGAAAATTTAGCATGAGTTTCACTAGTTAAAAATAATCTAAATTTATCATTTGGATTAACAATACTTTTAATTTCTTTTTCCAAAGTAGGTAACCATGAAATAGCTAAATGTATATTTTTTAAAGTTAACCATTTTCCCTTTTCGGCACATTCTTTTAATACTAATATATTTGAATTATTATCTCCAGCTCCCATTGGAATTTCAACATAATTTTCTCTTCCTACTATTTTACAAGCTAATTCTTCTAAATCTTTACTTGGATCTGAACCTAAAGTTGTTAAAAACATTATTGGTATTTTATTATCTGGATTTGATTCAACATATTGATTCATACTCATTTGACTTGGAACTAAAGAATCAATATTTAAAGTTTCACAAATGAAATTTTTTAAAGCACTTTCTAATCTATCTGGTCTTGTTACTTGAATTATAATTAATTTATCTAATGGAGATAAATCATATGAATCATTCATTTTTTTAAAATCGTTTTCTGGAGATGAAGATTTATACCAATTTTCACTATTTGATATTTTTGATGCTAAATTCGGAAAATATTTATTTAATGAATTAAATATTCCCTTTCTTTCTTCTGGTAAAAATTTTGGTGCTGAACCTGAAGTATTTGAAGTATCTATATTTCCTAAAAGAAAATCCCAATATGGTTTTAATTTTGTGTTGTCATTATCACAATATATCGTTTTTATATAAAATAATCCAAAAACTAATAAATCACTTTTAAATAAACTTCTACTATAATAACTAAAAGAATCTTGAATTAATGCTATAGAATATTCTCTTAATTTTTCTGATATATCTGAATAGGATTGTTTACTTTTATGTTCTATTGTATTTTTAAATAAATTCATATAATTATCTAAACTAAATTGATACATTGGATTTATTTTATATAAATCTTGTAATAAAATATATATTGTAGTAGCAGTTTTAGATAAATTTTTATATATATTTCTCTTATTTTCAATTTCATTACTTTGTTGAATTGATTTTTTCAAAATTTCATTAGAAGCAATACTCTTTTCTTTAGATTGTTCCAAAGAATCAATTAATTTTTGATTTTCTAGTAAATTACCTTCTAAATGAATTAATTCTTCTAATAATTTTTTTTCAACATCATTTAACTCTAATTTAATTTTATCTTGTTCTTCTAATAAAGCATTTTTTTGCCTTTCTAATTCAGGTTGTTCAATATCAATAGTTAAGCCTAATAAAATACTTTCAAGACCACTTCTCGTAACAGTGAAATTAACAACAGACATAGAAGTTAAAACATTATTAGATATTTCAATACTAGAATCTCTAGTAACTAAATATAATTTAAATTTATCATGAATTTCAATCACTTTTTCACCTAATCTTAAAACATTTGTAGGACCTCTTTTAGACTTTTCATTTCTAATTAAAGGAACTAAAAATGGTTCAATTTTATCCACATCAGATATTAATAAAACTTTACCAAATCTAATTGCTAATTCTACATTAGTCAATAATTTATTATCATGTAAAGAAATAACATCAAATTGATTAGTTTTAGTTAATATATCTTTTTTAAACCATTCTGTTGCTTTTGTAACTGGATCAATAATTAAAACTGTTCTTAAACTTTCATTAATAATTAATGCATTTTCCATTGATAAAGTATCAGTTGGTAAACCATCAAATTTTAATTTCAGCATTTCACTTTCATTTAATAAGAAATTTATCATTGAAACAGTTTTATTTTCATGTTTACCAAAATTAATATCATTAACCCATAAATTATGTAATTTTTCTCTAATAGATTCATTATAATAACCTAAAAATGTTATAAAAGCCGATGATAATAAAGTATTATAAGGTATCATTTCATTTGATGTTGATAATTGAGTTATTTGCTCTGCCCATCTATTTTTTTCATCTGTTAATTTACCTAAAAGTGTTTTTGCTTTAAATAATAAATCTTCTGTTTTTTTCAATTCTATTTTTAATAATTGAGTTTCTCCTGTTAATTTTTCAAACTTTTCTTTATATTCTTTTACTTTTTCTTCTATTTGATTTATTTCTTTTGTATTTTTATCTACTGCTTTTTGACTTTTTCTTAATTGACTTTCTGCACGATTTAATTCATCTTCTAAAGGTTTTATTTTTAATTTAACATCATAAAATTTTAAAACTGCTTTTACAAACTCAGAAATTTTTGCTAAATTTTGATTAATTCTTTCCACATTAGATTTATTAAAACAATTAGGATTTGAAGTAACATATTTTTTTACTTTATCAGCATTTTCAATGGATAAATTTTTAATATTGAAACTTTGCAAAGCTAAAATAGCTTTCATATTAAAAGTTTGTTTAATTTGATATTCACTTAAATCATTATATCCAATTAATTGTAACATAGCTTTTAAAATATAATAAACTTCTTGTGGTAAAATTGGTTTTCTGAAATAAATAGTAATTTCAGTTAAAGCACCAGAATCAATTTTTTTAACTAAATTTTGTGCTTTTTCAACTTCAGGCATAACATCTCTTAATTGTTCTTCAACTTCACCTTTATGAGCTTCAACTTTTTTTGTATCTTCATTAATTTGAGCATTTAATATATTTAATTGATCTTTTTTCTCTTTTGATAATGCCATTGCTTCTGTAATTTGACTTAATGATTCATTTGCTTCTTTTTGTTTACTTTCTATTTCTATTTTTTGCTTATCTGATTTTTCAGTTAATTCTCCTACAAATTTTTCTGCTTCTTCTAATTTATCTAACCCACTTTGTAAATGTTGTTTTTCTGCTGAGGAATCAGATAATTTTTCCTTTATTAATTGCTTAAATGTTAAAACAAATTGCATGAATTTTCCCATTGATGTGATTACTTCATTTTTTGATGTTGTGTAAATATCTAATATTGCCTTTGATAAATTAACAATTTCTTCATTTGATATTATGTTACTTTTAGCTAATAATTCGAAACTTGAAGATAATTCTGTTTTAATAAATTGAACTAAACCTTTTTTAGAAACTTCATTAAACCAAACTACATTACATTTAGTAACTAAAGCTGGATTATTTAATATAATTTGATTAAATTCTTTATCATCATAATCTAATAAAATACACATTTTAACGTTTTTTCTTATTCTACTTGTGAAGAAATCATATTGGGATCTATATTCATTTTGTTCTTTATATTCATTCACTATTTGTCCTAAAAATGATTCTTGTTCATCTTTATTTAATAAGGATGGAACTTCACCTGAACATAATAAACTATTTATATATTCCATTATTTCTGGAGAAACTATATGATGCATTTCTATTATAAATATTATTGTTCTACTTTCAACTGCTGCCAAATTAAATAAATCTTTTATATTTTTCTTAAAATCTTTTAATGAATAATCTTTAGTTAAACTTAAAGTAAATTCCTCATAATGTTTTGCACTTGATGTAACTCTTATACTTTTTTTTCTTCCAACTGCATAAGTTCCAATTAATAATAAATTATTAAAATCTTTTGTTATTATTCTATCGATAATTTTACAATTATGATAAACTTCATCAAAATAATTCATATGTAATTCATCATTATCTCTTTCATAAATCATTTGTCCTTTTATTAAAAGTTCTTTATAATCATCAGTTGACATTTCTAATAAAGTATTATTCCCAGAATTTAAAGAAGTAAAAACAACATTATTTAACTCATTAATATCAATTTTATTATTTAATTTAACATTAGTTGATATTTTAGTCAATTCATTTACTAAAAATTGATCAAATTTCTTTTTTGAATCTTTTCCAACTAATTTATCTCTAAAAATTCTCATTCCTTCATAAGCCCAAACTTTAATGACATCATTATTATCTTTACATTCATATCTCATCAATCCAATTAACCAATTTGAAATATCTCTTGGAGTGAAAATATAATGATGATAATCATCAAAAGTAAAAGTACTTTTAACATTATTATATAAAGAAATAGAACAAGTAGATAATATTTTACTTAAATCAGTTAATTTACCTAAATTTTCACTTGATAATATAGCTTTTAAATATTGATTATAAATAATATTCATATCTTCATTATTAGGATAATCTAAAAATAGCATTCTTACATTTCCAGTGAATCTAGTTGTAATTTCATATCTACCAACAGTTGAAGAAGGATTCATTGAAGCAATAATTTGAATTCTTTCTAAATAAACAAATTCTAAATTTTCATCATAAAAACCTTCATAAGCGACAATATTTTGTAAAAATGAAATTAATTGAATCGTATTATATTTATCAGGTTTAGGTAAATTAATATCTTTTAAATATACTATTAATTTCTGACAATCTCTTGGTCTTAAACATTTACCTCTTGAAGTATTATTCATTGTGCAACTTTGAAGTAATTTTTGAATTATATTTGTTGATGAAGTTTGACTTGTACAATTTAATGTTGTTATTTGACATGACCTTAATTGAGAAGTTGCATAAGTTATTAATAAACTTTTACCTGCTCCTTCAGGTCCTACTACAATAAAAGGTTCATTATTTTCTAACCACATTTTTAATATATGTAAGTTATATTTTGTAGATGAAGTTTTAATTAAAGGATAACTTGTTAAAAATACTTTATTATCATTTATTTTATTTTCATTTGGATCAAATTCAAAACTTAGTGTTGTTTGTTTAATTGGATCATAATAAACATTTAATACATCATTTAAATTAGATGGTTTTTCTCCTGTTGTTTGAAAAACTTGCATTGCGAATTTTTTCCTATATTCAATTTCTAAATTACTTCCTAAACCTTTAATAATAGAATCAGCAAAAGAACTTTTAGCAATTGAACTAGGATTAAAATGTTTATCTCTAAATAAACTATTAAAAATAGATAAAAAGTTATTGATACTTCCATAATTAGTAGTATTTAACATAAAAGAATAATTTTCTTTATAATTTTTAAATATTTCTAAAAAATAATTGTCAAACCAGCTTTTAACAACATCTCCATTTTCTTTTAAATTTTTCGTAATCCAACTATTATAAATAGAATTAATATCTAAATCTTCTTGATTCATATAAATAATTCCCATTCTAGAAACAGTAGCAGGAGAAGCAAATTTTAAAGAATCTGTTTCGAAAATAAAATTAACATTATTCCCAAAATTAATTCTTTCTCCATTTTGCATAGTTAATAATCTATTATCATCAAGAACAGAATTTAAAGCTTCAATCCATTCAGGATCAACATCTCCATCACAAATAATCCAACATTTAACATCCATAGGTTCTTTTTCAACTTCTCTTGCACATTTAGTTAAAACTCCATAAGTATATTCTCCAGTATCATGATTCATATGTCCTAAAAGTAATTTTCTACTCATAGCTTTTGGATTTATTATATGAACTACAATTTTTTGATTTAATTTACCATAAGCATCTTGAAGTAATTTCCATATTGCACTTTTACCACATCCTGAAGGGCCTACTATTACTACTCCCATTCTTTGACGACATGCTTCGTAGAATTGAACTACTTTTTTAAATTGACTATCTATTAATTCGTAATTTAATGTTTTATATGATTCATTTAATGCTTTGTTTAATTCTTCATATATTATATCACTCATATCTATATTTGGAAATACATCTCTAATTAATAAATTAAATATTTGAGCATCTGAAAATGTTAATTTTGATAATACATTTATACGAATTGCCTTTATTAATATTGAAGTTTCTTCTTCATAAGAAGCATTTTTTCCTTGATTTAAATAATTTTGAATTTGTTGTGAAGCTACTGTTAATATTGTTTTCAAAGCTCTAAGACCCCAATCATAATGTTGTTGATATGAAAGACCTTGACGACATAAAGTAAATAAAGTAGTTACTTTCTTTGATAAAATATCTCCATTTTTAAATCCTTCAGCATAAAGTAAAGTTTGAGCAATTTGCAAATTATCAGGAACACTCATAGCAACAGGTCTAAATAATATTTTTAAATTATCAGGTAATTTACTTCTTCCTCCATAACCTTTAGAAGCAGGATTCATAGTAACATAAATAGCAGAATTATAATCCACATTAACTTTCTGATTAAGTAAATCAATTTCATTGATTTTATTTTTAAGAGCAAATTGAATGATTTGAATTTGAATAGAAATGGCAGATAACTGTTCTTCAAGTAATCTATTGAATTCATCAAAGCATCCCCAAGCACCACTTTTGACTAACCCGATGAAAATTCTTCCCATGGCTTTGAAATCGATACCTTCATCGCAATTAAAGACAAGGACTTGTCTTCCAAAAGCTTGTCCAAGTGCTTTAACAGATTCAGTCTTTCCTGTTCCAGCTGGTCCATAAGGATTTCCACCATAACCTAATCTAAGAGCTTGTGTTAATGTTAAGTAACATTTATCTGTTAAGGGAGTATGCACTAATTTTTGTGATGCACCTTGATATTCGAATGTATATAAAAATACTCCATCACACATTGATACATATAAATAATTCTTATCTTTTTTTATTTGATATTTTAATTGAGAGAAATATGACCAATCTATCAAATCTTTTGTTTTTTCTTTATATAATAATTCAGATACTTCTCTATTGTGAATTAAATCTAACATTAAGTTTTTTATTTTAAATAATTTTATGTTATCTGAACCACTTTTTGCTTGGATTACACTTAAGTTTTGAATAGTGTTTTTTGTGTCATTTAATAATTGGTCTAATGTGTTTGATTGAATTGCTTGCATTGAAGAATAATTAAATTTAATCATTTCTATTAATGCACATATTTGAGATGAATATTTATCTAAATAGGAAAAATCATCTTTTTTATTTTGGTAATCATTTATTGCTTTTGATAAATGATTTAATAATGTTCTTCTCATTTCATTAGTTAAGTCATTTAACCATTTTTCTAATTCATCTCCAATTAATACTTTTTTACCTAATATAACTTTTTCATTTATTCCAGATATTATTTCAGTAACATTATTATCTTCACTAATTGTTAAAGCAGTAATACCTTGATATAATTTTCTTAAATTATTTTTAATAACACCTTTATCTTTGCAATTAGCTAAAAATTCTAATAAATCATCATCTCCAATGAAATATAACCTAGCAAATTTATTTCTTTTATCTTCTAAATAGTCATTTAAAGCTTTTTGACATTTTTCTAATTGATCAATAAGCATTTCTAAAGTATTTTGAATACCAATAATAGTAAAAATAGTAGTAACTTTTAAATTAGTATTTAAAGTAATTACTATATTTCTAAATTCATCATCAATTTTTTTGAATCTACTTTGTTCATTAGGTAAAGCTCCTCTACTAAAAATAGGTTCTAAATAAACCCATTTTCTTTGAATTAAATTTAAATCAGTTAACCAAACATCTAAATCAGCAAATTTAGTTTCATATTGGGCAATTTGTTCTTCAAATCTAGAAAAATATTCACTGGTTTTAACAGAAACTAAAAGAGCTTGTTTGTCAGATATATCACTCATTAATTCTTTCCAATCTTTTATTAAAGGAGTTACTCTTTTTGTATTTTGATTTACATTTTCTGTAAAATGAAATTCTGCTGTTTCAAACCATGCAGCAAGTTCTGACATTGCATTTCTTATTAAAATTTCTCCTTGGGCTCTTTGATATAATTCTTTTATTGAATTTTGCTTTTTTATTAATAAATCATTTTTTTCGATAAAATGACCAAATGTTAAATTTTCCTTTGTTATTTTATTATCAAATTTTAACATATTAAATAAACTCTTCCAATGATCTCTTTCAAAATTATCTCCTATTAAATATTTATATACTGGAAGTGATTGTTTTAAATTTTCTAATTGATGATTAATGTGGAAATAAATAAAATTTTTATCTCTTTTTTTTATTTTATCTTGCCAATTCATAGTAAAATCTTGCATTAAACCAAAAGCTTTATGTCTAATTCCAATCCATTCTTCTTTTGATAAATTATCTAAATTATCATTAAATTCAAATAATAAATTCCATTTTTCTCTTGTTTTTTCAACTTCTTTTTTCATATTTTTATATGGATTTATGTCACTTTCAATTTGTAATTCAAAATTATTCATTTCTTCAATAATTCCACTAAATTCTTGATCAAATTTATCCCAGTCTTCATATACTTTTTTTATTCCACTCATTAATTCATTTATATTTGTATTTTTATCTGGCATATAATTATCTGGAGGAATTGCATCTTTAAATTTACTATTAAATTTATCTATTTGATTTAATAATTGCTTTATTTTTTTATTTTGATTCACTTTGATTTCATTTTTTTGTTCTTCTAACATCCCTGAAAAATCACTTAACATTTTTTCATAATTATCCCATCTATTATTTAAAACTGATAAATTCATACTTTGACCTGTTAATTGTAATAATAATTTATTCATTTCTTCACATTCAACACATAATTTTTCATATTCGAATTTTTTTTTAGTTTGTTCAGCAAATTTTTTTTTAAATTCTAATACTTCTTCAATTGTAGTTGCTTTTTTAGACATATTTTCCATAGCATCTTTAGCAAATTCATCTATATTTCTTACATTTTTTTGTAAAAATTGTTTTAAAGTAGAACCTAAAGTATCAAATATTTTTTCAAAAGCATCATCAACAAACATTTTATATGAAATTATATTTACTTTAAAGCAATCTATTTTAATAACATCATCTAATTTTTCTATTTCTCTTCTTTTATTTCTTATTATTTCATAATTATATTTCCAATCTTCTGTTGATGTAAAATTTTTATTTACATAAGATTCAAAGTCTAAATATGATAAACCTACATCATCAGCTAAATTTTTTTTTAATTCTGTTAATTTTATAACAGAATTATTTAATTTAGAATATAAATTTTGAATTTCTTTTGAATTTTCTTCAACTATTGTATGATAATAAGATTGATCTTCCTCATCAGAAATAAAATTTCTTATTGTTGAAGGAATAGAAAGAAATTTTTCAATATCTCTATATATTTGTTTTTTAATATCTTCTAAAGGTGGATTTAAAGCAAGTGCTCTATGTTGAATTGCAAATTCACAAGGAACTTCTGTTACAAAAGAATAAAATTTATCTAAGGAAATTGTATATTGGATTTTTAATATTTTATATAATTGAAAATTCCAATGTGATTTCCATTCATTTAATAAACTTTTATCTTCTTTATAATTATCTGCTATATCATCATATATATCTTTTGCCTTTTGTAATATTTCTTTCCATTTAAATTTATTACTTATTAAATCATAATTAAATAATTGACATAATAAATCTAATATTGAAGAATGTGCTTTTTTTAATCTTCTTATTTCTGTGGTTAAACTATTTGCTGCTGTTTGAATAATATTAACATAATTTTCTAAATCAATTTTATTTGTGTCACTTTTAAATTTTTTTGTAGCTAAAGATAAATTCATTTCAAATTCTTTAGCACATTTAACTAACATAGGTTTTTGACTAGGAATAACTTGTGAACTTAAAGTATTATAAAAATTAGCAATTTGTTTTAAACTAATAGCATCTTTTAATATTTTTTTACCTTCATTATTGACATTGACTAATTCTTTATTAATTTTATTGTAATAACCATATTCAGTTAAAATTCTAACATCTTGAATTAATTGGAATAATTTTTCTGAAAAATTAACTTTTAAAAAACCTGTATTTTTATCAATTTCAACAATATCTTCTCCTAATTTTGGTAATTCTACACTTAAACCTATAAAACTTCCATTCCAATCTGAAATATTATCTTCAATATATTGTTCTATTTTTTTATGTAATTCCATTGCATTTTTATGAAAAGTGTTATAATCTTTTAAATCATTTAATATAGAGGATAATTTAATTGCATTTGCACATTTTTGTTTTAATGAATGTGCACTGATTATTAAAGATATTTTATTTGATAAACCTATAATATTTTTTTCATTTGTTTTTTCTTCAGCATCATCATCATTCAAAAAATCATTTCCATTTTTTTGCTTTGTATCATATATTTCTTTTAATTCTTTTAAATAATTATTTAAATTACCTAAAACTACATTTCTCTTATCATATGTTAATCCTTGAAATTTTAATCTACTTAAAATTCCTTTCCAATTGTTTAAATCACGTAAAACCATTATTACATGATTTCCAGTATCAAAAACATCTTTATTTAATTTATTTACTATTTCATCTGAAACTTTATCTAAATTATTATCTAATAATTTTAAAATATCTTCATTTGAATCCATATTATTTTGATTTATTTGTTCTAAATTTAATTCAGGCATTAATTTTTTTACTTCAACAAATAAATTTTTAATTTCTATTAATTCATTAACTTTATTATCTACTTTATCAAACACATTATTTTTTAAATTTATTTGGGCATCTTTAAAATATAATTTATTTAACATTTCAATTCTATCTTTGCAAAAACGAAAACCTTTTTGAACTTCTAATAATTTAATGTGTTTATCTCTAGAATTATTATTTTTAAATTCATTTAATTTATCATTGATTTTAGCAGCAAAAAAATCAAGAGATAAAGTAAGAAAATGTCTTAATCTTAATATATTAACTTGAGGAACAATCCTTTGAATAATATCTTCAACACAACCAACAATTTGGGGGAATATTTCATTAGATTTTTCAGGAAGAATATCATAAGAAGGTAAAAAATATTTTTCAACTTTAGAAAAGATTTCTATTATTGAACTTATTCTATTATTTCCTGGTGATTGTTGAGAATATAATTTCCAAAAATCAATTTCTTCTTCTGGACTACAAATAATAGAATAATTATCTTCTGTTAAATCTCCTCTTTCAATTTTTTCATTTCTTAATTTTTTTTCTATTGAAACTATTCTTTCTTTAAAATTTTCAAGATAACTTTCAATTGCACTTTTATCTTTTTTATTTTTTATTTGAGATAATATATTTGCATCTATTTCAGAATTTAATAATGAACTAAATGAATCTTGAGAAAAAGTGACATTAACATTAGAAAAAAAATCTTCAAAATTTAAAGAAGTTTTTTTAATTTTATAAAAAGATAATGTTAAATCATGTTCATTTATTAATTTATTTTCCGAAGATGTGATTTGAATTAATTTATCGCTTTCAGGTAAATATGTTATTTTTAAATATGGAATTCTTTCTGAAGTTAAAAATTCCTGGAATTCTTTATATGTAAAAATTTCTTGACCTACTTCTTTATGAAGTAAATTATTGATTAGTGAGAGTATTGTGTGTTTTGTTGACTGCTCACTCATTTTTATATTTATTTAAAATTATTCTCGTTATTTAAATAATTTATTTATTTAATTATTTTTATCTAATTAATATTAAAATTAAATATATTTATTATTTTTAATCTTTGATTAATATATTATTATTGTTTATATTAAAGATTGTTTTTTGTAATTTTCAACAATTACATTTATTCTAGGATCTCTTATTATTTCTTTTCTTTCTTCTAAGGAAAAAATATATATAAATAATGTATCGCTTAAATAAATTGATTCAGTATAAATCCAATGACTATAAACTATTAAATTCCAAGACAAAGCAGATAATAAAATAATGTCAATAGAAAAAAAAAAATCTTTTTTCAAAAAATAAGAAATTATTGAATGAAAAGGAAGATATATAAGTGGAGGAAGAATAAAAAGAATATTTGGTTTAAATTCTATTTGTTTTAAATGTGATATATGCATTTCTCCTATTAATTGACTTATAGATAAACCATAAGTTACAACTAAAACTTTTGGATAATAATCTATAATATTACTATTATTTAGTTTAACTATTAAAAATAAAGTAATTAATACAAATATATAATAAGTAAAAAAATTAAATGAAGATGAAATTTTTTCTGGATTTTTAGTTTTAACATTTTGAAATGAAATATAACAAAGATAAAAACCATAAATACAAGAAATTAAAATTAAAGAATCATTACATCTTCTATCTAATATTGTATTATTCCAAAATTCACTTCCTGAAAAACAAGTAAATAAATCAATTAAACAAATTAAAATTATTCCATCACAAATCCCATTACATTTTGGTAATATTAATTCACCATTAATATATTCTTCCCATTTATTAAAATAAAAAACATTAACAAATGATATATATAGAAATATATATTGATTTAATTCATCAAATGCAATTATTGAACCAAAATTAATTGAAATTAAAATTAAACTTATTGCTCCTATTGAATGATTAATTAATAAAACTAAAGTAGTTAAAGATTTTGTTCTTATAGCTTGTTTAATTACACATTTTTGAATAATAAGATATATAAAATTTAAAAATAAATTTATTAATTTCACATAAAATTCATTTTCTTCATTTCCTTTTAATCCAGTGAAACAAATTATAAGAAAAAAATTTAAGGAATTTATTAAAAGTCCTATCAGAGATAATATATTTGGAGAAAACCAAATTGGAATATATTCAAGGATTTTATCACATAATGGAGATATTATTTTTTGATATGATATACTATGATCTTCTCCTTTGTATTCATATGATTTTATATTTTCCCCTTGTCCATCTATTGAAATCATATTTTTTAATTTTTTCAAATAAAAATTTAAAATTTTAATTATATAAAAAATTTAACATTAAACAAACATTCAATAATAAATATCTTATATTAAAAATAATAATAATAAAATTTTATCTTGAATATTGAATAATAACTCATCACTCAATAAACCAATAATACTAAAATTTATAATAAAAAAAAGGAAAAAAAAAAGTTGAAAAAAAATAAGATAAAAAACCCAATTTAATTCATAGTAACCTGTTTCAAAATATCATCTCTATATTTAACTAATTCTTCTCTAATATCTCTTTTAAAACCAACTTCCATCATTTCTATAGCAATACTAACTAAAATTCTTCCTAAATTTAAAAGAGCTCTATCACTAGAATCTTCACCCCAAAAACTGGAAATTAATATTCCATTTGCTTTTTCCATTTTAAAATTTTGAGCCATATTATCTACTATAATAGTTCTTTTAATATCTCTTCCAATTCTCCCTATTTCTTTCATATAATTATTATCTATTATTGTACAACTTTCTCTATATAATCTATGATTAAAATAATATCCTTTATTTTCTTCTATAACATCTAATATTGGATCTGCATATTCTCTTGTTGCTGCTGTAAATAATATTAATTCATAATATTGTTTTACTAAATCTAAAAAATGATATAAATAAGGTCTTATTCTACTTATTCCTTCATTTTCATTTGAATATACAAATGACATTAATGTTTCATCTAAATCTAATATTAATGTTAGTGGTTTTAATGGACGAGATTTTATTACGTAATTTCCTATTGGATAACTTGTTTTTAATGTTGAAAAAAGAACAGAACCTTCTTTATTGTTTATTCTTAATATATTACTCATGAAAATTCTATATATATTATCTGGAGTAAATTCTGTATAATTATTAAATATATTTATTATATTGTAATTTAATATTTGGTAATTGGATTGTATATTTAATATTAATTGAGTAATATTAGAATATATTTCATCTGTGTTATTATCTATTTGAGTTACATATGATTCATAGTTTGATAATTGAGATGTTATTTCTCTTAATTTATCTACCCATATATTTCCTTTTAAATATTCTGGTTTTATTTTCGATAATATACTTTGACATACTAATAAATAATTTCTATTACAAAAACTTAGCATATTTGCTATTAAATTTATACAACTTTCAAAATATTGAGGTTTATGGGATAAATCATATATTATTAATATTGTTATTAATGTTAATGTATTTGAAGCTTCTATTATGACTTTTATATTTTTATCTAAAAAAAATTGAGTTAAAGAACCTTTTAAACTAGAATTAAAAAAATAATTCCACCATTCAAAACAAATATTATATAATAAAGAATAATTTCTTAAATATATACATTTACTAATTAATATAAATTTTTCTTCAATCATAATTAAATCTTCAATATTAACACTTTCTTCACATTTATCATTTTCTTCTATATCACCATTACAATAATAATTAGTGACAGAATCATTATTGATATGATTATTATTATTTGAAATATTTCTACTATTATTTATATTCCCAACAATAGATTTATTTCTAGTAATAGTTAAACTAGGAGATTTTTTAGGATGAATAATTCTTTTTTTACCAAAAAGTTTATGAGCTTTAAAAGGAATTTTTTTTCCTTCTTTTTCAGATAATATTTTTTGAACAAGAGATAAATTTGCTTTATTTTCTCTTAAAGGAGTTGTTGTTGTTGTTGTTGTTGTACTTGTATTTTCTCTTTCTTCTAACACATTTTCTTCAACAACTCCTAAATTTGATAAATTGAATTTCGATAAAAAATAATGTGTTTTTATTTCTTTTTTTACTTTATTATTATTACTATTTATTTTATTTTCTATATTTTTTTTTATTGAATTATTATTACTATCAATATTGTTTTTTATTGGACACTTTGATTTAGAAAAAGGAGAATTTTTAGAAAGAGAATTTGAAGTTTGAACAGTAATAAAATTATTTCTTAAAGGATTCATCTTTTTAATTGGAGTAACATTATTGTTTATATTATCATTAATTTCATTATTATTAACATTATTATTAATTTTATCATTATTATTATTATTATTAATATTATTATTAATATTTTTATTTTGTTCAATGTCATTTTTTTCTTTTTCAACACTATGAATTTTCATCAGTGATTTTGTACTATTTGATTTTAAAATTGAATTAATACCTTTATTTAAAAAAGATAAATCTTCTTTCCTTGATATTGAAATTGGTTTTTGATTTTTTTCATTTTGATTTTTATCTTTTAAAGAAGAAGAAATAATTTGAGATGAAGGAAGTTTATTTACAAATAATCTATTTGGTATTATATTTTTTATATGTGATTTATCTGTTTCCATTGGTAATTTTATTATTTTAAAGAGTATTTTAAGTAAAAGATTAATTTAATATTTTATATATTTTATTATTTTTATAACAATTATTAAATATTTATATTTCTGTGGAAAATAATGTACTTATTTAAATTTATTAATAAATTTGATTTGATTCATAATTAATTTCTCTAATTAATATTTGATGTTGATTTGTTTTTTTATTTCCAAAAATTCTATTTATTTGAGGATTTAAATCAGAGAAATCATCTCCTTCTTCTTCATTATAATTATTTAATCTATTTTTTCTTAACAAATTTTTTTTTGAAATCATATTCCTTTCAGATTTATATTTTCTTAAAGTATTATCATTATTATTATTATTATTTATAATCTTTTGAAAAGTTAAATCATTAATGTTTGCTTTTTTATGATTTTTATTATTATTGTTTAAATCTTTTGATTTTAAACTTTCTTCAGATGAATTTCTTTTTTTTTGAATAAATTTTTTCACCCAATCTTTAAAAGGAATATTTTGATTATAATAATCTGAATTAATTATATTTAGTCCTAATGTTTTATTTAATATTCTTTGGTAGGTATTATTTTTTCCTAATTTAAATAATGCTATTAATTCTTCATCATTTAAATTTACCTTATTTTTTGATAAATAATTTAAAACCATTCTACTAAAAAATTCACTTTTAAATATATTTTCAATTGATAAAACTAAAATTTTAAATTTTTCTTCTTTTGTTATAGTATTTTTTTTTTGAATAATTGATATATGAGAAGATGAAATTTTTAATTTATTTAATTTTTGATTCTTCATTAATTCATTATAATAATTTGTATTAACAATTTCATTATTTGGTATACAATTCTTAAATTCATCTTTCAAATTAATAATATTTTTATTTTCTCTTAAATTATCATTATTATTTACTAATGAATCTCTTAAAATTTCATTAGGAGATTTATTGTGAAGATTATATTCATCAAAATTATTACCATAAGACTCTTTGATAGTATCATCATCATTTTTTTGTTGTGAAATATGAATACTATTTTTATTAATTTTATTTTCATTAATATTATTATTCTTTTTGTCATGATTATATAATTTTCTTCTGGTTAATTCTAAAATATCCATTTTTTGAGGAGATTCATCATAAAGTAAATCTTCTTTTATAGTGTCATCATCATTATTATTACTATTATTTATTGTATTTTTTTTTATAAAACTATTATCTTCTTCATTTAAATATTCCTTTTTTTCCTCTATTATATTATTAATTTTTGAACTTTTTAAATTTTTATTATTTCTTTTACTCTTTTTGTTTTTTTCCCGCTCGTTTCTTGATGATTTACTATCATCAATTATTTTATTTGGTGATTTATAATATTTTACCCAAAAATTTTCTGATTTAATTATTTTCTCTTTTTCATTTGAATTACTCTTTAAATTAAAAGATTGATTTGAATATGAACTATAATTATTTTTATGACTTTCTGAATTAAATTTTGAATTATTTTTTGAAGAAGTTTTATATATTTCTTTTAAATTTTCAGAATTTATTTTTTCTCTTTTTATTGTTTTATTTATTTTTTCTATATCTTTATTATTATTTTTTTGATTTAACAAATTATTTTCATTTTTATTTTTTTCAATTATTTCTTGAGAAGGAATTTCTTTTTTTTGTTTTTGTAGATTTGAAAAATTATTATTTTGAATTTCATTTTCATTACTATTATAATCAATGATATTATTTTTTATGTTATATTCATTATTATTATTATATAATAAATTATTATCAATTTTTTTTTTAAGTTCTTTTTTATCCAAATTTAAAGTTAGGTTCTGTAGATTGAAATTTAAATTCTCTTTAGATTTTAAATTATCATTATTAGTGTTATTATCATTAATTTCTTTATTATTATTTGATAATCCCACTATTTTCCTTGTTTTTTCAATTATATTTGTATTATTTTTTCTATTATTTTTAATATTTGAAAAATCATTAGAAATATTAATATTCTTTTTCCCTTTAATTTTCATTTTTTTATTTCCTTTAATTTTTAAATTATTATTCAAATTATCATTTTTTTTCTTATTTATATAACCCTTTTTTAAAGCAATTAATTTACTTTTTGAATTTATATCACTTTTGTCATCTGATATTTTATTATTATTATTTATATTATAATATTTTATTAGATTATCATTTGTTTTTGGTTCACTTTTTTTTTTGAAATCTTGATTTTCATCATTATTTGTTGATTTGTTTCTTCTATCATAATTTGGAGTTCCTTTTCTAAAAGTTTTTTCTGCTCTAATTGATTCAAGTAAATTTATTTTTTCTTCTTCATTATTAAAATCATTATTTTTACTTAATATTTTATTATATGAAGAAATAAGATTTTTATTATTAATAAAAGTATTATTTTTTAAATTATCAGAATTTTCAATTTTATTATTGTTATTATCATTGTTTGTAGTCTTTCTTTTACTTTTAATAATTTTATTTATAATAGGAACAATTTTCAGACAATTTAAATTTGGTTCTTCTTCTTGATAATCGTCGAAATTAATTAAATTTTTTTTTTGATTTTTATTATTCTCATTATAAATTCCATCTTGATAATCTTTATCTTTTTTATTTAAATTATTTTTTTGATAATTTATTTTTTCTGAATTATCCTCATAAATATTGTTATTACCCCTATTATAATTATATTCTTGAAAATTATTATAGTTTTTATTTAAATTATCTTCTAAAAAATCTTTATTTTTTCGATTTAAAGTATCATTTTGATAATCATCGTAATTTACATTTGAATTATTCCTATCAAAATCATTATTATTTTTTAGTGAATTGTCACTTGATAAATCATTATTTTTGTTTGAATTATCTCTTTGATAATTATTAATTGATGAGTAACTATAATAATATTTATTTGATATTTCTTCATTACTCTTATTATACTTTTTATTTTTATTTCTAATTAAAGCATTTTTGATATTATTATTTGGATTATAATTATAATTTTCTTTGAATTCATTTTCGAAAATTTTTAAACTATTATTTTTAAGCTTATCATTACTTATATTATTGTTATTATTATCAAATCTATTATTCTTATTTTTCATATTATTATCATTTATATCAAAATTATCTAATTTTGTCTCAATTTTTTTTAATTGTTTAATGAAATAATTAAACATACTTTTTTTAAAGAATTTTATTTTTAAATTATAAAACTTAATGAACTTATAATAAAAAACTGAAATTTTATTATTTTCAATCAAATTATAATAATCTTTATCTTTGATTTTCAAATAATTATCATTATAATTAAGACATTTTTTTTTTTTCATTAAAATATTTTTCCACCAAATTTCAATTTTTTCAACAGCTTTTTTCCTAATTAAATAAATATCTTTTCTTTCTTTATTTAATTTATCTTCAATCATTTTTTTATTAACTTTATGATAAAAACGAGAAGTATATTCAAATCTTCTCATCATAACAGCAGTTCTTTCTGCACTATTAAATTCATTTTTTTCTTTTTCAGAATCCATTAATAATCTGCTTTTACTTGGAAGAGGAGTTAATTTCATTTTATTTTCAATATTCTTAATTTCTTCTTCTGGACAATAAAATGAATTTTTTTTCAATTTTTTTTTTTTTTTATATTTATCTATTTCTTTAACATATTTTTCAATTGGAATATTTTCATAATATTTATCATATCCTAATTTTAATCCTATTGAATTTTTATTTTGTTTAAAATAGTTTTTTAATATCTTTTGATTTTTTAAATATACTATTTCTGATGAAGTTATTGTTTTTCCTATTCTTTTTCCTAAAAGTAATTTTTCATATTCTTTATTATCTTTTGTTGATAATATATTTGAACATGAAGAAGATTTTATTTTTGGTTTAAATTTATGTGAATTTATTATTTCTGATTCCAAATTATTGTTCTTATTTAATAATTTTGAAGTAATTATTGGATTTTTATTTGGACTGTAAAAAATAATTTCGTTCATTATTTTATTTTCTTTTTTAATAAATAAATAAAAAATTATAATTTATTTTAATTATTTTTATTTAATAATCAATTAATTAATATTTAAATATTTTTTTAAAAATTCTAATTTTTTCTATTTCTTGCATTTGAACATTTATAGTACTCAAATAATTATAATTTCTTCTTTTTATTAATCAAATTAAAGTTTTTTTCTTGAAACATTTGAAGAATATTATTATGTTGATAAATCAAAAATATTCTTTAAAATTATATTTATAATTGATTCACAATCACTAATTCAATGCTTATCAATTTAATTGAAATAGAAATAATTTTTTTTTTAATAGAAATTAATATATTTGAATGGATAAATTCTTTGAATGTTTTTAAAATTTTCTATAATAATATTATTATTTAATTTTCCTCCCTAATTTTATTTTTTACTTTTAAATTAATTTGTTTTAAATAATAATTAAAATGAAAGTTAATAAAAATAAAATATCAGGTAATTCAAAAGAAAAGAAAAAAAAAAGAAGAATAGCAACTTCAAATTCTCCAGTTTTAAAAAATTCTTTTACTGATTTTCCAAATGAAATAAAAAATTTAAGAATAAATACTTTATCAAAGAATAGAACATCAAATCAAATTCAACAAATAACGAAAAACAATATAGTAAATATATTATGTTTATCAAATAGTTCTAATTTTAAAAGAAGAAATATTTCAAATAACAATCAAAATAAAATAAATAGTGATAATATTTCTCAAGAACAAATTACATATAATTTAATTAGAATAAAAAATAATGAAAAAAGAAATAATATTTCAAAAAATAAAAATAGTAAAAATAAACCTCAGAAAGTTAAAATTACAGTTTCAAACGATTTTTCTTTTTCGAATCATAATACTCCTTCTAATATAATAAAAGAAGAAAAAAAAAATAATAAAGAAAAAATATTAAATAATAATTTTAATTATATTAATTTAAGAACAAATACTTATTCAAATGTGAATAATATAAATAAATATAATACTTTTTCTATAATAAACAAAGAAAATAAAAAAAATAAAAATGAAAATAACAATAATCAAAAAATAAAAAATGATAATATTCAAGAAAAAATAAATAAATTAAATGAAAATTTAAAAATAAAATTACAAGAAAATAAACACAATAAAAATAAAAAATATAATATAATACAAAAAATATTTGAGGAACTTATTTTAATTCTTCCTGAAGAAAATAGAAATATATTAAAAACAATATTAATAGGTATACATGAAGTAATAATAGAATATTTTTCAGAATTAAAAAATTTAAAAGAAGAATATGAAGAAAATAAAAAACAATTAATTAAATTAGAAAATGATAATATATATAATATGAAATTAATTAAACAAAAAGATTTAGAAATTGAAAAATTAAAAAAAAAAATTTCTTGTTCTATGACAACTCAAGAACAACAAATTATAAGTAAAAGCACTAATTCTTCTTTTGTTATTTCTTTATCTACTGAAAAGGAAAAATCAAATGATAGAAAAAATAGATTTTATTTTAAATCTCAAAATAAAATTGAAGAATTAAATAAAAAAAATATATTTGATTTAAATGCTTTATATTTTAATGATAAAATTAGAATGAAAAGTGATTTTTATTCTATTTCTAAAAGTAATAATGGGTATTTAATTCCTCCTTTAAATTTAGATTTTGAAAAAATTAAAGATGATAAAAATGATATTAAAGAAGTGAGTGATAATAATATTCAGAAAAATAAAAATAAATTAAGTTTTATTCAAAAAGTTGCTTTAAGTTTTGATTTAAATTAATTTTTTTATCTATTTATTAATTTTTATATAGTTATTAAAAGAATATTATATAAAACTTTAATTTTTTATTAAATCTTTATTTATCTTATAGTTAAAAAGAAAAATCTTTAAAATTTTTTATCCTCAAATTTACGGAATTTAATTGTAAAATTTAATAAAAATAATATAAGTTATCTTCAATAATTTGAAGAAGAAAAAATTAATTTAGTGTTATGTAATTTAAAAAAAATTATCAATAAAAAATTGAAATTCTTTAAATTTATAAATCATTTTTATTATTTTGATAAATTAATTGTCTATATTTAATTTCAAATAATCTTTTTTCCTTATTCCAAAGATTATTATTATTAATCTTATTACTACTTATATAATAATTATCATTACAAGCACAAAAATCAATTCTTAATATTTTTTTATAGGATTTATTATTATTTTCAAAACTAAACAAAGCCCCATTAAAATATGCACAAAAAAAATGTGAAAAATTATAACAATTATTACATTTAAATAACTCTCCTTTATTGCTATTACAAAAATAGCAATAATTATTATTTACTAATTCTTGAATTTTAACAGAACATTTAATTCCTTTTAAATATCTATAATTTTTAAAATCAATATAATTAGAAATTAAAGCACAAGTAATATGAACCCAACAATTAAATTCATTTATATATTTCATAGCACCTTTATTTCCTTGACATAAACAACAATAAATATTATTATCATTATTTAAATTTTTTTTACAAATATCACAATAATATTCTTCCTTAGGAATATTATATAATCCATAACAATTTAGATGATATCTTATATTACATTTATTGCATTTTATTATATTTGATTTATTATTTTCATTAAAACAAATACAACATTCACTTTTATTTATCTTTTCAATTTCTTTTTTTTCATTATAATGGGATTTTAAACTTTTTGATAATGCTTTTATTATTTTTAAATAATTTATTTTTGATATTCTTTTTCTTATTTTAATTGAATAATTTTCTTTTTTTAATTTATATTCTTTTAAATTAGACATCAATTTTGATATTATTATTGAATTTCTTTTTGATATTATATTTAACATTGTTTCTTTTACTTTTATTTCTTTTTCTATAAAATTATATTTACAATCTAAATTTATATTTAAGTTTTCTTTTCTTGCTAAAGCTTCTAAATTTAATATTTTTGTTGATTTTTTTGATAATCCAAAAGCTCTTTTTAAAAATATTTTGTCATCTATATTATCTTTTGTATCAAAATATTGTCTTTTATATAATCTTTTTTTATTTAAAAATTTTAGATTTTCCGGACTGACTAATTTTTCTGAATAATTCAAAGCATTAATATCTAAATTTTTTATTTTAAATAAAAGATAACAATGAAAATTTCTATAAACAAATTCATTTAATTTATAATCATATTGAGGAATAAAATTATTATCATTTATTTGAGTTGTGTTTATAAAAGTATTGATTTGATTTTGATTAAAATCTTGAAAATAAATATTATAAGACTTCCACTTTTTTTTATTTTTTAAATCAGCAGATTTTTTGTTTAAACTATGATTTTTCTTATAATGAATTCCATTACTTAAATGAATATTATCTTTTATTTTTTTAATATTAAAAGATAAAATCTCTTTATATTTTTGTTCATAATTAATATTCCTAATAGAATTATTATCTTTAAGATTATTATTAATCATATTATTACAATATAATAAATGATGTTTACAACAAGGAAAATTAGTATAAGAATTAGCATTTTTAACAAGAAAATTAGCTTTAAAAGCACAAAAAGGGTGAAATTGTAAATTACATTTTGAACATTTAATAACTAATAAACTTCTTTCATTACATATATTACATTTTTTACTTTTTGCTTTTATTATTGAATCTGTATAAATATTATCTTCAATTGGTGCCTTTATATTAAAAAAAAAATCAAATGATTTTAAACATAATATATGAATCCATTTATTTTTATTACAATTTATCATCATTCCGAATTTTTTTTTACATATTATACATTTTTTTACTTTTTCTAATTTCATGTTACATGAATAACATTTATTATTTGAAAAATTTCTTCCAAAAAATTCCAATTCACATATTGAATGATACCAACTTCCACAATTTATACATCTTTTATAATATTCTTTAATTTTATT